>WNGE01024959.1_pt1 | contig 11757 bp, 11 predicted proteins | sample 5400651 | NCBI WGS metagenome assembly WNGE01 (sample SAMN13153370, study PRJNA577476) | soil metagenome | isolation source: 60 cm soil or saprolite under grassland replicate 2 | place: USA:California | collected 2016-06-15 | reverse complement strand
TCCGCGGGCTCGCGACGGGCGAGGAGACGCGCGAGCTTCTCGAAGAGGGCATCGCGGTGATGCCTTGGCCGGTCCCGCGCCGCAGGGACTGGCACTGACCTGTCACCCCCGCGAAAACGAGCGAAGGCGAGTTTCGAGGAACGGCCAAGCGGGGGCCCAGTGTCGTTAACGTCTCTGGATTCCCGCTTGCGCGGGAATGACGGCTTTCAAACCAGCGTTCGCTGCTTGCGCAGCTCCGGCATGCAGTGCAGTATCCACTGCGCGGTGATCTTTTCCTGCAGCGAGTTCTGCCTGAGGCGCTCAGAGAGCGCGCCGAAGTCGACCCAGTCGAGGTCCTGGTCCTGGTTGAAGCAAGAAAACACGTAGCCCGTCCTGCCCGTGTGCGGGTCGTGGTGCGGCTGCAGACACTGGGCGCAGATCTCCTTCAGCATGCACTGCATCGGCGAATTGATCGAGCCGATCGCGGCGTGGCCCGGCTTCAGGTGGGCTTTGAGCACGTCGTGGCGCGCGCGCGCGACCGCCGCCATCATGCGGTCCGAGCCTATGGCGATCATCCGGTCGGCGTCCTCCATGCGGATCGAAACGGGCCCGAGCCTGCCTTGCGCGTAGGCGTCCATCGCCTGCACGATGTTCCCGACGAAGCGCCGGTCCTGGGGGCGCCGCGGCGCGAAGCCCGGTTCTTCGTCGCAGCACCAAACGACGACGTCGGCGGCATTCTCGATCTCGGCGGTCTTGTACCGGTCGATCACCTTCTTGTAGCCCGCGAAGTACAGCACCCGGGAGCTCTTTGCGCGGAACGCCTCGCCGATTGAGAAGAGCACCGCGTTGCCGAGGCCGCCGCCGGCGAGGATCACGGTTTCGTTAGGCGCGATGTGCGTCGGAGAGCCGGTGGGGCCCATCAGGATCACCGGCTCGCCGGCCTTCAGCATGGCGCACAGGTCTGAGGATCCGCCCATCTCGAGCACAACCGTCGAGACGAGGCCCCGGTCCCGGTCTACCCAAGCGCCGGTCATGGCGAGTCCCTCCATCTGCAGGCGCGTCGCCGACGCAGCGTTTTTCACCGTGGGAGAGAGCGTCTCGAAATTCTGCAGCCGGTAGAACTCGGCCTCGTTTGCCGGAGGTCGCCGGGCGAGCACGCGCGACACGACGGGATAACCCTGGCGCGCCGAGCCGAGCGCCTTGACGACGTTGCCGAAATAGGAAGGATGCTGGTCGCCGAAGAAGCTGAGGAAGCGCCCGTCGGGGAAACGCGCGAGCAGCACCTCCGGGCGCTCGGGCTTCGAGATCGCATGCTGCGGCTTGAGCGGCTGTCCGTCCTCGTCGCAGGCCTGGAAGTACTTGCCGTCGAGCGCGAAATGCGCGGGGTGCTCGCGCGCGAGCACCGTGTTCGGCTGGGTGCCGGCGGCGACGAAGACCGTGTGAGCAGGCAGCCAGTGCTCGGCCGATTCGAGGCCGCTCGGCCGGCTGAAGCGGATGCCGCGCACGGCGCCGTAGTTGTCCACGTCCGCCGCGACGGGCGTAAGGCCCTCGGCGAAGATGATGCCTTCCTCGAGCGCCTTTTCCACTTCCTCGTGATTGAGCGTATAGGAGGGGCTGTCGATGAGGCGGCGCCGGTAGGCGATGGTCACTCCGCCCCAGTGCCGAAGCAGCTCGACGATCCGCGGGTCCCGGCCCTCGCGCGAAGCCAGGGCCCTTTCCTCGCGGACGGCGCGCGCGTGCGCGAGGAACTCCTCGGCGATCTCGCGCTCCTGATCGTCCCATTTCCCGCGCACCGCATCCTCGCCGGCCTCGGCTGCGAGCGCCTCGTAGCGCGACAGGAATTTCTCGACCTGCACGAGGTAGTAAGCGAGCGACTCGGTCGCGGTGTCGATCGCCGTCAAGCCGCCGCCGACCACCACCACCGGCAGGCGCAGCTGCATATTGGCGATCGAGTCGGTCTTGGCCGCGCCGGTGAGCTGCAGCGCCATCAAGAAGTCCGACGCGGCCCGTACCCCGCGCGCGAGGCCGTTGGGGATGTCGAGCACCGTGGGCTTGCCCGCGCCCATGGCGAGCGCTACGTGGTCGAAGCCCAGCTCGAACGCGTCCTCGACGGCGATCGTGCCGCCGAAGCGCACCCCGCCGAACAGGGCGAATTGCGCGCGGCGCTCAAGGAGCAGGCGCACGAGCTTGAGGAAGTTCTTGTCCCAGCGCACCGTGATGCCGTACTCGGCGACCCCGCCGAATCCCGCCATGACGCGATCGTCGAGCGACTCGTACAGGGTGCTGACGTCGCGGATCGGTTCGAACTTTGCCCGGGTGCCGTCCGCTTTTATTCCGGAAAACTGCTCGGGCAGGGGCTCGATCTTCAGGCCGTCGATGCCGGCTACGGCGTGCCCGTCGTTCATCAGGTAGTGGGCGAGGGTGAAGCCCGCCGGTCCCATGCCGGCGATCAGCACCTTGCGGCCGGTCGCGGGCAGAGGCAGGGGCCGGCGGAAGTTGAGCGGGTTCCAGCGCGTGAGCAGCGAATAAATCTCGAAGCCCCAGGGCAGCTCGAGAACGTCCTTCAGGGTGCGCGTCTCGGCCTGCGGGATATTGACCGGCTCCTGCTTCTGGTAGATGCAGGACTTCATGCAGTCGTTGCAGATGCGGTGGCCGGTCACCGCCACCATGGGGTTGTCGATGACGATCACGGCGAGCGCCGCAAGCGCGTTTCCCTGCGACTTCAGCGTGTGGAACTCGGAGATCTTCTCCTCGAGCGGGCAGCCGGCGAGCGTTACGCCGAACGGGCTTTTCTTGAAGGCGATTTTCTGCGGTGCGTCGGCGGGCGGTTTTTCGCGCAAGCCCTTGGAGCAGGAATCCTTTCCCTGCGTATGGCACCAGATGCAGTAGTTCGCCTGGTCGAGCGCGCCGGCGAGATCGGTTCCCGGGTCGGTGAGGGCGAAGCCGCGGCGCCGGCGGATATGCTCGGGTTTGATCGTGTAGGTGACGACGCCTTCGCGCTCGCTCTTGTGCGCGTGGGTGACGAGGTTGTATGGATCGATCTTCGCCGGGGTCTTGAACAGGATGCCGCGCCGCACGTGCTCGCGGCCCGCGGGAGTGTGCAGCGCCCAGGCAGCGTACTTGAGCCCAAGCTCGAGCTCGGCCGCGGTCAGTTCGTCGAAGCGCCCGCCGAATGTTTTTTTCAGCGCGGCTTCGAGGGCCACACCGTCTAGCTAGGCGGCCTCGTCGGGCTTGATCTTGTTCGCCGCGCGGCGCTGCACGAACTGGCGCTTGACCGCGTAGAGCGGCGCGAGCTCGTGGTGGCGCGCGGCAAGGGCGCGAAACTCCGCCTGGACGCCGAACAGCTCGGCGAGAAAATCGTCGAGATGCGGCGCGATTTCGAGGATGAGCGCGGATTCGGCCTTTGCGGCCAGGCCGGCGGGATTCTCGCGCGCGGCGAGGAGCCGGGCTTTGAGCGCGGAGTCCGACGCTTCGAGAAACCCGAGAAACGCGGCATCGAGCCTGGCAAGGCCGTCGCGCTCATGGATCTCGGCGAAGGACAGGCCGTGGGCAAGCTTCAGCATCCCATGCCTAGCGCTCCAGATGCTTGAGCTTGTCCTTCACGTCCTTCCACTGGTCGGCGTCCCCGGGCGCGGGCTTCACGTCGGTGATGACCGGCCAGATTCTGGCGAGCTCGGCGTTCAGCGCGGTGAACTTCTTCTGCTCCTCGGGCACGTCTTCCTCGGGCAGGATCGCGTTCACCGGGCACTCGGGGATGCACACGGCGCAATCGATGCATTCATCCGGGTCGATCACCAGCATGTTCGGCCCCTCGTGGAAGCAGTCGACGGGGCAGACATCGACGCAGTCGGTGTACTTGCACTTGATGCAGCTTTCGGTGACGACGTGGGTCATCGCGCAATCCTTGGTTGGCGGCTGCGAGGCCGCTCGCGAAAAGCAGGAAATTATAAGGCCTTCGTCGGGCGCCTTGAAAGCGCGCATATGGGATGCGATCATACCGATTCGTAATTTGCTTATCACCGGGCGCCGGGACAGGCTAAAATGCGGCCCGTCGCGGCAACGCCTGGGAACCAGTCGGGCCCTGCGCCGGTCGGAGGAATGCGGGCCGAAGCTTGAAATCGCCCGGTGCCGCCCCCGTGAGCGTAATCAACAAGAAGACCCGCTCGGAGAAGCGAGAATGATCAAGGTGGAGAATCTCAGCAAGTCCTTCGGACAGAAACGGGCCGTCGATGCCGTCTCCTTCGAGGTCGCCAGGGGCGAAGTCCTGGGGTTCCTGGGCCCCAACGGCGCCGGCAAGTCCACCACCATGCGCATGATCACCGGCTTCATTCCGCCGAGCGAGGGCCGGGTTTCCGTGTGCGGGCTCGACGTGCTCGAGCACCCGATCGAGGTGAAGCGCCGCATCGGCTATCTTCCGGAAGCGGCGCCTTCCTACACCGACATGTCGGTCCTGTCCTTCCTCAAGTTCGCCGCCGCGATGCGCGGTTTGCGCGGCGAGGGACGCCGGAGCGCGATACGACGCGTGGTCGAGCTGTGCCACCTGGAGAGCGTGCTCGGGCAGACGATCGATACGCTCTCCAAGGGCTTTCGCCACCGCACCTGCCTCGCCCAGGCCCTGATCCACGATCCCGAGGTGCTGATCCTCGATGAGCCCACCGACGGGCTCGATCCGAACCAGAAGCACGAGGTGCGCACGCTCATCCGCCGCATGGGCGAGACCAAGGCGATCATTTTCTCGACGCACATCCTCGAGGAGGTCGAGGCGGCGTGCACCCGGGCGATCATCATCGACCGCGGCCGCATCGTCGCCAACGGCACGCCGGAGGAGCTCAAGGCGCGCTCCACGAGCGGCCGGCTTGAGGACTTCTTCCGCTCGATCACGCGCTCGGACATTGTCGAGGCGGCGGCATGACGGGCCGCTGGGCTGCGATCAGCACCGTCGCGAAGCGCGAGCTCGCGGCGTACTTCGAGTCCCCGGTGGCCTACGTGTTCCTGGTCATCTTTCTCCTGCTCGCCGGGTTCTTCACCTTCACCTTCGGCGGTTTCTTCGAGCGCGGCGAAGCCTCGCTCGCGGCGTTCTTCAACTGGCTGCCATGGCTGTTCCTGTTTCTCGTGCCCGCGGCAGGCATGCGGCTGTGGTCCGAGGAGCGGCGCCTCGGGACGATCGAGCTGCTGCTCACCATGCCGGTCGCCACCTGGCAGGCGATTCTCGGCAAGTTTCTCGCTTCATGGCTGTTTCTCGTTATCGCGCTTGCGCTGACTTTCCCAATCGTGATCACTGCCAACTGGCTCGGCGACCCGGACAACGGGGTGATCGCGAGCGGCTACGTCGGGGCGGCCCTGCTCGCGGGCGCCTACCTCGCGGTGAGCTGCATGACCTCGGCGCTCACGCGCAACCAGGTGATCGCCTTCATCCTCGCGGTGGTGCTGTGCCTGCTCCTGATCCTGGTCGGGTTCTCGCCGCTCACCGACCTGCTCGCGCGCTGGGCGAGCCCCTGGCTGGTGGAAGCGGTGACGAAGTTTTCCGTCCTGACCCACTACGACGGTTTCCAGAAAGGCGTGCTCGAGTCGCGCGACCTGCTCTACTTCCTGTCGGTCATGGCGTTCACGCTGTTTGCGACCGGCGTCGTCATCCGCAGCCACCGGGCCGGCTAGACGCGGACCATGCAGAAGAAGACCGAGAATCTGCTCTACTCCGGCGGCGGTCTTGCCGCCGCGTTCGTCATCCTGATCCTCGCCAACCTCGTTCTCGGCGCGGCGAGAGGGCGCATCGACCTGACCCAGGGCAAGCTCTTCACGCTGTCGGAAGGCACTCGCGCGGTGCTCGCGAAGCTCGATTCGCCGGTCAAGATCCGCCTCTACTTCACGCAGGGCGACGCGGGCGTGCCGCTGCCGATCAAGGCCTACGGGCGCAGGGTCGAGGACCTGCTCGCGGAGTTCAGGCAGGCGGGTCGCGGCAAGGTCCTCGTCGAGAAGCTCGATCCCCAGCCCGATTCCGACGCGGAGGACTCGGCGACCCTGGAGGGCATAGAAGCCCAGGTCACGTCCACGGGCGAAAAGTTCTACCTCGGCGCGGCGGTCAGCTATCTCGACCAGAAGCTCGCGCTGCCGGCGCTCACGCCGGACCGCGAGCCGCTTCTCGAGTACGACCTCACGCGTGCGATCGCACGCGCCACGGCGACATCGAAGCCCGTCGTGGGAGTGATGAGCGCGCTGCCGGTGTTCGGCATGCCGCCCAGCCAATTTACAGGCGGCCAGCCGATCGAACCGCAGGTGTTCGTCGGCGAGCTGCGGCGCGACTACACCGTGAAGCGCGTGAGCCTCGGGGCGGAGCGCATCGACGACGACATCAAGGTGCTGCTCGTCATCCACCCGCGCGGCATCGGCGACCGGGCCCAGTACGCGCTCGACCAGTTCGTGCTGCGCGGAGGGAAGCTGATCGCGTTCCTGGACCCGAACGCCTACTTCGATCAGATGGGCGGGATGGCCTCCATGGGAATGGGCGGCGGCACGCCGTCCTCGCTCGACAGGCTGCTCAAGGCCTGGGGCCTCGCCTTCGACTCGGGCAAGGTGGTGCTCGACATGCGCTACCTCACCGGAGCGGGAGCGCGCACTCTGCCGACGCTGCTCTCGCTCAACGACAACGCCTTCGATCCCCACGACATCACGACCGCGCGGCTCGGGTCGCTGCTGATGCCGTTTGCCGGTGTATTTACCGGCAAGCCCGTCGAGGGGCTGAACGAAACCGTGCTGATGAAGACTTCGGCTTATTCGCAGCTCGTCGATTCGTTCTCCGCCATGACGCAAGGCGAGGCGGCCGTCAGCGGGTTTGCGCCTTCCGGAACCGAGTACCCGCTCGCCGTCCGGCTGAGCGGCAAATTCGGGACCGCGTTTCCCGAGGGTCCGCCGAAGGCCGACGACCAGGGCGACAAGAAGACCGCGGCCGCGCAGGTCTCACAGGCGGCTCCGCTCAAGGAATCGGCGGGGGAGAACGCGGTGGTGCTGGTCGGCGACAGCGATTTCATCAACGACGGCGCGGCGGTGCAGGTCCAGGAGATCTTCGGACAGAGGATCGTGGTCCCGCGCAACGGCAACCTCGCCTTCGCGCAGGCTCTGGTCGACCAGTTCGCGGGGGATCCGGCGCTTATCAGTTTGCGCAGCCGCGCGAGCGCCGCCCGGCCGTTCACCGTGATCCGCGACATGGAGGCGAAGGCGCAGCAGGCCTACCTCGGCAAGATCAAGGAGCTCGAGAACAACCTCACCCAGACGCAGGAGAAGCTCAACGCGCTGCAAAAAGGCAGGGGGACCGGAGCCGGCGCGATCCTCTCGGCCGAGCAGCAGGTGGAGCTCGAGAACTTCCGCAAGAAAGCGGCCGAGACGCGCCTCGTGCTGAAGGAGGTGCGCCGCGAGCTGCGCGCCGACAGCGAGGCGCTGCAGTTCTGGACCAAGGTCCTCAACATCGCGCTCGTGCCCCTGCTCGTCGCGATCGCGGGCATCGCGCTGGCGATTTGGCGCCGCCGCAGGGTGCCCGCTCTATGAACCGCAAGCAGTTCCTTATCGCGCTCGCGGTGCTCGTGGTCCTCGCCGCGGCGGGAGCCGGCGTGATCGTGTCCGACCGCTCGGGTTGGAATACGAGCGATTCGCGCGCCGGGCAAAAGGTGGTTGCCGGTCTGCGGATCAGCGAGGTCGCCGGGATCGCGATCCGCGATTCCGCGGGCGAGCTGCACCTCGACCGCGTCGAGGCCGGGTGGAACGTGCGCGAGCGCGCCGGCTTCGCCGCCGAGACGGATCGGATCGGCGAGCTTCTCGTGAAGATCGCGGAGCTGAAAGTCGTGCAGAGCGAGTCCCTGCCGGAGAGCCAGCGCGCGCGCCTCGAACTGGTCGAACCGAAAGACAAGGGCGCGGGAACGCTGCTCGAGCTGAAGGACGCCAAGGGCGGCACGCTTGCCCGGCTGCTTCTGGGCAAGAAAGTGGTGAAAGGCACCACGGTCGCTTCGCTTGGGCGCGGTGAGGCGGAGGCGACCGGCCGTTACCTCACGGCTGGAGGCGACGCCGGCACGATGCTGGTGGTCGCGGAGCCCCTGGCGCAAGTCGAGTCGAAGGCGGATGCGTGGCTGGTGAAGGACCTGATCCGCGCCGACGGCGCGAAGTCGATCGCCTCATCGAAAGACGGGAAGCCGCGCTGGACGGTCACGCGCGAACGCGAGTCCGCCGACTGGAAGTTCGCGGGCTCGGGGGGGAAACCCGATTTGCAGAAGGCGACCGACCTCGCGAGCTCGCTCAATTGGGTGAACCTCGTCGACGTCGTCGCCGATCCCGCCAAGGTCGACACGGGTCTGGACCATGCGGTCGTCATCAAGGCGGAGACCTTCGACGGCCCGAGCTATACGCTCAGGATAGGCAACCGGGCCGGCGACAACTATTACTCCGGCGAAGGACGAGAAAGCCGAGGACAAGGCGAAGAAGGACAAGGAGTTCGAGGAGCAGCGCAAGAAGCTCGCGGAAAAGCTCGAGCGGGAGAAGAAGCTGGAGAAGTGGACTTATCGGGTCGGCAAAAGCGTCGTCGAGCCGCTGCTTCGCGACCGCTCGCAGCTGTTGCCGGAAAAGAAAACGAAAAGGAGCTGACCGTGGAAATCAAGGGCAGCGCGTTCGTCGTCACAGGCGGAGCTTCGGGCCTGGGCGAAGGCACGGTGAGGATGCTCGCCGCGGCCGGGGCGAAGGTCGTGATCGCGGATTTGCAGACCGACAAGGGCGGGGCGCTGGCGAAGGAGCTCGGTGCAGCGGCGCGCTTCGTCAAATGCGACGTGACGACAGAATCCGACGGGCAAGCCGTAGTGGACGCGGCGCTCGGGAATTTCGGCGGCCTTCAGGGGCTGGTCAACTGCGCAGGCATCGCGATCGCAGAGCGCACCGTGAAAAAGGACGGGCCGCACGGCCTCGCTTCGTTTGCCCGGGTCATCAACATCAACTTGATCGGGACCTTCAACATGATCCGCCTCGCCGCGGTCGCGATGGCCAGGGGCCGGCCTAACTCGGTGGGCGAGCGCGGCGTGATCGTGAATACCGCCTCGGTCGCCGCCTTCGACGGCCAGATCGGCCAGGCGGCCTACTCGGCATCGAAGGGCGGCGTGGTCGGCATGACCCTCGCGGTTGCGCGCGATCTGTCGCGCGACGGCATCCGCGTGTGTACCATCGCTCCGGGCATCTTCGAGACTCCAATGCTCCTCGGCATGCCGAAGGACGTCCAGGAGGCGCTGGGCAAGCAGGTGCCGTTCCCGCCGCGCCTGGGCAAGCCTGCGGAGTATGCGGCGCTGGTGAAGCACATCGTCGAGAACGAGATGCTGAACGGCGAGACGATCCGCCTGGACGGCGCGATCAGGATGGCGCCGAAGTGATTTGCCGCGACGCGGGTCGTACCTCCGGAAGCCGGCCCTCAACCAACCTCTGCAGGATCCGTCGCGCGGCGCAGCGCTGGAGCGGCGTCTTTGGGCAAACTCGTATTGAACACGTCGCGATGGATTTTCCACTCGCCTCCGACGCGCTTCCAGATCACGAGGTACTTGCCGTGATCGAAGGTCGAGCCGTCGCCTTGCCTGCGGACGTATCTGCCGATTTCCACCGCAGTCGTCCCGTGGACGTCGAGCTCGTGAGTCTGAAATTCCAGCGTATGTCCCTTGACGCTCGTGAACTTGAACACGGCTTCGATCGCAGCGCGCCCGCAGATCGCATCCATGTTGGCGACCAGCATTTGAGCGTCTTCGGTGTAGCAGGCGGCGATGCCCGGCAGGTCAATTGCTGCAAACCGCTGCAGAAAGCGCCGAGTAGCGGTGGAGATATCTGCGGCCGGATCGTTGGAATTCATCGAAAGCTCCCTATGTCGCTGGACACGGCTTGAAGGACGACCAGTCGATCGACTGAACGAAGGCCTCGTCTGGCGCAAACACTTTCTTGAACGTGAACGCGAACTGCGTCGGGCCGTGCGTTTCGAGATGCGCGAGACGCTTTTTGGCCTCATCCACGCCCGGAAGACGGCCTTGCGGCACCCACCACAGGGCGACGTAGGCGCCGGCGAATTTTTCGAACCAGGCCTGCCGCTGCCGCAGCACCTCGACGTGCGCGCTGTAGTACACGTAGCGCTTCAGCTGCTCGACCGTCTCCCAGACCGATAAGTTGAACAGGATACGATCGTCGTCGTAGGGACGAAGGTAGGTGGCGTTGCCCTCGGTGGTCTGCAGACGCCAGACGAAGCCGGGGCTGCGGTCGGCGAGCGCGTTGATCTCCTCCAGCCGGGCGACGAAACCCGCCATCACGGGATCCTCGAGAGGCGCTTTCATCCGGGCGATGTTGACCTGGGCGATGTGCAGATGGGACATGGACTCCTCCCTATTTACCGGTATTTTAGCTTGATGGCTGCAGCAACAGAGGGTATGGGCCGCGTCATGGCTGCGGCACTCCAAGATCTTTCGGGCGAGGAAGTCGTTGCTCTCACGGTGACGCGGAACGGAGGAGGTTCACGTAGACCGGGTGCTTGGCGCCTTCTATGTGGCATCGCTCAAGTCTTGCTTGGCTGCCGCCTCTTTCCGCAGCTTTCCAAATCCTCGGTGACCCAGTTTCTTCTCCATGCCTTTCCCGAGCTTGTTCGGTTTACAAAGGAGACACCCCGCCCGTCGTTGCTTGGGGCGTTTGCGCTTGTGGTTCATGTCACAGTCCATTCTCGTGCCGCATAACGAGCGCGACTAGTCGCGGTCTTTGGGATCGCGAGTAGCGTCTATGACTATGCCTAAGAAGACAAATGAAACGATAACCATCAACGCAGCGACGACGATATCCATGGTTACATTCCTTTCAACGACCCAATGTGACGTTCGATCCGCCGATGGAGTAGGAAGATACAAGCGGTCAGAACTACAGCGGCTATGACAGCCCCCCACAGAAGAAGTGCCGTGGCAGTGCCAAGACTGGAAACGAGCCACCCGAAGACGCTGATATCCGTTACCAGAAGAATTCCCAACCAGATCTTGAGGTAGGCGATTTTTTCCTTTGCAATGTCAAGCTCGGACATGAAGTGAACCTTCCCGCAGTCTGCTTCTGCAAAGGATACACCAGGTTAGTTCCGGCGCGAGCTAAACGTCCGGGCTTTAGCGGCGTGCGCTTGCCTTAGGGCCGCTCAATCGGCCTTGATCCCCGCCTCACGCACGACTTTCGCGTACCTCGCCGCTTCGGACTGCAAGAACGCACCGAACTGTTCCGGCGTGCCTGGGGCAGGGGACATTCCGTAGGTCTTGAGCTTTTCCTGTATCTCCGCGTTGCGAAGGGCGCTCACCAGCTCGGCGTTGAGGCGCGAGATCGCGGATGATGGCGTCGCAGCCGGCACGACCAGCCCGCTCCAGTTCGTCGATTCGATCTCGGGATATCCGGCCTCCCGCATGGTCGGCACATCGGGCAACACCTCGGCGCGCTCGGGCGTCGTGACCGCGAGCGGCCGGATCTTGCCGCTCTTTGCGAACGGCGCGATCGCGGACGCGTTGACGAACACCATGGGGATGTGGCCTCCGGCGGCGGCGGTGAGCGCCGGAGCCTCGCCTTGGAAGGGCGCGTGCACGATGTTGATGTTCGCGGCAAGCCTGAACATCTCGCCGATGACATGGTGAGTGGTGCCGGTGCCGGGCGTTCCGTAGGCGATTTCGCCCGGCTTGGCGCGCGCGAGCGCGACCAGCTCTTGAATCGATTTCGCCGGCACCGAGGGGTTGACGGCGAACGCCATCGACAGCGAGATCG
>WNGE01007593.1_pt1 | contig 11759 bp, 11 predicted proteins | sample 5400651 | NCBI WGS metagenome assembly WNGE01 (sample SAMN13153370, study PRJNA577476) | soil metagenome | isolation source: 60 cm soil or saprolite under grassland replicate 2 | place: USA:California | collected 2016-06-15 | reverse complement strand
AACAGACGCGATGTCTGTATTCGGCGTATGCACCGCGAATGTGCTCCCATACGCGATTGAGGCCGGAGCGCTGCTGATCGTCGGCCGGATCGACGCACTGCCATCCGAGTTAAACAGGTACGCTGGCTGATAGATCTCGATATGTTTTTCGTAGACGCCCTGTTGTGGGTTCCCGCCCGCCAGAAACACGGTACCGTCTGGCAAAAGCAACTGGACGTTGTGGTAGAGCCTGGGAAAAGTGTTGGCGCCGGCTGAAGAGAAACTATTCCTCGCGGGATCGTAAAGCTCCGCTTGCAGGCTTGCTGTGGTCGCATCTTCATCTGTTGCGGAACCGCCGGAGACAAGCACTTTACCATTGGGCAGAAGCGTGGCTTCCATTTCCACGCGAGCTTGCGCCATCGCCGCGCCTTCCTGCCATTTTGGGGAGATCTGTCCAAGATCGATGATCTCTGTGGTGTTCGTTGCGGGATTATCTCCGCCCATGATGATGACCTTTGGGTCGTAATTATTTGCCGGCGTGAGAGGAAGCAGCACGGAGGATCCATAGGTCCGCTCTTCTACCGCACCCCCATAGATGGTCCAGGCGAGAAAGGACCATGCCTGATGACTGGGATCGAACACCAAAGTTGCGGATGACGGAGCAGAATAGAAAACCTGACCGGTCGGCAGCAGATGCATGCGAGGGTACAAGGGAAATGCAAAAGTAAAGCTGGGGTCGTTTAAACCGCTTGGATTGCCCGGAATCTCGGCTCCCCAGCCTTGTCCTGTTGTGTAAATTTCGCTGGTGTTGTTCGTGTTTCCGTTTTCGTCGAGGCCGGACGTACTCATCATGCGTCCATCGCCGAGTTCGGTCAGAGTTGGATACCAGCGTCCGTGTGTTGTGTTTCCCTGATTTGGTCCCTCTGCAACAGAAAAACTCCCAGTCGCAGGATCAAAAATTGAAGAGTTCCCAAGTCCCGTGAAGGGTATATCGGAGGCGCCGCCCACCGGGGCCAGGGCTCCATAAGTAGCCGTACCACCATTAATCAGAACGCGTCCGTCAGCCATCACTGACATACCATTGCAGAACATGTCCCACGCGACACGCTGAGTCGTGATCTTCCCGGCTTGGGGATCCCATATCGCCGACTCGTAATCTGGATTCGTGTTGCTGGGGAACGCATTGCTCGGGTCATTCCCCGAACCAGAAACGATCAGCACCTTTCCGGTATGTAGTAGAGCGGCGTGGATAGGGTTGATGGGCATGGTGTAGGGGAGCGTGGACCATTTCCCATAGGGCGGTGCGGTCCCCGAAGAGCTTGGCGCTTGCGCCGGAGCGGCGCCGCCAGAGTTTGGAGAAGAAATTCCGCCGCCGCAGCCGATTAGAGCGAAGAGCATCAGGAGCGCAGCGAGGAGCGCATGGGTTCTCGCCGAAGATATCATTGTCATGGCTGGTCTTTTTGTGCCGCTCTGTGTCGTCTCGAAACGCTTACTTCAATGCAACAGTCTCGGTCGAGGGAGGGGAGAGTCGCGTCATGTTGGGGAAGAATGGCGTGACCTCGAAAGGCATCTTCTCTTGGGGAGAGAGGAGAGCGACCGGTCTAACTTGCATCATCTCCAGATGATTGCTCCACGAATTGAGCTTGATCCTGCCGCCGAGCGGCAGTGCCGCGATCTGCTCAATGCGCTGCATTTCCAATGGAGGCGCAGAACTGGCGAGCGTCGACAAGCGAGTAGTCTTAGCATTCCCGAGGGTGTTGCCCAGGTGCGGCTTGATGAGGCTGGTAAGCTCCGGCGCGCGATTTTGCAATGCTTTCAAGAACAGACCGGCGTTACTGAGTTTGTCCTTATATGGAGAGTTGGTCAGCAGATCCACCGCTTTTTGATCTGCCGCTTGCTCGTCTGCCGGGCTACGTCCGAAGTCCAGACGTTGGAACGTATCTATATCGGGGAAAAAGAAACGGTCGGTGAATGCCAGCTTGGTGTTGATGCGATGACCAAGCGCGATATGCCCAAGCTCATGGGCCAGCATCATAGCCAGTGAAGCCTCATCCGGCAGAACATCGAGCAAGCCACGGCTGACCACAATGGTGTGTCCAATGGTGAACGACTCCAGCGGCGTGGTCAGCAGCACGCGACAGCGCACATCGGGAACGATCTCCAGCTTGTTCGTAATGATCAGGTTGTTGACCACGGTCTGTAAGATTCTGTCGACCTCGCCTTGAGGCGCAAGCAGACCGACCTTTTGTAAATGGTCTAAAGCGTTGTCTTCTGCCACCCGTTCCCACATGCGTTGCGCTTCTACTGGGCCAGTATCTCTGGCGGACTCACTCCGGTCCTGGGCGGTTTCTACTTGGATCTGCGTGAACTCCTGGTCGTGTTTCAACCGTTCCACGTCGTAGCCCCAAAGCCGCGTCTGAGCTTTGAAGTACAAATTGTGAAATGGCGGAGAGCTTCGCTTGGTACCTGACTCTTCGATGTAGATGTAGGTTGGCAGCCACACACCCGGCTGGAGGTTCAAGCGCCAACTGTCGAAGTGCAGATAATAGCTGTAGCGCGAATGAGGAGTATAAGTACCATTGAACCGGACGATGTTGAAGTCGCGGTCTTCAACCCAGATTCTTCCTGTGAAAAGCCCCTTTGGCGCTGATTCTTTCGGTTGAACATCAACCACAACGCAGCGTACTTCGCCGAGAAATTCCTGGCGCACGAAGTTGAAGTAATAACTGCTTTTCTGGAAATCCGCATCCAGCATGACCATTTGCGCGAAGCCGCGCGGCATGAACCTGCGGGAGAAGATGCCCGAAAATGGGTTCATGAAGTGGCGCCCGAAGCCGGGGCGCTGTTTCTCGAACAACACATCCTCAGGACCTGCGCTGATATCAAGCCGTCCGATAAAATACTGATCGCTGGTCGGCTCGACGTTGTGGTCTTTATCTTCACGCAGATTCTGGATATAGGTCTCGGCCAACGGATGCATGGTTTTCATTGTCGCTACGAATGCGCGTTCGCTCTGCACCACGCGGTCGACCATACGGTCGAAAGAAACCGGCGCCAATGCTGTAAAAGAGGCGTGTTTCGTGACACCGTAGTTGCCGTAGATAGTGACAGTTGCGTCATTGCCGACTACCGCAGTCTTGTTCAAGAGTGTGGTTATTTGGAACGTTGCGCTCGTAGACCCCGCTGGCACGGTCACGCTGGGCGGCACTTTGGCTGCGTTCGACGGATCAGCAGCCAAGGAAACCTCGACGTCGGAGGGAGCCGGCATGTTCAGGGTCACGGCTCCCAGCACGGAGTTGCCTCCCACCACACTAGCCGAATTCAAGCTGACCGAGGAAAGTGCGGGGTTCTCGGCCGCGCTAATTCCGGCAACCACTAGCAGTAAGAACAAACACGAAGCGACTGTTCTGAAATTACGCATAAGGCTCCTTTACGAAGCGAGTTGGAAAACAATGTGCACGACCGCCGTCGAATCCACGGGGCGACCTTCATGTAACGCTGGCTTGAACTTGATTTGCTCGGCAGCTTTGACTGCCTGTTCATCCAATCCATACCCCAGCCCCTGCAATACTTTTATTACGTGTATCCGGCCATTACTGGTGAACAACACCTCGAGCCGAACTTCGCCATCGATTTTCAGCTTGCGGCCCTCGTCGGTGTAGTCGGGCTTTGGTTTCGACAATATTTCCAGCGGGACTGTCGGTGGACCGCTCACGACAGATACCTTCTGCAACTCAGGTGCGGAATGATGGGCGTCGAAGCCCGATTGCTGTAGTACACCGCTGCTCCTGGGACCGCCGATAGCCACCCCATTCCCGAATCCCGCGCTGGCTACCACGCCCGGAGTTGCTCCTCCCAATCCGTTACCGTGTCCTGATCCGGCAGGCAAGTCGAATGATCCTGCCTGGCCGATGTTGACAGCTCCGCCGCGATTTTCTTTGGCGGGAACACCGTTAGGATCGCCGAAGCCGCCGGTCTGAACTGCGGCTGACGGCTTGGTAGTGGTTGGCATGACAGAGCTGCCAGTTGAGAAAGTGTTCGTTGCTACAACTTTGGGTGCTGGTGCGCTAGGAAGCATTGGCAGCTTGCTCTCAATCTTCACGTCAGGAGCCTTCACCTCGAGCTCCGGCTGCTTGCGCTCAGGCGCCGGCACCACCAGCTTGGCCACCGCAGGTGCCTCGACTACCGGCTGTGGTTTCGCTAGCAGGCGCGGATTCGCTGGCTGGGGCTCCTGCAGCACGGGCGGCGCGTACGGTACAAGGTTCGTGACCACGTAATGCCGTGCTTGCGGGATTGCCTGCGGGAAAAGCGCATTCACAGTTAGGAGAGACGCCACCACGAATACCTGCACGCCCCAGCCGGTCACGAACGATTTCCAGCGTGACTGTGGCGACGGAAGTGGCGTGAACAATAACTGCTGCATTAGATCTCCTCCACCGGTTTGCCTACCTGCGATTTCCAAAACCGCCCTTCGTGATAACGCCGATCACAATTTCAACGACAGACGGCAATTAGCGCCGCCACGACGAAGACAGCTTTCGCAACGTTAGGAAGTCTGGCTATCAAATGGATCATGCCCGAGATGCTTCCAAAACCCAGGTACGTCACCTATCTACCTACCTTTCGATCTAAAAGGTTCCAGCCAAATGAGAAATTCATGAACACGGTTAGCGCTCCCGCTGAGCGCCCGGAATGAAAGCGGTTCTCGTGAAGGTAACCGGCGCCAAGTTCCGTATATACGTCGCCATGCGGGATAATTGCCTTAACCCCGCTACCGTAGACAGCTTTGTTGTCCCAATCGAAGCCTTTGCTATCACGGGAGAAGGTGGCCTCAGCGTAGGGCACAAGCGTGGCCCGGGACAATCTTTTAGCGATGATTCCTTGCGAGAAATAGCCCTGGCCAATGATGTCGCCGCGCTCGACCGGCGAGATGTTACCTATGGCAGCCCAGGAAGATCCAGGGAAACGGCTTGCTTTGTCAGACACCGGCTGCCAGCCAAACCAATCTTGCGCGTACAGGATGAGTCCGCTGCTCTTGAGACTCTTGAAGCGGTCCTCGTAAGCATAGGCCGAACCAATACTCACAACCCCGGTACGGACGAATTTGTTCAGCTTAACTCCGATCCGAGGCTCGATCTTGTTATTCCAGTTATAACCTTTGGTGTCTAAAACCAGTCCCAATGACACATACGGTGTCAAGGTTATGGAACCTGAATCGCTTGCGAATATCGCTGCACTCTGTTCGACATAGGATTGAACGTAACTGTTGTTGCGCTCAATTGGACTCAGGTTGCCAATGCTGGTCCAAGCCTGCCCGGGTAATCCCACTGCATCAGTAATGTTCCCCTGCAACGCTGGCGCAGCACTCTGCTGAGCAGCTGAAAAAGCTGTCAAAATTGCAAACGCGACAAACGTGAATAATGACTTAGCTTTCACAGTGTCCCTTCTTTTCCGCAGCGGTTCCGTAAGCATTCACTCAGTGACCACTTCTAATACCGTTGGACTGCAAACCATCCTCTAACCTGCTTCCTTTGAATTACGATTTTCCAAAAGCTGTATAAGAAAACCGAACAGTCGATGAAACGCAACAACTCGTAGCCTGGCAAGGAGAGCAAAACGTCGCCTCGCCGCTCGCACCAGGCACAAACCAGGGACAGACACGTCAGGACAGCGAAATCCATTCCAATCGCGAAGGAGGCAATCTTGGGATAGAACAGCAGCCAGACAGGCAGGAGAAGAAACACGGCTGCGAAGACTAGACCCTCGCCCATCAGCAGCTTGTACTCCCAATCAATCTTGCTCAGTCCAGTCGCCATTCCATACTTCAGCCCAACCTGCCAGGTCCCCGTATCCCAGCGATAGATTTGTTTCACATAATCGTGGAGCGTTCTTGGGTCTTGGGTGGAAACAATCGCCTCGCGCTGAAAGATGATCTTCCCTAACTTCTTGCGATGGATTTGAATGGTGCAATCCATATCCTCGACGATAGTGTCAGTGTTCCAGTCAAGTTGGCTGAATGCGTCCGATCGGAAACTGGAGGCGCAACCAGGTGTGACAGTGATCACTCCCATGTTGTTTTGACCGCTCTTATAGATCGCGTGCGACATCCAGTACGCCAGGCAGCGATATGCGGTGAGCCAATTATGTGGAGTGCTCTTCGCGCGGCCGCAAACAGCCGCAACTTTCGGGTCTTCAAACGCCTGTTTGACTATTTGAAAGTAACGCTCGCAGACCTCGGTATCGGCATCCATCAGGCAGATGCAGTCATAACGTCCAACTAAGTCGAACGCCAACGCGCCTCGCTTCAGAGCAAGAGCTTTGCCTGTGTTCTTCGGATTTCTCAGGACATTGACCCCGATAGATTGGGCAATTTCTCCTGTGCCATCAGCGGAACCGTCATCAATGACGTAAATATCGGGAGGCAGGACACCGGCTTTAAGAATGCTCTTCAATGTCTTACTGATCCCTAACCGTTCATCCTTCGCTGGTAGCAATACGCAAAGTCTCTTCACGACTTACCTCGCACGACCAATTCACGCGAATCGAAAGAGACTTCGTAAACTCCATGCTTGCTGGCGTGCAGTTCGTGTCCACTCTGGTAGAGCCGTGACCGGCTCGAACCATCTAACCTAACTTTAAGCACCACACCGTGCGGGAAAGGAGCAGGCATGTCCCAGGTAAACCTGGTCTCGCCGTTCGTAGTTTCAGGCTGTGCTTTTTCAAGAATCTTCTGTGCTCGCAGGTAGGCAGCAACCTCCCCGAAAGGTGCAACCCACAGTCTTTGCGCTTCCTCTTGTTTCAAATAATCCAAAACGTAAAGAAAGGTATTAGTCGGGATGGGCTCCCATCCTGTTGAGGAATCCCCGATGCCGTGCAGTTGAAAAGTAGTCCAGGCGTGCAGGAAGATCGCTTTGTCGATCCAGCCCCGGTAGGTGCCAACGTCGTATTTGGTGAAAATCGGTTGGCCAGGAAGATTGTACCAATCGGGCTCAACGTCTGGCCTGACGTAGAGCAACTTGGGATCTTCAGGCCAACCGCGCGCCACGAAGTCATACTTCTTGACCCAGAAAAGGAGGCCCGGCGAAATCTCCATATAAGGGTAGGCAAAGGTGATGACGTCTGAATGGAAATTACTGTCAAGGAATTGTTTGGCGTCTTCTACCTGTATTTCCTCGCCTTCTTTGGTCAATGCGGCGGGGTGCTCATGGCTCACGGAGTGATTGCCAATTTCATGTCCTTGTGCCTGCGCCCTTCTCCAATCATCCAGTCGCGTGAGCTTCGAGACTGTAACAAAGAACGTCGCCCGCAGATGGCGCTTGTTCAGTTCCGGGACCGCTACATCCAAATGCACTGGCCTGGCGTCGTCAAAGGTGAGCGACACCGCGGCGGAGTGACCATTCCAGGGCAACACCTGGAGAGTCTCTGTTTGCGCGAAGCAGTGGCTAAAGAACAATCCGCACACTAAACTTGCATGGATCAACTTTGGCATCTTTCCTTGGGGGGGAGCTTCGTGTGTCTTAGTTATTGCAAGGGGCGTGCCAGCGCAACTTTGCGCTTTCGCAAGCGCAGGTAACCGTTCAATGGTGGGAGGTAACCTAAGCTCAAAGTCACTGTGAACAGAGGAACTTAGCTCACGTTCAGGCTGCTAGCGGAGTGGCGACTCCTGCCAGCTTTGAGTTGCCACACATTACCTCTGGATTGTTACTTTGAGGTTACCGTCGTACTAAGAATGTGGACCCCGTCATGCACGAGAGTTGTCCCGAGGGAAAACATCTTCCGTACGTGGATATCCCGAGGGCCTCTTCCTTTGCCGCCTACTCGCAGTCTGTCTCGCTAGAGTTATTGGATCGTGCTTGCGACGGAAGAGAACGCGTTATTGGCGTTGTTGCCGACCAAGCGAACTGTGCCGACAACAACTAGCCCGTAAGCTCCTGAGCCTGCTCTTCCCTATCCTGGCTGTCGAACTCATAAACCGCTCCTATATTCCTGAGCCAGCGCCTCGCGCAGACATCGCGCTCACGGTTCTCCCCCGGGCATGCTGGCAAACGAAAGCTCGCGTCGCCGTCGGATTGCGCTTACGCCAAGTCTGGCGTAAATTACTTCGCCAAGGCCTTTTGGCTTGAGCGTTTTTGAACGTCAGGAGAACTCAGATGAAAAAGCTATCCTCGGTTGGTTGTGTGTTGTTTCTCGTGGCGTCGTTGGCCGTACTCGCGCCGGCAAAATCCAGTGCGCCCAAGGATAAATGGGAAAAAGGCTGGATCAGCGACTCGAAGTGCGGCGCTAAGGGTGCGGGTGTTGGCCATGAGCAATGTGGGAAAAAATGCCTCGGGGAGGGTGAGCACGTGGTGTTTGTCAACGAGTTCAACCATAAGGTTTTCAACGTCGATAATCCGGATAAGTTGAAGGATCTGATGGGACACCGCGTGGCCGTGAAGGGTAACGTGGACCAAGCCGCCGGGACAATTCACGTGGACGAGGTGAACCCGCTCCCCGAGAAAGGGAAAAAGAAAGCTGAGGCTGCATCGATGGACGAGATGCACAAGTAAGGCAAGCGCTTGAAAACACCCAAGGCAGCCGGAATCGGCGGCTTTTTTGTTTGCCAATCCTCGCTGGGCCTGTCTCTAAAGTTCTTATGAACCGGTGCCTGGCATCGAAGATCGTTAACAAGGCTACGGCTGCCGTGAAATGTGAATCTGCCACTTGGATATAATGGAGCGGTTTGTCGCCATCAGTAAGATCGGCGAGGAGGCAGAGTGCCACTATCGCTGAACACGCGCGGAGTGGGAGATGTGACGATTGTCCGGTGCAGCGGACGCATCGTCGCAGGCGGTGAAACGGAGTCACTGCGCGAGCATATCGGCGGGCTCCTGCCGGATCGCAAAGGCATCGTGCTGCACCTCGGCGAAGTGGTTTTCATCGACAGCAGTGGATTGGGAATGCTGGTACGGTTGCTGACCAGCACACGTAGAGCGGGCGGCGATTTGAAATTGTGCAACGTGCCCCCGGCTGTCCACAAAGTCTTGAAGATGACAAACCTGATCATGTTGTTTGACACACATGAATCCGAGGAGGACGTGGTCTCGGCGTTTTACAGGCGAACCAATACTTCAGAGCGCGCGGCGTTCGCAGGACCGAGCGTGTTGTGCGTTGATCCATCCGCCGATGTGCTTGCTTACTTGCGGGAATTGTTGCGCAGTGTGGGTTACAGCGTCCTCACCAACAGCCACTTGCACGATTCATTGATTCTGATCCGGGCGACCCGTCCTAGCTTGATCATCCTCGGTCCGAACTTAACGGCGTCGCCAGGAACGCAGCAAAGCTTCCGGGCTGCCTGCGCCACCGCGCCGGTGGTGGAACTGGGAAATGAATTTTCCACGCTGGATGCGGGCCAAGCCGCATCTGAACTTCTGGAAAAAATCCGGGTGCGCCTGTCTTCGCAGGATGGGCGGGCTTCCTAGTCCCAGCAACCGAATAGCGCTTTCGTACTGCGCCACACGGACAAAATGTTGGCGCGCAATACAGAAAGTCATGCCGAGATTCTTCCCGCGCGGACCGGAATTGCGCCGAAACGAAATCATTCCGGCTCAAAGGTGGCCGTTGACTCACCGCAGCGCCGAGCCTACGATATCTTCCTACTGCTGAGCGAGACTTGACACGCTAGATTTCTGGAGTTCGAGTCCCCGCGTGCGTATCCCAGTTTTGACAGGCGTTTTCCGCTTTACCACATAGAGCTTCATGTGGCGGAGCAAGGAGGGACGTATGGACTTGCGGCGATCCCCATGGATTTTGGGCGTTGTTCTCGCATGCCACGCCATAGTGTGCACACCGGCGGGAGCGGATGAGCCCAACTTTACCGAAGAGCAGAAAATTGATTTCTTGCAACACGCCAAAGTCGTTGCCAGCAAGCCGGAGAAAAAGGGCAAATCCGACGCGCTACACCTGACGCTGAGCGATGGAAAGGTGACTTACGATGCGTCTTTTCAGCCCATTGACGAAAGGAAGATGCAAGGTCCTGGCCCACGCGGAGGGATGGAACTCAATTTTAGAGATTACTGGGGATACAACATTGCCGGCTATCGCATTGCGAAGCTGCTAGGCATTGACGATATGGTTCCCGTTTACACCGAGCGTAGCTGGAACGGAACGAAGGGGGCGATTTCCTGGCGGGTTGCCGATGTGCAGTTTGATGAGGCCGACAGGTACAACCAGAAGATTCAGCCGCCGGATCTGGACGCGTGGGCTAAACAGATGTACAAGCTCCGCGTTCTTACGCAGCTCTTTTACGACATGGACGCGAATTTAACGAATGTGCTTATAACTAAGGAGTGGAAGATTTGGCGGATCGATTTCAGCCGGGGCTTCCGGCTTCAGCACGACTTGAAGGACCCCAAAGACCTCGTCCAGTGCGACCGCCAAGTGCTCTCCAAGCTTCGACAGCTCAGTTACGACCAGGTGTTCGACGCGACGAAGCCGTATTTGAGCAAGGACGAGGTCAAGGCGTTGATTGCCCGGCGCGACAACATGGTGGCCTATTTCGATAAGCTCATCGCACAGAAGGGCGAGAGCCAAGTGCTTTACTGAGGTGCGCTTCCAACGAGGTCCGGCGGGATACGTTAAGGTGCATCCCTACTTCATGTAGCGCTGACACCATTGATCCCTTCTTTTCGCAGTCGCGTTGACAGGTCTCATTTCCGCGGAGTAGCGTTGCCTCTACCTTCGGCCCCTATTTCCTAAGGAGGCTTCGATGAGACAACCCCACATCATTATTATTGCAGGCACACTTCTTGCGGTGACCTGGCTGGCAACGAGCCGAGTTGTGGCCCAGCAGCCGTCATCTACTGGGGTTCCGGCCCACATGGTGGTGACCGTGGAACCTCGTCACGGTTCCAACGTTCCAGTCATTAACCGCGAAGACGTGATGGTATATCAAGGTCACGATCGAGCTAAAGTTACGGACTGGCTCCCGCTGCAAGGAGAGCACGCAGGACTTCAGCTCTTCATCCTGATCGATGACGCTGCCAACACCAGCCTCGGTTCGCAGTTGGAAGACATACGCCAATTCATCAATGCGCAACCTGCAACCACGGCGATCGGTGTGGCGTACATGCGAAACGGAACCGCGGACATCCTGCAGAATCTCACCAACGACCATGCGCAGGCGGCCAAAGCGCTGCGGCTTCCGTTGGGAGACGCGGGCGCATCGGGAAGTCCCTACTTCTCGTTGGTTGACTTGATCAAGCGCTGGCCGGAAAGTCCGGTTCGCCGCGAGATCCTGATGCTTTCGGATGGCATCGATCGCTTTGGGGGCAGCGGACCCAGCAACCCTTATGTAGACTCTGCCATTGAAGACGCACAGCGCGCGGGGATCATCATTTTCTCGATCTATACGCCCGGCACGGGCCACCTCGGTCACAGTTTCTGGCGCATGAATTGGGGACAGAATTATCTTTCCCAGATTTCCGACGAGACAGGAGGAGAATCCTACTACCTGGGTTTCGGCGCTCCGGTCTCGCTCGCTCCTTACCTGGACGATCTAACCCACCGGTTGACTCGCCAATACCTGCTGACGTTTCTCGCCAAGCCAGAAAAAAAGGCTGGGTTCCAACAGGTCAAGCTCCGTACCGAAGTACCCAATGCAGAGTTGGTCGCCGCCGACAGAGTCTACGTGCCAGCCGGATTGTAGGTGCGAAGTTGAGGCGTTTTGCGGGCGTGAGCGCAGCGGGAGCCCGCAGCCGAAATCCCGAGCCTTAGCGAGGGATCTGGAATTATGGCGCGCCCTG
>WNGE01044625.1_pt1 | contig 11760 bp, 14 predicted proteins | sample 5400651 | NCBI WGS metagenome assembly WNGE01 (sample SAMN13153370, study PRJNA577476) | soil metagenome | isolation source: 60 cm soil or saprolite under grassland replicate 2 | place: USA:California | collected 2016-06-15 | reverse complement strand
CTCAGATCGTAATGCAGCCGGCCGACTTTTCGGGAGCGCCGGGAAGTTTGCTGGTTCGTGAGAAGCGCGGTGAGTAGTGCCAAGAGATTCGGAAGTCGCAATTCGAAACGCTTCTCGAGCTCGGCACGAATGGCGCGGCAACACATCTCATCCAGCGCGTCGCAGTCCCACCAGCCATCCATATAGGATTCCCCGAAACCGAGTGTCCCGGAAGTCAGGACTCGGCCAAAGAAGCGCTGGTCATGCACCTGTATGTCCCAGGGGCGAGCGCCGTTGATGCGAATATCCGCGAGCGCGAGGAGATTGGTCATCACATCTTGGGCTCTGGACATATGATTTGGCCGATCGCGGGAGCGCTTCGGTCCCGCCTTAAAAATCGCGCCCGCTGCGACGATCAGTTTGATCGAGAAAAAGGGTGAACAAAGATATTAGTCAAACCTAAACTCCGAAATCTATCGCCCACCAAAGCGGGCAGGCTGAGCGGGGCGATTTGACATTTTTTGCCGCAAACTCGCGAAGACTCAATCTATTTGAGCGTCGCGTGAAATGCGGCGGCAAGGAAAGTTAGCCGCCTTCGCACGAGGCTACGGCGCGCCAAGGAAGACGACGTTAGACGGAAGAAGTAGGAAAAGACCGAATAGAGAGGTCGAAACTTCGGCTAATCAGCGACCTCCCCTGATCCGCACGAGTTCCACTCTGTCTCCCGTTGTGGCATCAACCGTTAGGACATTTCCAACGCCCGCGGCATAGAACTTATGTTCGAGGAGGTCGGTTTCCAATGGCGTGATCTCTTGCGATTTCAGGCAGTTGTGGAACGTGCCAGCCGGCACGGTGACGGACTCGGTGAGACTGAGGGTGTCCGCGAAATCCTCGGCATTCGCCAGAGAGAATTCCTGACGGTAAAAGTCGCCGATGGCCGGGTGAGCTTTCATGACGATTCCCGGCTTGTCGCCGTTGACCCCAGCCATAAAGGTGCCGGCAATGGTGGTGATCAAGCCATCCTCAAGCTCGTGGGTGTTTTCGCCGAAATACCAGACGTTGCCATCTCTGTCCTGGGCGAACCAATCGAGCGTATCTTCCGTCAGTTCGCCATCCGTCGTGACTGTATCGTGGACTTCGACGCACGTGACGCCCAGGATCACCCTCGTATTGCGCGTCACGGCGAACTCGTCGTATTCAAAACCCTCGGCGCTCGGGAGTCTCACCGTAAGCGCAGATCACTGCATCATGGGAACAGCTGAAAAACGGGATGGTGCGCGCGACACGGCGCAAGCGTGCGCTAAAAAACAGCAACTGACCGGCAGCAGTCCGCGAACCGCTCTGATAGCGTTTGCGGTCAAATGAAGCCTGCGTTGCGCGTCGGCATTTTCGTAGCCGCAATCTTATCAGCATTGTCCTCTTTTGGTGGCGCGCGCCACTTTACTTTTCTTTACGAGGCCAATACATCAGCGCCTGGCAGCCTGGAGCTGGAAAATTGGGTCACGTGGCGCCATGCCACAGGGCCGGGCAGATTTGATCAGGTCGATTTCCGCCACGAACTCGAATACGGAGTAACCGACAAGTTCCAGGCAAGCATTTATCTCGCAGATTGGTTTTACAAAAGCGTTCCGGAACATTCCGGCTCTACCTATTCGGACACGGCGATCGAGTTGATCTACAATTTGACCAACCCGGTTGTCGATCCTGTCGGGGTGTCGATCTACGGAGAGCTAAGAGCCGGTGATCGACTGATCGAGTTGGAATCAAAGTTAATCACGCAGAAAAATTTTGGGCCGCTTATCCTCGCTTATAACGCCACACTTGAATCAGTATGGGAAGGACGTGATCTCGACGAGCGCGAAGGCGAATTCAGCCAAGCGCTTGGTGCAAGCTATGAAATCTCGCCACGCATTTCCGCGGGAATAGAACTGCTGCACGAATTTGTATTTCCAGAGTGGCGCGACACCGAAAAGATCAGAAATTTTTTCGTGGGGCCGAACGTCACTTATCGCCGTGGAAATTGGTTTGTGACGATCACCGCTCTCGCGCAAGCGACTGATACGCAGGACGAGCCGGATTTCCAACTACGCACAATTTTTGGAATGGGTCTCTGAGATGAAGAAGGTGTCGATCTTCGTCGTGCTCGCTTGCCTGTTGGTCAGTTGTGAATCGACCAACTACGTGCCGCCTGTTACTTCGCAGATGGCGACCGCGAGAAAGGGACAACATGCCGGTCTTCCGATGTTGCGCGAAGGCCGCACGCTTTTCGTCCATCGCTGTATCGAATGCCACACGCTGCCGGTGCTCTGGCGTTACAGCACCGAAGATTGGCCGGCCATCGTCGACAGCATGTCGCATCGCGCGAGTCTGAAACCGGCGGAGCGCGAAGCGATCGTCGCCTATATTCTCGCCGTGCGAACTCGCCAAGACTAAATCTATTTGAGCGTAGCGTGAAATGTGGCGTCGAGTTTTGTTTCTTTCTCGTTCGCCGCTGTCTTGGCGATGCCAGTGAGATCGGCGGTAATGACTTGGAAAACAAATTTCATTTAATCATTAGGTAATCGCAGTGGCGGCTGTATGGTCGGGTTAATAGCGCAGCGTCAATCGATCGCGCAGGTGTGCGACCCCTTCTCTCTGCACACAAAACAGCATCATGAATACCATCGCTGCGCATAAACATGAACTTGAGCGATTGCTCGAGGACTTGTCCGGCGACATCGCATTCTCGGAAATAAATTTCTTAGCGTTAGTGGATGCTTATATCACTCGTCTCGATACAAATTGCTCAGACATCGGCGCCCGCGTTAATCCGTCGCCAGCGCGAATAAACAGAGAATTAAATATGGAACCAACATTGACTCAGAACTGCGCGCTTTATTACGCGCAACATACAACTTCAGAACGCCGCGCCGCGCTTTTCCAAAGATTTCGTGCTGCGGCCCGCAAGCAAGCGCCGGATAGTTATCGGCAATTGACGTACGGCACACGTTTCAGGCGTCTACCGTTTCACCGGGAGCGCGGTAGATCGTCAGGTGAGCGTCGCTCATTGGTGGTTTGAAACCCGATTCCCGGGAACGGCTCTGTAGGTCGGTAGTTTTTCCAAAATTCAAAACACAATGAAAATGTACGTAGGTAATCTCTCTTTTGAGACCACCGAGAACGATCTTCAGGATCTGTTCGAACAACACGGCACCGTCAACGAAGTCCATCTGATGATGGATCGGTTCACGGGCAAATCACGCGGGTTTGCGTTCGTCACGATGAACGATGGCGCACAAGCCAACGCCGCGATGAGCGCGCTCAACGGCCACGAACTTAGTGGCCGCGCGTTAACTGTTAACGAAGCGCGTCCGCGCGAAGAGCGTCGTCCGCGTCCTCAGGGCGAGAAGAGTCGCTTTGCGGGCTTTCGGCGATAAGTTTAGGAAATTGTAGGGCGACTGTGCCAGTCGCCGGCTCGTGAAAACCGGCGTCTCACAGAGACGCCCTACAAATCCACCACAAGATGAATTCTGAAAAAGCCATCGAACTGGAGGGCACCATCACGATGGTGCTTCCCGGGACGATGTTTCGCGTCGCGCTTGCGAACGAGCATCTTGTTCTGGCGCACATCTCCGGAAAGATGCGCAAGCGATTCATTCGCCTGACAATTGGTGATCGAGTAAGAATGCAGATGTCTCCATACGACACGAGCAAAGCTCGCATCGTTTATCGACTCTGACATGGCAACCCGGTTCCTTTTCGATCCCCCGCGCCGGCCGAAACCAAAAACCGGTCCCAACATCAAAAGCTTGCTCGTGCGCTGTCCTTCCACGTCAAAGCTGACCGACACGGGACGGACAATCGAAGAAAAGCGTTGGCCGACAGCCAAAATAAAAACACAAAAGTTCAACTGCGCTCATTGCGGCAGCGTTCATACCTGGACAAAGAAGGACGTCATTCTCTGCCGATATCAGTGAGCAGGTGATCTACCCAAATTCGCGCCCTTGATTTTCCGTATTCCAGTTAGCCGTATCAATTGGACGACGAGTTCGTTTTTGATCGGCACATTTGTTCTCACGCTCACGGTAGTGCCGCTTTACCTGTGGTATTTCGGCCTTGATTGGTTCCACCTCGCCCAGTTCGCAGTGTTGCTTGCCGCGACGGGCTTCAGCGTCACGCTAGGTTATCACCGTCTGTTTTCGCACATGACTTTCCGGGCCAAACTGCCGGTGCGCCTGTTCACTCTCATCTTTGGCGCCGGTGCGTTCGAGAATTCTGTCCTCATGTGGGCGAGCGAACATCGCCGCCATCATAAACATGTCGATCACGACGAAGACCCGTACGACATCACCAAAGGTTTTTTCCACGCCCACATTGGCTGGCTGTTGTTCAAGCTCTTGCCACAACCGCCCTTCGATAACGTCGCCGATCTAAAGAAAGATCCGCTGGTCATGTGGCAGCATCGACATATTCATCTGCTCGCCGTCATGGTCAGCTTCGTCCTGCCAACACTGGCCGGGTTCGCGTGGGACGGCTGGGTCGGCGCCCTCGGCGGTTTTCTCATTGGTGGCGTCGCAAAAGTTGTCGTGCTCCAACACGGCACATTCCTGATTAACTCGGCCTGCCACACCATCGGGCGTCAGCCGTATTCGACGCGATGCAGCGCGCGTGACTCGTTTTTCATGGCGCTGTTTACGTTTGGCGAAGGCTATCACAATTATCACCACGAATTTCAGCACGACTATCGGAACGGCGTAAAGCCGTGGCAGTGGGACCCGACGAAATGGCTGATCTGGATTTTATCGAAGGTGGGCTTGACTGGCGGACTGCGCCGAGTGCCGCAGGAAACAATTCACTCCACGCAAGCGCGGCTTCGGGATTTACGAAGCAAAGTCGAGAGTTGATCCGCCTTCACGCGAGGCTAGGCGCGACAAGTCATCGAGAGCGGCAGCGTGGTTGTGTTAGTCCCAGGATCCTCGATGGAGAAAGGCTGACATTTGTTGAAAAGACACTAACTCAGGCTGCCTAATGACCACGATCAACCGCGTCGCTTTCCTGGGAGATTATATGCCCAGGCAATGTGGCATAGCGACGTTTACGGCCGACATTTGTGAGGCGGTCGCAGCCGAGTACCCAAATTGCGAATGCATCGTCGGAGCGGTTAACGATCGCCCTGAAGGCTACGATTATTCGACGCGTATCCGTTTTGAGATCGATGAAAAGGAGATCGACTCATACCGGCGCGCTGCGGATTTCTTAAACATTAACAACGTCGAGGTCGTCTCGGTCCAACACGAGTTTGGCATCTACGGCGGGCCGGCCGGAAGTCACTTGATAGCTTTGCTCCGCGATGTCCACATGCCGGTAGTGACAACGCTGCATACTGTGCTGCGCGAGCCTAACGAGTCGCAAAGATTCGTGATGGAGCAGCTCGATGCGCTCTCGAATCGTTTTATCGTCATGGCTGAACGTGGGCGAGGGTTGTTGAAGGAAGTCTATGGCGTCTCGTCGGAGAAGATCGACCTCATCCCGCACGGTTCTCAAGGAGCACCCGAATGTCGTTTACATTGTCCTTGGCGCGACACATCCCAATCTTCTTTTGCGGGAAGGCGAGTCTTATCGGTTAAAGCTTGAGCGTCTGGCTGAAGATCGAGGCGTGACCGGCAATGTTATTTTCTACAATCGCTTCGTGCCGCTGGAGGAGCTAACCGACTTTATTGGCGCGGCTGATATTTACGTCACCCCCTATCTTAACGAAGCGCAAATCACTTCCGGCACTTTGGCTTATGCTTTCGGCGCAGGTAAGGCGGTGATTTCCACTCCTTATCTCTACGCGCAGGAGTTACTCGCGCAGGACCGCGGCATTCTTGTGCCCTTTCGCGACGGCAATGCTATTGCCGAAGGAGTAACTCGATTTCTATCCGATCCTGCATTGATGGCGGGAATGCGAAAACGTGCATGGAAACTCGGGCGCGAAATGATCTGGCCGGTAGTAGCCGCTCGTTACATGGAAAGCTTTCAGCGCGCGCGCGTGCGTTTAACTGTTCCGCCGCGCAAAGCCTTTGCCGTTCGAACGCTGGAAAATCGTCCCTATGAATTGCCGCCGCTAAAACTCGATCACCTTTTTCGGATGACCGATAACACCGGAATTTTCCAGCACGCTATTTTCAACGTGCCGAATTACCGGGAAGGGTATTGCACCGATGACAATGCACGCGCCTTTATCCTGACGCTGCTGCTTCAGGAGATGACCAGCCGTGTGGCGCAACGGGACGTTGAACAGCTCGCCAGCACTTATCTTTCATTCTTATGGGATGCATTCGATCAGGAAACGAAGCGATTTCGGAATTTCATGAGTCATAGCCGGGAATGGCTGGAAAAGGTCGGTTCGGAGGACAGTCACGCGCGAGCGCTTTGGGCTGTGGGAATGGCGCTTGGCCGATCAAGAAATGACGGTCATCGCAATCTTTGTGCGCTCTTATTCCAACGGGGTTTGCCGGTCGTAGAGCAGTTCACTTCTCCGCGCGCCTGGGCCTTCGTCCTGCTAGCGATGCAGGAATACCTGCGCAGCTTCTCAGGCGACCGGATGGTGAATCAGCTGCGTGACCTGCTCACCACGCGACTACTCGAGTTGTTTCAAGCTAACAGTTCGAAGGAATGGCAATGGTTCGAGCCCGTCGCCACCTACGATAACGCAAGGCTTTCGCATGCGATGCTCCTGAGCGGCCATTGGACTTCGCGTGGCGAGGTATTCCAGGCAGGTTTACAGTCGCTCCGCTGGCTGGTGGAAACGCAAAGAGCGAAGGCCGGACATTTCGCGCCGATTGGCTGCAACGGTTTTTGGAAGCGCGGCGGCAAACGCACGCGTTTCGATCAACAGCCGCTGGAGGCCTATGCTACCATCTCGGCCTGCCTCGAGGCTTTTGCTCTTACGCATGACGAATACTGGAAGCGCGCGTCGCGACGCTGTTTCGAATGGTTCCTTGGTCGGAACGATCTCGGAGAATCGCTCTACGATTCCAGCACGGGAGGATGTCGTGACGCTTTGCATCAGGATCGCGTGAGCCAGAATCAGGGAGCAGAATCAAGTCTCGCGTTTTACTTATCCCTCGCGGAGATGACGCAGGCGGAAACCGCGCCTGACAAAAAGATCCCGAGTCACAAAGTTGGATGAAACTTCATCCGACGGGCATCCTTCTTCGGCCGGATAACAAGCGAGTGGTGGTGCGTCCGTTCATCCCGATCCATCCCACGCGTGTCGAGCATATCATCGCGCGCGCTCTCGCGCTTAGCGAGCCGGAAACCGAAAAGCAGCTTTCGTTAGTTAGAGCGGATTTCAGCCAGAGACACATCGACCTTGATAAAAGTTGGCTGCGACATTTCGAAAAAGTGCGAGCGCAGATCCCAGACGGCGAGACGATTTCCGAACCACGCCGGCTATTTATCGGAGCGCTCTTCTCCGGTGAGTACGCACTCGAATCGGCAGCCTTGTTCAACCCCTCGATTGTGCCGCATCCTGACCAGACTGGTCTAGGTCAGGGCGATCTTCGTTTTATCTTGAGCCTGCGCTCGACCGGAGAAGGACATATCTCTTCGATCCAGTTTCGAACCGGAGTAATCCATCGTGATCATTCAATAGAGATCAAGAAGACGACGCCTTTTGTGACACTGCCTGAGCTTAATCCTAATCCCACCTACCATAAACGCGCCTTCCTGGACAAACTGAGTGAGATGGGAGTTGAGAATGACTGGGCCGCCTCGGTCATGGGACGATTAGGTAAGACCTTCTTCCTTGATGAGTTGGATAAGTCCATCCAGCAAGCAACGTTCGACGAAGCTTCTGCACACACGCGCCACGTGCCGCGAACTTTGGAGTGTATGCACTGGCTGGCGGAATCCAATTACGAAATTCATTTCGTTCCTTCTTCGGAAATGTCGGAACGCATTATCTTTCCCGTCTCGCCTAACGAGAGCAACGGCATTGAGGACGCTCGCTTCGTTCGTTTTGTCGAAGACGATGGAAGCGTTATGTACTACGCGACCTACACGGCCTACAATGGTCGAGTCATTCTACCCCAGCTGATCGAGACCGTGGACTTCCTTAACTTCCGTATCCTAACGCTTAACGGACAGGCAGTTCAAAACAAAGGCATGGCTCTCTTCCCTCGTCGGATCGATGGACGCTATGTGATGCTCTCACGACAGGATGATGAGAACCTTTACCTAACGTTCTCGGACAATCCGCATTTTTGGAGCGACCCACTGCTACTACAAGAGCCCCAACACCCCTGGGAGTTTGTAAAGCTCGGTAACTGTGGCTCGCCGATTGAAACCGAAGCTGGCTGGTTAGTTCTTACTCACGGCGTCGGCCCAATGCGAAAATATTGCATTGGAGCGACCTTGCTCGATTTGCACGACCCTGCAAGGATCATTGGCCAGTTGAAAGAGCCGCTCTTAAGACCGGAAGGGAACGAAAGGGAAGGCTACGTTCCTAATGTCGTTTATTCCTGTGGGGCACTCGTCCACAACGGGCAACTCATCCTGCCTTATGGCGTTAGCGATACGGCTTCGAGCATTGTCAGGATAGAATTAAGAGAGCTTTTGACTGCCCTTACCTAAAGATACCGCCTCCCAGACGCCGCCGTTTACTAATCAATTTATTTCCTCAATCGGCAGTTGGTCTGTTTGTTCGGGTTTGTCGCTAGCAGACCTAACTGCTGTCGTAAACGTCGCATACAGCTGATCAAATCCGGTCGCAGAGACTTCCGTCCTTGTCGAGAAAGAAAACGACTCCGCTCCATTTCGAATGGGCCAGCATCACGTCGAATTCGCTCTCCCACTTTTCTACCTGAAGTTTTTGATCGCTGATCACCAGAACAATGGGCTTGCGCTCATCTTTTTGATCGACAAACGCAGCTGTGAACGTCAGCTCGGCGGTCGCGCCATCGTATGTGAGGGAGCACAGAGCAAAGTGCCCGGAGCATGAATTTTGGATAGCGTCTTTCGAGCTACAGCGTGCGCGTGAAGCGAAAAGTGTTGGTGCCCTTCTTGCCGTTGTACTCATAGGTCCACACTTGGGTAAGATGCTGTGTGTCCTCGAGCGTGACGGTCAACCCCGTGTTGTGCCAATCGCCGAGCGTTTTCAAGCCGTAGACGTGTGACAGCGAAAACGTCAAGCTCTTGCCTGACGGATCCGCGATCGTTTTCGTCATCATCTGTGGTTGGTTTCCCATGCTGCAGTAATGCGTGGCAATAAGATGGTCGCCATCCACAGTGAACATGGTAAACATTGGAGCTTCTGTCCCGGGGCGAGATTCCTCCATCAACGCGCTGCCATTGCCAATAAGCGTGTATTTGAGTTTGATTTCGGTCTTGTCCTGTACGCCCTTCCATTCGCCGACCAGCGATGTGAGCTGCTTGAAGGCAAGAAGGCTGTTCGGTTTTTCCACCGGGCCCGCTTTCTCGCTTGTTGACGCCTTTGCGGTGTCGCCGATCCTCCGTTTCATGTGATGCTCCTCCTCGAGCTTCCAGGTTTTTCCATCGTCATGAGTCTTCTCCCCTCGCCAGACGAACGAGTCGGGCTTGATGTCATTGAAAGACCAACGTATCGGCGCGCCATCGGTGGTATCTGTACCACGAAGAACGATACGATCGCCTTCCAATCCTCCCTGAACAGTGACGACGTAGTTGAACTGCGGACTGATGAAGATAATGCGCCACTGTTTGAGAGCCGTATCGAAGAATCGGATTGTTGTGCCCATGCGGCGATCCTTCTCGCCCTCTGCCGGATAGGTGATAAAGATGTCCTGCACCGCGCGACCATCCAGGATCCAACCGACCAACAGCTCGCCCTTGGAATGTCGAACGGTGCCATCATCGCGATAGAAGCTGTAGTCGCAGTCCCAGGTACCCACGAACCGGTCGAACACTTGCGCCTGGTCTCCCAACGAAGAATGGGGGCTCGAAGCTCCAAGCGACTGGATCATATCCTGTCCTGGATCGGCACCCTGGGCGGCGGCGTTCCAAAGCAGGAGCCCCAGCACGCCTGTTGCTGCAACCGTACCGAGAATCCGGCGAACTGTGCGACGCTTTGAAATCATTTTTGGTTATTCGTCACTGATGAGATGCACCAGAATCATCTTTGTTCCGGCCAATCGAAAAATTTGAGACCTGATCACGCACGCACCGATGACGCCGTTCGTGGTTTTTCGCTGTTTGCGGGAACAAACGCCGGCGTGAGGGCTCTTGCTTTGGTATGGAAAGCACAATCGATGGCGGGTGTTTATGCGGAAGCGTCCGCTATCGTCTTCACGTTAGGCCAAAGCAGGGGGCTGACTGCCATTGCGAAGATTGCCGGCGGGCTAGTGCTGCTCCGTATGTGACTTGGTGTAGCGTTCCCAGCAAGGCGATAGAGGTTCTGAGGGGTGAAGTGCGTAAAGTCTCATATGCAGACCGATTACGCTCGTTCGCCTCTTGTTGTGGCACACCTCTATTTATCCAGGACGAAGTCAGTTCTGAATGGATTGATGTGACAGTAGCGTCGCTCGATGATCCCACGGCCTTTCACCCGAAGGCCGCGATATGGACAGAAGACAAACTACCGTGGGTAAAGCTCGATCCGAGTCGACGTGCTTTTCGCCGGAGCAGAGATGAAAACGCCTAAGCAGACGCTGCGCTGCTGCGCACCGGTTTGGTTTCCTTTACATTATCGCCTTCGCAGCTCTGTTGTCGGCGCTTTTCAGCGTCATCCAGCTGGTGCTCTACTATAATCCGTCGTTTGTTTTTCAGACACTTGGCCGCGACGGATACAGATGACCGTGGCTAAGGAAGCTTGAGTGGCTGAGCGTGCTTGCCGGTTGCTCGCAGGCCGGATCTTTGTCACCAATCCACGCAGCAATCATAGCTGAGGATTCCCGATTACCTCTAGCTTGTGCGCGTGAAGCGAAAAGTGTTGGTGCCCTTCTTGCCCTTGTGCTCATAAGTGTACACTTGGGTAAGGTGCTGTGCATCATCGAGTGTGATTGTCAATCCGGTGTTGTGAAAATCGCCCGGCGTCTTCATTCCGGTTACGTGCGAAAGGGAGAACGTCAGGCTTCTTGCGAATGGTTCTGTGATTGTTGATGTGACCATCTGCGGCTGGTTTCCTGCGACACAGTAGTGCGTTGCAATAAGGTGATCGCCGTCGACCGTGAACATGGTAATCATCGTTCCTTCTCCCGCTGGCTGAGATTCCTCCATCAGCACGCTGCCGTTTGCAGTCAGCGTGTAGGTTAATTTAATTTCGTTGTTTGCCTGCGCTCCTTCCTGCACTCCCTTCCATTCGCCGACTAGCGAGGCCAAGCGCTCAAATGCCAGAGTACTATTGGATTTTTCCGCAGCCGATGTGATGGCCACTTCGGCCAGCGCCAATCCCAATATGCCAGCGACTTTTACGTATCGATGAGTTCTATTCAAATTGCCTCACTGATTGATTCGATTGTTTGTGACGCCTGACGGCTAGTGCGATTGTTCCCAGACCTATCGAACCGCGCTGCTAATTGCTATCATTTTTGGTTATTCGTCACTGATGAGATGCACCAGAATCATCTTTGTTCCCGCCAATCGAAAAATTTGAGACCTGATCACGCACGCACCGATGACGCCGTTCGTGGTTTTTCGCTGTTTGCGGGAACAAACGCCGGGCTGAGGACTCTTATTTTGGGATAACTGCGCCATGTCCGCGGACCCGGAATTCGAAAACTTAGTAAAACTTTATTACCGCGATCTTTACCGATTCGGCTTCAGTCTCACCGGAAGCGAGGT
>WNGE01014800.1_pt1 | contig 11760 bp, 11 predicted proteins | sample 5400651 | NCBI WGS metagenome assembly WNGE01 (sample SAMN13153370, study PRJNA577476) | soil metagenome | isolation source: 60 cm soil or saprolite under grassland replicate 2 | place: USA:California | collected 2016-06-15 | reverse complement strand
ATGAAGGCGACGTCCCGACCCTCGACCGCACCGACCGCCACCGGAGCCGAGGGCGGGCCCCACGGGGTGTCCACGTCGATCTCGCGGACGTCGTCGAGGAGCGAGTAGAACCCCGATCCGCCGAAGATGCCGACGCGGATGGGGCCGTCGGGGGCCGACGCGCTCAGGCCGACTTCTCCTTCGGCTTCCGGTCCGACCCCGTGGACGACGCCGGGCTACCCGAGGCCGAACTCGCCGCGGCGGGGGCGTCCTTCGCGCCCTCCCGCGTTGACTCCTTCGCCCCGTCCCGCGTGGACTCCTTCGCCCCGTCCCGCATGGACTCCTTGGCTGGCTCCCTCGACCCGCCCGAGCCCTTCGACCCTCTGCTCGATCGGGAGTCGTTGACGTAGAACCCCGAGCCCTTGAACAGGATGCCGGCGGGGTGGAAGACCTTGCGAAGCTCGCCGCCGCACACGCCACAGCTGGTCAGCGGGGCCTCGCTGAACCGCTGGAACACCTCCACGTGCGTGCCGCATGATTGACACGCGTACTCATACGTCGGCATGGCCTCGATTATAGGAGCCGATCCCCGCGGCCTTTGGCCGGATGGCCGTCAGAACACCGAGGGGTTGTTCTCGGTGAACAGTCCGTCCGGGTTGGTCTTCCAGATCCACGCGTGGAGGAGCCATGCCGTCTTCGCCTGGAAGTACCCGCCCATCTTCCGGCATGGCTGCGCGCCGGGGGTGATGGTCACCGATCCGGTGGGGAGGAAGCAAAGATCCTGGTGGAAGTGCCACACATCGGCGTTCCCGGCGAAGCCGGCCGGCTGCGGGTCGTCCAGGCCGGTGTGGGCGATCGAATAGGCCACCCCGACCAACACCAGCTTGCCGCTGCGGTCCGGCTGGTACAGCAGGACCTGGGGTCGGGCCGGATCGAAGATCCGGTTCGAGATGCCCAGGTTCGCCAGGTGCAGGCCGAGGCCTGGGATGAACTGTGTGACCTGGATGTACCCGTCGGCTTTGGCCGCCGCCAGGCTTCGGTACTTCGCCGTCGCCGACTTGGCCGCGGCGATCTGGCGCGACAGGATCTGCGATTCCTGCGGCGACACCGAGCCGGGCGTGCCATGAACGTGCCCGGTGATGCTCGCTCCCTCGGCGCCGGAGCCCGCTTCGCCCGCCCGCGCGTTCGCCGGGACTGCGTCCGCCGCCGCCGTGTGCACGTGCGCCCCGGCCGCTTGCGACCCGGCGCCCGACGCGAGCGTCACCGACGGTGTCCGAGCCTGCCACCCCGCCCACGTCCCCAGGCCGACCGCGGCCACGAGCAGCAGGACCATCGCCGCGCCGAGGAGGTTCCCCCAATCCGAGCCAAGGTGGTTCGCCCATCGGATGGCCCCCACCGCCGTCACCAGGATCCCGGCGAACAACAGGAGATGCCACGGACTGTTGCCCCGGGCGCTGAGCACGACCAGCTCCTCGTGCTCGTGCGCCAGCGGGTCGAGCGTGTGAGCCACCAGGTCCCCGATCACCGCGATCAGGGTCACGGTGATCCCGACGGGAACCAGCAGCTTGCCGGCCTCGCGCCTCACGGGCGAACGGACCGCCCCCGCCACCGCATCCACGGACCGACCATACCTGATTCCCGTTCGGGCATCCGGTGATCGGAGGCGGACCAGCCCTGGCGGGCGGTTCGAGGGTGGCCTCGTCGGATAGACTCCTAGTTCCCCTCGACCCCGAGAGGAGCGCATGCGCATCAAGAAAGCGGTGATCCCGGCGGCGGGACTCGGCACCCGGTTCCTCCCGGCGACGAAGTCCCAGCCCAAGGAGATGCTGCCGATCGTCGACAAGCCGGCCATCCAGTTCGTGGTCGAGCAGGCGGTGAAGGCCGGGCTGGAGGACATCCTGATCATCACCGGCCGCGGCAAGCGAACCATCGAGGACCACTTCGACCGGTCGTTCGAGCTCGAGTACCGGCTGGAGCAGGACGGGAAGTTCGACGAGCTGAAGGAGGTGCGGGAGGTCTCCGAGATGGCGACCATCCACTACATCCGGCAGAAGGACCGGGTGGGGTTGGGGGCGGCCGTGGCGGTGGCCGAGAACCACGTGGACAGCGAGCCGTTCGCCGTGCTGCTGGGCGACGACATCATGCCGGATCCCCACCTGCTTCGAGAGATGATCGCCGTCTACGACCGCTACGGTCGGAGCGTGATCTGTGGGATGGAGGTCCCTCGCTCGGACATCCACCTGTACGGCGCCATCGAGCCCGAATTCGTCGAGGACAACCTGGCCCGGGTGCTGTCGATCGTGGAGAAGCCGCCGGTGGAGTTGGCACCCTCGAACCTCGCGGCGATGGGGAGGTACGTGTTCACCCCGGAGATCTTCGACGCCCTCCGCGAGACCACCCCCGACGAGCGCGGCGAGATCCAGCTCACCGACGCCATCAACCTGCTGGCCCATCAGCAGACCGCATACTGCTACGTGTTCGAAGGTCTCCGGTACGACATCGGCAAGAAGCTCGACTACCTGCGAGCGACCGTGGAGATGGCCATCGACCGGGAGGACCTCGGTCCCGAGTTCCGGACCTTCCTGGCCGACCTGGTGCAGCGGAAGAAGCTCCTGTAGGCGGAAGAGTGGAGAACGCCTCGGGCCACGTTCACGACCAGGACCACGGCCTCGACCCCTCGCCGATGCGCTCGGTCGACGAGGTCCGGGCCTCGGTGCTCGAGCGGATCCGACCGCTGGCCCCGATCGAGCTCCACCTCCAGGAGGCGTTCGGCTGCGTGCTGGCCTCGAACGTCACGGCCGAGCTGGACATCCCCCCGTTCTCCTCCTCCGGCATGGACGGGTTCGCCGTCCGGGCCTCCGACGTCGCCGCCGCCTCCCGGGACGAGCCGGTGGCGCTGAAGATCGCGGGCCGGGCCGCCGTCGGTCGCCATCCCGAGGCCACGGTGGGGATCGGGGAGGCCGTCCAGATCGCCACCGGGGCTCCCGTCCCGGCCGGGGCGGACACGATCGTGCCCATCGAGCACGCCGCGGTCGACGGAGACGTGGTGCACGTCCTGCGCCCCTTCGAGGAGGGGTCGTTCGTCCGGCCGTCCGGCCAGGACGTCCGGTCGGGGGCGTTGCTCATCCCCGCCGGGCGGCGGCTCTCCGCCGCCGAGCTCGGCCTGCTGGCCACCTCGGGGCACGCCTCGGTCCTGGTCTACCCGCGCCCCCGCGTGGTGGTCCTGTCCACCGGCGACGAGCTGGTCGAGCCGGGCCGGCCGGCCCCGTTCGGCATGATCCGCGACGCGAACTCCTACACGCTGTTCGGGGCCATCAAGGAGGCGGGGGCGGTCCCCTACGTGGGCGGGATCGTCCGAGACGACGCCGAATCGCTGAAGGAGGCGGTCCTGGGGCTGATCACCCGGGCCGACTGCTTCATCAGCTCGGGCGGGGTCTCCGTCGGGGAGCGCGACGTGGTGAAGCGGGCCTTCTTCCGCCGGGGAGAGATCGACTTCTACCGGGTGGCCATGCAGCCGGGCATGCCGCAGGCCTTCGGTTTCGTCGAGGAGGTCCCCTACTTCGGGCTTCCGGGGAACCCCGTGTCCACGTTCGTCTCCTACGAGGTGTTCATCCGGCCGGCCCTCCTCAAGATGATGGGGCGCCGGGACGTGTTCCGGCCCGAGATCTGGGCCGTGCTGGAGAACGACCTGGCGGGGCCCAAGGAGAAGATCCAGTTCGCCCGGGTCCGGGTGTGGCGGGAGCGCGGCCAGTGGCGGGCCGCCGGCACGGGCCCGTCGGCCTCCAACCTGCTCGGGACGGTGTCGAAGGCCAACGGGCTGGCCATCGTTCCCATCGGCACCGAGACCGCCCCGGCCGGGTCCCGGGTTCGGGTCATGCTGTTCCGGGCCCTCGAAGAGGAGCCGTGACCGGGCCGAGCGGGCCGAACCGGGCCGAGGAGGAGCGCCCGGCTCGCATCGTCGAGGTCGGCGCCAAGGCCGTGACCGACCGGGAGGCCGTCGCCGAGTGCAGGATCACCATGACCCCCGAGGCGTGCGCCGCCCTGGCGGCCGGGACGCCGAAGGGCGATCCGCTCGAGGCGGCCAAGGTGGCCGGGCTCATGGCGGCGAAGCGAACGCCGGATCTCCTCCCCTTCTGCCATCCAATCGCCATCACCGGTGCGAGCGTGATGCTCGAGCCGGACGTGGCCGCCGGGACCATCCGGGTCGAGGCCCGGGTCAGGGCCACCGACCGAACGGGGGTCGAGATGGAGGCGCTGACCGCCGCGGCCGTGGCCGCGCTGTCGCTGTACGACACGGCCAAGGCGTTCGACCGCGGCGCCGAGATCACGAGTCTCCACCTCACGTCGAAGTCCGGTGGAAAGAGCGGGGACTACCATCGGCAGGGGTGACGACCTCACCTTCGGGTGCAGGAATCCATTCCGAGAAAACCCTCGACTGTCCTTGAGGTACCAGATGTTGGGTGCTAGCGTCGGATTCCAGCCCATATGTAGTGGTCCAAACCGGGGGGCGACCGCGAGGAGGGCTGGACTTGAGTTGGCTTTTGATCGCCGGATTGGGCATGATTTGGGCCGCATTCCTCCTTCCCTTCGGGTATCGAAGGGCGTCGCCTTCCTCGACGGTGGAGGAGTTCGAGCGGAAGATGGACTTGCTGGCTGAGGCGAATCGGGCCCACGCGGGCCGTTGGGTGCTGGTCCCCCGCAAGGGGGAGCGGTTCATGGGCCCTCGGGACCGTCGGCGGGTCCGGGTTCGTCGCCGCCGCCGCCACATCCTCGCCGTCCTGCTCGACGCCGCGGCCGTCACCCTATTGATCGGGCTGTTCCCGCCGCTGCGGGCCATGCTGGTGGGGACCGCCCTCCTGACCGGCCTCCTCCTGCTGTACGTGGGGCTGCTGGTGCACCTTCGGGCCCAGGACCTGCGGCTGGCACGCCTCCGAGCCCGCCGGGCGGTCCGCCTGGCCCGGGTCTCCGTCGAGGGCCTCCAGGCGTCCGCGGGCCACGGATACTCGAACGGCGCCCGGGCCCGGGTCAACGGGAACGGGAACGGCAATGGCAACGGGCACGGGGCCAACGGGCACCGAGCCCGCGTGAACGGCGACGGCCGGGTGAACGGGAACGGTCACCCTGGGGCCGACACGCGGACCCACGCCGAGGAGGACCTCCTCGAGTCCGGTGTCCGAGTCGTCGAGGATGACGTGCACGTGATCGTGCGGCGCTCCGCCGACCTCGATCCCGAGGCCCAGCGCTCCCTGGCCCGCTAGGGCCGGCCCTCCGCACCGCTCCGCCAGGTCCGCTACCCTCCCGCCGTGGACCTCTCGCCCCTCGCCGACCGGTTCCAGAGCCGGTTCCAGGAGAAGATGGCCGCTCGTGAGATGGCCCTCGCCGCGGCTCGCCGATCCATCCGGAGCTCGGCGAACGCCATCCGGGCCATCCACCGCGGCGAGCTCGACCAGGCGCACCGCCTGATGGAGGAGTCCCGCGGGGCGCTGTCCGGCGGGAGGGACGCCGTGGCCGGAGCGCACCCGGACGTTCATTTCGCCGGGTTCCTCCAGGACGCGGAGAAGGAGTACGCCGAAGCCCGGCTGACCGAGGCGCTGGTCGGCGGGGCGGACTTCCCGGGCCCCGACGAGCTCGAGGTTGGCATGGCCCCCTACCTGAACGGGATGGCCGAGGCCATCGGGGAGGGCCGCCGGGCCATCCTCGACCTGCTCCGGCGGGGAGAGTTCGCCGAGGGCGAACGGATCCTGGCGGCGATGGACGACATGCACTACCTGCTGGCGTCGATGGACTTCCCCGACGCCATCACGGGGAACCTCCGACGGTCCACCGACTCCGCCAGGGCCATCATCGAACGAACCAGGGGGGACCTCTCCGTGTCGCTGGTGCAGCGCAGCCTGCGGGACGCCCTCGAACGCCACGCCGACGCCCTGGCCCAGCCCGGCCCCGATGCCCCGACGTCCTGACCCCCGCCGAGCGCCCCAGGACGGCCTGCTCAGACGATCCGGAGCTTTTCCAGGAGCCGGCGGGCCAGCGCCTCGTCCCCCTCGATCTTCAGCAGGCCCCGCTCCTGGAGCTCGTCGAACTGGTCCCGGCCGGCCGCCGCCATGATGAACCCCGGCCCGGCATGGATCCGTGCCTCGGCCCCGGCTTCCACCTCCGGCCCGGCCGCCCCGCTCGCCAGGTCGTAGCCCCACACCGGCACGGCCACCCCGTCGAGCGCGATCGCCACGCGGCCGGCAGCTCCCTTGACCTGCGGCACCGTGCTGGTGGCGATGGCCTCAAGGAGGAACTCGGCCACGGCCTCGACGTCGACCTCCTCGTCCTCCATACCGAGCGCGCGGCGGATGTCCTGCCGGTGCACCCACTCGTCGTAGGCCCGGATCCAGATCAGCATCCCGCCGGGCGCGCCCCCCAACATGCTGGGCATCCGGAGCCGGAACAGCGGCGCGGGCAGGGCTCGGGCGAACACGACGAACCGCCTCCCCCACCGGTCCAGGGCCAGCAGGAGCTCCATGGTGGTGCGCCCGCTCCACCGGCCGACCTGGCGGTCGTTCCACCGTTCGAGCTTCTCCATCGACGCGAACACCTGGGCCACGATCGTCCCGGTCACCGCGGCCCGGTCGATGCTGATGAGGTGGGCCACCACCTCCCTGACCCGCCACCCAGGAAGCGCCGTCGGAGTGTCGAACCGCTCGGGTCGGAGGGGGCGAAGGAGCGCGAGCGTCCGGGCCCGCTCGCGGGCCACCGCCCGGACCACCTCCCGCTTGTTCACGAAAGCGGAGTGGTCGGCTCTCCGGGTTCGGGTTCGGACCCAGGGTCGGGCGGCTCCGGCGACCATGGGGCCGCCCCGGGCGGCGAAGCGGGACCCCCTCCAGAACTTGGGCCGACCGCCTGGTCGCCCGGCGCTGAAGGCTGGTCGGGGCGGGCGGCAAGAGGGGGTGGAGCGGGGTGGGAGGCTCCCCTCAGGAGCACCTCTCTCCGCTCGAGGAATTCCTCCCGAGAGATCTCTCCCCGGGCGTACCGCTCCTCGAGGACCCGAAGGGCCGGCGAGTGGTGCTCCGGAAGGCGCAGCTGCGGGACCTCCCGGCGGAGCAGAAGGATCGCCGCCACGATGACCACGATCCAGAACGTCCCCATGAGCAGACCCATGAGCCACCCCGGGCCACAACACCACCAGAACACGATCAGCCCCCCAGGTCCTGACGGATCCGCTGGAGCTCCTCGGCCGAGATCTCCCCTCGGGCGAACCGCTCCTCGGCGATCCGGATGGCCGGCGAGCCTCCCCCGTACCAGGTCCTGGAGTGGCCCGCCGACTCGCCCTTCGGAAGCACGATCCACAGCACGACGTAGAGCAGGAGCCCGAACCCCATGAACGCCGCCACGACGAAGGCCACCCGGACCAGGACGGGGTCGATGCCGAAGTAGCGGCCGATCCCGCCGCACACGCCGGCGATCCGCCGGTCGGACTCCGAGCGCATGAGCTGTGGGCGGTCCATTCGGCCATAGTCGTTCCCGGCCTTCGCACGGCAGAGGTCAGGGGTTCGACTCCCCTCACCTCCACCAAAGGGGACTTACTCGAACCGACCCTTGAAAAACGGGCCTCCCGCCCCTGAAGGAACACACGCGCTTCGGGGACGAACTGCATGCCAACGCCGCGACCTGCCGTGGGTCCCGGTGGACAAGGAGTATGTTCGGGAAGGAGGCAGAGTGAACTTGCCGCACGGAGCCACGCTCGACCGATGAGATCCGCGCCTCGGTGCGGTCAAACGAAAAAGACCGCCACGAGAGAAGGACGAACCCATGAAACTGACGACCATCACGCACGTCTCCGTCGATGGAGTGATGCAGGGACTCGGCGCGCCGGATGAGGACCGCAGGGGCGGATTCGAGCGCGGCGGATGGGCCCTGCCGCTGTTCGACAACGAGGCCACGACGTTCGTCAACCAGGTCTTCCAGCGCGCCGACGCCTTCCTGCTCGGCCGGCGGACCTACGAGATCTTCGCCGGCTCCTGGGGAACGTGGGACGATCCGGGCGACAGCCCGATCTGGACGGCGTTGAACACGAAGCCCAAGTACGTGGCATCGACCACGCTCAGCGACCCGCAATGGGCGGACACGACCGTCCTCTCCGGTGACGTCGCGGCGGCCATCGGCGAGCTGAAAGCCAAGCCGGCGGGTGAGCTGCAGGTGCACGGCAGCGGCAACCTGGTCCGCTGGCTGTTCGACAACCAGCTTGTCGACGAGATCACCCTGCTCACCTATCCCGTGGTCATCGGCCAGGGCACGCGGCTATTCCCCGACACCGGCCCGGACACCGCGCTTGACCTGGTCGACTCGCGAGCCACCTCGAAGGGGGTGACGATCCAGGTCTATCGGCCCACCGGGCGCCCGCAGTATGCAACCGCCACCGCCGACCTGAAGCACGTGACATAGGTGCCGCAGTCAGTGAGGGAGAACTCCGTCCGCACGATCTTTCGGTGCAGTCACGTAGTCTCCATAGCTACGCCCCGGAAGGGAAACGGTCACGAGTCTGAGCTGCGTGCCAGTTCAGCCCGAGCGCCTCGAAGCGCTCCACGGCCTGCGCGATCAGATCGGGGTCTCGGCGGACGAACCCGAGCGTTCGGAGCGCGAACGGCTCCATGTAGGTGCCCGGCTGGACGAACCGTGTGGCCTCCTCTTCCGCTTGGTCAAGCCGGCCGAGGGCGATCAGGGCGTCCAGACGGGTGGTCGCGCCGTCTAGGTGGCGCCACGTGGTCCAGGGCCACTTGTCCGACCCAACGATCATCCCGACGAGGGCATCGAGATCGCCACGAACCAGGGCCAGCCGAGCACGCAGCGGGTCGAGCCAGTATTCATACTCCTCCATGCCCAGGGCGTTGGTGGCGTCCTCGAGCCGCCGCGCTTCGGCGTCCAGTCCGAGCTCCGCGCACGCTGCCGCGCACGACAGCAGGCACCTCGCGTTCTCGACGCAGGGGGTGTCGGCGTTCTCGACGACGGCGCGTTCCACGCGCTCCTGCATGTCTCGAACCCGGTCCCACCTGCCCGCGGCTTCCTCCACCGTGAGCAGGTTGCCAACCGCGTGGACGGCATGGTGGGGACTGAGCCGAGCACCGATCGCGTCGTGCCTGCGAGCGTGCGCGGCGGCCTCGTCGAGGTGTCCGAGCGCGAGCTCCGCTGTGGAAGATCCCCAATGGATCAGAGCAAGGTGATCCGGATCGGTCAACCGGTCCGCGAGGGCGAGTCGTTTCCGCGCCCACTCGTACGCGGACGCGTAGTCGGGGGCGACGAGGGCGATCCCGAACAGCGTGAACAGGCCGAAGGAGAGGAGCTCGACGTCGTCGAGCCGCTCGGCGATCGAGATCGCTCGCTCGGTCGCCGGCACGTCGTCCTGCCGCATCCCCTTCGCGATCGACGCGTACGCGAACGCACGGCTCTCTGGAGCGGCCAGCTCGAGCGCCTTGCCGGTCCACCCCGAGACGAGTTCGTCGTCCGGGTGCCGCTTCCACATCGCCCCCCGCATCGTCGTCTCGAACGCGAGCTCCCCGTAGAGCTCCGCGAGCGATTCCTGCTTCGTGGTCAGGTCGACCGCTCTCAACATGGCCTTCCAGTAGGCCTCGCCGTCGAACTTGAGGGCGTTCACCCGTCCGATCTCGTGCCAGATCCCGCCGTCCCCCGGCGCGACTTCCGCCGCACGGTGGAGGAGCGCGAGCGCGTCCCCGAGGTCGAACCGACCGAGCGCCAGGTCGGCCGCACGTCGGAGCCAGTCGAGTGCCTTGGCTCGTAAGCGCTCGACCTCGTCTTCCCGGTCCCGCCAGGCCAACTCGGCGATGTCGGCGTTCACCGCTTCCGCGTAGTGGTAGGCGAGCGTGCCCGCGCGGGCGTCTCCCGCCTCCTGCCCCTCCAGCCAGACGGCGTACGAAGCGTGCAGCCGGGCCCTCTCGGCCTTCGGCAGGCTGCCGTAGGCGACCTCACGGGTCAGGGCGTGCTTGAAGACGAGCTCGGGCTCGGTCGGCCGGATGAACCCTCGCTCGACCAGGGTCCGGACCTCGGCCGCGGACCCGACCAGCGAGGCCAGGGCCGGCGCGCTGAACGAACGGCCGATCACGGCGGCCGCCTGGAGGGCGGTCTTCGCCGGGGACGTGAGGAGGTCGATCCTTCCAGCCAGCACCCCCTGGACCGAATCGGGGATCCCAAGGCCTCTCGCGCCGTCCCGGAGGGCCCATTCGCCGTTCCGTCGCTCCAGCAGCCGGCGGTCGATCAGCTCCGCGAGCACTTCCTCGAGGAAGAACGGGTTGCCCTCCGCATGCCCGATGACGAGCTCCCGAGCGGGAGCCAGGAGCGGGGCGCCCAGCACCCGGTCGAGCATCTCCTCGGCCTCCCGTTCGGACAGTGGCTCGAGGTCCATAGATTCGCCGGCGGCGCGCAACGAAGGTCCTCCGGGCCTGGCCGTGGCCAGGAGCAGGAAGGGGCTGGCCACTTCGTCGAGGACCCGGTCGAGCAGCTCGAGTAGCGGCTCGGCCGCCCAGTGCAGGTCCTCGACGGCCAGCACGATCGGCCCTTGGCTGACGAGCCCGTCGAGCAGGCTCACCCACTCCTCCTGGAGCCGCTGGCCCGCGGCACGAGGGTCGAGCTCGCCGGCCACGTCCAGCCCGAGCGTGAGGGCCAGGATCTCGCGGCCGCCCAACCGGGCGAGCACGGCCTCCGGCGGATCCTCCTCCCGAAGCCCGAGCTCCGACCGCAGCACGTCGGCGAGTGGGCTGAAGGTGACGCTGCGCCCGTAGGACAGGCAGCGACCGAGCCGGAACCGAACATCCTCGGGCAGCCGCGACCGGAACTCGCGCAGGACGCTCGTCTTGCCGACTCCGGCCTCCCCGATCAGGGTGACCACTCGCGGCCGTCCCGCCTCGATGCTCCCCTGGAGTTGCTCCTGCAACGCTGCCAGCTGTCGCTCGCGGCCGACGAAGGCTGTGCTCAGGCCCCGGCCGCCGCGAGGGCGCCGCGGGGCCACCATGCGGATGAGCCGGCGGCACGGGACGCCTTCCGGCTTCCCCTTGGCCGCGATGGCGACGGTCTCGTCGAACTCGAAGGCCCCGCCGACCAGGGCGGCCGTACGCTCCCCCACGAGCACCTGGCCCGGCGGGGCGCCCTGCTCCAGCCGGGCGGCCACGTTCACGGCGTCGCCGGTCACGAAGGAGCTGCCCTCGCGGGGCCGGCCCACCACGACCTCGCCCGTGTTCACGCCGATCCGAAGCGCCAACTGCTCGCCGAACAGCTCGGCCAGCCGGGCCTGCATCCACAGACCCACCTGCAGTGCCCGCTCGGCGTGGTCCTCCTGTGCCGTCGGCGCGCCGAACACGGCGACCACGGCGTCGCCGATGAACTTCTCGACGGTCCCACCGCCGAGCGCGATCTCCGCGGCCATCGCGTCGTAGAAGCGATCCAGCATGTCTCGGGTCTGCTCCGGGTCCAGGGAACCGCCGAGCGCCGTCGATCCGACCAGGTCCGCAAAGAGCACGGTCGCCACCTTTCGCTCCCGAGCGGCCGGCTCCCGCTCGACCGGCGCGGCGCAGATCGGGCAGAACCGGGCGCCCTCCGGGAGCGGTGCAGAGCACTGACGGCACGTGGGCATCGCGGCAACCATCGTGCCACGCTCATCCGGCGTGTCCACCGCTTTTCCGGCGTGTCCACCGGCTCGGCGACAACGGCGTTCACTGGTGGTTGAGATCTCTTGGGTCCCGCACTCAGCGGACGGCGCTGATCTCGAACAGGTGGCCGTCCGGATCT
>WNGE01007588.1_pt1 | contig 11762 bp, 11 predicted proteins | sample 5400651 | NCBI WGS metagenome assembly WNGE01 (sample SAMN13153370, study PRJNA577476) | soil metagenome | isolation source: 60 cm soil or saprolite under grassland replicate 2 | place: USA:California | collected 2016-06-15 | reverse complement strand
TGCTCCCGCGCCAGGGGCGGCGTCAAGGGCCGCGCGGACGGCTGCCGCGGACGCTGGACCACCGCCCCCCTGAACCTCGTCGGCGAGTGGACAAACGCACGCGGGGCGTATAGATTCTGCCCCATCGGGGTGGAGGCGGAACGGCAAGCTCATGGAGACACCCAGGTGAGCCGGAAGATCAACGTCGGCATCATCGGAACGGGATGGATCGGCGAGATCCGGGCCAGGACGTGCGCGGCCCATCCGCTGGTGGAGAGCCTGCACCTGGCCGAGATCGACGAGGCGAGGCTCGCGCGGGTGGCCAAGGAGACCCGCGCGCGCTCGGCCACCGCCGACTACCGCGAGCTGCTGCAGCGAAAGGAGATCGACGCCATCATCGTCTCCACCACGCCGGAGACGACGCACTACCCCTTCACCCGCGACTGCCTCCTCGCCCGCAAGCACACCTTCCTCGAGAAGCCGATGGGGCTCGACCTGAAGGAGGCCGACGAGCTGATGGCCCTGGCCCGCGAGGCCCACCTCAAGCTCACCATCGGCTACACGCAGCGCTTCAACCCGAAATACGCCTACGTGAAGCAGTGCCTGGAGGACGGCACCCTGGGGCGGCCCGTCACCGCGCTGGTCAGCCGCAACGTCTCGCGCTCGATCGGCAACAAGATCGGCGGGCGCATCCGCCTCTCCCCCGCCGTCATGGAGGCGACGCACGACCTGGACGTCATCCTCTGGTGCCTCGAGGGCAGGAAGCCGGTGCGCGTGTACTCCCAGGCCGTGTACCGCATCATGGAGCAGGCGCACGGCGTCCCCGACTGCCAGTGGATCATGGTGACGATGGACGACGGGACGGTCTTCACCATCGGCGCCGGCTGGGCGCTGCCGCCCGGCTATCCGCACTTCTCGACCGCCACCATCGAGTTCGTGGCCACCGAGGGCGCGCTCCTCATCGACGACAGCCACCGTGACATCGTGCTCAACACGATGGACAAGGGGATGGTGCTGCCGCTCTCCACCATGCCGGGCGAGCAGGTCCGCCACGTCTACCAGGGCCCCATGGAGGCCGAGACCGTCCACTTCATCGAGGCGGTGGCCCTCGACCGGCCCGTCCTCGTCACGCCCGAGCAGGCGCGCCAGGTGATGGAGGTGACGCTGGCCGCCGATCTCTCGGCGGAGCGCCACGCGCCGGTGACCCTTCCTCTGGACCGCCACTCGCCGTAGAGCGCGGAGAACGCCATGGCATCCGACCGAGCACCGAGGAACATCGGCCTCGCCATCGTGGGGGCGGGACGCATCGGCCTCATCCGCGGCGAGATCGCCGCCAGGCATCCGAGCGTCGGCTGGATCGGCGTCGCGGAGACGCGCGCCGACCGCGGCAAGCAGGTGGCGGAGCGGCTCGGCGCCGACTTCGTGACGACCGATTTCCACGAGCTGCTGCGGCGGCCGGAGGCGACGGCCGCCGTCATCGCCACCGACGAGCACCTGCACGTGGAGCCCATCCTGGCCGCCGTCGAGCGCGGCCTCCCGCTCATGATCGAGAAGCCGCTCGCCACCGAGCTCGCGGAGTCGGCCCGCGTGCTCGCGGCCATCCAGCGGTCGGGTGTCGACGCAGTGGTGGGGTACACCCAGCGGTTCCGGCGGCGCTTCCTGGTGGCCAAGGAGAAGGTGCGCACGGGCCAGCTCGGCGACGTGACCCTGGTGACCTCGCGCGCCTTCATGAACCGTCTCGTCGCCCTCGACAACTACCGGCGCACCGACCGGCCGGAGACGATCTCCCCCATGGTCATCTCCGGCACCCACGCCCTCGACGTGGTGATGTGGCTCATGGAGGGCAAGACGCCGGTCGAGGCCTACGCGCGCTCGATCGACCGCGTGCTCGGCCCGAGCCACCGGGGCATCGACGCCACCGCCGCTCTGATCACCATGAGCGACGGCGCGCTCTATCACCTGAACATCTCGTGGGCGCTCCCCGTCGAGTGGCCGGGCTCGGTCTACAGCCTCGAGATCGGGATCGTGGGCACGGAGGGCGTCCTCACCATCGACGACACCCACCGCGACGTCGTCATGGCCACCGCCGTTCCCCAGCCGGCGGGCTACACGCCGGAGACGACGCGCAACGTGGACTTCCTCGAGAGCTACCCGCCCGGCAACATCGCCCTCGGCGAGCTGTGGGGCCCGATGCGCGAGGAGACCAGCTCGTGGCTCTCCCGGCTGGCCCTCGGCCACCCCACCCCGCACGCCACCGCCGCCGAGGCCCACAACCGCCTCATGCTCACCAAGGCCCTCGACCTCTCGGCCCGCCGCCGCCAGCCGGTCGCCCTTCCCATCACGCCGGAGGACGAGCACGCGTGACCTGGAGGTCCCGCTCGGATAAAGCCGGCCTCGCTCGCGCCACTCTTGGCGGTGGGCGCCGCGCGCTACTCATCCATCACCAGGGTGTCCGGGCCGCCTCTTTGGCCACGCGGTGAGACCCGAGGGCAGCGATGATGCCTGCCGAGCACAAGACCATCCTTGAACGGCTCGCCGAGGAGGCGATCCACCTTGGCGCAGACACGCTGGATGTCGACTACAAGGACGGCTACGAGGAAGTCTTCGCGATGAAACGTGGGGTCGGTCACGCGATCGCCATGTTGCGGAGCTCGAGCGCGGAAGCGGCGGCACTACGCGATGAACTCCACGCCGCCGCGCGACGAAAGCGGCGAATGACCGTCGATGGTCGCGAATGGGAGCTGCAGTGCCGGGTCTCCGACAGCTTCGGTGAGGACGCGTTTCGCGTGCGGCTGCGCCGTGCCTAGGCGGATGGCGCCGGCGAGCGACCGGAGATGATTCGAGACAACTCGCGGTTCGACGTACCGAGGGCGAGCAGCGATCGGATCAGCAGGTCCAGCGACACCGACGAATCGGCGGCCTCCATCTTGGCGACGCGGGACTGGCTTGATTTCACCAGCCTGGCGAGCCCACGGTCCTCGCCGATCGCGGGTGGTTAGGCGGCGGGCTTGACAGGCGTGACTCCGCCAGGCCTGGGCCTGGTCATCAGTGAGCCGCGCTTCGCAGCAGCGAGAGTGAGCTTGGGATTTCCGAGACTCGCCGGTCCCGTCGTGGCGGTTGCGTTGGCGGCGATCGAGATCACCGCCGCTGGTTGCAGTCGGTCCGAACTCACCGCGGCGACTGCGGCAAACCAGGACGCGGGCAGGGCCGAGGCCCCGGTGGACGTCGGCATGCCCATCCCGGGAAACCTGGAGGAATGCTTCGCCGAGCTGACGCGGGTCTTGCCCAGGGCAACGATCGAGCAGATGCAGGGCGGGAGCGAAGCCGAGATGGCTCGCCACCACCTCGGGCTCGGAATGTGGATGCGCAACCAATGGGGGCTCTGGAGGGGATCCCGCCTTCGGGACTACTTCAACGGCTTGGGCGTCCATCACCCTGACGACATGTCCGGCATCATCCTCACGTCCTTCTGGAGACACCTTCACGGTGAGCCGCTCCGGCTCGATGAACAGATACGCACCCACCAGGCCTACTGGGAGTGGGCGCGGCGACAGGAGGGCTTGGAGCAGCAGCGCGCTGAACGCGCCATCGAGCGAATCCATGCCATGATGATGGGGCTGACGCTGGCGGAGGTGTCGGCGCCGACCGTCGCGTTGCCAGATCGATCGACGGACGGACTTCGTGCCCGCTACCTGGCCCGGTACCGGGGCGGGATTCTGGTGGCGGTCCGGGGGACGGTGCGTGGCGACGGCGCGTTCCAAATGCGACCGTACTTCCTCGATCTCCAGAAGCTGACTCTCCATCCCATCGTGATCTCGGAGATCGACGTGGTCTGGTCAACCGTCGTCGTCGCTGAGGTCGGATACTTCCTGGGGGAGCACAACGGGCGCCCCCTGCTCGCTGCCGTCGGTGCAAACGCGAAGCAGACTATACCCCTGCCGCGCAGCGACGCCATGCCTCAGCTCGGCCTGGACGGCGAACGCGTGCTCGCGGTGTACCGCAACGCCGTCTACCGACTCGACGGCGACAAGTGGAGCCTCATTCATCAGGGGACTGCCGAACTGCCCCGATCGGGCCCGCCGCCTCTGAAGTTCGACACTCGAATCTATTTCAGGGACGAGGGCCATCACGAGGACAGGAAGCGCTTCTGGTGGTTGGACCTGGGGTCAACGCCACCGCGCCTCGTTTCCCTGGACAAGGACGTTGGAATCGTTGGTCCTTCCGGCCCGCGGTGGGAAGATGCGCCATCGTACGCGGTGACACCTGGTGGCGATCTGTGGGTTGCGGTGGGCAACGACAGGTCAGGCGGGTCACTCCTGAAGCGCTCAAGCGACGGCGCCTATCAGGTGGCGATCGTGAACGGCGCCAACGCGTTCGACGGGAACTTGCTGAAGATCCCAGCGCGGGAGCCTGGGATCGCCGTCTCGGCCATCGTCCTGCAGGAGAACGGACTGCTGTTGGGCGCCGGCCCCTCCGGTCTCTACCGGATCGGTTCGACTCGCATCGAACGCCTCGTCTCGTTCAAGAACACCAGCCAGAAGATCCCGTGGGACGCAGGGAGAACCGTGTATCACTGGCGATGGGATCCCAGTGGGCTGCTCGACCTCGGCCTGGGGCGCTACCTCATCAGTGGGATGTTCGGGGGAATCTATTTGCTGCAACGCCAGGGCGACGGGGGTTTCGCGCTCGTGGCCTTGGATGAGACGATCGAAGAACCCGTGACCTTGTAGCCCGTTACGCATGGAGGCATCGATGACCGAGACCGCGGATGTCATCATTATTGGCGCCGGCATCATGGGCGCCAGCACCGCGTACCACCTCGCGCGGGAGCGCTTCGGCCGCGTGATCGTCCTCGAGCGGGAGACGGTCTGCTCGGGCTCGACGGCGCTGGCGAGCGGCGGCATCCGCCACCAGTATGCGAACCGGGTCGGCGTCGAGCTCACCCTTCAGAGCATCGTGACCTTCGAGCGCTTCGCCGACGAGTTCGGCGTCGACCCGCAGTTCCGCCAGCACGGCTACCTCCTGCTCGTCGCCACCGAGGAGGAGCTGGCCGTCGCCCGGCGGAGCGTCGCCCTCCAGCAGAGCCTCGGCGTCGACGTGCGCCTGCTCACGCCGGCGGAGACGGCCGAGCTCTGTCCGTATCTCAGGACCGACGACCTGCTCGGGGCGACCTACTCGCCGCGCGACGGCTACGCCGATCCGTACCTCTGCGCGACGGCCATCGCCGCCCGCGCCCGGGAGCTGGGCGTCACCATCAAGCAGCAGCACGAGGTCGTCGCCTTCCGCCGGACGAACGGCCGCGTCACCGGCGTCGTCACCGCCCACGGCGCGTTCGACGCGCCGGCCGTGGTCATCGCCGCCGGGGCGTGGTCGGGCGTCGTCGGCAAGCTCGCGGGCGTCGACATCCCGGTGACCCCGCGGCGGCGCCACAAGTTCATGACGGCGCCCTTCCCCACCGACCGGATTCCGGCGGCGACGCCCTTCATCATCGGCCAGCACTCGGGCTTCTCGATGCGGCGAGAGGGGCCGGGGCTCCTGCTGGGGGCCGGTCGCAAGGACGAGCCGATCTCGTTCACCACCGAGACCGACTGGAGCCTGGCGCCCCAGGTCGTGGAGCGGGCCGTCCACCGGGTGCCCGCGCTGGCCGAGGCCCAGCTCATGCGGACCTGGGCCGGCCTCTACGAGATGACTCCGGACCAGACCGGCATCGTCAGCGCCATCCCTGACGCCGGGGGGCTCTACGTCATCGCCGGCTTCAGCGGCCACGGCTTCATGCACGGGCCCATCGCCGGCCGGCTCATGGCCGAGCTGATCGCGCACGGCCAGGCGCGCACCGTCGACATCTCCGCGCTCGGCATCGAGCGCTTCGCCCGCGGCGCGACCGTGACGGAACCGCTGACCTTCGTGTGAGCGTCAGCGGCGCCGGGGCGGGCGAACAGGACCGGCTAGCTCCTGCTCCGGTTCCTCTTCGAGATCGCCCTGCAAATCGCCTCTGAAATCGTCTTCGCGTTGGGGTGGGAATCGCTCAAAGCGTCGGCCAGGAAAGAGCGTCAGGGCACAGCGCTCCTCGCCGGCCTGGGACATTTCCTGATGGGGCTCTTCGCAGGGTTTCTCAGTCTGTTCATGTTCGGCCGTCTGACGCGCCCCGCCACGATTCCGGGGATGAGCCTCATCCTGGGGCCGCTGGCCACGGGCATCGCCATGCATTGGCTCGGCGAGTGGCGAGTGAGTCAAGGCAAGGACCGACCCGCACTCTTCACGTTCCGGGGCGGCGCGATCTTCGCATTCGGAATGGCGCTCATGCGCTTCTGGTACTTGAGACCTCGCTGAGGCCCCCTTTCGCGGCGACGCTTGCTCAGAAGTACGCCTGGCCGGGGCCGACGGGCGGCGTCCATTCGCAGTCGCCGAAGGGGCCGTCGCCCTGCTGGCTGACGTAGGCGATCCGCGCGTGGTCCGCCGGCAGCCCAGGGCCGCCGAGCACCGTGCCGAGCCAGTCGAGCACGTACTCGTGGGCGTCGAGCGAGTAGTTGTGGGCGCTCCTCGGCGTCTCCGCGTCGTCGCGCTCGAAGTTCTGGACCCGGCCGCGCATGTTGAGGGCTAGGTCGAAGATCCACTGCTGGTTGTCCCGCTGGGTGCGAAGCTTCCGGATCATGGCTCCTCCCTCGAGTAGCGATACACGCTCGTGTCTCGCCGAGTGAACCCGAGACGCTGATAGAGCCGGTTGGCGGCCTCTCGCGACGACCTGGACGTCAGCTCGATCGTGCGAGCGCCCCGTGCCGTCGCGCGGCGGATCGCCTCGCGGCTCAGCGCTTCGCCCACGCCGCGCCCCCTCATCGTCTCGTCCACGACGACGTCCTCGATCCACGCGCGGACACCCGTCGGGATCCTGAAGACGACGAGCGTGAGCGTGCCCACGATCCGGCCGCCGTTCCGGAGGTCTCGGGCGATCAGGACGGTATTGCACGGAGCCCCCAAGACTTCTCCCAGCACGTCTTTGGTGGGCAACGCGGTCGAGCGCGACAACTGCGGGATCAAGCGGCCAAAGGCGGCCACCAGCTCATCGTCGACCGCCGTCGCCGCGGTGATCTCGATGCCGTCGACGGGAGCGCTCACACGTCGACCTCCAGCACGTAGCAGTGGGAACGGATGACCCACATCTCTTTCGGCACGCGCAGCGCCCCGAGGACACCCCAAAAAGCAGCAGGGGCACCCGAAGGCGCCCCTGCTGGCGAGCTTCCCCGACGATCCGCCTCCCGCGAGGTTACGTCACCACTGCGAGCGAGCCCTCACTTCGGGGAGGACAGGAGACGCTCGATGGCGTCCTTGAACGTCTGGTACGGCTGAGCCCCGACCAGCCTCGCCCCTTTGACCTGCGTGCCATTCGAGTCCGTCAAGCCCACGAAGAAGGTGGGCGTGCCGCTGGCCTGAACCTTCTGCGCCTCGGCGATATCCTTGCGGATCCTGGCCGTCGTTTTTCCCGTGTCCACGCACTGGTCGAAGGCGGTCACGTCCAGGCCGAGGGCCTCGGCGTGCTTCGACAGGTCCGGCCGGCCGATCTCTCGTTGATTGGCAAAGAGTCGATCGTGCATCTCCCAGTACTTGCTCTGATCGCCCGCGCAGTGGGTCGCCTCCGCCGCCTTCATGGCGAGCGGGTGGATGGCTTCCAGGGGGAGGTCGCGGAGGACGTACTTGACCTTTCCCGTCTGGATGTACTCCTTGTCGAGCTGGGGGTACGTCTCACGGACGTACCGGCTGCAGAAGGGTCACTGGTAGTCGGTGAACTCGACCAGCGTCACCCTGGCGTCCTTGTTCCCCTTGAACGGCGCCCCGTCGACGCTGACGACGGCCTCCGCCGGCGGGGCCGCCGCGCTCGGCCTCGCCCTGAGGAGACCCTTGATCTCCTGCAGCTCCTTCTGAACCGCGGCCTGCCCTTCCTTGAGGGCGTCGACGTCCTTCCTCAAGGTCTTGATCTCGTCGGCGGTTTGCGCAAAGCCTGATTGCGCCGCCAACGTGATGCCCACGGCGGTGAGGACCGCCAGTCCTACGCCTCTTGCCATCGGGAATGCCCTCCCTTCGTTCGTGCCGTCGAGTCTAACACACTTACGCCCGCCCCCGGCCAACGGGTAAAGACGCGGGAGTCGTGAACCCCCTGACCTGGGTTTTCCCCGGCCCGCCTCTCTGCGAGGTCGGCGGAGGACCCCGTCGCCCGTTACTCCGTGCCAGGATGGGGAAAAATGGCGCTGGCCACCGCCTGCAGCTTCCCCAAGGTCCGACGCGATCAACTGGTACCTCGGGGCCATGCGTGGGTCAGGGCTCTCTCTGCACCGACTCCAGGAAGGTCAGGATCTTGCCGATGGCCTCCTCGCTCAGCGCCGCCTTCCACGGCGGCATGCCGTTGGTGGGCCGGCCTTCGCTGACCGTCGTGTAGAACACCCGGGGCATGTTCTCGCCGTAGCGCCGTCGCAGACGGCGCAGATCCGTCCGCGGATCAGGATTCACGGCGTTGGGCGCGTGGCAGTGGGAGCAGTGGATGTTGAAGAGGCTCCGCCCTTCGTCGATCACGGCGCCATCGCCGCCGACCGGCGTCGCCTTCCCCGCGGCCGCCATCGGCGTCTCGTCCGCCGAGACCAGCCGGAGGACATCGGTCCGCGACTCGAGGGGGACCGGGTCGCCACGAGGGAACCCGTACCGGTCCGTGAGGCCCGCGATCTCGCCCTGCAGGTGCTCGAGCGCGCGGTCGAGACTATCCTTGAGCGCGTCGTTCCCCTTCTTCACACCGATCGCCACCTGCCACTGCAGGCCGGGACCCGCCACCGGGGTGATCTCGAGCGCGCCGCCCAGGCGCGTCTTGTTGTAGTAGCCGGCGGTCGGGCCCCACACGAAGGCCGCCTCGACCTCCCGCCTCCCCAGCGCCTCCATGACCTGCTCCGCGAAGCGGAAGGTCACGGCCTGGAACCCGTCGCGCGCTGCCAGCAGGAGCTGAGCGGGCGAGCCGAACTGGACGCCGATCGTCTTGCCCTTGAGGTCATCGAGACGCCGGAACCCGGAGCCCGGCGGGGTGACGATCACGTAGCCGAGGCGGAGGAACGGCCTCGTCAGCGCCACCTTCCCGCCCATGAAGCCCTTCTCGTAGGGCAGGCCCACGTAGGCGTCGCAACGGTCGGCGAGCAGGCTGTTGCGGATCGCCCGGGCCCCCGACTCGCTGCTCCCCCAGACGTACTCGACATCGACGCCGAGGCGCGCCGCGATCATCTGAGCGAGGTCGAGGTAGAGCCCGCGATCTCCGGGCCCGGCGCTGCTGAAGGGCAGGTTGTCGGGATCCGCGCAGACCCGCAACGCGGCCGCCGTCTCGCCCCGGACCGGCAGGACGAGACACAGCGCGGCCGCGAGGATCGCCGTCAGCAGCGCATGCGGCACGGAAACCCTTCCCGGGAGTGGCGTCTCGGCCGAGACGCCACTCCCGCACTCGTCACCGCTACTGGCTGGGGAGCTCGAAGACGAACAGGGCGCCGCCCTCGGGGCTGGACGCGAAGATCTTCTCGCCGATCCAGCCGAGGAACTTCGGGGGCGTCGCCAGCCGGCCGGATACGACTGCGACGTACTGCTTGCCGTCGATCGCGTACGTGATGGGCCCCGCGCTGATGCCCGAGCCGGTATTGAACTTCCAGAGCTCCTTGCCAGTCCGGGCGTCGAGCGCCTTGAACCAGCCCTGGATGTTACCGTGGAAGACGAGACCGCCGCCGGTCGGGAGCATGCCGCCGAGGAAGGGGAGCTCTTCCTTGTTGCCCCAGACCTTCTCCTGCTTGATCGGGTCCCAGGCGATCGCCTCGCTCATGTGCCCGCCCGGCCCGACCTTGGCGAGCTCCCACTCCGAAGCGAGGTAGAACGCCCCGCGCTTGTACTCGGCCGTCTTCCCGATCAGGTCCATGCAGAGGTTGAAGGAGGGGATGTAGACGAGACCGGTCTGGGGGCTGTAGGCCATCGTCTCCCAGTTCTTTCCGCCGAACAGGTTCGGGCAGATGTCCCGGGCCCAGGTGTCGAGCCGCGGCCGCTTCTCGGGGGCCTCGGTGGGGCGCCCGTTGCCATCCAGGCCCTTGGCCCAGTTGATGTGCACGTACGGCTTGGCCGAGATGAGCTGGCCGGTCTTGCGGTTCAGCACGTAGAAGAACCCGTTGCGGTCCGCCTTGAAGAGCGCCGGCGTCATCTGGCCGTTGATCGACGCGTCGACCAGCACCAGCTCGTTCACGCCGTCGTAGTCCCAGGCGTCGTACGGCGTGTGCTGGAAGTGCCAGACCAGCTTCCCCGTGTCCGGGTCGATCGCGAGCGTGCTCGCGGTGTAGAGATTGGTGAACCGCCCGTAGTCGCTGTTGTCGGGTCCGCGCACGATCGCGCCCCAGGGAGCCGGGTTGCTCGTCCCGTAATAGAGGAGGTTCAGCTGAGGATCGTAGGAGCCGACGTACCAGGCGGCGCCGCCGCCGAACTTCCACGAGTCGCCCTTCCACGTGTCGTTGCCCGCCTCGCCGGTCGCCGGCACCGTGTAGAGGCGCCACGTCTCCTTGCCGGTCTGCTGGTCGAACGCGGCGATGTAGCCGCGGACGCCGTACTCGCCGCCCGCGAACCCGGTGATCACGAGGTTCTTCACGATCGTCGGGGGCGACGTGATGGCCGACCCCTGCTTGTAGTCGACCACCTGGGTGTTCCACAGCTCCTTGCCCGTCTTGGCGTCGAGGGCGACCAGGCGCCCGTCCAGCCGGGTGACGAACACCTTGTTGTTCGCGTAGGCCACGCCGCGGCTATCGAGGCCGCAACAGGCCGTCTGCTGCACGTCGGGAGGGATCTCGGGAGCATACTGCCAGCGGATGGTCCCCGTCCTGGCGTCGAGGGCGAACACGTGCTTGGGCCCGGAGGACGACGTGACGTAGAGCGTGTCGCCGATCACGAGCGGCGTCGACTCCTGAGCCTCCAGCGTGCCGAGCTGGAACACCCAGGCGACCTTCAGCCGGTGCACGTTGCTCGTGTTGATCTGGCCGAGCGGGCTGTAGCGGGTATTGCCCGGATCCCCGCCGTACACTTTCCACTCGGCGTTCGATCCGGCGTCGGGCGCGGCGCTCATGGTCGTCGCGCAGGCCGACAGGAGGGCCACCAGGATCAAGAGACTCGGGAGCGACCGGAAGCGCTTCATCGCGACCTCCTTGGCTGAGGTGTTAGGACGCCACGCCCATTCTCTCCACTTGCTTCTTCCGCCACTCGCCGCGCGAGGCGAAGCCGGGGCGGCTCCGGCAGAGGGCCTCCGTCCGCGCCAGGATCGTCTCGACCGGCGCCTCGATGTCGAAGGGCTCGGCGAAGGGCTGTGGCGTGTGCCACGGGGTGTCGACGAAGAGCTCGACGCGGTTGCCCTCCGGGTCGGCGAAGTAGACCGACCAGGCATTGCCGTGGGTGACGATCCGGAACTCCTTGATCCCCTCCTCGCGCACGCGCGCGTGCATGGCCTGCAGATCGGCGAGCGCCGGCAGCTTGAACGAGATCTGATTCACGACGTTGTAGTCGACGCCGGGCGGGCGGCCGGTGACCAGGACCATCTGGTGATGCTCGTCGGGATCGCGCGAGAGGAACACGAGGGCGGGCCCTCCGGGCAGGGACCCGCGGTCGCTGACGAGGAGACCGAGCACGCGCGTGTAGAAGTCCTCCATGCGGGCGAGGTCGGTCACGTGGATTCCGAAGTGGCTGAAGGAGACGGTCGGCGTCGTCATGGTGAGACCTCCAGGATCGGGGTGGGGAGGCCC
>WNGE01009761.1_pt1 | contig 11763 bp, 11 predicted proteins | sample 5400651 | NCBI WGS metagenome assembly WNGE01 (sample SAMN13153370, study PRJNA577476) | soil metagenome | isolation source: 60 cm soil or saprolite under grassland replicate 2 | place: USA:California | collected 2016-06-15 | reverse complement strand
CTTATTCAGGAGACGCCCTATGCGGGAAGCGTCAGCCGACCTCGTTCGAGTCAGCGAATTCAAAGAGCTTGACAGAAAAAGTGAAAAAGGCCGCGAAAATGGCGGGTTTCAGCCGCCTGTTTTCGCCAATGTCCAGTAATGTATTGAAAGTGACTGCGGTCGATGCTGTAACAATGACAGGGATTGATAGTGAAGGGTTCGATATGTTGGCTGATAACCGGAAATTGAGAATAGATTTTGACACATCGATAAGTACAGTTGAAGCGGCGCGGGCGACTTTAGGGCTTGTCCAAAAATAACTTGACGATTTCGATTTGCGATCCGCTCGATTTCGAACTGTTTTCAAAAGTTTTTCGGCAAATCGTCAAGTTATTTTTGGACAAGCCCTTAGTTAAATTAGCCAGACGATAGGACCGACATTTAAATGCGAAGAAGGATTTCGCGACACGAAATGATAGCTCGGATTCAAACTGGCATGCGTCAAAGACACCTGAGCCTGCCATCTCTCTGTCCCTCTCTCCTTCAATCGCATTGAATTGCGAGCAAGCGAGGCGTAGTATCGCGTTCAGTAAGCGTCGATCATTTCGGTTCGTCGTTACCTCCCGACAACTGGACAAGAAGCAACCCAGCGACCGCATCGTCCCGGTCGCCCCGTAAGGAGTTCGCTATGCGATCATCTCTCGACAGATTTCGACTGCCCTCGGCCATTTCGCTCGCCGCGCTGATCTTCGTCTTCGGCGCAATCGCCCAGCCAAAAAAACCACAAGGCGATCAGAAGAAAAATCCGTCGCAAGCTGGGACAGAGAAGACCGAGCAGCAGGACATCCCGATCAGACTCGACACCGATCTGGTGACCGCGCCGAATTGCGCAAGGCGATTGATTCTACGAAGCCGGGACAGGGGACGAAGCTTTACGACGCGGTCAAATTCGCGTTGAACGATCTATCGCGCGTGAAAGGACGCAAGGCGATTGTAATCTTCACCGACGGCGTTGACTGGCGCAGCGATTCGACGAAGTACGATGACAATATCCGTCAGCTCGAAGAATCGAGCGTGATCGTTTATCCGATCCGGTACGACACCCGGTACGAAACCGAGGCGCTGGCTCGCCAACAGCAGGAGAGGGGCGAAACCGTGGACCTCGGCGTGATCTTCGGCGGCCCCGGCGACCGCATTCCGCCGGGTACGACGCCTCCGACGCTTCCCGGCGGACAGGGGACTCCGACGCCGAGTGGACGTGGCGGGCAGCCCGATACCATGCGGCTCCCGATCCCTCCGGTCATCATCGGGGGCGGCCGTTACCCTGATCGTTACCCAGGCGGAGGCCGATATCCTGATGACCGCTATCCTCCCGATCGTTATCCCCAAGGCCGTAATCCGGACGGCGGGCGATACCCTGATGACCGCTACCCGCCAGACCGGTATCCCGATGACCGATATCCCGACTCGCGTAATCCTTCGCGCCGCCGCAGTAATGACAGCATCAGCGTGATGCTAGACAACCTCTATCGCACGGCTGATCAATATCTTCAGGACATGGCGACGCGATCGGGCGGAGAACTTCATCGCGCCGACACGTTGGGTTCCTTGCCGGACGCCTTTGCCAACATCGCCGCTGAATTACGCAACCAGTACTCGCTCGGCTATTACCCGGCCAACCAGGCGCGCGACGGCAAGTACCGCAAGATTCAGGTCAAGATTTCGCGCAAGAGCAAGCAACATTGGTACACGCGGCGGTACAGTACCGGGAGCGGTAGCGACCGGGTGCCCCCATCGAAACGCCTTCTTTGCAAGGCGCCCGGTCGCTACCGCTCCCGGTACTGTACCAATGTTGCTTGGTTCGATTTAGATGGTGGAAGATTCCAGAAGCCATCTACAGCGGAAATACATCCGGTGTTGAAAGTCGAACGTGTCCAGTGATGTTGGAACCGCATCGCGTCACATCCGACCGGCGATCATCTCCGTTAACGTTGATCACGGATCACAACGCGAGTAGAATGCCGCGCGCAGTCAATTGCTATAGAGGGGGCGAGAGACCGGTTGCCTCCTAAGCGTGGATGGCCTTTTTGATTTTATTTTCACGCCTCAGATGTAAGTGGCCATACAAGAAGCTATCTCATAATATTCGTACTACAGTGGTTTTCAGTTGAATAGGAAGGGGCCTGCGCGATTGTCCAATGTTTACAGGCTTGCGAGCTTTTCGACCACTTCCTACTCCGCTGATAACCGCCATAGTATAAAAGGAGAGCAACATGCATTGCCTATTTCAGGTTACATCGCTTCTATTGATAAGCATTTTGAGCGTATCAAGTTATGCTCAGACTGAGCCTTCAACTCAATCTTCTCCTCCCGCGCCATTGAACCAAACACCCAAAGCGCCACTTACGTTTGGCTTAGAAGATGGGACTCCGGTCAAGTTGCGGATAAACCGAAACATCTCTTCCGCGGATGCCACGACTGGAGAGATTGTTGATTTTGAGGTCCTTGAAGATGTTAAAGTCGGCGAAATCACGCTTATTCCACGCGGAGGAATTGCTTGGGCAACGGTAACAAAGGCTCAGCAAAAGAGAAGAATGGCGCGCGGCGGGAAGCTAAATATCAATATAGACGCTGTTCGACTTGTCTCAGGCGAGAGGGCTGCTTTACGTGCGGTCAAAGAAACCAAGGGTGACGGGCGTACCGGGCTAATGACAGGCGCAATAGCCGCTTCAGGTATTTTGTTTTTCCCGGCCGCCCCTTTCTTTCTTTTCATGAAAGGAAAAGACATTACAATTCCCAAGGGGACGGAAATCACCGCATACATCAATGGCGACATCTCTCTTGACCCTAAGAAATTCGCTCCGCCTGCACAGACTAATGAGCAGGTAGCGCCAACTTTGCCAGAAGCTAAGACAGAACAGCCACCGACTACAATTGACTCCGAGTTTTCGAGTGTAACGATTAAATCCATTCCAGATGGAGCTGAAATCTCAATCGAGGGCAAATTCGCAGGCTTCACTCCGTCAACATTGCGCCTCAAGTTGGGAGAATACAGAATCTCTATTAAGCAGGCGGGCTACCTTTTATGGGAGCGAACGATGACATTGAAAGCAGGGGAAAATATAACCGTGGATGCGACTTTAGAAAAAGTTCCTTAAAGATAGGATGTAGATTGCAGAGCCTCGCCGAAGCTCGACGCTTCGGAGGGTGTCAGAAAGTTTGTGTTATGTTCTGCAGAACATAACACAAACTTTCTGACACCCTCCTCAATCACGTCCTGTCTGAAATCGAACCTGATCTTGTGTTCAAAAGTCAGACTTGATTTAAGGGTACAGCCGAGATATGTGTAATTTTAGGACATAGCGACCTGGCCGAAAACTCTGGATTCCGGCCGGGTCGGCGACGTGTCCGTCACGTCCTACAAACACGAGAGCCTGACATCGGCCTGACGGGCTTCAATGGGGTAAAACTTTTAAGAGTCGTTCTCCCTTAAGGGTCTAGTTCTTCCCAAAGCACATCGCGCTTCCGCTCTCCAGTCTGTACAAATTCTGCCGCGATTTCCACAAATGCGTCGTAATGCAGGCAATACCGTTTAGAGACCGGAGTCAGCGCGCCACCCATTAGGAATTCCACCTCTCCTTCTGAATCTCGCAGGTTAGGGTTAACCGCCATTAGGTATGGTGGCTCAAGTTCGACTGAGCAAAATTGAACACATCCCTCCGTAGTCCCCAGCACGAAGGTAAGCTTGAAACCATTATCGCCGATCAATTCGGCAATGAATGGTAGCCGATCGTGAACGCTCTCTAGCAAATTCTGGAGTTCCGCCAAATTCTCGATGCTATTTCCATTCAAGGGGTTAGCATCGTCAAGCAAGTCAAAGAAGTGTGTCTTCATGGTTTCCCGACAAAAGTTGTAGAACCGCTCGGAGTAATCAGTGCTGAACGCTCCGATCGGCGCGGTGTCAGTGAGTTCGCACGGTATTGCACGCCGGAGCGCCCAGTACAGTGATGGTGACAGGTACAGGCATGAACCCGTCACCCTCTGGCTGGGGACGAGGCGACTCGACATTGCCTTATACAGTCTCGTTCAGCTCAGCAACCGAATTGACTTGTGGGATGGAACGGACGTAAGGCAGTAAAGCACATCATCGAGCTGCGACAATGATCAGGACGAGGGCCGCAAGGCCCAGGATGACAATCAGCAGGTCTCTGTCGCTCAGCCTGCCGGCGGCGAAGTCCTTATCGAGCTTGTCCGCGCGGGACTCCAATCGCGCCAACTCGTCGTCGCTCAGAGCCGAAATCGCCGCATCAACCTTCTCCGAGCTTATTTGAGGCGCTTCCAGGTCCTGCCGCGTCTCGTCCGACGAGAAGAGACGCTCGGTTTTTTCCAGATTCTGTTGCCGTGTCTGGGCGACGTTTGCCAATGATGGGGGCAACTCGATATTGCCTTCCACGGTGTTGCTTGGAAACAGGTCAGCGCCAAACGTCCCGGCAAAATGGGCGCCGTCCGTCCACATTCCGCCAAACCCCTGATTCCACAAGAAGAGTGACACTCGATCAATTCGGACGGTAGCGCAAGACGTGACAGTTTGTCGCTGGGATGAGGGGAATGGCGTGTCAGCGGAGTTGGAGAGTTTGCAGGTCGTCAAATCGTCGGTCACCCGCCTACACTACTGACTGGCGGCAGTTGTGGCGCCTGGGTACTACATTGCGGCTGGCATCGTCCAAAACGCGAAGAATTGCTGAAGCGGCGCGGCGCAGAGAGGTTGATGTGTTTAGTCCGGAGCAGAAGGCTATTCCTAGTAATGTACTTTTCGTTATATGATTGAGCTGATCTTCGGCAATTGACGTGAAACTCGTCCGCTTTCACTCAAGGGAGGAACGTATGTCCAGGGTTAATTTCGCGCTCATGCTTTTGATACTCATCTCTACGCTGCACCGCAGTCCCGCGGCTCAATCTACAGCCAAAGGCGAGAAGCAACGAACCGCGACCGTATCGGGGCAAGTCACTCTGAACGGGGAGCCTTTGGGCGGTGTCACGGTCAGATTATTTCCGGATCGAATGTCTGTGTCCGGAGATCCGAGGTCGACTCATCAGGCCGTCGCGGATGAGCAGGGGAGGTATCGCATCACTGGGATTATTGCAGGGAGCTATCATGTCAGTGTCATTCCCGACGAATTCCTGATCACCGGGGGACTCCCATCCGATCTTCATAGCAAAATGGTCAGCGTTTTGGAGGGCGAGAAAGTCGAACGTTTCGATCTTGTACTCAAGCGAGGAGGCATAATCACGGGGCGGGTCACCGACTCCAGCGGGCGCCCGCTGAGCAGACAAAGGATCGAGTTGACCAAGATCGGGGACGACGGAAAACCGCAGCCTCACCCCTTCAACCACACAGCTGTGAAGATGACTGATGAGCAGGGCGTCTATCACATAATCAGAGCGCCTGAGGGTCGGTACCTGGTCAGCGCGGGCATTACGCAAGCTGAAAGGATGGGAACGCCGATCTCGAGGGATGTTTATTATCCCCAAACTTTCCATCCCAACGCGAGCGATCCGTCACAGGCACGCGCCGTCGAAGTCAGCGAAGGCGCTGAAACCACTGGCGTTGATATTCTGATCGCGGAGGCGAGAAAGACCTTCGATATTAAGGGGCGTGTTGTGAGAGCTGAAACGGGCGACTCCGCCGAAGGTATAGAAATCTTCTACAGCCAGCATAGGGAAGGGGGCGGAGTCGTAGGGCCCAGGTCGCGTGGCGCGCGGTCAAATCCAGACGGAGAATTTCTATTTCAAGGCGTCTTGCCCGGCAAATACGTGATCTATCCGCAGATTGGCGGGGAAATAGAGTATTTCAGCGAGCCGGTGATCTGTGAAATTACAGACGGCGGGATTGACGGGGTTGAAGTAAAACTACAACAGGGCAGTTCAATCAGCGGGAACATTGTAATCGAAGGGGCGAATGATCCGGCCGTCATGGCAAAGCTGTCGCAAGTCAGCATCGGAGGCTTCAGCAAAAACCCACAGTCGGTTATTTTGCCGAGAGAAGGGGCCAGAATAAATGCTGACGGGAGTTTTCGTATCGCGGGCCTGCGGCCGGGCAGGATCTATTTTTCATTGGGAGGCGATCCTAAGGCCGGCGGTTTTTCTATCAAGCGCGTTGAGCGAAACGGAGCGCTGGCGCAAGACGGCATCGAAATTGGTCCGGGGGAAAATTTGTCGAATGTGCGGGTGATAGTCGGTCATGGCAATCTGACACTTCGTGGTCAGGTGAAGGTGGTCGGTGGAAGTCTTCCGCCGCACATTGGGATCTATGTGAACCTCAATCGTGTAAACGAATCCGAATCGGGAAGCATCCTGGGGGCATTTGTCGACGGGCGTGGACAATTTATGTTCCAGAACCTCATCCCCGGAGATTACGAAGTGCGTCTGATCGGTAACAATTTTCAACCGGGTGAGCCTCGGGATAAATCCCTCTCGAAACTGATTTATAACACCAAGCAAAAAGTATCTGTTGGCGCCAACAGCCAGCCAACGGTTACGCTCGTGATCGACCTCGGCCAAAAGGAGAGCAACTAATAAAACCGGCGCTCAAGCCTGTCGCCTGCGAAACGTAGCTGCCGATCGCCGCTTCACGCATTCCGTCGGTGAAGAAGCGCCACCCCAGCCTGAGGCATAAACTTGCAGAAGCGCCTGTATTCAAACTCGATGAAAATTTCCCGCGTCGTGCCGACGATGCGTTAGCTCTGGTAGTTGTCTCAGACGGCGTAGGGAATGGCCAGCTTAACGCGCGGGTCCTGCTTGATCTCCTGGCATATCGCCCACGGGATGTTGCCGGGCGACGTTTTGAGAAAGAGGATTTCTAGCGCGGGCGCGCCCAAATCAGTAGGAGACCTTCTCCGCCTAATTTTCTGTCGCGGGATTCGACTGTTTGGGTCTAGCCTTCTTCGCTGAAGATTTCTTCTTCTTAGCGAGAGTTGGCCGGGCCTTGGCGGAACCGGCCTTCGACTCAGCCTTCTTAGTTACCGGTTTCGCATTTTGAGCCTTCGCTTTCGCCTTCCTCTCTCTGGCCCAGCGCGCTTTCGCCGCGGCGCTGATTTTCTCTCTCGCCTCGGCCGAGATCTTGCGCCGCTTTTGTGGCCCCGTCATTTCCACGGCGAGGCTTGCGGACGACCGACCGATGATCGCCGTCAATTGTGTTTGCATCTCCTGCAGCTCGGCAATCTGCACGTCGAGTCCAGTGATTGCAAGGCGAAGTAACTCCGCAGGATCATCTCTTTTGGTTTTGGGCATTAACTAAAACTCCGATAGGGCATTGTTAGCGTCTTAGGGATCGCTCTGTCAGGGATGACGATTGAGAGTGACATGGTCAACGAGCGCCGCGATGATGAGGCCCAAAGCGTGACGCGCGGTATTGTACTTGAATTGCGCCGGACATCAAATTCACACCAAGTCAAACTATGTGATCGGGGATAACAAAAGGCTTGCGGTATCTGCGCGTCAACAGATTGTTGGCGTCCTTGTCGATCACGAACTTTTCGGCTTGCCCGTCGAACCTCACCTCGCGCCGCACGCGGTAAGAGATGTTCGCCAGATGGCAGAGCGCCGTCGAGCGGTGGCCTTCCTCGATGTCGCAATTGAGCAGCTTCGCGTCGCGCGCACGCACGGCCTGGATGAAGTTGCCGAAATGTCCGCCGTCGCCCGTACCGGCCAAGTCCATCGGGTTTGATCCCTTGACGGTCATGCTCGGCCCCGGCTCGTTCTTGCGCCCGAAGAACGTCTTCCAGCCGTCGTCGTCCAACTGCATCCAGCCCTTCGTGCCGTAGAAGAGGTTGCCGATCTTCACGCCCGACTCGTCGTTGGTGTAAAGGCCGCGCACCTCGAATTCGAGCAACTTGCCGTCAGCATACTCGAATGTCGCGGCCTGCGTGTTGGGCGTCTCCTGGTCGTCGTCGAAAGCGAAGTGGCCGCCCGTGCATTTGATCGTTTGCGGGTACTCGTGTTTGCCGAGCGCCCAGCGCGCGATGTCCATCTGGTGCGGCCCCTGGTTGCCGAGGTCGGCGCAGCCGTACTCCCAGAACCAGTGCCAGTTATAATGAAAATGATTCTCGTTGAACGGGCGCTGCCGGGCCGGCCCTAACCACAAATCGTAGTTGACGCCCGGCGGGCACGGGCTGTCGGCCATCTTGCCGATGGTGTCGCGCGGCTTGAAACAGAGGCCGCGCGCGGTGTGAAGTTCGCCGATGCCGCCTTCGTGCAGGAACTTGATCGCCGCCTGGATGGCCGGGTTGCTGCGGCTTTGCAAGCCGACCGCGACGATGCGGTTGTACTTGCGCGCGGCCTCGACCATCTTGCGTCCCTCCCAGATGGTGTGCGAGGCGGGCTTCTCGACATAGACATCCTTGCCCGCCTGGCAGGCCCAGATCGTGGCGAGCGCGTGCCAGTGGTCGGGCGTGGCGATGGAGACTGCGTCCACCGACTTGTCGTCGAGCACGCGGCGCAGGTCGGTCTCGGTCTTGATCTTCCGTTCGCCGCCGAGGTCATTCAGAGCTTTGGTGAACAGCCGCTCGTCCACGTCGCAGAGCGTGACGACGTTGACGTTCGGGAGCTTGGCGAATTGTTTGTAGTGCGCCGCGCCGCGACTGCGGATGCCGACGACGGCGACGTTGACCGTGTCGTTTGGACTGGCGGCGCGCGAAGTGGATTTCAGCCAGGGGCCGGCCATCAGGCTCGCGGCCCCGGCGCTTTTGAGAAAGCTGCGGCGGTCTGTCATCTCGGTTTTCTCCTTTGTTGAGCTGGCGTAAGCTTCACGCGATGAACTTCGGACGGTTGACCTAGAGCCGTGCGCCGCAAGGCGGCGGCCAAGTCTATCAGGCCGCGCCAGCCTCGACATTCAGGTCGTGACTTCGGCGCTGCTGCAGGTCTTCGAAGAGTAGATAATACAACCGGGCTTGGCATTTGACGATGACTTCGGCACCTTGGCAGAGATATTCAACTAACAACATAACGGATTAAAAGAATGCTGACATCTGCGAAACTTCCCTGATCTCACCGTCGCCCGGCCCCTCGACAGCGAAGCACGCAATGATTCCCTAGAATACGGCGATTTGGACCGCGAACATTCATATTGACATCTTTACCTGCCTGTCAGATATTGGCCTGTGATCTCTTGAGAGCAGGAAGTGTTGTGTTGCGCGCAGAGTAATCCCTTCTTGGCAAGTAGTCTGCGGCGACCACAAGTAAATCAAACACAAAATCGAGCTTTAGCTCATATATCAACTCGGTGGAACATTCAGGAGAGCTGGTGCAAGTAGCTGTTGAGACAGTCGAAGCGAGCGAGCGAGCCCAGGATCTAGTCTCACTGGTCGAGCTTGTGGCGACTGGCGATCAATCGGCGCTAGCCGCGCTATACGACGCGACGAACCGGTTGATTTACAGCCTCGTTCTGCGAGTGCTCGGTGACATGAGTTCCGCAGAAGAGGTGCTGATCGATGTCTACACTCAGGTCTGGCGTCAGGCGGCTAGTTATGACGCCAATCGCGGCGCGCCTCTGGCCTGGATGGCTACCATCGCGCGCAGTCGCGCCATCGACCGCCTGCGCTCGGGCTGGCAGGAGCAGCGGCGAAAGGAATCGCTCGACGTCCTGGGCGACGCCCCGTCAAACGCGTCCAGCCCCGAAGAGTCGGCCGCCGCTTCCGAACTCCAAAAGCTTGTTCGGGAAGCCTTGAATGTGTTGACGCCCGAACAACGCCAGGTGATCGAGCTGGCCTATTACTCCGGCCTCAGTCACAGCGAGATCGCTGAGAAATTGAACCAGCCCCTGGGTACCGTCAAAACACGCACCCGGCTCGGAATGATGAAATTGCGCGATGCCCTCGCCCCATTGCTCGGTGAGAATTGAAGGATTGACATTTTCTCCACCCAAAGCCTGACGGCTGCAGGTGGCGATTCCTACGCTGAATCAGCGTCGGATTCATAACTCGTAGGCGTTTACTTCCCCGGTGTCCCGCCGGATAGGAGATTCAAGAGAATCTCTGGTTTTCACGGCGCTCCTCATTGTGCCTCCCTGTCTCCCTGTTTTCCCGCGTGATTGCCTTCGTCCGGTTGATCTGCAAGCAGCGTTTTTTGGCGACATCCATTGGCGGGCTTGATCGCGTAACTTATGCTATAAACAGCGCTCATGTCATTATTATGATGTGTTATGAAATGGAATAAGGTAAAAGAAATAGCGCCGCTGTATGTAATCGGCGCGCTTGATGAGAAAACGGCGCAGGAAGTCGAAGCGTCGTTGCATAGCGCCACTCCGCAACACCTGCGCGTCATCGCCCGGTGGCGCGATGTAGCCACTTTGTTGCCTCAGGCCCTGCCACTTCAAACTCCGCCTGATTACGTTAGAGAGCGATTGCTCAATCGAATCGTCGAAGAAGCTCAGCAAACTCCGATCGAGATCGCCGTCGAAGAATCCTCTCTGGAAAAGATGGCCGAGCTGGACGAGAGGAACGTCTTGCCGTTCGTTCAGCCTCGCCGCGCCGAATCGAAGCCCGCGCGCTGGCTGTTGATCGCAGCCACGGCGCTGCTTGCCTTCACCGCCGGCTACCTGTTCAAACGGAACGCCGAGTTGAGGGGGAAGGTTGACGACATCGTCTCTCCCAGGACCAGGATCATATCGATGGTCGGAGAAGAAGCTCCCCAGGCCAACGCCAAGGTGCTCTGGGACACGAAGGCGCAACAGTGGGCCATTTATATCTTCGATCTGCCGGCGCCGCCTTCCGACAAGGACTATCAACTCTGGTACGTGACGAAGAATGCGAAGATCAGCGCCGCCGTCTTTCGCACCAACGAGCAGGGACGGTCTGTCTTGAAATTGACTCTACCGCCAGAAGCGTTGGTTGGTCTGGCCGCTACTGCGGTGACTCTCGAACCGAGAGGAGGATCTCCTCAACCCACGGGCAAGTTCTATCTCAAAGCCAGCATCTAATAATTTCATCGGCCAGCGCGCGCAATGTCTGCCTCGCTGCTCCTGGCAGACGCCGCCGGCGGATCCCACAAGTGACAGGGCCTGACCTTTGAAATGCCCACTTCCGCAGAAAATTGACTCGACTAAATACGACGTCTTATCGCGTAGCGCGGTGAATATATAAGGGACACGGAGGTAATGAAGATGCTTCCGCAAGGCATTTACCCGATTTCAAAAATTGAACAAGAATATGCCGCTGACACCCAGGTTACGAAGTTAGTCTCTTTACTCGGCTATCTATTGAGTCTTATCAACCCGAATGTCACGCCGAAAGATGGGAAGAATGTCGGTTTTGGTGAGAGGGTCAACGCCAACAGACACCTTTTCACAAATGTGCCTGACATCTTCTTTGCCATCGGCGTGCGCAACTGCATCGTGCATCCTGAAAGTTGCGAAACGCCCCACACCGAAGCGGAAATTAAACGTGCGGCCAAGCATCTACGCAACGCCATCTACGAAATCCGCGATCATTACCGCATACCCGCTGACGTCAAGCGAGATGTGTTTCAACCTGCCGCCCCCCGCGCGGCGGCGCCGAACTATCAAACGCCGCCATCGCCCAACTTTCCGCCCATAAAGCGGGCGAAACCTCTCAACGTTCGACCGAAACCGAAACCCGTTGTAGCTCGGTCAGCCAGATGGCTGCTATCATTGCGTCCCAGGCATCCTGGGCGTTGGGTGGCGGCGCTAGTCGTAGGCGCGCTTCTATCGGTTTACGGCAAAACGATCTGGCAGTTTGGGCAGGAGAAGTTCTTCGGGACAAGGCCCGA
>WNGE01007584.1_pt1 | contig 11765 bp, 10 predicted proteins | sample 5400651 | NCBI WGS metagenome assembly WNGE01 (sample SAMN13153370, study PRJNA577476) | soil metagenome | isolation source: 60 cm soil or saprolite under grassland replicate 2 | place: USA:California | collected 2016-06-15 | reverse complement strand
TCAACGAGATCCAGGCCGCCTCCGGCGCCGACATCTCCATCGAGGACGACGGCAGGGTGTTCATCGGCGCCAGCAGCGGCGAGCAGCTCGAGATCGCGCTGGGCATGATCCGCGAGCAGATGAACCCGGTGATGCCGCAGGTGGGGGAGCGCTACCTCGGCACGGTGGTCAAGACCACCACCTTCGGCGCGTTCATCTCGCTCACGCCCGGCAAGGACGGCCTGCTGCACATCTCCAAGCTGGGCAGGAAGGGCCAGCGCGTGCGCGCGGTCGAGGACGTGGTCAACGTCGGCGACAAGCTCCTCGTCGAGGTGACCGAGGTCGACCGTCAGGGCCGCATCTCGCTGCGGCTCGCCGAGGAGGAGCATGGCGAGTCGGCTCCGGCCGGTGCCTCCGACGCCGGCGACGGCGGCGGGGGTCGCTGAGCCCATGGAGACGGGCGCGTTCGAGCGCACTGAGCTGCCCAGCGGCCTGCGGGTCCTGACCGAGCGCATGCCGACCGTGCGGTCGGTCGCGCTCGGGATCTGGGCCGGCGTGGGGTCTCGCCACGAGACCCCACGTCTGGCCGGGGCGTCCCACTACCTCGAGCACCTGCTGTTCAAGGGCACCAGGCGCCGTTCGGCGCGTGACATCGCCGAGCTGATGGACGCGGTCGGGGGCGAGGCCAATGCCTTCACCGCCAAGGAGTACACCTGCTTCTACGCGCGCACGCTCGACCGCGACCTGCCCCTTGCGGTCGACGTGCTGGTCGACATGCTGCGGTTCTCCAAGCTCACCAAGGCCGACGTCGAGGCGGAGCGGACCGTGATCCTCGAAGAGATCGGCATGCACAACGACGCTCCCGACGACATCGTGCACGACCTCTTCGCGGAGGTGCTGCTCGGCGGCCACCCGCTCGGCAGACCGGTGCTCGGCACGGTGGCGTCCATCGGCGCGATGACCCGGGACTCGGTGGCCAGGTACTGGCGGCGCCACTACGTGCCGAGCAACCTGGTGGTCGCCGCCGCCGGGAACTGCTCCCACGACGACGTGGTGGAGCTGGTCGCGGCCGCGTTCGAGGGCGCGGGCGGCGGGCGGCTCACGCCGCACCCGGGCCAGCGCGAGCCGCGCCTGCACCGCGGCGTGCAGGTGCGGCGCAAGCCCACCGAGCAGGCGCACGTGGTGCTCGGCACCAGGGGGATGTCGCGCTCCGACCCGCGCCGCTTCGCGCTGGGGGTGCTGAACATCGCCTTCGGCGGCGGCATGAGCTCGCGGCTGTTCCAGGAGGTGCGCGAGCGGCGGGGCCTGGTGTACTCGATCTACTCCTACGCCACGCAGTACTCCGAGACCGGCTCGTTCTCGATCTACGCGGGGACCGCGCCCAAGCGCGTGCACGAGGTGCTCTCGATCATCCGGGACGAGCTCGACCGGGTGATCGCCGACGGCCTCACCGAGGAGGAGCTGGAGCGCGGCAAGGGGCATCTGAAGGGCTCCCTGGTGCTCGGGCTCGAGGACACCTCGGGTCGCATGACCAGGCTCGGCAAGTCCGAGCTGACCAGCGGCGAGATCCTCTCGGTCGACGAGATCGTGCGCCGCGTGGACGAGGTGACCGACGAGGACGTCCGCGCGGTGGCCAAGGAGGTGCTCGGCAGCGGGCCGCGCGCGCTCGCGCTGATCGGTCCCTTCGACGAGGAAGGCTTCGACCGGTACCTCACATGATCGCCACCGCCGCCCTGTCGATCTGCGTGTTCTGCGCCTCGGCCTCGGAGCTGCCCGAGGTGTACCGGGAGGTGGCGCGCCGGCTGGGCAGGGAGATCGCCGGGCGTGGCCACCGCCTGGTCTACGGCGGCGGTGACGTGGGTCTCATGGGCGAGGTGGCCCGCGCGGTGCACGCGAGCGGCGGGGAGGTGTTCGGGGCGATCCCGCGCTCGCTGGTCGAGCGCGAGCTGGCCTACGGCCCGGCCGACGAGCTGGTCGTCACGGAGACGCTTCGAGAGCGCAAGGCGGAGATGGACGCCCGCGCGGATGCCTTCGTGGCGCTCCCCGGCGGCTTCGGCACCCTGGAGGAGCTGCTCGAGGTGCTCACGCTGCGCCAGCTCCGCCTGCACGACCGGCCGATCGTGCTGGTCAATGCGGCCGGCTACTGGGACCCGTTCCTGACGATGGTGCGCGCGATGATCGCGCAGGGCTTCGCGCCCGCGGGCGAGGGGCACCTGTTCGAGGTGGCGACCACCCCCGAGGATGCGGTGGCGCTGGTCGAATCCGGCCCGCGGGTCGTGCCCCGGGGCGGGCCGCGCGGCGTTCCGTCCGTCGAGGCGCTGGCCGAGGACTGGACCGCCGAGCCCGCGTAGCCGGGACACGGACCGGCATGAGCAGAGCCCACCCGGTGTCGGGTGGGCTCTGGGCGGGCGAGGGGTTCGCTACTGCGGAACCGGGCGCACGTTCGCGGCCTGTGGGCCCTTCGGGCCCTGAGTGACCTCGAACTCGACGGTCTGGCCCTCTTCCAGGGTCCGGTAGCCGCTGGACTGGATGGCGCTGAAGTGCACGAACACGTCCTCGCCCTCTTCCGGCCGGATGAAGCCGTAGCCCTTGTCGGCGTTGAACCACTTGACGGTCCCAACGGTCATGATGCTTGTCCCTCCCTCCTTCAACTCGGAGGTGTCGTTCAACGTCAGCGCCACGATCGGCCACTGACGGCAAGGGACAAGCTCGACTGCTGGTTGCGAAGCCAAACGTGAACCTCTGCGCAGCGCAGGGTAGCACGACTGGGTCCTGACCATCTCGTTTGCTTTGCATTCACGCCACCCGGACCGGGGCCGCTCAGCGGGAGGAGCTCAGCGGGAGGAGTCGTCTTTTCCGTACTCGATGGCGATGCCGCGGTCGGGGACGATGGCGTGGTAGCGGCCGAACTCGTGCAGACCGACCGCCTCTGCGACCTTGGCGGAGGCGTGGTTGTCGGGCGCGTGGTTGTAGAGGACGGCGCGACCGGAGGCCAGGACCGAGCGGGCGGCGGCGGCGACCACCGACCGGGCCAGACCGCGCCCCCGGGCGCGCTCCGAGGTGCCGACCGAGATCTCCCGCAGCCGCTCGTCGTAGCGCTTGAGCACGGCAGTCGACAGCACCTCGCCGCACCCGTCGAGCACGACCCACGCACTGCCGGTGAAATGGCCGGTGACCCAGTCCGGCAGGCGCGGGTCGGAGGTGTCGAGCACCGTCACCTCGACCGCCGGAGGCGGGACCGCCACGCCGGTGCGGGCGACGCCCGAGAACAGGTGCCCCCGCAGCTCGGCCGCGGCGCGCTCGAGCGCGGGCAGCAGGGTGGCCGGACCGCCGAGGTGACGGCGCAGCAGGCTGGCGTGCTCAGGCGCGACCGCGAGAACGGCCCCGCCCCCTCTGGCGAACGCTCTCACCGGCAGGCTCGGGTGCTGCACCTCCGCGACCGCGACCTCGCCGGGAACCAGCCGGTCCATCGGCAGTCCGTAGCGCTCGGCCAGCACCGCCATCACTACCGCTTCGTTGTCAACGGGCGCGAGCATGCGGCAAGGGTAGCCTGCCCGTGCCGCTCCGTGCCCGCCGCGGCACCACCGGAACGCACAGCGCCAGCAGGACCGCGCCGGCCAGGTATGGAGTCGGCACCCCGAGGCGCTGGAATGCGAACCCGCCGCCGAGCGGCCCGACGACCCTGGCCAGTCCGCCGGCCGCCTGCTGGAGGCCGAGAGCGCTGCCGCGCCGCTCGGGCGCGACTGCCCCGGCCACCGACGACGACAGGATGGGCGTGATGAGCCCCTGCCCCCCGGTGAGCGCGAGCAGGGCGGGGACGAGCACGGTCCAGGAGCGCGTCAGCGCGAGCAGGACCAGCCCGGCGCCGTCCAGCGCGAGGCCGAGCCGCAGCGCGCCCAGCTCGCCGAGAGCGCGCACGGCAGGGCCGACCAGGCCGGCGTTGGCAGCCACCACCGCCAGGCCGATCCCGGCGAAGACCGTCCCGGTCGAGACCAGCTCGAGGCCGAGCCGGCGCTCGCCGAACAGCGAGAAGGTGGCCTCGAAGGCGCTGAAGGCGACCAGCGAGGTAAAGGCGACCAGCAGCAGCCGGGCGAGCAGCGGCCGCCGCCAGGCCGGCGGGGCGGCGGGCTCCGGGTCCTGGTCCCCGGGCCGTCGCGAGCGCCTCCGGCTGTTGGTCTCGGGCAGGCGGAAGAGGGCCACCAGCGCGTTGCCGGCGGCCAGGCCGGCGGCGACCAGGAAGGGGACTCTCGGGCCGCCAAGGGCGGCCAGCGCGCCAAGGGCGGGGCCGGCCACGAAGCCGAGCCCGAAGGCGGCGCCGATGAAGCCGAGCAGGCGGGGCCGTTCGGACGGTTCGGCCAGGTCGGCGACGGCTGCCTGGGCCACGCCCACGCTTGCCCCGGACATCCCGTCGACCGCGCGGGCGATGAACAGCAGGGCAAGGCTCCCGGCCAGACCGGTGAGCAGGCTGCCGGCGGCGGTGCCGGCCAGCGACAGCACCAGCACCGGTTTGCGGCCGACCCGGTCGGAAAGGCGGCCCCACAGCGGCGCGCAGGCGAGCTGGAAGGCGGAGAACGTGGCGACGAGCGCGCCGACGGTGGCCGGGCGGGCGCCGAAGCGCTCGGCCCACAGGGGCAGGATCGGCAGAACGATCCCGAAGCCGACCAGGTCGAGGAGCACGCAGCCCCACACGGGGCCAAACCCCTCAGGAAGGCGGCTGCGCCTGGCGGGCATGGCCGTTCTCCTCAGAATGCTCGATTTCGGATGTGCCGCTGGAGAGTCTACTGTCCCGACACTTTGTCGGCATGCTCCAGCGGTCGTCGCTCGCTGTCGAGGTTGCTGTTACAAAACAAGGAATCCGGGGGCAGGAACTCCCCCTGAGCCGGGCATGACGGGCATTCCGGCGATCTAAGGGGAAGCCGATCACGATATCCTGACACGCCATCAAGGTTGGCGAGCGGGGAGGTGAGGAACCATGCGCGTCGGAGTGCTGGGTGCGACCGGACGGATGGGCCGGGCCGTCTGTCGCGCCGTCCTCGGTGCCGGCGACCTCGATCTGGTGGCGGTGGCCGCCCGCGGCAGCGCCGGGCGCCAGCTTCGCGAGCTGGTCGCCGAGGCCCCCGGTGACCTGGTCGTGCGGGCCGCGCCCGAGGACCTGCTGGATGCCAAGGTCGAGGCGGTGATCGACTTCTCGGTCCCGGAGGCGACCCTGGCCTCGGCCCGGCTGCTGCTGCCCGCCGGCGTGCACCTGGTCTCCGGCACCACCGGCCTGCCTGCCGCCGGCCTGGACGAGCTGCGCGCCCTGGCCAGCCAGCAGCGCGGCGGCAACGCCGTGTGGGCGCCCAATTTCGCGCTCGGGGCGGTGCTGGTGCAGCGTTTCGCCACCATCGCGGCCCCCTACTACCAGGCGGTGGAGGTGATCGAGCTGCACCACGCCGGCAAGGCGGATGCGCCGTCCGGCACGGCGCTGCGCACCGCCCAGGCGGTCGCCGCCGCGCGCCGGCAGGCTGGCGGGCCACCCGTGGGGCAGAGCCGCGAGCTCGTCGCCGGCGCCCGGGGCGGGGACGTCGAAGGGGTGCGGGTGCACTCGGTGCGCCTGCCAGGGCTCGTCGCCCACCACGAGGTCATGTTCGGAGGCCAGGGCGAGCTGCTCACCCTGCGGCACGACTCGCTCGATCTGGGCAGCTTCATGCCAGGCGTGCTCCTGTCCGTCCGCCAGGTCCCGGGCCGCCCCGGCCTCACCGTCGGCCTCGAGTCCCTGCTCGACCTCGGCTGACATGACCAGGCAACCCGCGTACCGGGTCGAGCGCTTCGGCGACGACGAGCGCGCGCGCCTGGCTCCCTACTTCACCAACACCGACCGGCCGGTGTTCGCGCTGCGCAACCTCCCCGAGGTGGTGAAGGGCGCCCTGTTCGCGCGCTACTCGCGCAGCGGCAAGAGCCTGCGCCGGCTGTTCCTCGACGAGTTCTACGACCAGGTCGCCGCCGGCGCCCCGCCCGCCGCCGGCACCCCGGCGGTTGGAGAGGCGCGGGCCACCGCGCTGTACCAGCGGGTGCTCGACGAGTACGGCGACGACTCCGTGGCCCAGCTCGCCGGCGCGCACGTCGCCTGCGAGCAGGCGTCCAACCTGCTTACCAAGGTGCTGGAACGGGGCCGGCTGGCCTCGTACATGGAGCAGTCCACCCGCTACCAGTCCTATACCGACCGCCCGGGGGGCCGCTGGCGCTACCACCTCGACCCCGACGTCGACGCCGACCCCGGCCTCGGGCCCGAGTACCGGCGGGTGATGGACGGGGTCTTCGCGACCTACGCCGAGCTCGTGCCTGCCATGACCGACCACCTCGGCAGGACCCTGCCGCGCGGGCCGGGCACGAGCGAGCCGGCCTGGCGGCGGGCGGTCAAGGCGCGGGCACTGGACGGGCTGCGCGGCATGCTGCCGGCCGCGACCACCGCGAACCTCGGCATCTTCGCCTCCGGCCAGGCGTACGAGGCCCTGCTGCTGCGGCTGCGGGCGCATCCTCTGCCGGAGGCCCGCAGCTACGCCGACCTCCTGCTCGAGGAGCTGCGCCAGGTGATCCCGAGCTTCCTCGTGCGCGTCGACCTCCAGGACCGTGGCGTGGCCTGGTCCCGCTACCTCTCCGAGACCGCCGAGGAGACCGCCAAGGTGGTCGACGCGCTGCTCGGCGACCACGCCCCCGGGGAGGAGCAGCCATCGGTCAGGCTGGTGGAGTTCGACCCTGCCGGCGAGGACAAGGTGCTCACCGCCATCGCCTACCCGCTGCTGCGCGTGGGGGAGAGCGAGGTCGCGGGCCGGGTGGCCCGGCTCGGCGCCGAGGAGCGGGCCCGGCTCCTGACCGCGTACGTCGGCCGCCGGGCCAACCGGCGGCACCGGCCCGGCCGCGCCTTCGAGCGCGCCGTCTACACCTTCGACGTGGTCACCGACTACGGCGCCTTCCGCGACCTCCAGCGCCACCGCATGTGCACGGTCGTGTGGCAGCGGCTCACCCCCGACCTCGGCTTCGACCTGCCGGCGGAGGTGGTCGCGGCCGGCCTCGGGGAGCGCTATGCCGCCAGCGTGGAGGACCTCGCCGCGCTCCATCGCGCGCTGGAGCCACGGTTCCCGGCCCAGGCGCCGTACGCCGTGAGCATGGCGCACCGTGTACGCTTCGCCATCACCATGAATGCCCGTGAGCTGATGCACCTTGCGGAGCTCCGCTCCTCCCCCCAGGGTCACCCCACCTACCGGGTGGTGGCCCAGCAGATGCACCGTCTGGTCGCGGAGCAGGCCCGTCACCGCGGTCTGGCCGAGGCCATGCGGTTCGTGGTCCATGACGGCGTCGATCTCGGGCGCTTGGCCGCCGAGCAGCGGTCGCAGGCGCGTCGAAGCGGGGTGTTGCCGGCCTGATCGATCTCCAGCGCGGCAGTCACGCCATCCGCCGCCGCAACAGCGGCGGAACGGTCGGCCTGTTCTTCGTCGGCCTGGTCATGGTGGCGCTGTTCTCCAGCGCGGCGGCCGGGGTGATGGCGACCAGAACCGCCACGCCGACGCAGACCACCATCGACCCGGGCGTGGCCCGCGCCCGCGCCGCGATCACGTCGCGCTTTTTCCAGATCATGGCGGCGCGCCAGAGGGCACTGGTCCTGCGCGACGCGCGCATCCTGCGCACCATCTACACGCCCGGTTCGCCGCAGTTCCGCAAGGACCGCGCCGAGATCCAGGCCCTGCGGAGCAAGCACGAACGCTGGGTGGGGCTGCAGCTCCCGGTGCAGGTGCTGAAGGTCACGGAGGTCTCGGGCCGGCGCTGGACGGTGGTGGCGCTGCTCGGCCGCTCGGACGCCCGCCTGGAGCTGGAGTCGGGGAAGCTGCTGCGGGCGGTCGACGGGAACCGTCAGGTCTACTGGTGCACGCTGGTCCTGGACCCCGCCAAGGGCTGGGTGCTCTACAAGTTCATCCCGCCCTGACCCGTCTCGAGGCCGTACAGCCGCTTTGCGGTGCCGCCGAGGATGCGCTCGGCGAGGTCTGCGGCGGCCCGCTCGTCCAGGTCGCCCCGGGTGATCTCGGCTTGGAGCACGCCGTCGAGCGCGCGGCGCCAGACGGTCGCCCCCCACCAGTGCATCTCCGGGAAGGAGTGGCCGTCGGAGGCGGCCAGCAGCTTGCCGGCGGGGCAGAGCCCGAGCGCCTCGCGGACGAGACCGGCGGCGATCGGCTCCGCCAGGGGGACCGCCAGCGACAGGTCCAGGTAGACCTGCGGGTAGGTGCCGGCCATGTAGGCCGCCCGGCCGACGAACGGATAGCAGTGCAGGAGCACCACTGGGCACGCCTCGGTGCGGGGGTCGTGCAGCAGCGGTCGCAGCAGGACCGGGTCGGCATCCGGCAGGTGGACGTCCTCGTCGCCGAACCCGGTGTGGAACTGGAGCGGGACCGACCACAGGGCGGCGACCTCGGCCGCCCGGCGGATCAGGAACGGCGCCACCACCGGGTCGTCGAGGCGGCGGGCCTGCGCCGCGACGTCGAGGCGTCCGAACGCGCTCCGCAGCTCGCGCAGGCCGCAGCCGTCCAGACGCAGACCGGCGCGGTAGGCGAGGACCGACTTGAGCGCCACCGCGCCGGCTTCGACCGCTTCGACGACGCGCTCCTCGAAGGCGTCGACCAGGCCGTCCACTGAGCCGGTCGCCGGGCCGCCGGCGGCGAGAAGCGCCTCCGCCAGGGACTCGAGCCGCACCACCTCGTGGACCGGTCGCGCGGTCGCGCGCTCGAGCTCGGCGGGAGCAAGCGTGCCCGGCCAGCCATAGCCGGTGTCGACGAGCAGCGCGGCGGTGCCGGCGTCGTCCAGCAGCCGCCGCAGGTAGCCTGCGGGGTCGGCGCCGGCGAGCCGGTCGCGCGCGGCGACCACCCTGCGCTCCCCGCTCGCCTCGGCGCCGACGAACTTGGCCAGGGCGAGCAGGAAGTGGCGGTAGCAGAGGAGATCCGGCACGTCGCGTGCGAGCACGCGCTCGCTCGTGGACTCGGTGAAGCAGCGGCGCCACGCCGGCCACGGGGGCGTGTCCGCCTTCGCCCAGGACTCGACCAGGCTGTGGCAGTGGTGGTCAACGAACGCCGCCGCGCGCATCTCGCTCCCCGGGTCCGGGGCTCCTCAGCGTCCCGGTCCAGCGGCGGGCACCGTCGGGCCGGTGCGGGCGGTCGCCTCCGTGCGCCGGCCGAGCATGTACAGCAGGGCGCCCACCACCATCGACACCACGGCGATCCCGCCGACCCACCAGAACCAGGCGCCGTAGGCGATGTCGGCGCCGAAGAGCTTGAGCGTGCCTGCGTCGTTGGAGATCAGCGGTGTCCACGAGCCGCTCAGCGTCGACACGATGCCGATCAGCGCGGCCAGCGCCCCGATCGCCGAGCACACCCAGAACACCCCTGGGTGCGCCAGCCGCCGTGCCTCGAACTGGGCGGCGTAGCGCCGCAGGATGATCAGCACGTCGACGAACAGGACCACCATCGAGACGCACCAGATCACCGTCACCGCGGCTTGGAGCACGTCGTAGACCTTGGTCTGCACGTCGACGGCACTGCCGCCGCCGGAGGCCAGCGGCAGGATCACGAACGCGAGCAGGGTGAACACCACGGCCACGACCGTCTGGGCCAGCACCCCGACGTCTGGCACCTTACTGGCGTTCACGTGGCTCATCACCTTCGGCAGCCGGCGGTCGAGGCCGGACACGAAGATCAGCCGCGCGAACGAGTAGTTGTAGACGACGGTGATGAACAAGAAGAAGCCCGCCAGGATGAGCGCGACCAGGTCACCCCAGAAGGTGCCGAGCGACAGCCTGACGGCCTCGGCCACCGCGGTCACCTGCGCCGACCGGCCGCCTGCCGCCGGCACCGTCACCATCACCGCCCAGGTGGCGATCAGGTAGGCGGCCATCACCGTGATCGACCCCCAGAACAGGTACCTGGTGATCGAGCGGGTGTCCTTGATCTCGACGCCCATGTTGAGCGGCACCTCGACCCCGAGCAGGGCGAGGATGACCAGACCGAAGAACGTCCAGTTGGTGAAGTTGACACCGGTCGGCTTGGACGGCGCCCACGTCGAGAGCGCCGTCGGGTCGACCTGGGCTGGGCGGCCACGGGCCAGGTGCACGATGCCGGCGGTCAGCATCAGCGCGATCGCCACGCCGTAGAGCACGAACACGGTGTTGACGATGTTCTGGGTCATCCGGAAGCGCAGGACCGCCAGCACCGCCGAGACCAGGATGAAGGCGATGATCAGCCCGCCCTGGACCTGGATGCTCCAGGAGCCCACCGTCCCGGGGAACACGTAGCCCAGATAGGCGAGGGTGATCGTGCCTGTGGCCACCATCACCAGCACGCCCGGCCACCAGGCGCAGAAGCCGGCGAAGAAGCCCCAGAACGTGCCGAACGCCTTGTGGGTCCACAGATAGATGGAGCCCTCCCCCGGGAACATCACCCCGAGCTGGCCGGTCACGATCGCGCTTGGGATCAGGAAGGCCAGGAAGCCGAGGATCCACCAGCCAAAGGCGGCAGGGCCCGCGGTCTGGATCACCGCGGCGTTGGTGATGAACAGAACAATAGCGGCGAATATCGCCACCATGTCGAACGAGTTGAGGACCTTTGGCAGGATGCCACCGGCGACGCGCTCGGAGAGCAGCTCACCGGACCCGGCAGGTTCCACCACGGCCATCGCTTCTCCTCCTCCAGCTCAGGCGAGCAGCTCAGGCGAGTTCCAGGGAGGCGCACGCAGGTCGGCTTGACCTGCCGAAATCCTAGCTCTCAGGTACGACAGGGACTAGAACTTTGTGAAGTGGTGGAAGCACTCGAAGGCGACGTCGTGCTGGCCGAACACGGCGGCCTCGGAGCGTTTGACCGCGAGATAGGCGTTGCGCCGCAGTGGCCCGAGCGCGTCCATGAGCAGCTCGTCCTGCTCCAGCGCGTCGAGCGCGGCGCCGAGCGAGTCGGGCAGGCGCCGGATGCCCCGGCGGCGCCTTGTCGACGCGCTCAGGTCCGCCGGGTCCACGTCGGTGGGCGCGCCCGGGTCGAGCTTGCTGCGGATCCCGTCCAGTCCCGCATGGATGTAGGCGCCCAGCGCGAGGTAGGGGTTGCCGGTGGAATCGGACGGCTTGAGCTCCAGATTCGCCGACGCCTCCTCCAGGCCCCACATGCGCGAGGCGATGCGCACCGCCGCCTCGCGGTTGTCCATGCCGTAGCAGGTGTACGCGCTGCTCCACGACTGCGGGACCAGGCGCCGGTAGCTGTTCACGCTGCCGCAGGTGAGCGCCACCAGCCCCGGGAGATGGGCGAGCAGCCCGCCGATGAAGTGGTACGCCACGTCCGACAGGCCGTTGCGGTCCCCGGCGCCGTAGAGCACGTTGCGCGAGCCGGGCGCGCCCGGGCCGCCGCCCGGGTCCAGGTCCCACAGGGAGGCGTGCAGGTGGGCGCCGTTGCCGGCCTGGTCGGGGATGGGCTTGGGCGCCAGGCTCGCCCACAGCCCCTGGCGCCACGCCACCCCGCGCACGGTCTCCCGGTACCACACCTGGTTGTCGGCGGCGCGCAGCGCAGGCGCGTGGCGGACCGACAGCTCCTGCTGGCCGTGGCCGAGCTCCGGGTAGTACTGCTCCACCACCAGCCCCTGCGCCTCGAACGCCCTGACCAGCTCGACCGCGTAGTCGTGGGCGAGGCCGAAGCCGGTGGTCGAAAAGCAGAGACTCTGATCGACGGGCACAAGGCGGTCGGGCCCACCCGGCTCGTGGTCGGGGGCGGGCTCCCGCCGGCCGAGGG
>WNGE01007582.1_pt1 | contig 11766 bp, 12 predicted proteins | sample 5400651 | NCBI WGS metagenome assembly WNGE01 (sample SAMN13153370, study PRJNA577476) | soil metagenome | isolation source: 60 cm soil or saprolite under grassland replicate 2 | place: USA:California | collected 2016-06-15 | reverse complement strand
GGGCTCCGTGCCGAGGACCTCGCGGAAACCGTGGAGACGGCCTTCAGCGGCCACGTCGTCTCCCAGGTGCTGCAGGAGCAGCGGAGCTACGGCATCGTGGTGCGTCTCGACGATGCCGCGCGGCAATCGGTGGACACCATCCAGCGCACGCTGATTGACACGCCCAGCGGCGCGCGCGTGCCCATCGGGCAGGTGGCCGAGGTGCGCGTCGACGCGGGACCCAACACCATCAACCGCGAGAACGTGCAGCGCCGGATCATTGTCCAGGCCAACGTGGCGGGCCGGGACCTTGGCAGTGTGATCGCCGAGGTCCGGCAGGCCATCGCCTCCCGCCTCGCTCTGCCGCCGGGGTACTTCGTCCAGTACGGCGGACAATTCGAATCGCAGGAGCGCGCGGCGCGGCAGATCATGCTGCTCTCCGCCGCGGCGATTGGGGGCATCTTTCTATTGCTCTATCTCGCCCTCCGATCCGGGCGGCTGGCCACCCTCGTCATGGCCAACTTGCCCCTGGCCCTGATCGGAGGCGTGGCCATGGTGTTCCTGGCGGGTGGCACGCTGTCGATCGCCTCCCTCATCGGCTTCATCACGCTCTTCGGCATCGCGACCCGCAACGGCATCATGCTCATCACCCACTATCGCCATCTCATGGAGGAGGAAGGCGTGGGCTTTCGGGACGCCATCGCCCAAGGGTCGATGGAGCGGCTCAGTCCGATACTCATGACCGCGCTGGTCACCGGCATCGGCCTCATCCCGCTTGCCCTCGGAGCCGGGCAACCGGGCAAGGAGATCCAGCAGCCCATGGCCATGGTCATTCTCGGCGGGATCGTCACCTCGACGGCCCTCAACATGGTGGTCATTCCGGCGCTCTATCTCAAGTACGGACGTGCTGAGGCCCGGCGGAGCCGCAAGGAGCCCGTCATCGGCGCGGCCGCCGTCTCGGACTAGCGAGTGCCCTGCCACCATGCCACTCCGGAGCCTCATCGCTCTTACGCTTGTCGCCGGCCTCGTGGCGCTCATCGTGTGGGCCGTGGTCGTGCTGGCACGGTCGAGGCCTGGGTCTGCAATTACGTGGGCGTTGCTCATCGGTGCCATCGTCATCCTGACAGCGATCGTCCTGTGGGTCGTCTTCATTCTTCCGGCATACTGGGACTGAGCCGAGGAACTGCGCCGACACGACATGTCCGTCCCTCAGGCAGGCCTTGTCGTTGCGAAGTTCGGGCAGGTGAAGCGAGCTTTTAGGGAGGTCCCAACGTGCTGTGTCCGCGGTGTCAGACGGAGAACCGCGAAGGTCGCCGCTTCTGTAGCGAATGCGGGCTGTCGTTCGCCTCGACGTGCCCGTCGTGCCTCCCGGCGCGATCATCCTGCGCTCGAGAAGACCGAACGCTACTACTACAAGGCCTTGGCTTTGGCCGACGAGCTCGACATGCGCCCGCTTGCCGCCCACTGCCATTTTCACTTGGGCAAGCTCAACCGAAAGACCAACCGGCGAGAGCAGGCCCGAGAGCATCTGACGACCGCCACGGCCATGTATCGTGAGATGGACATGCGCTTCTGGATGGACCAGGCGGAGGCGACGATGCGGGGGTTGACGTGATAGTCGTGGGCGTGTCGGCATTATCTGTCTCCAGCCCGTTCAGGGCAAGGCTGTTGCTTCGATGAGGGATCGAACCGTGTTCGATTCCCGCTTTGCAGGTATCAGACTTAGCCTGGCTTTATAAGGGGGCCTGCTTATGGATCTCCGCGTTAGGGACACGGATAATCCACATCGATGAGTTCTCCGACCGGAAAGACTGTGTCGATAGGGGTGCTTTCCTCTGGCGCCGGGCTCGCCCTTCTGTCGGCTCTTCTTTTCGGGGCGAGCACGCCCCTTGCCAAGCTGCTTCTGGGGGGTATCGATCCGTGGATGTTGGCGGGGCTGCTCTACCTCGGCTCAGGCCTCGGTTTGCTCGCGGTCAAAACCCTTGTGCGCGTGCTTGGCTCCGGCACGCGTAGCGAAGCCGCCATCCGAGGCGGGGGGTGGCTATGGTTGGCGCTGGCCACCCTTTCTGGCGGGGTCATCGGCCCGGTTCTGCTCATGGCAGGTCTCGCTCATACCGCCGCCACTACGGCGGCCCTCCTGCTGAACCTGGAGGGCGTACTAACCGCGCTCCTTGCGTGGTTCGCATTCCGGGAGAACTTCGATCGACGCATCGCACTGGGAATGGCAGCGATCGTCGCCGGGGGCATTGTGCTGACTTGGGGGGGAAGCTTGACCCTCAGTGCAGTTCTCGGCCCCCTCATGATCGCCGGCGCGTGTCTCGCGTGGGCCGTCGACAACAACCTGACCCGTAAAGTCTCTCAGGCGGACCCAGTCCAGATAGCACTACTGAAGGGCTGTGTGGCCGGGGTGGTGAATGTTGGCATCGCATTCGCTCTTGGTTCGGTCCTTCCGCCCCTCGGCGCGCTGGGCGCCGCCGTGGCAGTAGGATTTGCTGGCTACGGTGTCAGCCTGGTGCTTTTTGTCGTTGCCCTTCGACACATCGGAACGGCACGGACCGGGGCGTATTTCTCACTGGCTCCGTTTTTCGGGGGCTTGGTCGCCGTACTCGTTCTGAGGGAACCGGTGACGATCCAAATCGCTGCCGCCGGATCCCTCATGGCCCTCGGTGTCTGGCTTCATCTGACGGAGCGCCACGAGCACGAGCATAGCCACGAGGAGATGGCCCACGAGCATCGGCACGTCCATGATCAGCATCACCAGCACAGCCATGATGGCACCGAGTCACCAGGAGAGCCGCACTCGCACTGGCACGTGCACGCGGGACTGAGGCATAGTCACGCGCACTTTCCCGACATCCATCACAGGCATGAGCATTGAAGCCCCAAGAGCTCGCTCGGGCACGGAGTTCTCGTTGGCCTTGCTCGCCCCGATCGGCTCATCCTGCGTGCTTCCGAGATGCGTGCGCGCATTGGTCGCGGGAAGGGTCGACGGGTGTGGCCTCGGCTAGTCCCAGAGTCGGGTCGAGAAGTAACGCTCCCCGAGGTCGTTGAACAGGGTCACGAAGCGTCCCGCTCGCTCGCGGCGGGCGATGCGCTCGACCCCCACCATGTACGCTCCGGAGGACTGGCCAACGAAGAAGCCCGCGCGGGCCAGCCTCACGCACATCTTGTAGGCGTCATCGCTCGTCACGGGCATCCGCTCGTCGATGACCGCCTCGTCCAAGATCGCGGGGACGATATTTTCGGGACTGCCGAGCGGCTTGAGGCCTTCGATCCCTGGAAACACCTCCGGGAGCACGCAGATCACACGGATGCTGGGGTCGTGCTCCTTCAAGCGTCTCCCCAACCCCGTCACCGTCCCCCCGGTCCCCACGCCCGCAATGACGTGCGTGAGCCTGCCTTCGGTCTGGTCCAGGATCTCGACCGCCGTCGTCTCGTAGTGGGCGCGCCAGTTATCCTCGTTGCTGTACTGGTCGCAGAAGAAATAACGTTGGGGATCGGCCTCGTAGCGGCGGTGCACCTCGCGCAATGCTTCGTCGTAGCCCTTCTGCGCGTCCGTGTAGACCAGCTGCGCGCCGTGCGCGAGCATCCGTTTCTTGCGCTCTGCGCTGGCATTGTCCGGAATGACGATGTCAACGGGGTAGCCGATGATCCGCCCCACCATCGCGTAGGCGATGCCGGCATTCCCCGACGAGCTGTCCAGGATGGTCTTGCCGGGCGGGAGCCGCCCATCCGCCAGGGCGGCGAGGAGCATGTGCAGGACGGGGCGGTCCTTGAGCGAGCCGCCCGGGTTGAGGCACTCCATCTTCGCAAAGACCTCGACATCGGGCAGCTCCTCGCCGAAGATGGGCACCGGGACGAGCGGCGTGTTGCCGATGGCGCGGAGCGCCGGGTAGCGGTCCAGGAACGGCTCGATACGTTTGCCCCAGGGCATGACGGTCTTTACGCTCCTGTATAGCGAGCTCACGGTCAGCTTCCATGGATCCGCTCCTCCGGCACCTCCACCCGCTTGATGCCCTTGAAGCTGAACAGGAGCTCGACCTTGTAAACGGACGGATCCGTGGACACCTGCTGCAGGATCGTCCCGACGGCCTTCTGCACGTTCTGGCTGAAGGAGACGCCCTGGATGACGAGGCCGGACAGGTCTACCGTTACACGCTCGTTCGGCTGGAACATGAGCCCTCCAAGGATCGCCCCCCGCAACGTCGCGTGACCCATGGTATACCCGGCCGGACCTTGACGCGTGGGGAGCTCGGAGGTACTTAATGAGTGCCCACGCGGTTGGCGAGGCCGGCAGGAGGTGCTAGCCCCGGTTCTCCCACGAGGATCCCCATGTACGAACTATTCACACGATGCGGAGGTGAGTCATGGCGTTGAGAATCAACAGCGAAGCTCCCAACTTCACCGCGGACAGCACGCAAGGCCCGATCAATTTCCACGAGTGGATCGGCAACGGGTGGGCCATCCTGTTCTCGCATCCGAAGAACTTCACCCCAGTCTGTACGACCGAGCTCGGATACATGGCGGGGCTGAAGCCCGAGTTCGACAAGCGCAACTGCAAGATCGTCGGCCTCAGCGTGGATTCGGTCCCCGACCACCAGAAGTGGTCCAAGGACATCGAGGAGACGCAGGGGCACGCCGTCAACTACCCGTTGATCGGCGACTCCGAGCTGAAGGTGGCAAAGGCCTACGATATGCTGCCGGAGGAGTCGGGTACCACGGCGCAGGGCCGAACCGCGGCCGACAACGCAACCGTGCGCTCGGTATTCGTCATCGGGCCGGACAAGAAGGTCAAGGCGATGCTGACCTATCCGATGAGCACCGGCCGCAACTTCGACGAAGTGCTGCGACTCCTGGATTCCTGCCAGCTGACGGCGAAGCACAAGGTGGCCACGCCCGTGAACTGGAAGCAGGGGGAGGACGTCATCATCGTGCCGGCAGTCTCCGATGCCGACGCCAAGCAGACGTACCCGGGGGGCTGGAAGGCGCCGAAACCGTACATTCGCATCGTCCCCCAGCCGCGATAGGGAAGACGAGCTCACCCGCGGCGGCCGTGGCGCTGCCGCTGGTGAGCCGCTCGCCCGCGAGTCTTCTAGAAAAGCGGTGGGGCGCCAGTGTCCCGCCTCTCTCGAACCGATCCTATGCGACGAAGGGAGGGAGCGGCGGGATATCCACCTGCCGGGTCTTGACGTCGCTCACGCCGACGACCCCGCGCGCTACAGCCACGGCCTCGTCCATGTCCGCCGTACCTTCGAGGGTTACGACCCCGGTCGTGGCTTCCACGGTGATCCGGTGCCTGCGGGTCTCGGGACTACTCTCCAGGGCCACTTGGACGCGCGAGGCGAGCGCCCGATCCGTGACGAGTTGCTGGCTCGCCGGCGTGGTGACCATGTCGGGGCGCTGGAGCACGCCAGCGATGAGCTCCACGGCGGCGTCGATCGAGAGCTTCTCCGTGTTAATCACCAGATCGTAGAGGGCAGGGTCCCGCACGTCCACCTCGTACAGGTAGCGCATACGCCCAGCCTTCTCCGTGTCGTCCCGCCGGGCCATATCGTGCACCATCCGCGGATTCGTATGCTCACCTATCTGGCCCGAGAGCCTCCTGCCGAGGTGCTTGACCCTGAGGTCGAAGGGCGCCATCACCCGCACCCGGAGCACGTGCGGGATACCCCGCAAGAGCCATTGCCCCGACCGCCCCATGAGTACCACGCGATCCTTCTCGGCGAACTCGTAGAGCGCCGTCTGCAGCACGGTGATGTAACGCCGGGTCTCGGTGTCGAAGCGCTCGAACAGGGAGGGCTTGGCCTCGTCCAGACTGGAGAGCTTTTCCTCCTGGAGGCCGTATCGCAGCGCCGCCTCGGAGATGAGCTCCTGGTCGACATAGTGAAGACTCAGGCGCTGGGCCAGCTCCTGGCCGATCTCCGGACCGCCTGCGCCGATTTCGTGGGAGAGGGTCACGATAGGCATAGCCGTCACTCCTTCCTGTACCTGACGCGAAACACCGCAGGCGCAATGGCCATGCGCGTGCTGCTCGCGTCGTCGAGGGCATCGAGCTCGTCGGCCAGGGTGCCGCTGGCGAAGACCTCACGCGCCTCCTCCGCCGGGGACGTCAATCAGGACTTGCGTGACGTCTGCGAGAAAAACGTGCTCACCAATGGGCGAAGGGCCGTGTTGCTGCACTGTGGGCACGCGGCCTTCGCTTTGTCGTGCTCGCTGATCGAGAGGGTGATGCTCACGTCACGTTTACAGTTGTCACAGTAATACTCGTACACAGGCATGGCGGCTCCTCCTTGGGACTCCAAGGCCCGTTGACTGTTCCACCCGAAGGTTCGGGCCCAAAGAGTACTGCGGGCGCCATCCCACGGCTAGACGCGTCGCACCATCGCGAATTCCGGGCAGACGGCCAAGGAGTGGAGGCTGCCCGGCGGCGAGCGCTACGTCACGTGCTCCCGGGCGAAGCCGGCAATGCGCTTGTACTCGTCCGAGAGCCGCTGGAGCTCGGCGTGGGTGATGTAGTTATCGAGATCGTCGAACGGCGCATCGCCCACCAGCTCCTCCACGCGGCGGATGAGGTAGTCCGGCGGATGCTCGCGGTTGGTGCGCACGACCCGGGCCGTCGGCCCCGAGCGCGCGGCCTCGTAGGCGGAGAGCGCGGCCAAGGGATCGCCCCCCGCGGCCAGGCGATCGGCGAGCGTGCGCGCGTCGAGGATGGCCTGGGCCGCGCCGTTGGAACCGCGCGGGTACATCGGGTGCGCGGCGTCGCCCAGCAGGGTGACACGCCCGAAGGTCCAGCGATCGACCGGTTCCCGGTCCACCATGGGGCACTCGAAGATGACGTCGGAGCGCCGGAGCAGGTCGGGCACGTTGAGCCAGGCGAAGGTCCAGCCCGCGAAGATCGGCAGGAAATCATCGAGCCGGCCCGGCTTGTTCCAGTCGTTCCGTTCGTAGCCGGGCTGGGCGACCTGTGCGGTCCAGTTGATGAGCTGCTGCCCTTGCCCGCCCACATCGTCCACGATCGGATAGATCACGAGATTGCCGGACTGGATCGAGCCGATGCGCACGTAGCTGCGGCCGGTCAGGAAAGGCTTGGCACGCGTGACCCCCCGCCAGGTATTGATGCCACCGAAGCAGAGATCCTCGCCCGGGTAGAATTGGCGGCGCACGGCCGAGTTCACCCCGTCGCACCCAATCACGATGTCGGTGGTGACGGCCGCGCGCGCCGCGCCGGTCGTGGTCGATCGGAAGTGCAGCGTCACGTCCCGGGTGCTCTGGTCGAGCCCGACACACTGATGATCGGGGAGGACACCGCCCGCGCCGAGCCGCTCCATCGCGGCGCGCCAGAGAGTCAGATGCACCCGACCGCGGTGGATACCGACCTCGGGGACCGGGTAGCCCGCGGCCCGACCGCGCGGCTCAGCGTAGATGAGCTGGCCGAAGCGGTTGAAGAAGCAGCTCTCGCGGTTCTCGATACCCTGGGCGGCCAGTGCCGTCCCGAGGCCGAGCGCGGTCAGCTCGCGCATGCCGTGGGGGAGCAGCGTGATGCCCACCCCCAGCTCCTTTACCTCCGGCGCGCTCTCGTACACGCGGCATGGGATGCCGCGCTGGTGCAGGGCGAGCGCGAGCGTGAGCCCGCCGATGCCGCCGCCAATGATCGCGATGTCCATATGCCCGTGTTCGCTCCGTGGTGGCGGAGTGTAGCGTGCGCGGGCGGGTTCGGCAACGACCGGACGGATCGGCGGCTCAGTGATCCTCAGCGGTAGAGGCAAGGATCGAGCACGCGGCCCTCATTAATCTCCCGCCTCGATACCGCCCCGTGAGTGTGGCTATCCGTGATGGCGCCAACCCTCATGCCAGCGGGCATGCCATCGAAACGAATGGGCAGGGGCGACGACCACCGGGGCTGGAGCGACGAAAATCCCGGCGGCAGGCGCACCGCCATAAGGGAAGGGTTCGGCGTAAACGGCGCAACCGCCCAGGAGCACCGTGACTAGGAGCAATCCGACTATGCGTCTCATGGTTGCACCTCCTGTGTCAGTCTCTGCACTCTCTACCGATAAGACGCGCAGCGCAGGATCCCATTTACTCTGGCGCATGAGAGGACGATGAGAACTCGGTGAGAACATTGCGCCGGGGCCAGGGCCCACTGTTCTTGACAAGCCTGACGACCAAGTGGAGACTGGCGCGCGCCCATCCGGGCGAGACTTTTCTTCGTCCACTCCAATAGGAGGCACTCAAATGGCACGCACGGCAATCCAACCCGTCGACATGGCTGATCCGCGGCCCCGCTACACGCATGGCTGGCGCGTCGGCAATACGGTCTATGTTGCCGGACAGCTCGCGCTCGACAAGGAGGGCAAGCTCGTCGGGCCGAACGACATCGGCGCCCAAACCCGTCGTGTCCTCGAGAACATGCGCCGCATCCTCGAGACGGGCGGGGCCAGCCTGCGGGACGTCGTGAAGGTCACCGTCTTCGTCACCGACATCCGCTACCGGGAAGGCTACGGTGAGGTGCGCCAGGAGTTTTTCGGCTCCAACCCGCCTGCCAGCACCCTGGTCCAGGTGGCCGGCCTCGCCATTCCGGGCGCCCTGATCGAGATCGAGGCGGTGGCCGTGATGGATTGAGGCGCGAAGGGCTCCAGTTCTCGGTGCAGGGGACTGAACGTCGCGTTCGATTCCCTTACCGCCACCTGGGAACGTCGAGATTCGAGGCGGGTGACAGGAGGGTGCTCTGGGGGGCTCGGGAAGGATTGGGCTAAAGCTCGGCCCCGGATTCTGGCACTTATAGGGTGAGGACAGCCATGGACCTGGAAGCTTTGGTTCGACAGGCAGGGAGCGGCGACCTGGACGCGTTCGCCGAGATCACCCGGCGGTTTCAGCACATGGCCTTTGGCTACGCGCTCTCGTTCGTCCGCGACTTCCAGGAGGCCGAAGACGTCGTTCAAGAAGCCTTCGTCGCCGCCTGGTACGCGCTGCCGACACTTGCCGAACCGGCGGCTTTCCCCGCCTGGCTGCGCTCGATCGTCCGCCATCAAGCGCATCGCGTGCTGCGACGCAAGCAGCTCGAGGTCGTGCCACTCACGGCCGTGGACGCCGTACCCGCGGAGGTCGTCCGCGCTGATCACCGCTTCGAACGGGACCAGGAGATCGGTACCGTCTTTTCGGCCATCGCGTATCTGCCGCGCCCCCTGCTCGAGGTCGTGGTGCTCTTTTACATCCACGACTGCTCGCAGCAAGACATCGCCACGTTCCTGGGCCTGCCCGTGACCACGGTGAACAACCGTCTGCACGCCTCGCGTGCCCGGCTCAAGAAAGGGGTGGTCACGATCATGAAGGATTCACTGCACGCCCATCAGCTGCCGGACGTCTTCGCCGCCCGCATTGGGTGGGTCGTGCGCGCCCGCGAGCACGTCGTCGAGGCGCGGTTCGATCCCGCGTCGCTGCCCGACGTCCTGACCGAGCTGGCCGCGAGCGACGAGCCGCGGCAGCGCGCCGTCACGCTGCAGGTGGTCCAGCGCCTCGACAACGGCATCGTGCGCTGCGTGGCGACGTCGCCCGTCACGACCCTGTCTCCCGGTATGACGGTCTTGAGCGCCGGCCGCGAGATCGTGACGCCGGTGAGTCGCGATGCGTTCGATCGCATCGTGCAGTTGCTCGCGGCGCCCTCACTCGCGCCGGGCACGCTTGTGCCGACCGGTATCAAGGTGATCGACGTCATGTGCCCGCTCGTCGCGGGCGGTACCCTTGCCATCGCCGGCGAGTGGAAAGCCGGCACGGCCGTCGTTCTCGAAGAGCTGGTCCGTCGCCTCAGCGGCGGCACCGATCGCGTGTCGATCTTTACCTTCGTGACCGGCGGCGGGACCATGACCTACCGGGAGATGATGGAAAAGGACGGTTTCAGCGACGGGACGGTCGGCCCTGTCCAGACCTTCTTCTTCCGCCGTGAGGACGGGCCGTGGACGTCGGAGAGCCTCTCGACGCTCACGGGCGTGGACGTTGTGATCCGGCTCTCGGAAGCTCTGGGTCAGCTCGGGATTTATCCCGCGGTCGATCCCCTGACCTCCCGGTCACGGCTGCTCGAGTCGTCCGCCCTCGGCCGTGAGCACCTCGAGATCGCAGAGCGGGTGCACCAGGCGCTCGCGCTCCTCGCCCCTGGGGCCCCGGAAGGCGACCCCCTGACGATCTCCCGCGCGCGGAAGCTCCAGCGCTTCTTCGCGCAACCGTTCTTCTGCGCCGAACCGTACACGCGCCGACCCGGCGTCACCGTAAACGTGAGCGACAGCCTCCGCGGCTGTCGCGAGATCCTCGACGGCATTCACGACGCCGTGCCGGAGGAGGCCTTTTACTTCACCGGCGGGATCGCCGAGGTGCTGGCGCAAGCGCAGCGAGCCAATGCTTGAGGCCGGAATAGACGCCGACGATGATCGCCCGCCTAGATGGGGGCCGCATCGCCGCAGACTTCGAACCGCTGAAGCTATGATTTCGGCCTAGTCAAGGAGAAGGTCATGGGCGTCGAGCTTCGTCGCGCGGGGGCTGCCGATGCCGAAGTGTGCAGTGGCATCATCTACGAGGCGTTCAAGGGCATCGCCGATCGTCACGGCTTCCCGCCGGCCTTCCCGTCGCTCGAAGTGGCGCTCCGGGTCGCGAACCTCTTCCTTGGCCTCCCGACCATGTACGGTCTCGTGGCCGTGAGCGACAACCACGTGGCCGGCGCGGTCTTCCTCGATGAGGGCGACCCCATCCGGGCTGTCGCCATCGTGGCGGTCGACCCCGCCGCCCAGCGGCGGGGACTCGGACGCACCCTGATGGAAGCGACGCTCGAGCGGGCTCGGGGCGCCGCCGGCGTCCGCCTGGTCCAGGAGGCGTACAACACGCAAGCCATGGGGCTCTACGCTTCGCTCGGGTTCGCCGTGAAGGAGCCGCTCGCGCGAATCGCCGGCCGCCCCCGGAGCGGCCCCCCGGCGAATGTCGAGATCCGGCGGCTGACGGCGGAGGACCTCGAGGAATGCGAGCGACTCTGCCGGCGCGTGCACGGCATCAGCCGCGCCGATGATCTGCGCGACGCTCTTCGCCTGTTCACCCCGTTCACCTGCGTGCGAGGGGGGCGGATCACCGCCTATAGCTATGCCGTGTTTGCCGGCATCCTGGCCTGGGGCGTCGCCGAGACGGAAGACGACATGAAGGCTCTCCTACTGGGGATCGCGGCGGCTGTGCGGGAACCCCTCGCGTTTCATCTGCCGATTCGACAGGCGGCCTTCTTTCGGTGGTGCCTGGATGAAGGCTTGCGCATTGAAAAGCCTCTTACCCTGATGGCCATCGGCGAGTATCACGAGCCGGACGGCTGCCACTTCCCGTCGGGCTTCTATTGAACCAAGGCATGTGACAGCGAGTAAAGGGTGTGGCGGCGCGCTTCGATCGAAGGCGCGCGTGAGCACGAAGTACTTGGCCAGCGCCTCCATGAAGGTGGATGAATCGATAGTGATTCCCGGGAGGGGAGACTGAAAGTCGCGTTTCAGTTCTCTGACGCGGAATTGTACGAACGCGGGCACCTCTTTAGCGATGATCGTGGCTTTTGAGGTTGCGCAGGATCGAAGGCTGGTCTATATGGCCTGAAGGAGGGACCCACATCATGGTGGTCAGACGCTACATCGTCACCCTCGCGAGCCTTGGGGTCGCCGTGCTCGTTACCACACCGGTGCTCTCCTGCACCACCGTCTGCGTCCTCGAAAAGGACAAGGCCGTCGTCGCGTACAACTACGATTTCTATCCTTCCGAGGGCCTGGTTCTGGT
>WNGE01048956.1_pt1 | contig 11769 bp, 10 predicted proteins | sample 5400651 | NCBI WGS metagenome assembly WNGE01 (sample SAMN13153370, study PRJNA577476) | soil metagenome | isolation source: 60 cm soil or saprolite under grassland replicate 2 | place: USA:California | collected 2016-06-15 | reverse complement strand
GGCGGTGAGGACTGGTTCGCGCTCGGCGACCGCGACCTCGGGCTGCACCTCGTCCGGACGCAGGCTCTGCGCCTGGGCGAGCCGCTGTCGTCGGTGACCGCGCGCGTCTCGCGCGCGCTCGGCGTCGAGGCTGCGCTCCTGCCCGCGACCGACGACGAGCTGCGCACGTTCGTCGTCACGCCGGCCGGCACCTTCTCGTTCCAGGAGTGGTTCGTCGCACGCGGACACGAGGACGACGTTGACGCGATCGATGTGCGCGGCGACGCGCGGCCTGCGCCCGGCTTGCTCGAGGCGGTCGCCGAGGCGGACCTGCTTTTGATCGGGCCGAGCAATCCCTACGTGAGCATCGGGCCGATCGTAGCCGTGGCGGACATTCGCGCCGCGCTCGCGGAGCGCCGTGTTCCCTGCGTGGCGGTGGGGCGGGACGACGGCGGCGCACGTCGCGTCCTGCTACGCGGGCTTGATCGACGCGCTCGTGGTCGACGAGGGCGACGAGCTCGCGGGCCTGAACGTGCAGCCGCTTGTCACGCGGACGCTGATGACGGACGCGGAGTCGCGGCGCCGCGTTGCAGAGGCGGCGCTCGCGGTTCCGGCATGAAGGTCGCGATTCTCGGCGGTACCGGAAAGTTCGGGCGGGCGCTCGCGACCCGGCTGGCGGAGGCGGGCGACGACGTCGTGATCGGGTCGCGCGATGCGGAGCGCGCGCGGCAGACGGCGGCAGAGCTCGGTGTCCGCGGAGCGCGCAACGACGAGGTCGCCGACGTCGAGCTCGTCGTGCTCGCGGTCGAAACGGGCGCCGCGCTCGAGACGGCGCGCGCCCTGCGGCTGGAGGCGCCGCTCCTCTCTGTGGCGGCCGAGGTCGACTTCGACGCCGGCATCGCGCGGCCGCCGGCGCGGCCGCAGTCGCTCGCCGAGCGCGTCGCGGAGGCGGTCGACGTCCCGGTCGCCGCGGGCTTGCACTCGCTCGCGGCCTTGAAGCTTGCGAAGGCGGCGCCCGACGAGGACGTCTTCGTCTGCGGCGACGACGAGGAGGCGAAGCAGCTTGCGCTCGCGCTCGCGGCGAAAGTGGTGCGGGGACGCGCGATCGACGCCGGACCGCTCGAGGCGGCGCGCGCGCTCGAGGCTATGACTGCCGTGCTGCTGAACGTGAACCGCGGCTACAAGACGCACGCGGGCCTGCGCGTGACCGGCCTGTCGTGAGTGAGCTCCGCTGCTGGGACTCGAAGGATGCCGGCTACGTCGAGTACCACGACACCGAGTGGGGACGTCCAGTCACCGACGAGCGCGGCCTGCTCGAGCGGCTCTGCCTGGAGGGCTTCCAGTCCGGACTGTCGTGGCTGACGATCCTGCGCAAGCGCGGCGCGTTCCGCGCAGCCTTCGCGAACTTCGAACCCGAAGTCGTCGCCCGCTTCGGCGAGCGGGACGTCGCGAGGCTGCTCGGCGACGCGTCGATCGTCCGCCACCGCGGCAAGATCGAGGCCGCGATCGCGAACGCGCGCGCGACGCTCGAGCTACGCGAGCAGGGGCGGCCGCTGCACGAGCTCGCCTGGTCGTACCGCACCGACAACGCGGCGCCGCGCAGCCGGGAGGACTGGCGCGCCACGACGCCCGAGGCGACGGCGCTGTCGAAGCAGTTGAAGCGCGCCGGCTTCCGCTTCGTCGGCCCGACGACGGTGTACGCGACGATGCAGGCCTGCGGAATCGTCAACGACCACCTGGCGGGGTGCATCGTGCGCGAGGCTGTCGAGCGCGCGCGCGCGCGCATCACGTGAACGAGCTGCGCATCTCGGCGATCACGGGACTGCCCGAGGTGAGGGAGGGCGACGATCTCGCCGCGCTCGTCGCGGAAGCGGCGCAGCTCGAGGACGGTGACGTGGTCGTGGTCGCGCAGAAGGTCGTCTCGAAAGCGGCATCCGCGAGGGACTGCGGTCGCGGACCGGCAAGACGGTCGCGGTAATCGTCAGCGACTCGTTCGGGCGGCCGTGGCGGCAGGGCACGACGGACGTGGCAATCGGCGTTGCGGGGCTCACGCCGCTCGTCGATCTGCGCGGCACGCGCGACGCGGCGGGGTACCAGCTTCGCTCGACGCAGATCGCGGTCGCCGACGAGCTCGCGGGGGCTGCCGAGCTCGTGATGGGCAAGGCGCGCGGCATTCCCGCGGTGGTCATCCGCGGCTTCGAGGCGAGCGGAGACGGAACGGCTCAAAGCCTCGTGATGCCGGCCAAGCGCGACCTGTTCCGGTAACGAGACACCTCAAATCGGGGAGGCCGGCGACACTGTCGCGGAATGCGCCCTGAGCTCCGCCGTGCCGACCTCAAGAGGGAATGCGGACACTGCGGCTCATGCTCATCGTGCTCGGCAGCCTCCTCTGGACGGCGGCTCCGAGCGCGGCCGCGGGCGGCGATTACGCCTTCGCGGGCGGAACGGCCAAGCAGCGCACACAGGTCCGGCGCGCGCTCGACGCCAGCGCGTTCGACTGGAGCCTCGTCCCCACGACGATCACGATTCACATCGCGCCGGGGCTGAACTCGGAGGCGACCGTCGGGAACCTCTGGCTCGACGCGAACCTCCTAGACGCCGGCCGCTTCTCGTGGGGAATCGTCCAGCACGAGTACGGGCATCAGGTCGACTTCTTCCTCCTCGACGGTGCGAAGCGCGCGTTGCTCGACCAGGCACTCGGCGGCACGGACTGGTGTTACGGCCTTCCGAATCTCAAGCACGCGCAGTACGGCTGTGAGCGCTTCGCGTCCACGCTCGCCTGGGCGTACTGGCCCTCCGTGCAGAACTCGATGCGGCCCGTGTCACCGAGCGACGAGTCGGCGGCCGTGAGTCCGGCGCGCTTCCGCGGGCTGGTCACGAGCGTGCTCGGCTTCGGCGATCCGTTCGCAGCGCAGCAGCTGTCGGTCGTCGGACGCTGACGGAGGGCTAGGCTCCATCCCGTGGCCGGACGGGAGCGGGAGCTGCGGCGGGAGGACCTGCGGCCCGACCCGGTGGGACAGTTCAGCGCCTGGTTCCAAGAGGCGCGCGCGGACGGCGTGCCGCTGCCGGAGGCCTGCGCGCTCGCCACTGCAGCGGCGGCAGCTCGGCCGTCCGCGCGGATGGTGTTGCTGAAGGACGTCGACGAGCGCGGCTTCGTCTTTGCGACGAACTACGAAAGCCGCAAGGGCCGCGAGCTCGCCGAAAACGCGCGCGCCGCGCTCCTCTTCTACTGGCACGCGCCGGGCCGGCAGGTGCGGATCGAGGGATCGGTCGAGCGCATCGACGCGGCCGAGTCCGATGCGATCTTCCTGGCCCGTCCGCGCGCGAGCCGGATCAGCGCGCTCGCGTCACGGCAGAGCGAGCCGCTCGGGTCGCGCGAGGAGCTCGAGGAGCGTGTGCGAGCGCACGAGGCACAGCTCGCGGGACGCGAGGTCGAGCGCCCGGACTTCTGGGGCGGCTACCGTCTTGTGCCCGTCGAGATCGAGTTCTGGCAGCACCGCGAGAACCGCCTGCACATCCGGTTTGTCTACCGCCGGTCCGACGGCGGGTGGGAGATCGAGCAGCTCCAACCCTGAATGAAGCTCAGGCGCGGGGTCACGCAAGCGTCAACTGGCGGTACGGCTCGAGCCCCTTGACCCCCACGCCGACGAGACGCAGCGCGCCGGGCCGGTCCGCGAGCGCGCGGTCTAAGAGTCGGCACGCGAGGTCGCCGATCGTCTGCGCGTCGTCGACGCCTGCATCGAGCGTGATCGAGCGCGTACGGATCGAGAAGTCCGCGTACCGCACCTTCGTCGTCACCGTGCGCGCGGCCTGGCCGTCGCGGCGCAGATGTTCGGAGAGCCGCTCCGCCATCCGCCGGAGCTCCTCGTGCAGCCGCGCGGGCTCGCTGATGTCGCGCTCGAACGTCTCCTCGTGCGAAATCGAGATCCGCTCCGACGAGTGCTCGAGCCGGCGCGGGTCGATCCCGCGCGCGCGGTCACGCAACAGCCGTCCGACCTTTCCCGGGAGCAGCGCGCGGAGCACGTCGTCGTCGAGCATGGCGAGCATGCCGACCGTCTCGATTCCCGCAGCCGTCAGCCGCTCGGCGCTCCGCGGCCCGACGCCCGGCAACTTGCGGACCGCAAGCGGCGCGAGAAACGCCGCCTCGCCGCCGCGCCGCACGACGGTGATCCCGCCCGGTTTGCGGCTGTCCGAGGCGACCTTCGCGACGACCTTCGACGTCGCGACGCCGAGCGAGCAGGTCAGGCTCGTCGTGCCGCGAACCGCCGTTTGCACCGCTTCCGCGAGCTCGCGCGCGCGGAGGAAGTCCGCGGCGACCTCGCCGAGGTCGAGGTATCCCTCGTCGAGCCCGGTCCGCTCGACGGTCGGGACGATCGCGCGCACGCTCTCCCACACCGCGCGCGAGTAGTCGCGGTACAGCGAGTGGCGGGGCCGGACGAATACGGCGTGGGGGCAGCGCCTCCGCGCCTCCGCGCAGCTCATTGCCGACTGGATGCCGTAGCGCCGGGCTGCGTAGTTCGCGGTCGAGACGACGCCGCGACCGTGAGGATCTCCCCCGACGACGAGCGGCTTCGACCGCAGCTCGGGCTGCTCGAGCTCCTCCACGGCGGCGAAGAAGGCATCCAGGTCGAGGTGCGCGACGATCACGCCGGAAGGGCTCACGTGGGGAAGGCTACGGGGCGGCGCCGACGTGGCCGTTGACTCTGGAGTCAGAGCGGGAGTAGCGTCGCTCCGACAAGCCGCAGAAAGGGGCCCCACCGTGACATCCGTCTTTCGCGCGACGCTGTTCGCCGCCGCCGCGCTCGCCTTCCCCGGAGCCGCGCTCGCCGGAACGTCGGCGGGACAGCCGTTCCCGAGCAACCTTTACAGCGTCCCCGACGCGTCGCAGCTCACCGGGCTCCACGTCGATCTCCCGGCGCCCGACTGCGCGACGCACCCCTCCGATTGCGCGGACGTCGCCGTGCTCGACACACTCGACGGCTTCAACGTCCAGCCGCGGATCTCGATCCCCTTCTCGGGGCCGATCGACCTCTCGACCGTCTCGAGTTCGGCGATCTTCCTCGTCGGGCCCGGCGACCACGTCGTTGGGATCAACCAGGCGGTCTGGGAGCCGCTCACGAACACGCTGCACGTCGAAAGCGACGAGCAGCTCGCGCAGGACTCGACGTACCTGCTCGTCGTCTCGAACGGCGTCCACGTGCGCGCGACGCCCGTGACGTTCAACCTGGGGCCCGCGGGAGAGCGCACCGTGTTCCCGGCGGCGACGCCGATCACGTGGAACCGGCAGGTCGGGACGTCGACGTTCTTGCCCGTGCCGCTGCCGACGGCCGCGCTGTTCGTCTACCCCGGGTCGGTCGCATCGGTGGCCTTCGGATCGTTCTCGTCGCCGGACTACGAGACGGCGGCGAAGGTGATTCCCGCCGTCGGCACGCGCACGGGCACGCCGGAGCCACAGGGCACGAACCAGGTCCAGTTCACGCTCTTCGTTCCCGGCGGCGTTCAGCCCGCCGGCGGCTGGCCCGTCGCGATCTTCGGCCACGGCTTCGGCGACTCGAAGAACGGCGCTCCGTGGACGGTCGCCTCGACGCTCGGGCGCATGGGGATCGCCGCGATCGCGATCAACGTCGTCGGCCACGGCTTCGGCGCCGCAGGCACGTACATTGCGTCGACGCCGGTCGGGCCACTGACCTTCCCGGCGGGCGGCCGCGGTATCGACCAGAACGGCAACGGGACGATCGACTCGACGGAGGGCGTCAGCGCCGTCGGGACGAACTCGCTGATCTCGAACCGCGACGGCCTGCGCCAGACGGTGATCGACCTGATGCAGCTCGTCAAGGAGATCGAGGCCGGCATCGACGTCGGCGGCGACGGCTCGCCTGACCTGTCGACGTCGTGGATCTACTACGCAGGTCAGTCGTTCGGCGGCATCTACGGCACGCAGTTGCTGGGGCTCGAGCCCGACATTCGCGCCGGCGTACCCAACGTCGCCGGCGGCCCGATCATCGAGATCGCAAGGCTGTCGCCGAACTTCCGGCCGCTCGTCGGGATCGCGCTGATCACACGCATCCCGTCGCTCTACAACAATCCGTCGCCGGATCCCTTCTTCACGAACTTCAACGAGAACATCCCGTTGCGCAACCTGCCGATCGTCACCGACACGGTGCCGGGCGCGTCGGCGATCCAGACGGTGATCGACAACACGGAGTGGGCGCAGCAGTCTGCCAACCCGGCGGCGTACGCGCCGTTCATCACGCCGTCGAAGGTGATCTTCCAGTTCGCGCGCGGCGACAAGACGGTGCCGAACCCGACGACGTCGGCGATCCTGCGCGCGTGCGGGTGCGCGTCGCGCGCGACCCTGTTCCGGAACGATCTCGCCTACGCGGCGAATCCTGCAGTCGGCAAGAACCCGCACGCCTTCCTGACGAACATCGCTAATCCGGCGGCGGTCGGGTACGCGCTCGCGGCGCAGGCGCAGATCGCGACCTTCTTCGCGAGTGACGGCACGACGACGATCGATCCGGACGGCGCGGCGCCGTTCTTCGATACGCCGACGTCCATGGTTCCGGAGGATCTCGCCTTCATTCCGTAAGGCCTCGAGCCGGCGGCGCCTGCCAAGGCGCCGCCGGCTCCCCGTTCGGGGGATGTCGCACGGCCGAAGTCGAGCGATGCTTCGGCCGAATCCGAGGAGGGCGATGCGGCCGTCCCTGAGAAGGAGGTCGCACGTGGCCAGGAGGCACCTGCCGAAGGCTCTCGCGCTCGCCGCGGCGTTCCTGACGTTGCCCGCCGCGGCGACGGCCGACACGTTCTCGTCGTCGCCGGACGCGCCGCTGATCGAGATCGCGACGCCTGTGGACGGAGCCGAGTATCCGCAAGGCGCGTACCTCCAGGCCGGATTCGGCTGCTGGTCGTTCGTCTCCGCCGTTGTGTCCTGTGAGGGCAGCGTGCCGCTCGGCGCCACCGTGGACACGACGACCGCGGGCGCGCACACGTTCACCGTCACCGCGCTCGACTACGACGGACGGTCGACGACCGCGAGCGTCACGTACACCGTGCGCGACCTGACCCCGCCGACGGTCTCGTTCCGCACACCGGCGGACGGCGCCGTGTACGAGCTCGGCGCGCAGCTCACCGTCGACTACGCGTGCGATGACAACGCCGGCGGCGTTGGCGTGATCTTCTGCCAGGGCTCGCTGCCCGTCACCGCTCCGCTCGACACGAGCCGTGCCGGCTGGTTCACGTTCCACGTCGACACGGTCGACGCGGCCGGGAACTACGCCGGCGCGACCGTGAAGTACCAGGTCGTCGACAGCACGCCGCCGACCGCGACCATCCGCACGCCCGCCGAAGGCACGTCCTACCTCCTCAGGTCGTCCGTTCCCGCGGACTACTCGTGCGCCGACACACCGCCGGGCTACGTCGGCTCCTGCGTCGGGACCGTGCCGGTGGGATGGGCGGTCGATACGGGCAGCGTCGGAGCGAAGGTGTTCTCAGTGAGGGCGCGGGACGGAGGCGGGAACACGGCGAGCGCGACGAGCTCCTATCGCGTCGTCTACGACTTCGACGGCTTCTTCGCGCCGGTTGCGCCGACGGTCACGGAGGTCAAGGCGGGCGACGGCGTACCCGTGAAGTTCTCTCTGAACGGCGACCAGGGGCTGGATTTCTTCGCGGGCGGTGCACCCGGCTGGCGGCCTGCGCCGTGCAACGGCCCGTCGACCGCGCAGGACACGGCGACTGCCCTCGGCCGGCTGACCCACCACGCAGCGAACGACCGCTACGTCTTCTTCTGGTCGACCGATCCGGCCTGGGCGGGGACGTGCAAGGAGCTCGTCGTCACGTTCGTGGACGGGACGGTGCACACGGCGCGCTTCGCGTTCACGACCTGAGCAACGGGATCGACACGAAAAGGGGGTCCGGTGCAGGACCCCCTTTTCGCTCCAATTCGATCGGGCCTAGCGCTTGTTCTTGACGACGATCTTGTAGGAGAACGTCGCCTGCGCTCCATACCGGTCCACGACCTCGACCTGGAAGGTCGACGTCCTCGCCGTCTGTTTCACAACACCGGCGATCGTGCCGTTGGCCGCGAGCCTCAGCCCGGCAGGCGTCACGCCCGAGACCAGCGCGAACGTGTACGGCGCGCTCCCCCCGCCCACGACGAGTTTCCGGCGATAGGCGACGCCGCGCACGGCGGGCGGCATCAGCCTCGCCGACACGCGCACGAGCGTCGGCGAGCCGATCGTCAGCGAGTAGGACGCCGATCCTGTCGCAGTCGAGGCGTCGCCGGCCGTCGCGGTGAACGAATAGCTACCCGCCTGCGTGGGCGTGCCGGTGACGACGCCGTCGGCGCCGATTGCGAGTCCCGGCGGCAGGGCGCCGGCCGAGACGGTCCATGTCACCGGCGCGGTTGCGCCGACAGCGGTCAGCGGCTGGCTGTAGGCGACCGGCGGCGGTCGCGCGAACGGAGAACGTGAAGGTGCCGCCCTTGGTCGGCGTCCCGGTCAGCGCGCCGCTCGACGACAGCGTCAACCCCGGCGGCAGCGCCCCTGAAGCGACGGAGAACGAGTAGGGGCCGGTCCCGTTGTTGGCCGACAGCGTCAAGGTGTATGCGGTGCCGGCGACCCCGTCCGGAAGCGTTGCCGGGCCGATCTCGACGGCGGGCGGGAACGGAACTGGCGGCGTCATCTCCGAGGGGACGGACTCGGTGTCCCAGGCGCAGTGCTGGTACTGGTCGTAGCTGCGCGGGTACGAACAATCGAGGTTCGTCGCCTGAAACACGACGCGCAGCATCCAGCCCGCGTCGCTCGGCTGGACGACGTACGTGTTCTTCGTCGACCGGTCTTGCGCGACGACGCAATGGTCCGGGTTGTCGCACCTCTCGAACTGGAACATGATGCCCGCGGGCGGCGTTCCGCCGAAGACCTCGCGGTTGCCGACGGTCGGATCGGCGTCCGGGTTCGCGGGATCGCATGACGGGTCGCAGTGCGTCGCCGGCCAGGACGAGGTGAGCGTGTCGCCGATGTGCGGGACGGCCGGTGGAGTCCGCGTTCCGTGGAACTCGTCTCCTCCGATGAACAGCGCCGGCGTCCCGGCGATCACGGGATGCTGGGCGGAGGCCGACTGCACCCCCACCAAGAATGTCGCCGCGAGTGCGGCCACGGCAAAGCGAATCTTCACGGTTCTCCTCTCAGCTCGAATCGGCCAATCTGGGTCCTTCTTCACCGGTTCGGCCGTAGCCCTCGCCCCGGTTGCGGCGCGCAGAGTAGCGCACATTCGGGCTCCGCTCCGGACGAGGAGGCGCGCCGGGGTCGCCCGGCGCGCCTCCCCCTGATCACTGCTCGAACGCCAGGACGATCTCCGGCAGCTCCCTGGTGACGCCGCTGGGATTCGTCCAGGTGTCGATCCTCGACTCGGTGTAGATGACCGCGGGCTTCTGCGAGATCGTCGGGCGGTTCTAGAGCGAGTGCTGCGTGCTGTTCTCCGTCAGGGTTATGCGCCCGTCCGCTGCCGGAGCCGGGCTCTGCCCGGCGGGAGGCGAACAAGCGCGATGGTTGTCGCGCGAAGAAGAAGGGGGCTCACGGGGGAAACATGGTTTCCCCCGTGCTCAAGAAGGGGGCTCACGGGGGAAACATGGTTTCCCCCGTGCTTTAGCTGCAGCCGGTATTGGTGCCGCAGTCGCGGCACGTGTAGCAGCTGCCCGTGCGCACCATGCGGCCGCCGCAGCGGGCGCACTCGACGGCGTCTTCCCAGTTGTTGAACAGCGCCGTCTGGCCGGGCGGCGCCGCGTCGACCGGCGCGGCCGCAACAGGTGCCGTCTCGCCGTTGTACGCCGACGCGAGCCGCGCGCGCACCTCCGGCGAGAGGATCCCGACCTCCTCCTGCTGCTCGACCGTGAGGAACTTCTTGCCCATCCAGCGGAACACGTAGTCGACAATCGACTTCGCGACGCGGATGTCCGGGTCGTTCGTCATTCCGCTCGGCTCGAAGCGCATGTGCGCGAACTTCGAGACGTACACCTCGAGCGGCACGCCGTACTGAAGCCCGACCGACACGCTGATCATGAACGAGGTCATCAGCCCGGCCAGCGTCGTCCCTTCCTTGGCGATGTCGACGAAGATGTCGCCGGGCGTGCCGTCCTCGTAGAGGCCGACATGGATGTAGCCCTCGTAGTCGCCGACCTGGAACTTGCGGCCGATCTCGGTGCGGTCGTCCGGCAGCCGCTTCCGCTCGCGCAGAGGCACCGGCGCGACGACGGACGCCGTGATCGTGCCGTCCTTCTTGCCGGAGAGCGGCTGCGCGACCTTGCAGTTGTCGCGGTAGATCGCGATCGCCTTCACGCCGAGCTTCCACGCGTCGGCGAACAACTGCGCCACCTCGTCGACCGTCGCGGTCTCCGGCAGGTTCACCGTCTTCGAGATCGCGCCAGAGATAAACGGCTGCACGGCGCCCATCATCCGCACGTGACCGGAGTAGTGGATCGCGCGCTCGCCGACGGCACAGTCGAACACGGGGTAGTGCTCGGCCTTCACGTAGGGCGCGCCGACGATCGAGTTCCGCTCGTCGATCCACGCGACGATCTCGTCGACCTCCGCCGGCGCGTAGCCGAGCTTCTCGAGCCCGAGCGGCACCGTGCGGTTGACGATCGTGATCTCGCCGCCGCCGACGAGCTTCTTCGACTTGACGAGCGAGAAGTCGGGCTCCACGCCGGTCGTGTCGCAGTCCATCATGAAGCTGATCGTCCCGGTGGGAGCGAGCACGGTCGCCTGCGCGTTCCGGTAGCCGCTCACCTCGCCGAGGTTCAGCGCGTCGTCCCACGCCTTCCGGCACGCCGAGAGCAGATCGTCCGGGACGGACTCCGCCGTCTCGATGTTGCCCACGGCCGCGCGGTGCTTGGCGATCACGCCGATCATCGCCGCCGCGTTCTTGCGGTAGCCGGCGAACGGGCCCATGCGCGCCGCCACCTCGGAGGACTTGCGGTACGCGCGGCCCGTCATGAGCGCGGTGATCGCAGCGGCGTACGCTCGGCCGTCGTCCGAGTCGTACGGCAGCCCGCGTGCCATCAACAGCGCGCCGAGGTTCGCGTAGCCGAGCCCGAGCTGCCGGTACGCCTTGGCGTTCCGCTCGATCTCGGGAGTCGGATACGACGAGTAGCCGACGAGGATCTCCTGCGCGAGGAACATCGTGTCGACGGCGTGCTCGAGCGCCTCGACGTCGAGTTCGCCGTCCTCGCGGCGGAACTTCATCAGGTTCAAAGACGCGAGATTGCACGCCGAATCGTCGATGTGCATGTACTCCGAGCACGGGTTGGACGCGTTGATGCGTCCCGTGTTCGGGCACGTATGCCACGCGTTGATCGTCGTGTCGTACTGCACGCCCGGATCGGCGCAGCGCCACGCCGCCTCGGCGATGTCACGGAGCAGCTGCTTCGCGTCGACGGTCTCGATCACCGTGCCGTCGGTGCGCGCGGTCAGGTTCCACTCGCGTCCCTCGACGGCCGCCTCCATGAACGCATCCGTCACGCGCACGGAGTTGTTCGCGTTCTGGTACTGGATCGAGGCCCAGTCCGGCGAGTCGAGGGACATGTCGTAGCCCGCCGACTCGAGGACGCGCGCTTTCTCCTCTTCCTTGGCCTTGCACCAGATGAACTCCTCGATGTCCGGATGGTCGACGTCGAGGACGACCATCTTCGCCGCACGCCGCGTCTTGCCGCCGGACTTGATCGTGCCGGCGGAGGCGTCGGCGCCGCGCATGAAGGAGACCGGCCCGAGGCGTAGCCGCCTTTCGACAGCTGCTCCT
>WNGE01019283.1_pt1 | contig 11770 bp, 10 predicted proteins | sample 5400651 | NCBI WGS metagenome assembly WNGE01 (sample SAMN13153370, study PRJNA577476) | soil metagenome | isolation source: 60 cm soil or saprolite under grassland replicate 2 | place: USA:California | collected 2016-06-15 | reverse complement strand
CGTCGTGCTGGTCGTGCTCGAGGTCGTCGTGGTGGTGCTGCTGGTCGACGACGTGGTCGAGGTCGACGGGCACTGGGTCGTGGTGGTGGTGGGGCTGGCGGTGGTGGACGGCGCGGTCGTCGGAGGCCGTGTGGTGGTCGGCGCGGTCGTGCCGGTCGTGCCGGTCGTGCCCCGCCCGCTGGTGGTCGATGACGCGCCCAGCCTGGTGGTGACGGTGGTGGTGGCGGCACCTGGGCGGGTGGTGGGCAGCGGCGACGGGCTCACTGCCGCCGCGCCAGGCACCGCGGACACCCCGGGCGCGCCGGCGGCGATCGGCGGGGGACCCGAGCCTGGAGCGCCGGTGCCGGTGGCGCCCACCGTCCCGGGGCTGGCGGGCCCGACCGCGACCGGCACCGTGGCGAGCGAGCCGAGCCCGGCGCGCTGCTGGTAGAAGTTGGCCCAGGTGATGACCGCCGAGACGTAGTCCCAGGAGTGGTTGTACGCGTAGATGGCGTTGCGCAGGTTGCTGTCCTCGGTCATGGGACCGTTGGAGTTCAGGCAGAGGTAGCCGGCCGCGCTCACCGCGGCGTCGAAGAGGTTGTTGGGGTTGGCCAGCCCGTCGCCGTTGCCGTCCCGGCCCAGCGGCAGCCAGGTCGAGGGTATGAACTGCATGGGCCCGACCGCGCGGTCCCAGACGACGTCGCCGTCCCAGCGACCCCCGTCGGAATCGCGGATCGCGGCCGTGCCCGCCGTGCCGTTGAGGACCGGCCCGAGGATGGTCGGGGTGACGTCACCGGCCGGGCTGAACCGGGTCATCTCGCCGAGGTGCCGCCCGTGGTTGGACTCGATGCGGCCGATCCCGGCCAGCACGCTCCAGGGCAGCTTGCAGGTCGGATCGAAACCGGCCGCCCAGCTCTCGGCCTCGCGGTAGGCGCGCAGGGCGAGCGCGGGGATCACGGCGTCGAGGTCGGTCGGCTGCGGCACCTGCGGCACCGCCGGGGCGGCGCCGGCGCCGTTGGCGGCCTGCCGCGCCGCGGCCTGCTGCGCCGCGGCGTCCTTGGCGGCCTCACGCCCGCGCAGCCACGCCTGATAGCGGGCGGTCGCCCCGTCCTGCTGGGAGAAGCCGTTGGCGCCGGCGGCGAACAGCTCGCTCCCCTCCCTCGGGACGAGGCTCGGCAACGCGGCCAGTGCGGCCAGGATGGCGAGCGCCCACAGGGCGCCGGTCTTGTACCGCCGAACCGGCACGCGGGCAACCCGCAACCGCCGGAACGGCGCGCGCAGGACCCGCAGCCGGGGAACCGGCAGTCGGGGAACACTCGGTCGAGGAAGATGCATCAGACGACTCCGTGGCACGGGTCCTTCCATGGAAGCACAAGGCAGACGATGACGACAGCCCTCGGCGGCTGGGAGACGTGCAGGCCGAACGTCGTAAAGCCATACCACGCAATCGCGTGATGTTGAACCCCTGGCCTACGCTCAATACGTTCATGCAGGAACAACACCAAGAGTAACCTGATAGACCTGAGATGCCTGAGGCATCTGGAGAAGCCCGAGTTTCCTTATGAGTCCGAGTCTGTCATTGTAAGGTCCTGCCAGCGCACACCACTCCCGTGGGCGACGCCCAGCACCCGGCAGGTCTCTGGCGAGGGGGGGTCCTCACCACGCGAGACCACCATGCGCTCGCGATCTATCGGCTCGGCCTGGTGATACCGGCCTGTGCCTGGCTCGGCCTCGGACTGACCCACCCACCCGACGGCCTGTCTCCCTCGCTGCTGCAGTGGGTGCTGCTGCTCGTCATCCTCGAGCTGGTGGCCACCGAGCCGTGGGGAGGGCCCGGGCTGCGGGTCGCCTTCGCGGTGCAGGTGACGCTGGCGATGCTCTACGGCCCCCAGGTGGCGGGCACGCTCGCCTTCCTCGGCGCCATCCACCCGCGCAGGCTGCGCGGGCGCACCACCCCCTCTGCCGCCTGGCGCTGCAGCCTGGCGCTGGTCGTGACGGCGGCCGGCAGCGACGTCTTCCACGCCATGGTCGCCGGCCCCGGCGACCGGCTGGACCAGGTGCTGCCCGCCTTCGCCGTCACGGTCACGCTGATGTACCTCGCGTTCCTGGCGGCGGAGCTGGCCGACCGCACGCTCGAGTCCGGCGTCGGGGTGCGCGAGCTGCTGCACCACATGGACCGCGTCTCCCCCTACCGGTTCCCCGCGACCTTCCCCGGGATCGGCTGGTTCAGCCTGCCGGCGGCAACCCTCTACCTGCAGGAGGGCCTGTGGACCGCGGTGATCCTGTTCGGCCTGGTCGCCTACGGCCGCCGGGTGTGCATCAAGTCGTGGCGGCTCAAGGGCCAGCTCGAGGAACGCAACCGCATGCTGGCGACGCGCTCGCGGCAGCTGGCCGTGCACCTGGAGCGGGAGCGGCGCACCGTGGCGGAGCTGGAGGAGCTGAACCGCCTCAAGAGCCAGTTCGTGGCGATCGCCTCGCACGAGGTCCGCACCCCGCTCACCGCGATCATCGGCTACGCCAAGACCCTGCGGCGCCTGCCGGCAAGGATCGAGCCCGACAAGCGCAACGAGTTCCTGGAGATCATCGAGCGCCAGGCCCACCGCCTGCTCAGCCTGGTCGAGCGGTTGCTCACCACCTCCAGGCTGGAGAGCGGGCGGTTCGTCATCACGCTCGGCACCGTGCACGTGGGCGAGCTGTGCCGCGAGGTGGTGGAGGGGACTGGCGTGGAGGGCGACCGCATCCGCGTCGACCTGCCGGCCGACCTGCCACCGCTGCTGACCGACCGCCGCTTCCTCTCACAGGTGATCGGCAACCTGGTCGACAACGCGCTGAAGTACTCGCCGCGCGACCGCCCCTGCCTGATCGGCGCCCGCCGGGACGGCGAGCAGGTGGCCATCTGGGTCCAGGACCATGGCACCGGCATCCCGCTGAGCGAGCAGCGCCGCATCTTCGACCGCTTCTACCAGGTGGACCGCTCTGACACCAAGCCCGCCGGCGGCGTCGGCCTCGGGCTCACCCTGGTGCGCGACCTGGTCGAGGTCCTGGGCGGGACCGTCACCGTCGAATCCGATCCGGGCCGCGGCAGCCGCTTCACGGTCGTGGTGCCGTTGCGGCATCCGACCGCCGATCTCGCCGGTCCACGGAATGGCCAGAGAACTAGGAACAATGACCCAGACCAGGGCAGCCCGGGTGGCGCGATCCGGGCGATCCCAGTCACGCGATCGTCCCCCAGGCGACGAATGGTCTAGTAAGTTATGGCCATCAGCCAGGAAACGCCTGGTCTGCTCGTGTATCTTTAGAGCTCAGCTCGGGGGCGCGGGCCTCCGAGTGGTGCCGACCTCGAGCCCTCCCAGAGGTTCGATGTGAGCATTGACAGCGCCACCATGCTCGCCGTCGACGCCGCAGCGGCGGTGGCGGCGTGCGCGGCCGCGGTCGCCTGCTTCCACGCGGCCGCGCGTGGCCAGTACGGCTTCGGCCGGGCCTGGACGATCGCCATGCACCGGGCGTTGCGCCTGCTGGGCGCCGCGGCAGCCGCCTGGGGGGTGGGCCACCTTCTCCGGCTCTGGGCCGCACTGGTCGACGGGCGCCACTCGCCTTTCCCCGCCCCCGCCGACGCCGTCCTGCTGGCCGCGATCGCCCTGGTCACGCTGGGGATGCTCTCCTTGCCGAACGCCCCCGTGCGGGCGCTGTCCCAGGTGCGCAGCCTGCTCGACGGCCTGCTGATCGCGGCGTCGCTGCTGTTCGTATGCTGGGCGACCGTGCTCGGCCCCGCCTACGCGGCCGCCGGCCCGGTGCTGCCGCGGGCGATCGGCCTGGCCTACCCGCTCGGCGACGTCGTCACCCTGACCGTCGCCTTCTCGCTCCTCGCCAGGGCCCGGGGGCACGGCATCCTGCAGCCCAGCCTGCTGGCCGCGGCGATCGTGGCCATCAGCGTGGCCGACTCCGGCTTCGCCCTCCAGATCGCCAAGGTGGGCGGCGACGCCACCCACCTGCTCGAGGCCGGCTGGCTGGTCGGCTTCCTACTGCTGGCGGTCGCGGCCCTGCGGACCATCCCGGCCGAGCTGATCCGCTGCGACGACGAGGAGGTCTTCCAGGTCACCTGGCCGGGGCAGGCGCTCTCCTACCTGCCACCAGCGGTCGCCTGCCTCACCGCCGCCACGGTCCAGGTCACCCGTGGCCACCTGGAGCCGTTCCTCGTGCTCAACGGCATCGTCCTGGCCCTGTTCGTGGTCGCCCGGCAGGTGGTCACCACGCTCGAGAACCAGCGGCTGCACCGGCGCCTGCACGACACCGTCGACCGCCTCTTCCAGCGCGAGGCGGAGCTGGAGACCGCGCTGCGCCGCGAGTACGCGACGGCCGACCGCCTGCGGGCGATGTCTGGGATGAAGGACACCTTCCTGCAGGCGGTCTCGCACGACCTGCGCACGCCCCTGACCGCCCTGCACGGGGTCGCGGTCACCCTCGAGCGCACCAAGCTGAGCCTGCCACACGGTCAGGCGCTCGAGCTGATCCGCATGATGATCGAGAAGACCCGCAAGATGGACCGCCTCCTGGCCGACCTGCTCGACCTCAACCGGATGGAGGACGGCATCCTGGAGCCCAACCGCTCGCTGACCGACGTCAGGGCGCTCGCCCGCCGGGTCGTCGAGGAGGTCGAGCAGCTCCGCGGCTGGCCGATCGAGATCGAGGCCGAGCCGGTGCTGGCCGCCGTCGACAGCCCCAAGATCGAGCGGATCGTTGAGAACCTGCTGCTCAACACCACCAGGCACACGCCGCCGGGCACGCAGGTCTGGGTGCGCGCGCTGATCAGGGAGCGGGACCTCGAGCTGATCGTCGAGGACGCCGGCCCGGGGGTGCCGGCCGAGCTGGCCGGCACCATCTTCGAGCCGTTCCGGCAGGGCCAGCCGGACCGCGACCGCGGTGGCGGCGGCAACGGGCGCGGCGTCGGCATCGGCCTGTCGCTGGTGGCGCGCTTCGCCGAGCTCCACGGGGGCCGCGCCTGGGTGACCGAGCGAGCCGGCGGCGGCGCCTGCTTCCACGTCCTCCTGCCCGGCTGCGTCAAGCACCTGCAGCCCGTGCGGGTGACGCCACCGCGGCGCGGCGGCTCCCGCCCCGGCTCCCGACCTCCCGGTCACGTGACCGCGCGGGCCCTGGACGGCTGACCGGCGTCTGCTACTCTCGGGTCGTGAGGTCCAGCCAGATGAGCGAAATGCCGCGTCCCGGCCCTTTCTCCCCGCGGGTTCCGCGGGCCCACCCCGCCGAGCAGCCGTTCCCGTATCCGCTCCGGCGGGCGTGGGTCGAGCCCGACTGGCGGCGCCTGCCCGGCTACGCCGACGTCAGCACGGGTGACTGGGAGTCGGCCCAGTGGCAGCGCGCCCACTCGGTCAAGAACCTGCGCCAGCTCAAGGCCGCTCTGGGCGAGCTGCTGCCCGACAGCCTGCTCGCCTCGATCGAGCGCGACCAGGCCGAGCGGGCAACCATGTCGATGCTGCTCCCGCCACAGATGCTCAATACCATGGACGAGCGGGACCTGTGGGCCGACCCGGTGCGCCGCTACATGCTGCCGGCCTTCGACGACCGTGACCACGAGTGGCCGAGCCACCCGCTGGCGACCCGCGACAGCCTCCACGAGGCCGACATGTGGGCGGTGGAGGGGCTCACCCACCGCTACCCGACCAAGGTGCTGGCCGAGGTGCTCGCCACCTGTCCCCAGTACTGCGGCCACTGCACCCGCATGGACCTGGTCGGCAACTCCACCCCCCAGATCGCCAAGTACAAGTTCCAGGTCAAGCAGCCGAGCCGGCACGAGCAGATCCTGGACTACCTGCGCCGCACCCCGTCCGTGCGTGACGTGGTGGTGTCCGGCGGCGACGTCGCCAACCTGCCGATCCGGGTGCTCTCCGAGTTCGTGTCCCAGCTCCTGGACATCGACAGCATCCGCGACATCCGCCTGGCCACCAAGGGCCTGATGGGCATCCCCCAGCACTTCCTGCAAGACGACGTCCTGAGCGGCCTGGAGCGCCTGGCGGCCAAGGCCACGCGGCGCGAGGTGGACCTGGCGGTGCACGCCCACGTCAACCACGCCAACCAGCTCACCCCGCTGGTCGGCAAGGTGGTCCGCAAGCTGCTCGACATGGGCTTCCGGGACGTGCGCAACCAGGGAGTGCTGCTGCGCGGGGTGAACACCACCGTGAGCGACCTGCTCGAGCTGTGCTTCACGCTGCTCAACCGGGCCAAGATCATGCCGTACTACTTCTACATGTGCGACATGATCCCCAACTCCGAGCACTGGCGGATCTCGGTGGCGCAGGCGCAGGCGCTGCAGCACGCGATCATGGGCTACCTGCCCGGCTTCGCGACCGCCCGGGTGGTCTGCGACGTTCCCTTTGTCGGCAAGCGCTGGGTGCACCAGACCGAGTCCTACGACCGCGAGAAGGGCATCTCGTACTGGACCAAGAACTACCGCACCGGCGCCGCTACGAGTACTACGACCCGATCCACTCCCTACCCGAATCGGGCAGGGAGTACTGGCGCCGCTTCCACGTCCAGCGCCCGTCGCAGTCCCCGATCGGCTGAGCCGGCTCAGCCGTGCAGCAGCACGGCCACCTGGAAGGCCAGCTCGAGGGCCTGGCTGGCGTTGAGCCGCGGATCGCAGGCCGTCTCGTAGCGCAGGCTCAGGTGCCCGTCCTCGATCTCGTCCGCACCGCCGAGGCACTCGGTCACGTCATCGCCGGTGAGCTCGACGTGGATGCCGCCCGGGTGGGTGCCGAGCGAGCGGTGCACGGCGAAGAACCCGGTCAGCTCGGCCATCACGTCCTCGAAGCGGCGGGTCTTGTGCCCGGACGGGCCGACGAAAGTGTTGCCGTGCATGGGATCGCAGGCCCAGACCACCGGATGCCCGGCATCGGCGACCGCCCCGACCAGCGGCGGCAGCAGGTCGTGGACGCGCCCGGCGCCGAGCCGCGCGATCAGGGTCAGCCGTCCGGGAACCCGCTGCGGATCGAGCTGGCGGCAGATCGCCACCACCTCGTCGGGCGTGGCGCCCGGGCCCAGCTTGACGCCGAGCGGGTTGCCGACCCCGGCCAGGAACCCGACGTGCGCGCCGCCGACCTGGCGCGTGCGCTCGCCGATCCACAGCAGGTGCGCACTGGTGTCGTACCAGCAGCCGGTGAGGCTGTCCTGGCGCGTCATCGCCTGCTCAAAGCCGAGCAGCAGCGCCTCGTGCGATGTGTAGAAGTCGACCTGGTGCAGGGTGGGCGTGCCGGCGACCTCGATCCCGCAGGCGGTCATGAAGCGCAGCGCCCGGTCGATGGCGTCGGCGGTCGCCTCATAGCGTTGCCCCGCCCGGCTGCGGGCGACGAACTCCTGGTTCCAGGTGTGGATCTGGTGCAGATCGGCGAAGCCACCCTTGGTGAACGCGCGCAGCAGGTTCAACGTGGCCGCGGCCTGGTGGTAGGCGCGCAGCATGCGGCCCGGGTCGGGCCGGCGGGCCTCGGCCGTTGGCTGCACGCCGTTGACCATGTCGCCCCGGAAGCACGGCAACTCGACCCCGTCCACCAGCTCGACCTGGGAGCTGCGAGGCTTCGCGAACTGGCCCGCGATGCGCCCGACCTTGACCACCGGCAGACCCGCGCCGTAGGTGAGCACCACCGCCATCTGCAGGATGACCTTGAGCTTGTCGCGGATGGTGTTGGCCGAGAAAGCATTGAACGACTCGGCGCAGTCGCCCGCCTGCAGCAGGAAGGCGTGACCCGCGGCGACCTGCGCCAGCGAGGCCTGGAGCGTGCGCGCCTCCCCGGCGAACACCAGCGGTGGCAGCGCGGCAACCTCGCCGAGGGCTGCCTCGAGGGCGACCGGATCGGGCCATTCCGGCTGCTGGGCCGCGGGCAGGCTACGCCAGCCGTCGGGTGTCCAGCTCCGGGCGTCGACGCCTGGCGGAGTAAACATGCGACCCATCCTCGCTGCTCGGCGCCGATCCGGCAACTCGTTATCCACACCCGCAGGTTCGGGTCTTGCGCCCGCGGTACGCACGAGCCCCGGACTTGTCACTGCGCTTGGGTTGGGGGAGAGTTGGTGCGATGAGGTGGCGTGGGGCGGTTTGTCGCCTACCGCTGGCCGGCGCGGCGGTCGTCGGCGCGGCGGTCGGCCACTCCATCGCATACCTGATTGTCGCGCCACAGGGCAGGACACGGGCAGCCCTGCTGGCGGGCACCGGGCACGGCTACTGGTCGACCATGGTGGCGGCCGAGATCGTGCTCGGCCTGGTGGTGGCGGTCTCCACCATCGTGCGTCGCTTCGGCGACGGTCTGCGGCGCGAGCCCCGCACGCCGGCTGACGAGCCGTGGGCGTGGCTGGCGGCGCAGCTGTGCCTGTTGCAGACCACCATCTTCTGCGTGCAGGAGGTCCTGGAGCGGACCGTCAGCGGCCACCCGGCCAGCCTGGTCATCGGTGACCGCCTGGTGTTCGTCGGCGTCCTGGTCCAGGTCCTGGTGGCCGTGGCGGTGGCCACCCTGCTGGTGTCGCTGGGCCGCGTCGCCGAGGCGGTCGGCCGAGCCTTCGCCGCGGATCCGCCGCTGCGGCGCGTCCACCTGCCGGTCCTGTGGCCAAGAAGCGTCGCGCGGGCGCTGTCGCGGCCCCGCGGTGTGCTTGGCAGCCGCGCGCCCCCGCACCTTCGGATGGCCTGAACCCCCTCGTAGCGTTGCGCTGCTCGCTGCCGCCTGGGCTGGCAGCGAGTGGCCTGCTGGTGCTGCCGACTACCGGAGCACCGTTGAAAGGGAGCCATCTGCGATGAGGAAGACAAGCAAGTCGATCATGGTCGTGGTCGGCGCGGCCGGGCTGCTGGTGGCGCTGGGCGCCGCGCCCGCCGCCGCCCACGAGGAGCGCAAGGTCGGCAGGTACGCGGTCGCGGTCGGGTTCGGCGACGAGCCCGCCTACGCCGGCACCAAGAACAGCGTGCAGATACTCATCCGCGACGTCAACGACAAGCCCGTGGTCGACCTGGGCGACACCCTCAAGGTCGACGTCAGCCAGGGCACCGACGACACCCAGAAGCTGTCGATGACCATGGAGCCCGACTTCGAGGTCGGCGAGTTCGGCACGCCGGGCGACTACCGCGCGTTTTTCATCCCGACCGCGCCGGGTGTCTACACCTTCCACTTCACCGGCAGCATCAAGGGGCAGCGGGTCGACCAGAAGTTCACCTCCTCGCCGACCACCTTCGACGAGGTCAAGGACCCGGCCGAGGTGGAATTCCCGAGCAAGGACCCGACCACCGGGCAGCTGTCGGCGCGGGTGGACCGCGAGACGCAGCGGCTGACCCAGGCGGTGGCGGCGAGCGACCAGCGGGCGAAGCAGGCCGATGACGCGGCCGGCACGGCGCGGCTGATCGCCATCGTCGGGGTAGTGGTCGGCGTGCTCGGCCTGGCGGCGGCCGGGTTCTTGGGCCTACGCAAGCGGGCGTGAGCCGCCCGTAGCTGCCTGCGCAGTCCTGATCGATCAGACCGCGGCTGGTGCCCGGCGATCCTGCCCGCTACCTCTGTGGAGGCTCACGATGACGGCATGCCACCCTGATCCGCCCGCGCTCGATGCTGGGTTCCAGGCGCACGCGACCCGCGAGCAGGTCATCGTCAGGGGCACGGTGATCCCGGGCTTGCGGGCGAGGCTGTACCGGCGCCGGGTCGGCGCGCGGACCGAGACGGTCGGGCTGTACGTCTATGGCACGCGTGAGCTGTTCGTCGCCTGGGGCTATGCCGATGAGCGCCACTGCCGCTACCACGCCGTCCGCCGCGACGGCGGCGGCTGGTACCCGACCCGTCGTGGCTGTCCGGTGCTGCACCCGTTGGGGGAGCACGGCGAGGTGACTGGGCTGCGGATCCTCGCCGGCCGCCTGCTGCTGTCGTTCCGCCTCGCGGACCCACGCCGCTGACGGCAGGCGCGTGCTGGGAGCGTCCCGGCGTTACCCCGGCCAAGCTGGGCAGGAGCGCACAAGGGGTAGAGACTGCTGGGCCTGCGGCCGCCGCCGGCCGCAGGCCCGGATGGGGCGGGTGGTCAGTCGGCCGCGGCCGCTGGGACGACAGTGGGCGTCCGCTGCTGGCGAGAGACCAGGCGGCGCACCAGCCACAACGACCAGCCGGTGATCGACAGGCTGAGCGCGTCGCCGGCCACGTGCAGCCACGGACGCGGGAAGGTCATGAACGCCAACGCCGCGGCCGGGAGCTGCAGGACCAGCATGACCCAGAACGCCGCCCGCTTGCGCTCACGCGCGGGCACGTGCTCGCGCCACAGGGACAGGCTGACGATCGGGGCGGCCACGACCGCGAGCGTGAGCAGGTCCAGCAGCGTGTGCAGGTACAGGTTGTGGACGTTGTCGTGGTAGAAGGCGAAGGCGGGTGCCGCCACCACGGGGATGGCGAGTACCGCGATCGCCAGGACGGTTGCGAGTCGCCGCATCCAGAACCTCCTTTTTGAGCCGTGTGGCTCTCGAGCTGCCCTGTGACCGACTATAGATGAATATACCTTGAGCCGGAAGAGCGAGGATCTATAGTTTTATGGCTATTGCGGCAGTCATACTCGTTACCGGAGCACCCGGTGCGGGCACGCGTTCCCGAACCGGCGCTGGAGCCCACCCGTTGCTGCCGCAGCTGGTCGGCCACCGCCACACCGTCCCGGCCGTACCGGCCTATGGCTGGCTCATGGCTGGCTCATGTTGTGGGCAGGGCGCGGCTGGCCCAACGGCCAGCTGCAGCAGGACCCCGCCTCATCTCCAGCGCGGCCGCCTTCGAGGCCGCCGTCACCCGCGCCCAAGCCGCACAACGGTAAGGCCGGGGCTTCCTGGACGGGATGCTCCGCCATGCCACCACAGGCCAGCCGCCATCGCAGCAATGGGCGGTCAAGCACCACACGCACCCACCCGAAACCAAATTGAGGGCGTGCGTGGCCCTCAGCCCGTGAACGCCACCCGCGACGGCTAAGGAGGGATCATGCCCGGCCGCCTCGGCCGGTGGGCCATCGTCGTGGCGTTGCTGGCGGGCGGGTGCCACAGGCCCGTCCCGTACGCTGGCCCGCCCGCCGCTGCCGCCGACCAGACCGACGTCTGGTTCATGCAGCACATGGTCCCCCACCTGTGGCACGGCTGTCGCGGCTTCGCGGGGCGGCCTTCGACCTGGCGTTCCTGGAGGTGATGACGGCGCGCGAGCGCGCTGGCAGCACGATGGCCGCGACCGAGATGCGCCAGGGAACCCGCCCGGAGGTACGTCAACTCGCCCGGCGGCTGCTGGCCGACCAGCAGGCAGACATCCGCCAGATGGACGCCTGGAAGCAGGCCTGGACGAGAGGGTCCAACAAGCCAAAGCCGCCCCATCGTCGGTGAAACGCTCCACCCGCAAGAGGAGTCAGTGATCGTAGGGTGGCTGGGTGCCGGGCCGCAAGTGACGTCGCGCGGCAGGCCCGCGCCCCGCCAGCCAGATGCCCGCGTACCCCCACGTGCGAGTGGAGCGTACAGGTGGCGGGAGAACCGCTACGAGCTCGGCCGCCAGGACCTCGGGCCGGCCCGGGCGTCCACTCGGCAGAGTGGATGCACCTCGCTGTACGGCGTGCACGGCGGCTTCGCAAGACGCTAGCAACCGCCCGCAGATCAGAGGGTCGCTCAGTCCCAGGCCTCGAGCCGCCTCAGGGCCAGCTTCAGCACGTCCGCGCGGCTGCGCGCGCCGTGATCGGCGGCGATGAAGTGGCTGCCGATCCACAGCGAGTAGAAGACCATGCAGCGGGCCTCGACGTCGTCCTCGTCGGGGCA
>WNGE01009935.1_pt1 | contig 11770 bp, 7 predicted proteins | sample 5400651 | NCBI WGS metagenome assembly WNGE01 (sample SAMN13153370, study PRJNA577476) | soil metagenome | isolation source: 60 cm soil or saprolite under grassland replicate 2 | place: USA:California | collected 2016-06-15 | reverse complement strand
GCGGTCGCCGCCAGCGGCCGGGAGGCGCTGAGCAGGGCCGGGGAGTTCCGGCCCGACCTGCTGGTGCTCGACGTGATGCTGCCGGACGTCGACGGGATCGAGGTGTGCTCCCGGCTGCGGCGCGACGGCATCCAGGCGCCGGTGGTGTTCCTCACCGCCCGCGACGCCACCGAGGACAAGATCGCTGGCCTCACCGTCGGCGGCGACGACTACGTCACCAAGCCGTTCAGCCTCGAGGAGCTGATCGCCCGGGTGCGGGCGGTGCTGCGGCGCACCCGTCCGGGCGATCGCCCCGCCCGGCTCGCTTTCGCCGACCTGGAGATCGACGAGGACGCCCACCAGGCCAGCCGCGGCGGCGAGCCGCTCGACCTCCGCCCGACCGAGTACAAGCTGCTGCGCTACCTGGTCCTGAACGCGGGCCGGGTGCTGTCCAAGACGCAGATCCTCGACCACGTCTGGAACTACGACTTCGGCGGCAACGACAATGTCGTCGAGACCTACGTCAGCTACCTGCGCCGCAAGGTCGACCGCCACGGCCCGCCGCTGATCCACACCGTCAGGGGCGTCGGCTACGTGCTGCGCCTGCCGAGGAGCTGAGGGAAGGGAAGGACCCGTGTCGCTGCGCGCGCGGCTGGTCGCCACCCTGCTGCTGCTGGTGGTGCTCGGCCTGGCCGTCGCCGACGTCGGCACCTACGTGGCCCTGCGTTCGTTCTTGCTCAACCGGGTCGACCGCCAGGTCAAGACCGTCACCGACCTGGTCGAGGCGTACGCCGCCTCCCACGAGGCCACCCGCACGCACTTCTTCGACCCGGGCACCCCCACGATGTTCGGCCAGGACAGCGGCGACACGACCGTCTTCAGGGTCCTGGCGGCCGGCGGCGTGGCCCCACCGTTCCTCCAGCTCCGCTACCCGGACAACCGGGTCATGAAGACGCTCACGTGGGAGACGACCGCGCCGCGTCTGCCCGCCGTCCTGCCGGTCTCGACCTCGCCGGGCGCCGGCCCGGACGGGGCGGTGGCATTCACCGCACCCAGCGCGCAGCGTCGCCGCGACCGGCGCGGCGGCAGCGAGTGGCGCGTCCGCGCGGTGCGCCTGCCGGGCAGCGGCGGCTACCTGCTGGCGATGGCCACGCCGACCAAGGACGTGCAGGAGACGCTCGGGCACCTGCGCCAGATCGAGGCGGCGGTCGGCGTGCTGGTGCTGCTCGGGGTGGCGCTGCTGGCCAGACGGTCGGTGCGCCGCGGCCTGCGGCCGCTTGAGGAGATCGGCGAGACGGCCGGGGCGATCGGCGCCGGCGAGCTGGACCGCCGGGTCGAGCCGGCCGATGCGCGCACCGAGGTGGGGCGGCTCGGCCTCGCGCTGAACGCGATGCTGCACCAGCTCGACACCGCCTTCCAGCGGCGGCGGGCGTCCGAGGAGCGGCTGCGGCGCTTTGTCGCCGACGCCTCGCACGAGCTGCGCACGCCGCTCACCTCGATCCGTGGGTACGCCGAGCTGTTCCGCCGCGGCGCCGGCGCCAACCCCGACGACCTCGCCAAGGCGATGCGGCGGATCGAGGCGGAGGCCGCGCGGATGGGCGCGCTGGTGGACGAGCTGCTGCTGCTCACCCGGCTCGACCAGGGCCGGCCGCTGGAGCGCGGCCCGGTCGACCTGGCCGCGCTGGCCGCCGACGCGGTCGCCGACGCGCGCGCCGTGGAGCCCGAGCGGCCGTCACCCTGGAGCGCGGCGGGCCGGTGGTGGTGTGGGGCGACGCGGACCGGCTGCGGCAGGTGCTCGCCAACCTGGTCGCCAACGTGCTGCAGCACACGCCGCCGGCCACCCCGGTGCCCCGGCCTCACCGGCGAGCAGCGCGAGCGGGTCTTCGAGCGCTTCTGGCGCGCTGACCGGTCCCGGCCGCGCGCGGGTGAGGGCGGCCAGCGCCATGGCGGCGCCGGTCTCGGCCTGTCGATCGTGGCCGCCGTCGTCGCCGCCCACAGCGGCCGGGCGACCGTCGAGTCCGTCCCGGGACAGGGCGCCACCTTCCGCGTCGAGCTGCCGCTGGACGGGCCGCCCGACGGGCTCACAGAAACCTCCAAGGTTCCGCACAGGCTCCTGGAAGGTGCGGCTGGTGAAGTAAGGGCCGCTTTGCCAACCGACCACCAGGAGGAGCGTGGCTTGATGACCACCCTTTCGAGATTCGTCCTGCGGCACAAGCGGCTGGTGGGGCTGTTCTGGCTGGCGGTGCTGGTCGCCGGCCTTGCCGGCTCCAGCCGCGTGTCCAGCCGCCTGTCCACCCAGTTCGCCCTGCCCGGCCAGAAGAGCTACCAGGCCGCCCAGGCCATCCAGCGGCTGTATGGCAACGGCGGCGACGCCAAGCCGCTGGTGCCCGTCGTCATCCTGCCGGCCGGGACCACCGTCGACTCCCCCGGCGTCAAGCAGGCGCTCGCCCGCTCCTTCGCCACGGTCGCGCGGACCGCAAGGGCGCGGGCCGTCTCCTACGGCGACACCGGTGACCGCCGCTTCGTCTCGCCGGACGGGCGGGTCACCTTCGGGCTGGTGTTCGTGCCCGGCAGCTTCGGCCCGAACGCGCCCGACCTCGGCCCCAGCGTCGCGCAGGCGCTGCACCGCAGCCTGCCCGCCGGCGCGACCGTCCAGGTCACCGGCCTCGACGAGCTCGCCAACAGCGGCAGCGGCGGCGGCCAGGACACGAGCGTCCTCGCCGAGACGCTGCTCGGCGGGGTCGGCGCGCTGGCGGTGCTGGCGTTCGTGTTCGGCTCCCTGCTCGCCTTCATGCCGCTGCTGATCGCGGCGGTGTCGATCCTCACCGCCCTGCTGGTGATCCTCGGCCTGACAACCTTCACCGACGTCTCGTTCGTCGTGCAGTACCTGGTCGCCCTGATCGGCCTCGGCGTGGCCATCGACTACTCGCTGCTGATCGTGACCCGCTGGCGCGAGGAGCGCGCCCACGGCTACGAGGGCGACGAGGCGGTGACCCGCGCCATGGCGACCGCCGGCCGGGCGGTGTGGTTCAGCGGCCTGACCGTGGCGATCGGCCTGCTCGCGCTGGTGGTGCTGCCGATCCCGTTCCTGCGCAGCATCGGCTACGGCGGCATGCTGATCCCGCTGGTGAGCGTGCTCGTCGCCGTCACTCTGCTGCCCGTGCTGCTGGCCACCGTCGGCCGCCGCATCGACTGGCCAAGGCTGCGCAAGGAGGCCCACGCCGGCCACGGCTGGACCGCCTGGGCGCGCGGCGTCGTCCGTTTCCGCTGGGCCGCGGCGCTGGCCGCCGCGGCGGTGCTCGCCGCCCTCGGCGTGGCCGCCATGGGGATCCGCATCGGCGAGCCCAAGGCCGACTCGCTCGCCAAGTCCGGCAGCGCCCACCAGGGGCTCGCCAGCCTCGAGCGCGCCGGCGTCCCCACCGGGGTGCTCACCCCGATGGACGTGCTGGTGCCTGCGGGCACCGATCCCGCCCAGGTCGCCACGCGCCTGGCCGCGGTGCCCGGCGTGCGCGCCGCCTACGCCCCCACCGCGCCGGCGTGGCGCCGCGACGGCACCGCCATGGTGGCTGTCGAGCCGATCGCCGAGGCGAGCACCGCTGCCGGCAGGCAGACCGCGACCCGCGTGCGTGACGCCGCCGCGCGCCTGCCCGGCGTGCAGGTCGCCGGCGCCGGCCCGGGGCTGATCGACGGAACCAGCGCCATCTACGGCCGCTTCCCGCTGATGCTCAGCCTGATCGCGCTGGTCACCTTCGTGCTGCTGGCCCGCGCGTTCCGCTCGATCCTGCTGCCGCTCAAGGCGGTGCTGCTCAACCTGGTCTCGCTCGGAGCGGCCTACGGCGTGCTGGTGCTGGTCTGGCAGCAGGGCCACGGCTCGCACGCGATCTGGGGGATCCCCGCCACCGGCTCGATCACCATCTGGATCCCGCTGATGGTGTTCGCGTTCCTGTACGGGCTGAGCATGGACTACGAGGTGTTCATCCTGGCCCGCATGCGCGAGGAGTACGACCGCAGCGGCTCGACCACCGACGCGATCACCGTGGGGATCGGGCGCACCGGGCGGCTGGTCACCAGCGCCGCGCTGATCCTGTTCCTGGCGTTCGCCTCACTGGCCAGCGCGCCGGGCACCGAGCTCAAGATCCTCGCCAGCGGCCTGGGCGCCGGCATCCTGCTCGACGCCACCGTGGTCCGCGCGCTGCTGGTGCCGGCGCTGGTGAGCCTGTTCGGCCGCTGGAACTGGTGGCTGCCGCCCTGGGCCGCCCGCCTGCTGCGGGTGGAGCCGTCCCCCGCGCGGCGCGAGGAGGAGCGCCCGCCGGCGCTCGAGGACCAGGAGGTGGGTGCCGCAACACGCTGAGACAGGCTGCCCACACCGGTTCATTGGCTGGGCGCAGGGACTCGCTCCCTGCGCCCAGCCGCTGCGGTGAAGAGCATCACGGACACTCTCAGTGACAGGACTTACGCGGTCGCGCTGCGGTGCGCAGGAGAGGTCTTGAGGATGGATGGCGTGACGACGGAGTGTCTTTGCGGCTCACGGCGACGCTAGACTCGGGGCAGTGAACGCGCACAGTTCGAGTTGGGACATGCACCAGGCGGGCGCCTGCCCGGTCCGACCACCAGATGACCGGCTGCCAGCAGGCACGATCGTGACCGGCGAGGTGGTCTGCCATCACCCGTTCGGGTTGGGTATTTGCCTGCACGACCGCGACGAGTATGGGCATGTCGACGTTCCCTACGTCAGCAGCGACCCGGTTCACGGGCCTGAAGACTACCCACCGATCGGCACAGTCGTCCGCGCCCGAGTGGTCAGCTACAGCGGTGCCAATGCCCAACTGCGCTTGCACCTCAAGGGCGTCTAGCAGCCCAGCGGCGGCGACGCCACTGGGCCGGGTTCCTAGCTGCCGATCGCGTCGGGCGCAGCGGCTGAGCATCAGCAACGCCCGGTGGAGGCTGCGGCGGCCTGCCGATCGATGCGGCGCATCTCCTCCAAGCGCAGCTGCTCATCGCATTGCGCGGAGGTGAACAGGCGGGCGTTGAGGGGTGGGGGTGGTAGCTCGCTCTGACGGATGATGGCCAGTTGCCAGCGCTGCTTGACCGCGGCGATGGGCTCCGAAGGATCGACGCGGAGCTGTTGCAGCACCACGAATGCGACCAGGACCAAGGCGACGTGGCGGACCATCGCGGCGTCGGTCCAGCACTGGCAGGCGCCCAGCCCGGCGTACTGCTTGGTGTCACGGAAGATCGTCTCCACGTTCCACCTGCTTTGCTTGCGCGCCACCACGCGAGCGAGGTCGGCCGTCAGCTCGTTGGTGGCAAGGTACTCGTAGTTGCCGTGACGGTTCCTGGTCACGACCAACCGGAGCATGCCGTACTTGGGCGCGTAGACGGTGACCACAGCGGCGCGCAGGCCAAGCCGCGGCCGCCAGCCAAGCCGCAGCCGGGCGGCCAGCTCGGCGGCCTGCTGCCGGCGACCCCGCAAGACGACCGTGGTGCGCGGCGGCAGCGTCCCCACCCAGGTGACGCCGAGCCGGCCAGCCAGGCGGGTGAGCCAGCCGGCGGTGTAGTGGGTGTCGGCGACCAGGTAGGCGAACGGCAGGCGGGCGGCGACCAGCTCGGTCAGTATCCGCGCGGCCAGCTGCAGCTTGGTCTGGTAGCGGTGCGGCGCGCAGGTCCGCTTGGGCCGCCACAGGCGGAAGGCGACCGGGATTCTCCAGCGCCCATCCTGGCTGCACCACAAAACGACCACGATGTGCATGCCGTAGACCTTGCGTTTCTTGGCGAACGAGTAGGTCCACCCGGCCCACGGCAGCCGCTTGGCGAAGGCCTTCTCGACGACCACGTCGTCCAGGCGCAGGTAGCCGGGCTGGCGAGCATGGGTGGCCCAGGCGACCAGCAGTCGGAGCAGCGCCCTGGTCGACCAGGGCGTCGCGCGCAGCAGCCGGTTGAGCGCGTCGTGGCAGCGGCCGGGCAGGAGCGCGTCACGCGTGTCTGCGTGGGCCGTGCATCCAACAAGACCAGGCCGGTCACGTACAAGCAGATCAGCACCGTGGTAGTCGGGCTGCCGACGGTGGCGGCGCCGAGCTGGTCGAGGGCGCGGGCGACCTGGAGGTAGAGCGGGCGGGTGGTACGGTACAGGCGAGACGCCACCGGAGACACCTCCGTCGGGAACCCTGCAGGTCGGCAACCGCAATGTTCCCGTTGTGGCGTCTCTTCCGTTCACCCTCTCCGCCCGACCGGGCCTCTCACCGCGTAAGTCCTGTCACTGAGCCCTGGCAGGTCCGGCCACCAGCCGTACTGGAGGGGTTGGCCTGCGGTGCCGCTGCAGATCTTGCTCTGGATGAACCGATGCCAGCCTTGGGGGTCCTGGAGGACCTGCTGGAGCAGATCGCGCCGGGCGGTGACCGGCTGGGCGACGCCGAACAGGTGCGCGTATTGGCGATGCTCGGCGGGCCAGGGGTCGAGGCGGATCTGCTCCTCGAGGAGGTCCTCGACGTCGTGTTGGCGGCGCAGCGCGAGCTGGTGGAGCCGCTGCACCTCGGCGTCGGACAGCACGCGCTTGGTGGTGTCGCCGCGGCCGTAGTATTTGCCGTCCACCATGTGCGGTGCGCTCGGGCTGGGCGGCACGATTACCAGCAGGTAGCCCGTGCCGGGCTGGCCTGGCACGTCAATGGTCTGGGTGCGCACGTGCAGTGGCTCGTCGATCAGGCTGTGGGCGATCCGGTCGAGCCGCTCCGGGAGCCCCTCAAGATCGACTGGGGTGAGCTGCGGCGGCTTGGTCTTGTCGTTGTCGTCGACCCCGATGATCAGCACGCCGCTGTCGATCGCGAACTGGGCCATGTCGCGGGCGTGCTCCTTGTTGGCGCCCTTGCCGTGGTCCAACTCACGTTTGAAGTCGATGGTGTGGCGTTCGAACAGCAGCCCCTGGCTGAGCATCTCTCGCAGGCGATCTTCAGAGTTGGGCAGCCAATCGAACACGGCGTTCATCTCCATGGCCTGGTACGGCGCTGCAGCTGGTTGCCTGGCACGCGGGGGCCAGGGAACGGTAGGCCCGGTCGCTTGGAGCCGCAAGGGAGTATCACTCGCGCTGGGTAGGCAGGTCGACTCGCCGCTGTGTTCAAGGCTCGTTGAGAGACCCGACCGTTTGCCGGAGGGCATGTGAAGGGCACGGACCTGGCGGAGGGATCATCTGGTGACGGATCGGCGGTAGCGTCGCCGACACCCGCGATAATTCCACACTCCCCCGCCGGGCCGGCCCTACTCACGCCCTGGCCGTGCACGGAGATGGTCCGCGACAAAGGCAATTATTGCGGGCCTGTCCCAGACAGCTCGACCGCCTCATAGAGGGGGCCGCCGAGACCTACACGAGCCTCCTCCGACCGAGCTGATCTCGAGGTGCCGTGATCGCCCTGCTGTGGTCCATGTCGCGGCCACACGTCGGCGGTTACAGTCCCCCCAACGCTGCCAGTGCAGAGGGGGCCGGGATGGCACTCGCTCCTCGACTGGCCGCGCTCCGTCGCGCCCTTGGTACCCGCCGCGCAGCGGTCGCTGGGCTGGCCGCTCTCCTAGCCCTGCTCGGCATTCTGCTCGGCGCCCTGCGCCTCGGCTGGCACCAACCGGCGCACGCTGCCAGCCTGGCTGGGCAGGCCCTCGCCCATACTGCCCGGCTCGCGCTCGGCACCGGCTGGCCGCTGCTGGCCGCCGCCGCCGGTCTGGCCCTTGGCGTGTTCCTCAGCGATCGCCGCGGTCGGGCTGCGCTAGGTCGGCTCTGGGCCGCGCCGCCGATCACGGTGGTCCGCTGGATGTTTATTGCCGCCGGCCTGCTCGCCGTGCTGGTGGTGGTCATTGCCGTGCTGCCGCCGCGCTTTACCGCTTCCCGTCACTTCGACAAGGCCGCTGATGAGCTCAAGGCCCAAAACGACGTCCGCACCACGATGCTGCAGGCCCTGGCCGGCGGGGTGCTCGTGGTCGGCGCCTACTTCACCTACCGGCAGCTTCGCGTCACCCGCGAAGGCCAGATCACCGACCGCTACACCAAGGCTGTCGACCAGCTCGGCAGCGAGCACTTGGACGTGCGCGTGGGCGGCATCTACGCGCTGGAGCGCATCGCCCGCGACTCCCCGCCGGATCGGGCCACCATCGAGGAGGTCCTGACCGCCTTTGTGCGCGGCCATGCCCCCTGGCTGCCCCCCGCGCAAGAGGGCGGCACCCAACAGCCGCGCACTACGGCTGTGCAACTCTTCTTGCCAGACGGGCGGCCAGCGGCCACCAGGGATACGGCCGGCCCACCGGACCGGCGCGTGGCAGAGCGGCAGCGGCCGGCAGCCGACGTGCAGGCCGCGGTGACAGTGCTTGGCCGCCGCCAGCTTCCCCCCGGCGGCCTTCGGCGGCTCGACCTTACAGGGGTCGATCTCCAGCGCGCACAGCTCCGCGGCGCCAACCTCCAGCGCGCACAGCTCGCCCGCGCCAACCTCCAGGACGCCCGCCTCCGCGGCGCCAACCTCCAGCGCGCACAGCTCGCCCGCGCCAACCTCCAAGGCGCACAGCTCGGCGGCGCCAACCTCCAGGACGCGCGGCTCGACGAGCTTGCCGACCTCCAAGGCGCGTTGGCGGATGAGACTACGCGCTGGCCGGCAGGCTGGACGCCCGAGACGGCCAAGGCCCGTGGCGTCCGATACCTGCCCCCTCGCGTCCGATACGTCGGCGTCCTATACCCCGACTAACCCCGTCAAGTCCGCCCGACCACTGCCGGCGACCCGCGATTTCCCGGGAATCGAAAGCAGCACCCCGTGCAGCGTGCCGAGCTCGGCGAACTTGGCGAACACCAGCCGCACCACGGTTTGGACCTGCTCGTCGGGGTCCAGGGTCGCCTCTCCTGAGGGGCGGCGCACATAGCCGGTCGGCAGCGCGATCGCCAGCTCCCCCCGCCGTGCCTTGGCCTGCTTGCCGACCAGCATCCGCTGCCTCGGGCAGGTGCAGCTCGGCCTCGCTCATCGTCCCCTCCCGACCCCAGCAGCAGCCGGTCGTTGAACTCCACCGGATCGTAGATGCCGTCGGCGTCGGCCAGCAGCGCGCCCGACAGCGCGCACAGCTCCAGCAGCTGGTACCAGTCGGCGCCCGAGCGGGCCAGCCGCGACATCTCGATGCCCAGCACCAGCCCCACATGCCCCATGGTGATCTCGGTGACCAGCCGCTGGAACCCCGCCCGGCCGGCCGCGCTGGCCCAGACTTGCCGAGATCCTCGTCGATCACCAGCACCCGCGAGATCTGCCAGCCCAGCGCGACCGCCCGCTCCACCAGCCCGTACTGCAGCCGGGTCGACTCCCCATGGTCGAGCACCTGCTGGCGGGTGGACTGGCGCACATACACCACCGCCAGCCGCTCAAGATGCCGGTTGCAAACCTTGCTGCCCAGCCGCTCCCACGGCAACAGCGCGGTCATGGCCGCCCTCCTTCACCGGCCGGGGCCCAGACGCCGGCGCCCGTCGCGCCCGCTTCCGACACCCGGGCCGCTACCACCCGGCTGGCCAGCACCGCCAGCCACCGCACCGCCGCCCGGCGGTTGGCCTCCGGTAGGCCCGTCCAGCTCTGCTTGGTCGCCCACTGTGGGGCCAGGGTCTTCCCCCGTCGTCCACGACCCGCCCTCCTCGCCACGCGCACGGGCTCGCAGCCGCTCGACGACCTCGACCAGCCGCAGCAGCCCCTCACGTCCGAGTATCGGCGTTTGTCCCACCTGGTCACCATTCATGGGTGCATTCTGCTTGGCAGATTGAGACCGCACTGGACGAGCTGAAGACCCACCAGCGCGGCCCTGGGGTGGTGCTGCGCAGCCGCGACCCCGACGGGGTCCGTCAGGAGGTGTGGGCGCACCTGTTGGTCCACTACGCCATCCGCAAGCTGATGCACCAGGCCGCCCTGACCGAGGGCCTGGACCCCGACCGGCTGTCGTTCACCAGCAGCCTGCGGATCGTGCGCCGCCACCTGGTCAGCCACCAGCCGTTTTCCCCCTGACGAGATCACCACCGCAGGCAGGCTGGCAATCGCCGAGATCCTGACCGAGCGGCTTCCGGCTCGGCGGCTGCGCGCCTTTCCCCGCGCGGTCAAGCGCAAGATGAGCAACTTCGCCGCCAAGCGCGCCCATCATCGCCAGTGGCCACAGCCGACCAGACCGGACCCCGAGGCAGTAGTCATCCTCCCCAGAGCCGGCTAACTGACCGGCATTGGGCGTAGCGTGAGGCTGGGGGTGTCGGCCCGGGAGGACAGCCCGACAAATGAGACGGGCACAGCACGGACAAGTGAGAGCTGATCCGACTAAGGCGGGGCCTCCAAGCACGGGCACGGGGCTCGTGGAGTCCGAGGCGCGGGGCTTCGTGCAGGCCGTGGAGGACTTCGACGATCCGTCTCTGGAGTGGCGCCGGCTCTTCTCGGAGTTGCTAGGCACCTTCCTTTTGGTGCTGGTCGCCGCCGGTGGCGGAATGATGGGACAGGCATTCCCAAACACGATCAGCCGCACAGCCGCGGTCGTCGCGCCAGGGCTGATGGTGTTGGCGATCATCTTGTTCATGGGCAAGGTGTCCGGCGCTCATCTCAACCCAGCGGTCAGCATCGCGTTCTCGCTCCGCGGGGACTTCCCCTGGCGGCGCGTGCCCGGCTACATCGTCGTCCAACTGGCAGGGGCCGCACTCGCCGCCTGGTTCCTGCAGGCCATCGTGCATGTCTCGTCTACCTACGGCTCGAACTACCCGGCGGCGGGATACTCCGCCCGCGACGCGTTCTTGATGGAGACGGTGCTCACTCTTGGCCTAGTCAGCGTCATCCTCGGCACCGCGTCAGGTGCCCAGAACCTCGGAGTCCTCGGGGCCATCGGCGTGGGTGCGTACATCGCGCTGGCCGGCCTTTGGGGTAGTCCGATCTCAGGTGCGTCGATGAACCCGGCCCGCACGTTCGGGCCCGATGCCGTCGGCGCCAACTTCAGCTCATACTGGGTGTATGTCGCCGGCCCGTTGGTCGGCGCCACCTTGGCCGTCGGCGTCGCGTTCGTGCTCAGAGGCCGCGGCGGTGGGGTGTCCGGCTCCGGCGCCGCGCAGGGTACGCTGTTCACCGACGCCGAGCGTCCCGACCAACGCTGAGAGACGGGCTGATCCGGTCAGCTGACGCCTGTTTCTGCGGCGGGCGCAGGTCGTCGGCAAGGGTGCTTTCCAAGCTCGGTGAGGTGTAGGTGGAGGTCATCAACAAGCCCATCGCTGCTCTGGTCCTGGGACGGCAGGGCAGCATAAGGGCAGCAACCGCCGCGCGGAGGGACCCGAAGAGACGCGGAGGAATCGTGATGGATCATGAGCCTGCTCGCGCCCCGATGCAGCCTCTACGTGCACGTTTGCCATGATCCTCCACTTCCCCTGAGGCCCCGAATTGCATTAACGTAATCCGTCGTGGGATCTGATAAGGAAGAGGACTACCGCCTCGGGATCGTTTGACATGTTGAGAGTCGGTGGACGCCGCCGACGCCGTTGCGGGGTGATCTTCTCCATCCAGGGTCTGTCAGCAGCTTGTCAGCAACCCGGCCTCACGAGGCCTCGGTAGGCATCACGCGCCAGGGCAACACCACGACTCTCACCTGGGGTTCAGCGGTGCTGCGGCAGGTCCTGTTAGGCCCTGTGTCGAGGTCGGGGTGGCTGCTGAGCTGGGGTGACTGTCCTGTCCGCGTGATGATTGCGGATGACCAAGGCTGCGACCTGCGGTCCGAAAGGTAGGTCTGGACGGCCGGCGCGGGAGTTGTTCAGGGGTACTTTGCGGAATCAAAT
>WNGE01008176.1_pt1 | contig 11770 bp, 10 predicted proteins | sample 5400651 | NCBI WGS metagenome assembly WNGE01 (sample SAMN13153370, study PRJNA577476) | soil metagenome | isolation source: 60 cm soil or saprolite under grassland replicate 2 | place: USA:California | collected 2016-06-15 | reverse complement strand
TCCCTCAGTGGCAAAGAGTGTTGCGGCGACCTTTCCCATGCCGCTGGCCGCCCCGGTGATCAGGGCGATCTTCCCGTCCAGGCGACCCACCCAGACCCCCTCGCTCGGGCAGGTGAGGACGCTACGGCCGAGCCCGTCGCGCGGTCAAACGGGCAACTGGAGGATGGCAGTTTCCCAGCCGTACGCACCCCGACGGCCAAGGGCAGCGCTCGAGACGACAACCAGTGCGCCACCGACCACAAGGACCTCATCAAGCCATCGTCGCCGCATCGGACCGATGCTACGCCCGCCCGCATGTTCGGCGTGGCTTTGCGACCGCTGCGGCGACGGCGGCCAAGTCGCAGAACCCCGAGTACGCAGCCTGGAATACCGACGACTCTATTCGTCGACCACTTTTCCTCGAAGGCCCACCGGTTCAACGCCGGGCACGAACAGTCGGGCGAAGGACCACACGATGGCCGCGATGCCGATCGCCGCGAGCCACACCAGCAACGGCGGCACCTGCAGGGAAAAGAACTCGCGGGCGAAGGGAATCAGTCATGACTGCGGTGGTGCGCTGTTGCACCAGCGAGAGCCCGGGCTCACGCCGGGCAAGGTGGTAGGTCAGGATCGTCGCGACGCCGGCCAGGATCCCCGCCGGGGCGGCGAAGCGCAGCACTCGGGGAACGAACCCCGATCGGAACCGCTCGGCGCTCGGGGCCAGCGCCAGGAAGAACGACGGGATGCCGATCGTCACGGAGGCGATCAAGGTAAGGTGTCGCGGCAGGAACGGGAACACCACGCTGGCCACCCCGGTCGAGAGCGCGAGAACCAGCGCATAGAAGGTCTTGGTCAGGTACAGGCTCGAGGTGCGCTCGATATTGCCAAGCACCCTTCGCCCCTCGGCCACCACCGGGGGAATGGCAGCGAAGTCGGAGTCGAGCAGCACGAGCTGGGCCACCGCTCGGGTGGCCTCGCTCCCCGACCCCATCGCCACCCCAATGTCGGCATCCTTCAGCGCGAGGACATCGTTGACGCCGTCACCGGTCATCGCCACCGTGTGCCCCCTCGCCTGCAGCGCGGTCACCATCGCCCGCTTCTGCTGCGGAGACACCCGGCCGAAGACGGTGTGCGCCTCGACGGTTTCGGCAAGCGAGGCTGGATCCTGCGGGAGACCTCGCGCGTCGAACGGGTCGGCTGCCCCTGGCAGGCCCAGACGAGCCGCGATAGCACCCACGGTTCGAGGGTTATCGCCAGAGATGACTTTCACCCGCACAGCCTGCTCCGCGAAGTAGAGCAACGTGTTGGCGGCATCCAGGCGGAGCCGCTCCCCAAGCACAATCAGCGCTGCAGGACTGAGATCCTCGGGAAGTTGATCTCCGTTCAGCCCAGCAGAGCGCGCCAGTAGCAGGATCCGCTTTCCCTCAGCGGCAGCCCGATCGGCCGCCTCGCGAGCTGAGCTGTCTCTCGCCGAGCCACGCATGAGCACGTCGGATCCGCCCAGGAGCCAAACCCCTCGGTCCCTGAACGCCATCGCGCTCCACTTGCGTGCCGATGAGAAGGCGACGGCAGACGTGAGCTCCCATTCATCCGCGACCTCGGGAAACCGCCTGCCGATCGCCCGCATCGTGGCGTTCGGAGACGGGTCGTGGGCCGCCAGGGCACCAAGGATCGGTTCGAGCTCGTCGGGAGTCGCGCCGTTGATCGGGAGCAGCTCGTCGACCTCCACGGTTCCCTCGGTAAGCGTCCCGGTCTTGTCGACACACACCACGTCGACGCGAGCCAGTCCCTCCACGGCGGGCAGCTCTTGGACCAGCACACGTCGTCGAGCCAGCCGCATGACGGCCACCGAGAACGCGATGCTCATCAGCAAGACCAGGCCTTCCGGCACCATGGCCACGGTCCCGGCCACGGCCCCGGAGATCGCATGCCGCCACCCCGACTGCGCCCTGAGCTGGCTCCAGAAAAGGAGCGCCGCCGTGGGGACGATCACCCAGGAGACGAACTTCAGGATCCTGTTGATCCCATCGCGAAGCTCCGACTTGGTCAGGACGAATTGGCGAGCCTCATCTGCGAGGCCAACGGCATATGCGGCCCGGCCGACCTTGACAGCCTGGTAGCGACCCCACCCGGCCACGACGAACGATCCCGACAACACCCGGTCTCCGGGATATTTCTCCACGGGGTCGGACTCGCCCGTGAGCAGCGATTCGTCCACCTCCAGCCCCCGGGCCACGATCACGTCGCCGTCGACCACGATCTGATTCCCCGCCGCAACCTCCAAGAGGTCGTCGCCTACGACCTCTTGCACGGCCATGTCCCGCACCTGCCCCTCGCGAACGACCCGGGCCCGAGGCGCCGTGAGCACGGCGAGGCGGTCCAACGCCTGCTTGGCCCGCACCTCCTGAACGATGCCGATCGCGGAGTTCAGCACGATCACGATGCCGAAGAGCGCATCCTGCAAGGGGCCGACCAGAAGGATCAAGACGAGCATCGTTCCGAGCAGGCCATTGAACGGAGTAAGGATGTTCGCTCGAGTGATCTGCCAGAGCGTCCTGGTGGTGGCTTCCGGCACATCGTTCGAACGGCCTTGGGCCACGCGCTCGGCCACCTCGGCCGCGTTGAGACCTGTTTCGCCGGTAGGAGCCCTCGCAGCGTCCTGCGCGGAGATGCTCACTCGGAGCCCTCCATGGCCGCGCCGGCTCCCCCAACGGACAATCGCGTCGTTTCGGCCCTCACCCCCTTCCAACCCTATCGAGGAGGACCATTCAGCACCACTGAGCCGTTACCTGGCGCGACGTCGCTGCGCTATGAAGCGCTGTCTTGCCCCACATCGGGCGCGGCCCGCTGTGCGACCGCTTTTTCCGTGGCCCATTTGAGCGCTCAGCAGGCGACCTCCTCCCACTTCGAGTTGACCTTGTGATTCCCGGGGCCGTAGCGTCTCCTGCATGACCAGCGAGCCGAGGCTTTCATCCCGAATGGCGCGGTTGGGAACGGAGTCCGCGTTCGAGGTGCTGGCCCGAGCCAGGGCTCTCGAATCTCATGGACGCAAGATCATCCACCTGGAGATCGGGGAGCCCGACTTCGACACGCCGGCTCACATCAGCTCGGCTGCGGTTGACGCCCTGAAGGACGGTTACACGCACTACGGCCCCGCTCCGGGGCTGCCGGAGGTCCGGGAGGCCGTCGGCGGGTTCTTCGGGCGGACGGGCCGGCCGAGCTATCCAGCCGACCAGATCGTCCTCACGCCCGGGGCCAAGCCGATCATGTTCTACACGATCCTCGTCCTGTGCGAGGAGGGAGACGAGGTCCTCTATCCCGATCCCGGGTTCCCCATGTACGAATCCATCACCAGCTTCGCCGGAGCTGCCCCCGTTCCGGTCAGGCTCAGGGAAGAGAACGAGTTTCGGATGGACCCCGACGAGGTGGCCTCGCTGGTCACAGACCGCACGCGGCTGCTTGTAATCAACACTCCTCACAACCCCTGCGGAAGTGCGTTGACCCGTGAGGACGTCGAGGCCCTCGCTCGAGTCGCCCTGGAGCACGACCTGTACGTGCTCTCCGATGAGGTGTACTGGGCCATCCGGTACGGGGGTGAGCACGCCTCCATCGCGTCGCTGGACGGTATGTCGGACCGGACCATCCTCCTGGATGGCTGCTCGAAGACGTTCGCCATGACCGGGTGGCGGTTGGGGTTCGGTGCGTTCCCTCTCCCGCTGGTGGAGCCGGTGAGCCGGCTCATCATCAACTCGGTGTCGTGCACTTCGTCCTTCAGCCAGCGAGCCGTGCTGGCCGCGCTCACCGGACCGTGGGAGCCGGTCCAAGCGATGATCGACGAGTTCCACAAGCGGCGCGACGTGATCGTCGAAGGGCTGAACCGGATCTCCGGCGTGTCGTGCCTGGAGCCGGGGGGAGCCTTCTACGTGTTCCCGAACGTCAAGCAACTCGGCGTACCGAGCGAGCGTGTCGCCGCGTTCCTGCTGGAGGAGGCCGGCGTTGCTGGGCTCTCAGGCACCGCCTTCGGGGCGGCAGGCCAGGGATACCTACGCTTCTCCTACGCCAACTCGGTCGAGAGGATTCGGGAAGCGCTCGATGCGATCGAGACCGCGTTGCCGAACCTGAGTGGCTGACTCCCTCTCCTAGTCCTGGTCCTCGAGATAATCGCGGAGCCTTTGCGCTCTCGATGGGTGACGGAGCTTGGAGAGCGTCTTCGCCTCGATCTGCCGGATTCGCTCCCGGGTGATGCCGAACTCCCGCCCCACCTCTTCCAGGGTTCTGGCCTGCCCGTCTGCCAGGCCGAATCGAAGCTCGACCACGCGCCTCTCCCGAGCCGACAACGTCTGGAGGACCGCGACGATCTCGTCCTGCATCATCCCGAAGGATGCTGCTTCCAGGGGGGCGACCGCCCCGTGGTCCTCGATGAACTCTCCCAGCCGAGCTTCCTCGTCCTCGCCGACGGGGCTTTCCAGGGATAGAGGATCTCTGGACATCGAGAGGACCTGTTCAACCCGTTCCGCCGGCAGGCCGACACGCCGGCCGACCTCTTCCGGCAGGGGTTCCCTGCCCAGAGACTGGGCGAGCTCGCGCTGGGCCCGGCTCACCTTGTTGATGTGCTCCGTCATGTGCACGGGGATCCGAATGACCCGGGACTGGTCGGCGATCGCGCGGCTGATGGCTTGACGTATCCACCAGGTGGCGTACGTGGAGAACTTGTATCCCCGCGTGTAGTCGAACTTCTCCACTGCCCGGATCAAGCCCAGATTCCCCTCCTGGGTGAGGTCCAGGAAGGTTATTCCGTGGGTGACGTAATGCTTGGCGATGGAGACCACCAGACGGAGGTTCGCCTCGATCAGCTTGTGCTTCGCCACGGCGGCATCCCGCTTCACCCGCCGGAGCAGTTCGACAGCCTCTCCCCGTCCCCTGGGACGATGGCTCCTGCGGAGTGTCTCCCGACCGATGCCCTCGAACCGGAGACGCTTCTCTGGATCGAGCTGGTGGTCCCTGATCCGGATCACCGCATCCACCACTCCAAGGAACCGCTTGCCGTCCATCCTGCCAGAGTCGGCGACGGACGCGAGGAGATCCCCCGCGAGCTCCCCAGCCTCGATGCGCATGGCCAGGTCGACTTCCTGGGCGGCGGTGAGGAGCGGAACCCGTCCGATCTCCTTGAGGTACATCCGGACGGGGTCGAAAGCCGGGGTCTTGAGCAGCTCCTCTCGGCGGCGACGGCGCGCACCATCGGTTTCGGCGCCATCCTCGTTGTCCTCGCCGGGGACGTCGATTACATCGATACCTTCGTCCCGTAGAACCTGTTCCACCTGGGCGAGGAATTCCTCGATCTGCTCGGGGGTGAGTTGTATCTCCGGCAGTCCACCCAGCACATCCTCCGAAGTGACGAAGCCTCGCTCGCGCCCCTTGGCCGCAATAGCCTCAATGGCTTCGCTTCTCGCTTCGCTGAAACCGTCGGCCAGCAGTGGCTCAGGGGGGATCGTGGCGACAGGCCTGGCTGAGGCCGAGCCCGTAGCAGTCTTCATGTGTCCTATGAGTGTCCCAGATAACGCACCGACTCGACGGCCTCCGCGCCGCAGCCGCCCTTCTCAGTGGGTGGCCAGGACAACCAGGAGCACCGATGCGTAGTGGCATGTGGCGGCCGCCACAGTGGAGAGGTGAAAGACCTCGTGATAGCCGAAAACCCTCGGGCTCGGGTTCGGTCTCTTCGTCGCCAGGACGATGGCCCCTCCCGTATAGAGCAATCCCCCTATGACCAGGGGAACCAGCGCCGAGACCCGCAGGCCTCGAACGATCTGCGGCGCAGCCACAAGGACCACCCACCCGAGCACGATGTAGAGCGCGGCCGAGACGATCCGCATCCGGTCGAACGCGAGTATCTGGATCAGGATGCCGGCGATCGCGCCACCTCCCACCAGCCCCAGGACGACTGCGGACCACGGCGCCCGGAGGACCAGGAGACCGAACGGCGTGTACGTCCCGGCGATGAGGATGTAGATCATGGAGTGATCGACCCGGCGCATCCGGGCGCGCGCTCGATCCGTCCAGCCGCCCCGGTGATAGGCAGCGCTCGTTCCGAACAGAGCGACCAGGCTGAGGCCGTAGATGGCAGCGGCGACCCGAGCCGCCGCCGGTCGAGCCACCATGAGCAGCAGGATGGCTGCCGGGATCGCCGCGTAGAACGCGAGTTGGTGGATGAATCCTCGCAGGAGAGGCTTTGGAGGAGCTGCCTCTCTGGACGGCACTGGAGAGCGGTGAGATGTCACCCACTTACCCTACAGGCCGGCGGAGCCCCATCCCCCACCTCGGCTTGACCCCTCAGACGCTGTCGCCGTAGCGTCTCTTAGGCAGAGACGCAGAGGGAGTGGCATGAGCAGAGAGCGCTGGCCCGTGCTCGTGACCCGTGTGCTGCCCAAGCCCGCATTGGACAGGATCGCCAGCAAGTGCGACATGACCCTGTACCAGGGCGGGGGAGCCATGCCTCGCGAGCAGCTCCTCGCCGAGATCAAGGCAAAGGTGGGAGCCGTCACGCTGCTCACGGACAAGGTGGACGACGAATTCCTGGATGCGGCCGGCGACCAGCTGGTGATCGTGGCCAACTTCGCCGTCGGGTTCGACAACATCGACGTGGCGGCGTGTACCCGTCGGGGCGTGCTGTGCTCGAACACTCCAGACGTCCTGACCGAGACCACGGCCGACACAGCCTGGGCACTGCTGATGGCCGCGGCGAGGCGTGTTGCTGAAGGGGACCGGTTCCTCCGCCGGCGCGACCCGTGGATCTGGGGCCCGCTGATGATGCTGGGGCAAGACGTCAATGGGCGGGTCTTGGGCATCGTGGGGTTCGGGCGGATCGGTCAGGCCATGGCTCGCCGTGCTCGTGGCTTCGGCATGAATGTGATCTATTACGACACCTACCGCCCGCCCCCGGAGGTGGAGCGAGGCCTCCGGGCCGAGTTCCGTGAGCTCGACGACCTGCTGGCCGAAGCCGACCTGGTCACCCTGCACACGAACCTCAGCGAGGAGACCCACCACCTGATCAATGCCGAACGGCTGGCCAACATGAAGCCGACGGCCGTCATCGTGAACACCTCCCGCGGGCCGGTGATCGACGAAGCCGCCCTGGCTCAAGCGCTGAAGGAGGGGCAGATCTTCGCGGCAGGCCTCGATGTGTTCGAGAAGGAACCTGACGTCCATCCGGACCTGGTGGAGCTGGAGAACGTGGTGATCATTCCTCACCTCGGGAGCGCGACGGTCGACACCAGGATCGCCATGGGCATGCTTGCAGCCGAGAACCTGATCGCCGCCCTGGAGGGCCGCCAGCCCCCGACCCTCCTCAATCCGGAAGTGTGGGAGCAGAAGAGCCGGTAGGGCCCGCGGGTTGCCTCGATTGAACTGTCGTGCCCGCTTGACCCTTTTGGCGGACGCGGCCGTAGGGTCCGCCCTGCCGAGGGGGTCTCCATGGGTCGCCTGGACGGGAAGGTCGCCCTGATCACCGGGGCGGCCAGCGGCATGGGAAAGGTCGCGGCGACGCTGCTCGCCCGCGAGGGAGCCTCGGTGGTAGTGGCCGACGTCACCGACGAGGCCGGCCAGGCGGCGGTAAAAGAGATCGGTGGGTGGCTCGGCCGCCTATTTTCACGCCGACGTCTCCAGCCAACACCGACGCCGAAGCCATGGTCCGATTCACCGTCGAGCGTTTCGGCGGGCTCCACGTCCTCTACAACAACGCGGGGATCTTCCCGGCCAACGACGGCTCGGTGACCGACACGCCGGAGGCCACCTGGGACCGGGTCATGAGCATCAACCTCAAGGGCGTGTTCCTCGGATGCAAGTACGGCATACCGGCGATGCTCGACTCCGGAGGAGGCTCGATCATCAACGTCGCATCGTTCGTTGCTCTGATGGGCGCGGCCACTCCCCAGATCGCCTACACGGCCAGCAAGGGCGGGGTCCTGTCGATGACCAGGGAGATCGCGATCGAGTTCGCCCGAAAAGAACATCCGAGCCAACGCGCTGTGTCCCGGTCCTATCGAGACACCCCTGCTCGCCGAACTGATGTCCGACCCAGCCAGGCGCGAGCGTCGCCTGGTCCACATCCCCATCGGTCGCCTTCCGCAGGCACCGCGCGGCGTGGGAGCGGGTACGATCGGCACATGGTTGCCTTCGGAGCGGATCAATGGCCGCAGGGGTCGTCGTCACCGACTGGGAGCTGCGGCGCTACTTCGAACGCATCTAGCCTCACTCGAGTCACGATTCGCCGGTGCTCGGAAGGGGTACAAGCCTGTCATCGATGAGTTTCCTCAAGTATTCGGAGCGCGATGTCCGCGGACTTCTTGCCCGAGCGATCCGAGTGCGATGGCCTGCCGAGCGGCTCCTGGTGCTCACGCCCTGCGACAAGTTGAGCCCCGGAGGAGGGCGTTTCTCGTTGGAGTTCGAGCGGCCCGCTGTCGAATCGCCGGGGCTCGAACCGGAGATCGGCTCGGAGAACGGATTCCTGGCCGTCACCCAGTCCCGGCTGATCTTCCAGGAGGAAGTCAGCAGCGGTCTGCTGTTGCGGGCGATCAGCATCGTCATCGGGGCAGTGGCCATAGCCGTCCTGTTCTTCGGGGACGGGCTCGCTTCATTCCTTCCCATGGCGACGATGGCCCTGGCGTTGTGGGGCCTCGCCAAGATCGTCGAGATGATGCTGCTGGCGAGGGCTGACATCGAGTTCGATCGGGTCGGCAACCTGGATCCCTCATCGCAAAGGATCGAGGGGACCGCCAGGAACGGGGCCCGCTATCGCCTGGGCGTGCCCGATCCATCCGATTTCCTTCTGGTGGCTGCTCTGGTCGAGGGACGAGGGGCAGCCGCGGCGTAGCCGCGGCGGGAAGAGCTGGCTCGGCCGCAGCGTAGACTGACCGCGTGAGCAGGCCGCTGATCGGGGTCATCGCCTACGGCTTGGCGCCTGGGCGGGTCGCTGGTTGGGGGACGGGAGCGGCGGCGGTCCCCAGTCCCTACCTCGAAGGCCTTCGTCGAGCCAGAGGCCACCCGGTCGTGATCGGCGCGCCGGAGCGAGGTTCGCCCGCTGAGATCCTCGAGCCCTTCGATGGCCTGATGTTGATCGGCGGCGGCGACGTGAACCCCGCCCGGTTCGGCCAGCGGCAGCACCCGGAGGTGTACGGGGTCGAGCACGAGCGCGATACGCTCGAAATCGATCTGCTTCTGGAGGCGGACCGATCTGGGATTCCCGTCTTCGGCATTTGCCGCGGACTCCAGGTGGTGAACGTTGCCTTCGGCGGGACGCTGCACCAGCACCTCCCGGACGTCCCCGGCGTCGACCAGCACAGGATGGCCGGACGCCATCAGCGACTCATGCACGAGGTCAAGGTGGCCGAATCGAGCCGCCTCCACGACGTCTGTGGCCGAGCCACCATCGACGCGGCGTCATCGCACCATCAGGGCATCGACGCACTGGCCGAAGGCCTGATTCCCGTGGCGTGGACGGGAGATGGCCTAGTCGAAGCCGTCGAGCGACCCGAAGGATGGGTGGTGGCGGTTCAGTGGCACCCGGAGGAGACAGCTGCAGGCGACCCAGCGCAGCAGACGCTGTTCGACGCCTTCGCCGACCAGGCCCGTCGCCGACCCGGCGGCTGACAACCCTTCTCGATCGCTACGGCTGCTCCGGAAGAGCTCCCTGTGGAGGCGCTGCCTCGGCGTCGACCGGGACCACCCAGAACGGGACCTGAGCCAGGCGCTCGTCGCCATGGTGCACCTCGAACAGGTACGTCCCGAAATCTGGGAGAGGGAAGCCATAGAAGCGCAGGGTGACCACACTCGCGGTGGTTCGAGTGGGATCGATCGGATGCGGTTCGAAGGTGGCGGGCATCTCCTGGCGGAATCCCACGGTTCGACCATCCGCATCGACGACCGTGTACACCAGCGAGAAGTCCTCGCCGACGTCCTCTGGCTCGCCGACCACCCGGACCACGAAGGAGATCGCTCCCAGGCGTATGGGCTTGGGGAAATCACGCGGCAGGAAGAAGATGTCGGCTCCGCCTCGCGTCACGTAGAAAAGACCGGCCTGCGAGTCGGCGGCCTCGGCCACGAATGCATAGTCGACGTTCACGTGCGGCTGCAGCTCTCGCCTACCCGCCGATCATCGACATGGAGCGGGAGGGCCGCTGGAAATCGGGGTGGTTGATCTTGTGGCCCTCCCACTTCCGCCAGACGTTCTGCCTGATCTGGCCCTCCAACTCCTCGTCCGTGGCGCCCCCCCGCATGGGGGTGCGGAGGTCGGTCTCGTACATGGCGAACAAGCAGGCCCGAAGCTGCCCATCCGCGGTCAGGCGAAGCCGGTTGCACGTCTCGCAGAATGGTTCCGTCACCGAAGCGATGACCCCGATGCTGCCGGGGGCGCCGTCGGCAAACTGGAAGGTGGTGGCCGGCTGCTGCTCCGTCCCATCCACCGCGATCAGGGGGAACGCCTTGTCGATGGCTTCCAGGATCTCGGCCGATGGCACGACCTTGTCCCGCTCCCACTTCTGGTCGGCGTCAAGCGGCATGTATTCGATGAATCGAACCTCGTACCCCGTCTCCCGGACGTATCGGGCGAAGTCGACCACCTCGTCCTCGTTCGTCCCGGCGATGACCACGCAGTTCAACTTGATCGGGGTCAGGCCGGCTTCGCCGGCCGCCGCCATCCCTTCAAAGACTCGGTCGAGCGCGTCCCGACGAGTCATCTCGGCGAAGCGGTGTCGCATGAGCGAGTCGCAGGAAACGGTGACCCGGTCCAGACCGGCCTGTGCCAACGGCTGGGCCAGCTTGTCCAGAAGGAAGCCGTTCGTCGTCATGGAGAGCGCCAGGTCGGGGTGAGATTCCCGGAGCATGGCCACCAGCTTGGGCAGCTCCCGTCGAACGGTCGGCTCCCCGCCGGTGAGCTTGATCTCCTTGACTCCCAGGCGAACGAAGATGCCCACCAGCCGCACGATCTCCTCGAATCGCAGGACCTGCTCCTTCGGAAGCCAAGGGAGCCCCTCGGCCGGCATGCAGTAGGTGCAGCGGAAATTGCACTTGTCCGTCACGGAGACCCGGAGGTCGTCCGCGACCCGACGGTACGTGTCCACCAGAGGACCCGTTAGCGGAGCCGGCGTGCGAAGGGATTCCTCAGGCGGCCCCGAGCCGGGAATCCCGGCCGGCTCCGAGTTCAGAACGAAGCCTTCTCTGCTTGGATGATTGCTGGACTCGGTCACACCTCGGCCCCTTCTTCCCCGGGTTCCTAACAGCATAGGCCGTTCGGTCCGACAGCTCCCTCCGCCCTGGGCCGGAGCGCCCAGGGCGAGAGGCTAGTATCGGTTCGGCTTCCAAGGAGTGTGCGGTTTGGGCGAGCGAGGGGCGGCTGTCGTGACGGTGAGCGATGGCGTGGCCCAAGGACTACGCGAGGATGCATCGGGGCGAGCCGTGTCCTCGCTCCTGGAGAGCTCGGGCTTCCATGTTGCCATGCACGAGGTCGTACCCGACGAGCGGGATGCTATCGAGCGGCTGATCATCCGGCTGTGCAATGAGGGGCTCCCGATCGTCGTGACCACCGGAGGGACCGGCCTGGGTCCGAGGGATGTGACGCCGGAGGCCACGCTAGCCGTCATCGACCGCGAGGCACCCGGGCTGGCGGAGCAGATGCGCACGGCCGGCCGCGACTCGACGCCCTTCGCCGCCCTGTCGAGAGGCGTGGCCGGCAGCCGCGGTTCCACCCTGATCCTGAACCTGCCGGGGAGCGAGAAGGGTGCAGTACAGAGTCTTTCCTCCA
>WNGE01009899.1_pt1 | contig 11771 bp, 10 predicted proteins | sample 5400651 | NCBI WGS metagenome assembly WNGE01 (sample SAMN13153370, study PRJNA577476) | soil metagenome | isolation source: 60 cm soil or saprolite under grassland replicate 2 | place: USA:California | collected 2016-06-15 | reverse complement strand
CCGCGATACCGCCCAGAGCATCACGTCATGATTGGCCAGGTGAATTGTAATCCCGTTGAATCCGTCCGCGATCGCCGAGCACGACGGACATCCCGCTTTGTAGTCGGGCCCGAACATGAAATGGTAGACGAGGAGCTGCGAGCGTCCTCTGAAGAGATCAGCGAGGGACGCTTTTCCGTCGTCAGTCTCGAAACGGTATTCTTTGTCGATTCGCACCCACGGCACTTCCTGCCGTTTTCTCGCCACCTCATCGCTCCGCCGAGTAAGATCCTTCTCCGCCTCGAGCAACTCCAGCCGTGCCGCCAGCCACTCTCTTGCCGAGCCGTAGCGTCGCGAAGGCTGGTCACGTGTTCCAGTCTTATTCTTAGCCATCGTTTTCTCTTCTTTCACTTGGTCGGTCATCGTCTCTTTGTGTATTTCGCTTGCGTTGTTTCCACTGTGCGTATCAGCGCGCTCAGGATCTTGCGTAAAGCTAGGCGCCTTTCTCGACGAACTCGCGCGCCTTCTGTTCCATGCTTGTAACGCCTCCTCTTCAGATAACTGCTGTTTCTGAGTGTACCGACGGATATCTTCCGTAATTTTCATCGAGCAAAAATGAGGGCCGCACATGGAACAGAAGGAGGCGGTCTTGGCGCCTTGCTGTGGCAAGATCTGGTCGTGAACTCGCGGGCAGTTTCGGGATCGATGGCGAGATTGAATTGATCTTCGCAACGAAATTCATAAACGCGCAAAATGAATCGCTGATGTCGTCAGTGCGATCTCACGCGACACGCATGACGAGGGCAAAATTTTGCGGCGCTCGCGTCACCCGAAAACAGGTGACTGTCACTGTCGCGGGGCCTGATGGTGGATTTTCCCAAACCACCTGCTCGACATTGTTGATCCGGTCGAAGGCGGTCGAGGTAGCTGGCATATTGCCATTACGTTTCTTTCCTCCGGCCGTGACAATGAGGTCGAGGTCGCTCTGCAAACCTTCGCCCGGGGGATCGGTCCACACGAGCGTCGTCTTCAAAAGCTTCGCTGCAGCCGGCACAGCGACGTTCTGGTCCGTGCTCTCGCCCGTATCCAGCTTTTTTTTCTCATCGAAAAAGACGACGGTTTCTCCAGCCCGATACGGTCCGATGACTGCCTGCAGGTCCACGCGTCCGAACCCCTGATTGTTGTTCGGAATCGTCCCCGCCTCCGAAGGAATATACTGTCCCCCCATGCTTCGTGCGCCATTAATAATGAGCGCTTTGAGGAGCGCGGCACTCGGTTTGTTGATTCCATGCGACGTTCTGAGAAACGCGCGCACGTTGGCCACGCAACCGGCCACCAGCGGCGTCGCCATGCTCGTACCGCCTTCGAACATGTAGAGCGGGTCGGACGACAAGCCCCAGCCTTCGGATTGTGTCGCGCGGGAACGCGTTGAAAGAATGAAGGTGCCGGGCGCGACGACATCCGGTTTGATGCGCCCGTCGTGGACGGGGCCACGACTGCTGAAGGCGACTATGCCTTCCGGGTTATCCGCCGTCTTGTCACTCTTGATTGGATTGGTCGGGAAATCGTCCTGCCACCCCTGGCCGTAAGTCATCGATTGGTTAGAGCGGTCGTTCTCGCTCGCGCCGACGGTGAGACAGTTCTTTGCCGTCCCCGGCGGCGTGACCGAATTCAGATCGATCCGCCCGTCGGCGTTTCCGTCTCTGCCTTCGTTTCCGGCGGCGAAGCAGATCAGCATGTCGCGATGCTCGTAAGTAAATTGGTCGACTTCGTGCGCCTCTTGATCGTAAACGCCGAAGTTCCCTGGCGTGCCCCACGAGTAACCAATTTGGCTTTCGGCGCGGTGCCTCGGATTACGCCTTCGGTAGTAGAAACGCCGTCGCCCAACACTGAACCGGCGACATGTGTGCCATGTCCATCCGGATCGTCTTTGCGCCCGGGCCGTCCGAGCGCGTAAAGCTTCTTCACCCGGCCCTTGAAGGCGGGATGTACATTCGTCGTGGAGCCTTTGTCGAATCCGGTATCGGCCACAGCGACAATCTCGCCAGCGCCTTCGCCACCCGGAATAGCGGCGCCGGTCGGCACGCGCAGCACCTTGCGCGCGATGCTGTTTGCGAGCCTGCGCGGCAAAACCTCCTCGATGTGCCGCACCTCATCGAGCGCGGCGAGATCGTTGAGCCGCCGGACCTTTACGACCAGACGCGCTTTGCCACGAGCGATCTTCACATCCGCCTGTGTGAGATGCGCAGCTTCCGCGATCCGCTTCGCGACCTTTTTCGGATCGACGTCCCGATGCAGAACCACGTCGACAGTCTTCCGCGAGTCATCGAGCTCGCCGGGCGCGTTCATTAACGCTCGCGCCGCACCCACGCCGCCAAGCTGCGGATCTACATTGAGAAGGGAAGTCGAGATCTTAACTACCTTCGGATAAATATCGGCCCAAGCGACGAATGGCAGCGCCCGCAACTTCGCCAGGCTCGTTTTCGGGAAATAGCAGATATATGCATCGCCCGGTACCGACTCGATGATATCGGCACCCGCCTTAGCCAAGGTAGCTCGTTGTGTTTTGTCCAGCGGCAATTTGGTCTGGACAATCACGTAGTCGGAGGCGTGGGCATTAGCGTTATCAAGCTCGAGGGCCATGAGCTGCGGCTTGGGGGCGGAGGGATCGATCGAGATCCCGTTGATGGTAATAATGCTCATAGGGTTGGTGTAGCGTGGGGTGAGGAGAAGCGCACGCAAGTGAGAGTAATCATATATGGGGAGAAAGCACGGGCTCTCTTACCGGTTGTTAGCAGATCGTACAATTTGGCCGGAGCGATACCAGAAAAATTCGACGTGTTCCCGGCCGGCCGCCCAATCTTTACCAAAAACGGCCACACGATGGTGCGTCGGATGGACATCCACTCCCGTCCGCGATTTATCCAGACGAATCTTTGAATATTTTCAAATCGTTGCTTCGCGGCAGCGTTCTGTAGCAGTTTGAATCGTTAGGCCTAAGACTGCTGCCCGCCGGGACGGATCAGACCGCGTTGCGATCCCTAGTCCAACAAGCCAAAGCCACCCTTGCCAGCTAGCTCGGCTGCCGCAGGGATGAATACAAATCCGTCATGTGTTTTGCGGTCCGCGAGTGTCGTAGTCAGCCCTGACCTCTTTTCTTGCTTCTGAAATAATGCTTGCGCCAAACGCGCTGGTGTAGCCACACTGCGCTCCCGTTACTGTATCCCTATGAATCCAGACTCCTCCAGAATTTATTTTGACACGGCCGCGACCGAAGCACGAGCCGTCAGCGGCAAAAAAGGCGAAGCCACCAAACATTATTTAGAGAAAGTGGCCAAGCTCGTCCCCGTTGAAATAGTTGGCGCGTATGAGGCAGCGATTCTACTCGTCAGCGGAATAAAACCCGAAAGCATACATGTGGTGGTTTATTGGATCTTATTCGGACTCGGGTTTCTGGGGACGCTTTGGTACGTCGGCTGGCAGATTGGCAAACAATTGGACAAACAAAAACACCTTATCGTGTATGGAGCCGCGTACGTTGTTTGGGCCTATGCCATAAGTGGGGACCGATTACTCGGACCTCCGATCTATCAGGATGCAATCGCGGCGATTGTATTGATCGTCGCGAGCACAATCTTCGGTAAGATCAAGCTTCCGGCGATAGAGAAAAAACGATAGTTGTGCAGTGTCTCGACGATTTTGTCCGTCGGCAAGATGTTCAACGCATCATCGCTCGCTGCCGCGAATCGAAAGCGGTCCAGGGCGTAACCGTTCGATTGAATCGTTGGTGGTTAGCCGCATGGAGATTGGGCGAGCGACTTAACCCGTTCGATCCTAAGCATGGGTTTGAAATGGCGCGGAAGGTGGACGAGCGAACAGTTCTTGAGTTCATCGAGCAACCTTGGCTTCCAATCAGAACGCCGAAAATTGATGACTTGGAATGGCGGCCAGAACCCTATTTTCTCCCGTACAACCCGGAATCGCCTACCGTCATTATAACGGTTTGTTTGTACCCTGACGGATTGAATGCAGACACGATTCCTCGATTCGAGTTTTCAACGGACTTCAGCGTAGTCTACGAAGCGCGTCCCGTTGCTTATCTGTATGCGAGTCCAAGGTCTTACCATCGGCCCCTTCTCGGCGGTATTAGTATCGGTGTAAACTCCAGCGACTATGGAACATTAGGCGGCATCCTGAAGGGCGATAACGAAAATTGGTACGGTCTGACATGCGGGCACGTTGCGGCAACAAAGGATATCGTTGAGCAACCAGCTCAGGCCGATGGAGGCAGGAAGAATGCTATCGGAAGAGTAATTTACAACGAGATGCCACCGGCATTTCCTGTGAATCTTGAGGCCATTTCAGCAAATCAGCGCGCGTACGCTGGCCAGGTTGATGCGGCTCTAATCCTAATCGAAAAGGAAAACGTCAAACAGGAAATCCTCAAGATTGGCAAGATCGATGGTATCATTGGCCACGAAAGTCTCGCACAACTACATCGTTTGGAGACAACGGCCCGGACTTCGGACTGGAAAGTTCTTCAGTACGGCTCAAACACTCCGTATTATAATATTAAGGTACGATCCACGGGCGATAACCATTGCTTCGAAAATCCGCTGTTTTTGCGTGACCCCACTGGAAGGAGGCCAGTGGATGAAGGCGATTCCGGAGCGTGGATCTGTGTATCAGGAAATGCTGGCTGCCATTGGGCGGGAATGATTGTAGGCGGTGATGGCCAAGTCGGTTTTGCTGTTTCCGCTAGAGCTTTGAAAAGCTGGTGGGAAGATGCACCGCGAAATCTCAAGCTTTCTCTTTCCTAGTAACGGGTCTCCGATACAGGACATCGATGGTCTGAGCCTTAGCCTCTATCTTCGTCACAGATCACTTCTCTCTGGTCGCTCGTCAGAGCCGAAGGCCGCGTGGCGCAGCTTTACGCGGTCACTGCTTGATTAGAGCTACTTGGATTCTTTCGCGTCGAGTGATGCTATCGCTTTTTCAAAGCGCGGGTCCTTACGAATCGGGTCCCAGATCGGATTGCGTCGCAACTCCGCCGCGCACATTTGGCCGCCACCGGTGGGCTTGTCGATCAGTTTCTGCATCGTTTCGAACGCGAGATCGGCATCGCCGAGATACGCATAAATCTGAGCCAGGTAAAAAATGAAGTTATCTTCCTTCGACAGCGTGGTTGCTTTGCGGGCAGCGTCCACCGCTTCGGCGTGCTGACCAAGACCGGCGAGGATGAAAGATTCGTCCCGATAGAAATCGGCGTTCTCGGCGTTTGATGTTCGTAGCCCTTCTAATTCAGTACGCGCCGCAGTGAACGCTTGTTCGGCACTCGCTTTATCGCCCCGGTAGAGATGAATAAACCCGAGGTCGGTGTTTTTCTGGATGTTGCCAACCGGGATGATAACCGTGGGCAAACGATTCGGTATGTCCGGGATTTTTGGCGCGAGCGCGAGGGCAGCATCATACTTTCGGTTCCAGAACTCCACTTGCTGAAGAAGCGCGTACTTTGAAGCCCGAATAAGGGTTTCTAATTTGGCGTCAGGCCACTGCTGAAGTTCCGCCTGTGCTTCCGCTAGCCGGTCACTCCACATTAACATTCCGACGAGGTTCATTCGCGTAACCCAATCCTCCGGTTCGAGGGTGCGGACACGGCTGAGGATTTCGATCCCTTCCCGGAAACGTCGCAAATTGTTATACGCCACGCCTAACGACAGAAGGTACTCGGTGTTGTGAGGATCGAGTTCTATCGCCCGTTTGATCGCATCCAGTTGGCCCTGCCAATCGCCCAACTCTCCCTTGACGTCGGACATCACCGCCACAATCCGCGGATCGTTCGGCGCGCGGGAAAGAAGCGGCTCGAGTTCGGCCAGAGCACGGGCGGCGTCGTGGTTCAGATGCCAATAGACGTTAGCCTGGAGAAGATGGGCGTCGATCAGGTCCGGCTCGAGCTCAAGCGCCTTCGCCAGATGCGCTTGGCTGTCGGCGAGCAGCTGCGGCGAGCGCTCTACCATCAAGTAAGAGCGCGCCTCAGAATCTGCCAGGTGTGCGTAGGCCAGGGCGAAACGCGGATCGAGCGCAACCGCCTCTTTGAAAAAGTCAATTGCCGGCATGAGGCTGTTCGCACGCGCGGCTTTGAATTCGTTTCTCGCGTATTCCCCCTTCAGATAGCGGTCGTAAGCCTGGGGATTCGAGGTCGGCACGCGCGATAGCTCCTTTGTATCCTGAGGCGACAATTGTGCCTTCAATTTGCCAGCAACGGCTTCGGCAACTTCTCGCTCGACCTCGAACACTTTCTTCAATTCGCGATCGTAACTCTCGGCCCACAGATGACTGTCGTCGCGCGCGTTCAACAGCTGGACGTTGATGTGAACCGCGTCGCCAAGTCTCTGGACACTCCCTTCAAGGATGGCCGCCACGCCCAATTCCTTGGCGATTGTGCGAAGGTTATCAGGGCGGGCCTGATATTTGGCGGTTGAAGTTTTGGAGATGACCTTTAGCGCACTGATTTTTGCCAGCGCGGTCAGGATTTCATCCTGCATGCCGGCGACGAAATAGGCGTTGGCTTTGTCTTCGCTCAGATTTTCAAACGGCAGCACCGCGATGCTGCTTTCGGATATGGCTGAGCTTAGTGCCGTCGGCCGTCGAGAAAGAATGACAAAAGTGGCAACTGCGGCCGCGACGATAAACAGTGCCGCCGCCAGAGAACCCCATCGCACCCGAGCGCGGCGTTTTTTCAATACCTGAAATTTTTTTGGCAGCTGCGGATTGCCAACTTCGTCCGAAAAAAGATTGGCAATCCCGACGCGCACTCCGTGCTTCACTTCACACGTGCCCAGATCGTGCAGGAGCGATCGCCAACGATCGTCTTGCTCGAGATCTTCGGCCACGTGCTTGGAAAGCAGGATGTGTCCGGCATCCCCGCAATCCATCACTCGTTGCGCCATGTTGATGCCGGCGCCGGCGATGTTGGCTCGCTGATTGACATCGACGACCTCATTGACCGGGCCGCTGTGGATTCCCATGCGAAGCTGAATCGCGGGATGACTTTTCAGCGCTCGCGCAATCTCCATCGCGCATTGCGCTGGCGCCTCCGGATTAGTGCGGAAAACGAGGGCCATGCCGTCGCCCGTCGGCAAGCGGATCAATTTTCCTGCCGACTCGGCCTCGCGGAATTCGCTCGTCCCACTGACGATTTCGTTCAGCTCGCGCAGTAACTCGCTCTGCTGCTTAAGCAGCAGCTTGGAATAACCGACAATATCGATGAACAGAACATGCCCGATCTCCAGCCGCTCTTTGTCGCTCGACATGGCGCGCAGTGTAAAGCACGCGTCGCCACATTAAAGTTAAAAGCATCGCCTCCCGAATACGAGATGTTTTCTACTTTCTAACTTCTACTTTCGACTTTCCTCTAGTGTTAAAGACCTGACCCGTTTTTACTTCGGCGCCGTCATCTTGAAGGTCAGACTAACCTCCCACGTTTGACCGAACGCTTCCTGCCTGCCGTTCGTCGCCACCTTTCCTGAAATCTGACCCGCTTCATTCCTGAAGTCGCTCATCTTAACTGAGGAAGGCGAACTAATTGGTTTTTGTTTGAGCGCCTCGTGGGCGATGTCGCAGGTTACGACTTTTCCGTCGGCGTGAATTCCAACGACCAGCGCGCTGCCATAATTACCGAAGAGCGCTTTGAGCCCCGGTTGCGTGTCTTTGGAATGATCCTTCTCCGTAAACACAAGTGCGATCGTCTCCTGGCCGGCGACCGGCGTGGCCTTGTGCGCGGAAACAAAGGCGAGCTTTGCCGGCTGGTCGTTTCCCAGGAAAACACCGTTTACCTCTGAGTCGGCCGCAGGTAATTGCGCGGCGCTCAGTAGACTGACGATGATGAGAACAGAAAAAATGCCCAGGCGTTGGATCGACATCTTCGTGACTACTTCTTAGCTCTCAACTATCAGCCATCAACTCTCAACTCTCTGGTCACTCGTCACTGTTTTTTCCGTGCAAAAAGGCGTTGTGACGTTGCGGGCGATGCCGCACAATCGAAGGAGAATATCATGAAGACCGTACTGCTCGTTTTCGCAATCGCACTCACGGCCGTGTTTCTTGCCTTGTCACAGACAAAAGGCAGCGACGCAAAGAAGAGTCAGTTAGATGGCACCTGGGAGCTGGTCTCCGGACAGCAGCTCCCCAAAGGAGCACGGGATATCAAGATAATTTCGGAAGGACACTTCATTTTTGTTGCTTACGATACGGAGAAAGGGAAGCCGCTTTATACAGGCGGTGGAACTTACATTCTGAACGGAAGCTCCTACGCCGAACACATCGACTTCGCGAGCGATGAAATCTCCGGGGCCGGTCTCGTCGGTAAGGACCAGCCATTTACCGTAAAGGTGGACGGGGATACGTTTACCCAAACAGGCACTCTCTCAAATGGAAAAGGTCTGACGGAAGCATGGAAGCGGGTTAACTGATTCGCTTAGTCGAAGGACAACCTCCACGCTTATCGCTATGCCGCGTCAAGTCCTTCTCGGCCTCGAGCAACTCCAGCCGGGCCGCCAGTCACTCACTTGCCGAGCCGTAGCATTGCGCAGGCTGTTCGCCGCAGCTGCTGACTACTGGCCTCCCCCCTGCAATGCTGGACGTTGTATTGGGGCAGGTTCTGACCTCTGATCTCTGCCCCAACTCCTGTGTCCCGTCACGATAAAAATATCCGATTGACTTTTCAATACGTACGTCCGTATTGTTCCTTAACCTGGCGATGGGTAGGCCTTCTCTCCGCGGCAAAATATTGCGAACCGGCATGCGCTTGATGTTTAGGTCCGGTTATCAAGGAGCGACTGTGCGCGACATCTGCGCGGCTGCTGGCGCCCCGCAAGGGTCGTTTACCAACCATTTTCGTTCGAAAGAGGCCTTCGCCGAGGAAGTGCTCGACCAATACTTTGATTACTTAAAGGGATTGGTGAAACAGGCGCTAAACGATGAGACTCGCACGCCACGCCAGCGGCTGAAGCGGTATCTCGATATCATCACTGGCAAGCTAGAATGCGATCGCTGGAGAATCGGATGCCTGATTGGTGATTTGAGTTTGGAAACCAGTTCCCAGAGCAAACGCTTGCGCGCGCGGCTCGACGCAATTTTTCAAGAGTGGCGCACCCTATTTGCGTCATGCATTGCGGCGGCCCAGTCTGCGGGCGAAGTCGATTCAAAGTTTGATGCCACCGAGCTCGCCGAATTCCTATTGGCGTCCTGGGAAGGAGCAATTCTACGAATGAAGGTCGAACAGGGACCTGCAGCTCTTGAACGCTTCAAAACAATTGTATTTGAAACCGTCTTCAAGACACCCGGAACTCTTAACGCCAGGACGCGGCGGGTATCCGGCCGATCAGCGAGATGCGGTGCTAATCGAGCCCCGGGTCGGGCAGCGATGAATCTCAAAGCAGATTGGAGATAATATGAAACGCCCTTTGTTGGTGGGGTCAGTGACTATGATTGCTCAGCTCTTGATGGCGGCTTCCCTGCTAGCGGACCAAACAAAAAGCGAGGAAGCGTTTGATCGCCTGGCGACGCTCAAGGGACCATGGAGGGGGGAACAAGAGGGCGTTAAAGTCAGTTTGATTTATACGCTGACCGCAAACGGCAGTGCATTGATGGAGGAGTTTCGACCCGAGAGCGGGGCGGTAATGATTACGATGTTTACCGTCGACGGTGATCACCTGATCGCCACCGACTACTGCTCGGCGAAGAATCAACCACAGATGATAACGTCCGCCATCACCGATGTGCAGAAGCCGCTGGCATTTTCTCTTGCTCGCATCACCGGATTGAAATCGCCAGACGATTGGCACAATACCGGCCTGACAATGATCCAGGAAGACGACGATCATTTGACGCAAGAATGGACTTATCAGTCCAAGGGCAAGAGCGGGAAAAGGATCTTCCGATATACGCGTGTTCGGCCATGAGCAAGTTGACGAGCCTGCGTGAATGAGTTCACGAGCGACACATGCGGTCGATGGCGCGAGAGTGAGATCGCATATTGCCGCGCTTGCAACCGCCTGTCTGCTTAATTTAAGTGGACCAGTCCAGGCAGATCTCGCCCCCGCGCAGCAAAGTTTGGTTGACGGCAAGATCGCGCGAGATGGCGCTGATCTTTTCTATACCATTGCCGGCGCGAGTGGTGATTACGTGCTCGTGTTAAGTGGCGGCCCGGGCGAAGACATCCGGTCGATGCAAGGTGTGGCTGACGAGCTGGGCAAAAAATATCGATGCATCATGTGGGAACAACGCGGGACAGGTAGATCGAAGCTGCCAAAGTATGACGCGTCGACGATCAACCTGAACGCATATATTGAAGATATCGAGGCGCTCCGTAAGCAGCTCCACGCCGAGAAATTTGTCGTGGTCGGAAACTCGTGGGGAATGATTCTCGGCCTTGCTTATGCAGGGACACACTCCGACGCAGTCCGCGCAGTTGTCACGATTGGTTCGGGTCCGATCACGTTGGAATATCTCAGTGTGTTTTCCGACAATCAGATTGCAAGACTCGGTGCATGCGAACTCGAAGTTCGCGACTTTTGGAAGGATCCGGCGCGCGAAGTAGCTGACTCCGACCGCGCCGCATTTGAACGCTTACGCGCGGCAACACCGGCTTACTTCTACGACCGAAAGAAGGCGTTGCAGATGGCCTCGGAACTCAAGCCTCAGGATTACAATTTCCGCGTTCCGCCTGCCTTTCTTAAAGCCGAGGGAAAGTATGACATCCGGCCGAAACTCAGAACGATCACTGCTCCGGTCCTTCTCCTTCAAGGGCGCCAAGATCTGGCAGGCGAAGCGAATGTTTGGGAAGCGCACTCGCTAATCAGGAATTCGACACTCGCGTTCATCGACAAATGTGGCCACATGCCATGGCTGGAACAGCCGGAGCAAACTTGGAAAATTGTCGATGAGTTTTTAGCGCACTTACCGAACAACTAATGCCAGTCCGGCTCGGACCTCGCGCTGAATCCGTACTATTCACCGACCTCGATATTGCTGCGGAATCTGAGATAGGCAGACCAACCCGGTCATCTGGTTCGATCACGCATTCGTACGCCGCTTACGATGCAAAATCAGAGGGGACCCAAACTTGACGGCTTTAAGCCGTCAAGTTTACGCGCGTCACGCGGCACTGCTTCGTCACCCGCAGCAGTCTTTTGACGCGCCTTTATGCCGGAGCGGCTCGCTCTCGCAAGACATGACGACGGCTGGACTTAAAGTTCGAGGCAAACCTTGCCAAAGTGCTTTTGGGTTTCGAAATACTTGAAAGCAGCGACGATTTCCTGCAGCGGAAAACGGCGGTCGATAACGGGCTTCAAACGATTGGCCGTTATCGCCCGAATCATGTCCTCTTGATCTGCTCTGCTGCCAATGGAGATCCCGCTGATACGAATCTGATTCGAAAACAGTGCCGGGATCTCCACTTCTGCGGCAGAACCAGTCAAGACGCCAATTAGGGCGATATGCCCGCCCGTCCTGCAGGCTGTGATCGACTGCGTCAACGTGCCAGGTCCGCCGACCTCAATCACATGATCGACACCGCGTCCGTCCGTCGAATCCTTTGCCTTCTGGCCCCAGTCCGGCACGGCCTTGTAATTAATGACGGTGTCGGCCCCGAGACGCTTGAGCTTTTCCAACTTCTCCTCGGAGGAAGAGGTAGCGATTACTCGCGCGCCTGCAGCTTTCGCGAATTGGAGCGCGAAAAGCGATACACCACCCGTGCCAAGGATCAGCACCGTATCACCGGGCTTGACCTG
>WNGE01008303.1_pt1 | contig 11771 bp, 13 predicted proteins | sample 5400651 | NCBI WGS metagenome assembly WNGE01 (sample SAMN13153370, study PRJNA577476) | soil metagenome | isolation source: 60 cm soil or saprolite under grassland replicate 2 | place: USA:California | collected 2016-06-15 | reverse complement strand
GGAGGCGACGCGCGCATGAGGATCGTCCGCACGATCGCGGAGATGCGCGAGGCGCTCGCGCCGTCGCATCGCACCGTCGTCGGCCTGGTGCCGACGATGGGCGCACTGCACGAGGGCCACCTGGCGCTGTTCCGGGCGGCGCGACCCGAATGCGACGTCCTCGTCGCCACCGTCTTCGTCAACCCGGCGCAGTTCTCCGAGTCGAGCGACCTCGCCGCGTACCCGCGCGACCTCGAACGCGATGCCGCCCTGGCCGAGGGCGTCGACCTGCTCTTCGCGCCCGACGCCGTCGAGCTCTACCCGCCCGGATTCGCGACCTGGGTCGTGCCGGAAGGCGCCGCGGAAGGGCTCGAAGGCGACCACCGTCCCGGGCACTTCCGCGGCGTCGCCACCGTGTGCCTGAAGCTCTTCAACATCGTCCGTCCCCAGCTCGCGTGGTTCGGACGGAAGGACGCGCAGCAGGTCGCGGTGATCAAGCAGCTCGTGCGGGACCTCGACCTCGACCTCGACCTCGAGATCCGCGTCGTCGACACGATCCGCGACCCGGACGGGCTCGCTCTCTCGTCGCGCAACATGCGCCTGACGCCGGAGCAGCGCGAGCAGGCGCTCGCGATCCCGCGCGCGCTCGCGACGCGCGACGTCGACCGCGCACGCGCCGCACTCGCCGAGGCCGGCCTCGAGCCCGAATACCTGGCCGTCGCCGACCTCGACGGCCGCACCCTCGCCGTCGCGGCGCGCGTCGGCGACGTTCGCCTGATCGACAACATCCGCCTGGAAGGAGATTCCGCATGAGCACCCGCCCCGGCACGCCGGCGCCCGCGACCCCAGCCCCCGGCAAGCTCCCGCTTCCCGAGCTCCTGGAGATGAAGGCGCGCGGCGACAAGATCGTGATGATCACGGCCTACGACGCCCCCGCAGCGCGCCTCGCGGATGCCGCGGGCGTCGAGCTGATCCTGGTCGGCGACACGGCTGCGATGGTCATGCTCGGTCACGAGTCGACCGTGCCGGTGACGCTCGACGAGATGATCTTCCTCACCAAGGCGGTGACGCGGGCGGCACGGCGGCCGCTCGTGATCGGGGACATGCCGTTCGGCACCTATGAGATCTCGGACGAGCAGGCGGTCGGGTCGGCGATCCGGATGGTGAAGGAGGGCGGCGCGGACGTCGTCAAGCTCGAGGGTGCCGGCCGGATGCTCTCGCGCGTGCGCGCAATCGCCGATTCGAACATCGGCGTGATGGGCCACATCGGGCTGACGCCGCAGTCGGCGACGAAGCTCGGCGGCTTCAAGGCGCAGGGCCGCTCGGCGGACGCCGCTCTGAAGCTGTACGAGGACGCGCTCGCGCTCCAGGACGCCGGCTGCTTCGCAGTCGTGCTCGAAGCCGTCCCGGCACCCGTCGCGGCACGCGTCAGCGAGGCACTGCGCGTGCCGACGATCGGCATCGGCGCCGGCGCCCGGTGCGACGGCCAGGTGTTGGTCTGGCACGACCTGCTCGGGCTCTACGCAGGACGCACACCCCGCTTCGTCAAGCGCTACGCGGAGGTCGCGACGGTGATCGGCGACGCGGTCGCGGCCTACGCCGCCGACGTCCGCAGCGGCGCCTTCCCCGAGGAGCGGCACACGTACTCGATCCCGGAAGACGAGCTTGCGCTCTTCGAGCAGGCGCTCGCGGAGGTTCGCAGCATCTAGTGCAGGATGTTGTGGTCGAGCGCCCAGCGGACGACGTCCGACCGGGAGCGCGCCGCCAGCTTCCGCATCGCGTTGGCGCGGTGCATCTCCGCGGTCCGGATGGAGATCGTCAGCCGCTCGGCAATCTCCGTGTTCGTGTGTCCGTAGGCGAGCAGCGTCGCCACCTGCTGCTCGCGCGGCGTGAGCTGAGTCATGGCTGCAGCGTCGACCGCCGCCGATGAGGCGGCATCGGCGGCGGCACGGACAAAGACTCGTAGTTTTTACGGGTTGCGCTCTGACACGGCTGTCATAGTTTCCGCCGTCAGTGGCCGGGACCGACCTCACGATCCTGATCGCGTATTCGGTCGCCGTCGTCCTGGCCGTGGCGGCAACCGCCGGCATCTGGCTCTCGACGCGTAACCGCCGCCCGCTCGACACGCACCGCCTGGCGGAGTTCGAGAAGCGCTGGCTGCTGATCGTCGTGGTCATCCTCGTCGCGCTGCTCGTGGCGACGATCTGGTTCACGCCGTACGGGAAATCGACGCCGGCGAACGCACAGATCGTCCACGTGCAGGCGCGCCAGTTCTTCTGGCAGATCCGGCCGGCGACGGTGAAGGTCGACCAGCCGGTCGCGTTCGTAACGCGGTCGAGTGACGTCAACCACGGCTTCGGCATCTACCGCGGCCACACGTTCATCGCGCAGATCCAGGTCGTCCCCAACACGAACTCAACGCTCGTGCACACGTTCAGGCGGCCCGGGACCTACACGATCCTCTGCCTCGAGTTCTGCGGGCTCGGCCACGCCGACATGCGCGGCACGCTGCGGGCGACGAAGTGACGACGCGCTCCCTCGTCGGCCGCTACCTGGCGGCGTCGACCGTGATCCTGCTCGCGTCCGGCCTGCTCGGCGTCCTGATCCGCGAGAGCCAGGCGGGAATCGCGAAGCTGCCGGCCAACGACTGGTACGCGCTGATGACGGCGCACGGCCTCGGCGCCTTCCTCGGCTGGGCCGGCTTCGCAGTCATGGGCCTGGCCTTCTGGGTGCTCGAGGAAATCGGCTTCGAGCTGCGACCGCTCGGACGCTGGCTCGCCGAGGCGACGTGGTGGCTGATGGTGGTCGGTATCGCGGGCGTGATCGTCTCGACGCTGTTCATGCACTTCGCCGGCTCTTGGGTCTTCCTGTATCCGATCGCGTTCCACAGCGCCCACCAGTGGGGCCGCTGGGCGACGGCGATCTTCTCGTTCTCGGTGCTGCTCGCGGGGCTCTCGATCGTGACGTGGTGCCTGGCGATCCTGCACACCGTCGTCGGGCCGGCGCTGCACGCCGTCAAGAGCGGGATCGGCAACCGGCTCGGCGTCGCGCTCGGGCTCGGCTTCCTCTGGCCGAAGCGGTTCGCGACGAACCCCGAGCCTCTCCCCTACGCCGTCATTCCGCTGACCGTGATCGGGATCGACATGATCATCGCGACGCTGCCGCTGGCGGTGCTGCTGGTCGAGATGATCGTGCAGGCGTTCTCGCCGGGAGTGCACGTCGACCCGCTGCTCGCGAAGAACATCCTCTGGTTCTTCGGGCACCCGGTCGTCTACCTCCTGCTCTTCCCCGCGGTCGCCGTCTACTACTACCTCGTCCCGAAGCTCGCAGGGCGGCCGCTCGTCGCCGGCAACGTGATCGCCGTCGCGTGGGCGATCGCGGTCGTCGCGAACGTCCTCGTCTGGGCGCACCACGTCTACCTCGACTACCCGAGCGGATCGCACCAGGGCGCAATCAACACGCTGATGCAACCGACGACGTTCGCGCTCGTGATCCCCTCGGCCCTTTCGCTCTACTCGCTGGGACTGACGATCTACCGCTCCGAGTGGACCTGGGGCGTCGTCGAGACGACGCTCTTCCTCGGCCTCTTCTCCTGGCTGACGGCCGGCCTCTCGGGCGTCGTCAACGCGACGATCGCGTTCGACCAGGTCGTGCACAACACGCTCTGGATCGTCGGCCACTTCCACCAGATGGCGATCGTCAACATCGGCTTCGTCGTCTTCGCCGGCATCTACTACTGGGTGCCGAACGTGCTCGACAAGCCGCTCTGGAGCGAGTCGCTCGGCAAGTGGCACATCTGGTTGACGTTCATCGGCGTCACCGTCAACTCGGGCTTCTGGCTCTGGCAGGGACTGAACGGCGCGCCGCGGCGCTTCGCCGACCTGCCGTCGGGCTACGAGGCGTCCACGCTCGCCGCGCTGCCGTTCGTCGCCCTGATCGCGTTCGCGCAGATCCTGTTCGTCGTCAACATGGTGCAGACGCTGCGCGGCGCCGAGCCGCGTGCGGCGCGTGCGCAGCGCGGCGACGGCCTGCTGATCGCGGTCGAGGGGCTGATCATGATCGTCGCGGTGTTCCTCGCCTTGGGCGCCGGCGCGGCCGGCTTCTTCCTCGGCCGCTCGACCGGCTCGTCGCACACCAAGACGGTCACCGTCGGTGCGGCGCCGGCCGCCAACCCGGGCAAGCCGGTCTTCGCGAGCGCCGGCTGCGGAAGCTGTCACACGCTCAAGGACGCCGGCGCAACAGGCACGGTGGGCCCGAACCTCGACGCAGTGAAGCCGGCTTTGGCGCTGGTCATCGACCGGGTCACGCACGGCAAGGGCGGGATGCCGGCATTCGCAGGGCAGCTCTCGAAGGCGCAGATTCAGGCCGTCGCGCAGTACGTCTCGTCGGTCGCGGGCCGCTAGGCCGCGTTCAGCGCGAGCGCCGCAACCACGAGCACGGTCGCAATCACGATCGCCGCCATGCACGCCGCGACCGCACGCAGCCACGGCCACCCGTGAACGGCGCGGACGCCGATGACAACGAGCACGGCCGACCAGGCGACGAACAGGAGCTCGAGCGCTTCGAAGACATGCGAGCCCGTGCCTGCGTCGCTGCCGCCGGTCTTGAAGACGTCGTTGCCGTACAGCGCGAGCTTCACCGGCCACAGGACGAGTGAGAGAGCGAGCGGTACCGCCGCAAACGCAACGACCTGCCGGTTCCGTCGGAAGGTGCCTTGCGACCCGAACGCCTTCACGCCGCCGTGCAGCAGCCCACCGAAGATGAAGTAGGTGAAGCCACCGGTGATGCCGCCGGCGATGAAAGCCCACACCGCGACGAGCAGGTCGTCGTAGGTCGAGTCGTCCATCAGGTGCCCGGCGGTGCCGCTCGCGAGCGCGGCGGCGATTCCCGCGAGCACCACGATCGCCAAGATCGGCTCGGCGCGGTCGGAGAGCGACTGCTTCGACTCGTCGCGCAGCGCGACGAACACCGGCCGCGGCCGCTGGAGCACGAGCAGCGTGCGCAGCCACCAGTCGCGCATCGCACTCAGCCTAGCCTCGCGGCGTACCATCGAAGGGTGGATGCTCTCCGAGTGTCCCCGCACCTATGCGGACACGATGGAAGCGTGGCGGAGCAGCTGCCCGCGGCTGACGGTCTGGGAGGACGCGGTCGCCGACGGCCTAGTCGCCGTACGCGGCGGGACGGTCGTCCTTACCGCCGCAGGCTCAGCTGGTCGTGACGGTGCGGCCGTCGTGGCAGAGGTAGACGGTCTGCCCGAGTAGGCCGGCGCGCTGCTTGCGCGGCGCACGATGATCCGGGCAGAGAGTGTGGTGGCGGTTCAGGAACGCCGCCAGCCCGCCTGCGAGCAACATCACGAGACAAACGACGCCGATCAGCGTCAAGACAGCCCGCTTGCTGCGCCAGTTCACGCCGCGACGACGGCTTGGCGCTCGAGCAGCGGCCGCAGGAACTGGCCCGTGTACGACTCGGCGACCTGCGCGACGTCCTCCGGCGTGCCGACGGCGATGATCTCGCCGCCCTCCTCGCCGCCCTCGGGACCGAGGTCGACGAGCCAGTCGGCCTGCTTGATCACGTCGAGGTTGTGCTCGATCACGAGCACCGTGTTGCCGCCGTCGACGAGCCGCTGCAGCACCTCGAGCAGCTTCTCGATGTCGGCAAAGTGCAGGCCGGTCGTCGGCTCGTCGAGGATGTAGAGCGTCCGCCCGGTCGCGACCTTGCAGAGCTCGGCGGCAAGCTTCACGCGTTGCGCCTCGCCACCTGACAGCGTCGTCGCGGGCTGGCCGAGCGTCATGTAGTCGAGCCCGACGTCGTGCAGCGTCTGCAGGCGGCGGCGGATCTTCGGGATCTTGGCGAAGAACTTCAGCGCCTCTTCGACGGACATCTCGAGCACGTCGGCGATCGTCTTGCCCTTGAACCGAACCTCGAGCGTCTCGCGGTTGTAGCGCTTGCCCTTGCACGTCTCGCATGGCACGTAGACGTCGGGCAGGAAGTGCATCTCGATCTTGATCTGGCCGTCGCCCTTGCACGCCTCGCAGCGCCCGCCCTTGACGTTGAACGAGAAGCGCCCCGGCTTGTAGCCGCGCACCTTCGAGTCGGGCGTCAGCGAGTAGAGCTCGCGAATGTGGGTGAAGAGATCGGTATATGTCGCGGGGTTCGAGCGCGGTGTGCGGCCGATCGGCCGCTGGTCGATCTCGATCACCTTGTCGAACGCCTCGATCCCTTCGACGCTCTCGTGCTCGCCGGGCTTGACGCGCATCCGCTGCAACCGGTTCGCGAGCGCCTTGTAAACGATCTCGTTCACGAGCGTCGACTTGCCGGAGCCGGAGACACCGGTGACCGAGATGAACTTGCCGATCGGAAAGTCGACGTCGATCCCCTTCAGGTTGTGCTGCGCGGCGCCCCGGACGGTGAACCAGCCTCGGTCCTCCACGCGCCGGTCGGGGATCGCGATCGAGCGCGTGCCGGCGAGGAACTGCCCCGTGACCGAGCGCTTGTTCCGTTGCACCTTCGCCGCCGTCCCTTCGGCGACGACGTGCCCGCCGTGTTCGCCCGCACCCGGTCCCATGTCGATCAGCCAGTCGGCGCTGCGCATCATCTGCTCGTCGTGCTCGACGACGATCACGGTGTTCGACAAGTCGCGGAGCCGCTCGAGCGTGCCGATCAGGCGGTCGTTGTCGCGCTGGTGCAGGCCGATCGACGGCTCGTCGAGGATGTAGAGAACGCCGACGAGCTGTGAGCCGATCTGCGTCGCGAGCCGGAGCCGCTGTGCTTCGCCGCCCGAGAGCGTCGCCGACGCGCGGTCGAGCTGCAGGTAACCGACGCCGACGTCGTCGAGGAAGGTCAACCGCTCGCGGATCTCCTTGACGATGCGATGCCCGATCAGCTTCTCGGTCTTGGTCAGATCCAGGCTGTCGAGGAACTGCAGCGCGCGCGCAACCGACATCTGCGTGAACTGGTGGATGTTGAAGTCGCCAACTGTCACGGCGAGCACTTCCGGCTTGAGGCGTGCGCCCTTGCAGACGGGGCACGGACGGAACGACATGTACTCCTCGATGCGCTCGCGCTGCGAGCTCGAGTCCGTCTCGCGGTAGCGGCGCTGCAACGAGGAAACGATGCCTTCGAAGTCGATCATGTAGGAGCGGCGCCGGCCCATCCGGTTGCGGTACTGGACGTAGACCTTGTCGCCGCCGGTGCCGTAGAGAAAGTAGTCCTGCTCCTGCTCCGACAGCTCCTGCCATGGCGTGTCGGTCGGGATCTCGTAGCGGTCGGCGATCGCCTGGATCACTGCCTCGTAGAAGCCGGAGCCGCCGACGGCCCACGGCACGAGCGCGCCGTCGTCGATCGAGAGCGACGGGTCGGGAACGAGCAAGTCGGGATCGATCTCCTGCTGGGCGCCAAGCCCCGTGCAGCGCGGGCAGGCGCCGTGCGGCGAGTTGAACGAGAAGATGCGCGGCTGGAGCTCCGGCAGCGAGACGCCGTGCTCGGGGCAGGCGAACTTGTCGCTGTAGGTCTGGCTCCCTCCGCTGTCGACGAGATCCACGGAGACGAGCCCGTCGGCGAGCGCGATCGCGGTCTCCACCGATTGCGTCAGCCGCGTGCGCAGGTCTTCCTTCATCACGAGGCGGTCGACGACGACCTCGATGCTGTGCTTGTACTTCTTGTCGAGCGCCGGCGGCTCCTCGAGCGTGTGCTGCTCGCCGTCGACCTTGACGCGTGAGAACCCCTCGTTGCGCAGCTCCTCGAACAGGTCGCGGTACTCGCCCTTGCGGTCGCGCACGACGGGTGCGTTGACCGTGAAGCGGGTCCCCTCCGGCAGCGCGAGCATCTGCTCGACGATCGAGTCGATCGACTGGCCGGCAATCGGCCGCCCGCAGACCGGGCAGTGCGGCCGCCCGACGCGCGCATAGAGGAGACGCAGGTAGTCGTAGATCTCCGTCACGGTGCCGACGGTCGAGCGCGGGTTGCGCGACGTCGTCTTCTGGTCGATCGAGATCGCCGGACTGAGCCCGTCGATCGAGTCGACGTCCGGCTTCTCCATCATCTGCAGGAACTGCCGCGCGTAGGCGCTCAGCGACTCGACGTAACGGCGCTGGCCCTCGGCGTAGATCGTGTCGAAGGCGAGGCTCGACTTCCCGGACCCGGAGAGGCCGGTGATACAGATGAGGGCGTTCCGCGGGAGCCGGACCGTGACGTCCTTGAGGTTGTGCTCCCGGGCGCCGTGGACGACCAGTTCGTCGGCTGCCATTGATGTTCCAGTGTACCGTCCGAACGTGCGTTCGCCTAGGGCCTTCTGCTCAAGTAGCCCTCGAACGCGGCGTACATCTCGTCACCGAAGAGCACGAAGCGGACGAGGTCGAGAGTGTGGTGACGGGTCGCCTCGATGGCGATCGGCGCCGCGAGCTCGGGCGGGTAGCCGTAGACGCCGCACGAGATCGCGGGGAACGCGACCGTCCGGGCGCCGAGCTCCTGGGCGACCTCGAGCGCGCGGCGATGGCACGACGCGAGCAGGTGCGGCTCGCCCGACTCGCCGCCGTGCCAGACGGGCCCGACCGTATGGATCACCCAGCGCGCCGGCAGGTCTCCGGCCGTGGTCGCCTTCGCGTCGCCCGTGTCGCAGCCGCCGAGCAGGCGGCACTCTTCGAGGATTGCGGGGCCGCCGGCGCGGTGAATCGCTCCGTCGACCCCGCCGCCTCCGAGCAGCGACGAGTTGGCGGCGTTGACGATCACGTCGACGCGCTGCTCGGTGATGTCGCCGCGGACGAGCTCGAGTCGGCTCAAGCCTTGCGCCAGCGGCCGAAGACGAGACCGCCGAGGGTGAAGCCGAGACCGAAGGTGCCGACGGCGAAGCCGCCGATGGCGATGCCCTTGCGCCAGGCCGAGAGGCGCTGCCAGCGTCCGAGGGCCTCGCGCTCCTCCTCTGTCAGCGCTTCGCCGCGGCGCTGCTTCCGGAGCGCCCCGCCGGCGCGGAGGCCCAGATAGAGGTCGTCGAAGATCTCTGTCGACTGCTCGTCGGCCATGGCGTCCACTGTATAGCCTGCTTCGGTGGTGGTTACGCGCATCCTGCATGTGTCTGACCTCCACTTCGGTGTGCGAGACGACCCCGCCGTCGAGCAGGCGTTGCGGTTGCTCGTCGAGCGCACGCGGCCGGAACTGCTGATCGCAAGCGGCGATCTGACTCACCGCGGCCTCCGCGAGCAGCACGAACTTGCCGCGGGCTTTCTCCGCCAACTCGACATCCCCGTGCTGGCGGTTCCCGGCAACCACGACATCCCGTATCGCGTACCGGCGCGGTTCACGAGCACCTGGTCCGAGTTCGAACGCCAGTGGGGCACGACCGAGCCGATCCACGCAACACCGACGCTGCACGCCGTGGGCATCAACTCCGTGCGTCCGTGGCGCCACCAGTCCGGCGGCGTCAACCACGCGCAGCTGAAGCGTGTGACCGGCCGGTTGGACGGCGCCGCGCCCGGCGCCTTGCGCGTCGTGGCACTGCACCATCAGATGATCGGCGCGCCCTGGCGCACCCGAAAGCGTCCTGTCGCCCGGCGGACGCACGTGCTCGAGCGGCTCGTCGACTCGGGCGCCGAGCTGATCGTCGGCGGCCACATCCACCAGGGCGTCGTCTGCGAGCGCCACGAGTTCGAGGTGATCGCCGGCGACGCTCGCGGCGTCGTCGTCTCGATCGCGCCCGGTCTCGGCCAGCCGCGCCCGAAGCGCCGCGGCGAAGCGCGCGGCTGCGTGCTCTACCGCGCGACCGAGGACACGCTCACGTCCGAGACGTACATCTGGCGCGACGACGACTGGGGGCTGACCGCCGTGCGAACGTTCCCGCGCGGGCCGAAGCCGCTCGCCGTGGAGAGCTAGGACTCGGAGTCGACGACCGCGCGCTTCGCGGCGAGCTCGTCGTCGTCGATCACGCCGGCGCGGTGCAACTCATCGAGCGCAGCGAGCAGCCGCGCGCGCTTGAGCTGCTGCGGATCCGGCGTCAGCGCATCGGGATTGAGGCCGAAGCGCTTGATCCGCTCCCTGTACTGGTCGACGTGGATCCCCCGCTCCGGGAACTGCATCGCGCCCGGGCCGAAGACCGGCCGCTTCTGAACGAAATGCCGATAGGCCGCGACGAGCGACATCGCGACGCCGAAGGAGAGAAACGAGACCACGTAGCCGTTGTTGCCTGAGATCGCCCGTCCGACGGCCGCCCCGACGATCGAGCCGGTGAGGCCGATGGCGAGCGTCAGCCAGGCCGGCATCGGGTCGGGCCCCGGAATCGCCAGCCGTGCAAGCGCGCCGGTGATGAACCCCGACGCAATGATCGCGATCACGAAACCGGCACTCACGCCCCTCGCCGCCTTTCGCTCCCGCCCGGCGGAGCCGGGCTCCGCGAAAGGCTGGCGTCGAACGTGAGCAAGCTCATGCGGCCGTCTGGGCGAGAGCGTTCAGCTCCCGCCGCAGCTCCTTGATCTCGTCGCGCAGCTTCGCCGCGTACTCGAAGCGCAGCTCCTCGGCCGCCTGGAACATCTCCTCCTCGAGCGTGATCACCAGCTTCTCGAGCTCGTCGCGGGAGAGGCCCTCGACCTTCGCCCCGCCGCGCCGGCGGCGCGAGCTCGGGACGTGCGGCTGCTCGAGCGCCAGGAACTCGGCGATGTCGGAGACGCCCTTGATGATCGAGAGCGGCTCCGAGCCGTGCTCCTCGTTGTACGCGAGCTGGGTGGCGCGGCGGCGGTTGGTCTCGTCGAGGGCGCCCTTGATCGCCTCCGTCATCTTGTCCGCGTACATCAGCACGCGCCCGTTGACGTGGCGTGCGGCGCGACCGATCGTCTGCACCAGCGCGGTCTTGCCGCGCAGGAAGCCCTCCTTGTCCGCGTCGAGGATCGCGACGAGCGAGACCTCCGGCAGGTCGAGCCCCTCACGCAGCAGGTTGACGCCGACGAGCACGTCGTAATCCCCGAGCCGCAACTCCCGGATGATCTGGATCCGCTCGAGGGTGTCGATCTCGGAGTGCAGGTAGCGCGCCTTGACGCCGGCCTCGAGCAGGTAGTGAGCTCCTCGCGGCGGCGGATCTCGTTCAGCAGGTCGTCGATCTGGTTACGCGTCGGGCGCAGCTCCACCTCCGGATCGACGAGGAACGTCGGCCGGATCAGCTGCTCGACCAAGCGGGTCGAGTTCTTCAGCTCCCACGGGCCGGGCGTCGCCGAGACGAACACCGTCTGGGGCACCTTCTCCAGGAACTCGTCGAAGCGGAGCGGCCGGTTGTCGAGAGCGGACGGCAGCCGGAAGCCGTAGTCGACGTGCGTCTGCTTGCGGGAGCGGTCGCCCTCGTGCATGCCGCCGATCTGCGGCACGGTCTGATGCGACTCGTCGACGAAGACGACGAAGTCGTCCGGGAAGTAGTCGAGCAGCGTGAACGGGTGCGAGCCCGGCGGCCGGCCCTCGAGGATGCGCGAGTAGTTTTCGATCCCGGAGCAGAATCCGAGCTCCTGCATCAGCTCGAGGTCGTACTCGGTGCGCTGGCGGATGCGATGCGCCTCCAGCATGCGGTTCTCCGACTCGAACTTCCGCACCTGCTGCTCGAGCTCCGCGCGGATCTCGGAGACCGCGCGCTCGATCGTCGGCTTCGAGGTGACGTATTCCGTCGCCGGCCAGATCGCAAGGTTGTCGAGCTTCGCGTAGACCTCGCCCGAGAGCGGGTCGAAGTGCGTGATCTGCTCGACCTCGTCGCCGAAGAACGAGATCCTGTACGCGGTCTCTGCGTTCGCCGGCTGCACCTCGAGGATGTCGCCCTTGACCCGGAA
>WNGE01007579.1_pt1 | contig 11771 bp, 12 predicted proteins | sample 5400651 | NCBI WGS metagenome assembly WNGE01 (sample SAMN13153370, study PRJNA577476) | soil metagenome | isolation source: 60 cm soil or saprolite under grassland replicate 2 | place: USA:California | collected 2016-06-15 | reverse complement strand
CGGTTGCGTCGTTGTAGTTGCTATCGCCCGCTCGGTTCACTTTCACCGTGCAGGTGCCCGTGCCGCTGGTCATCGTGATGTCGTTGCCGGCCGCCGTGCAGACGCCCGTCGTGCTCACCACCAGCGGATTGGAACTGCTACCGCCGCCCGGTATCACCGTGAACATCGAGTTGTAGGCCGCGCTCGCCGGCACGCCCGTGAGCGTCAGCGCCGCCTGGTTCGCCTTCTGCAGGTTCACCGTGGTGGCGGGGGTGCTGGTGACGTCGTTGTAGTTAGTGTCTCCGGCCATGGTCGCCGTCAGAGTGCAGCTGCCGGTACCGCTGTTGGCCGTCAGCTGATTGCCCAAGATCGTGCAAGGGCCGGATAACAGGTTGTAGGTCACTGTGCCGCCCGTGGTGCCACCCGTGACGCTCAAAGTCTCGCTCTGATTGTAGGTCAATGGCGTCGTCGTGTTCAGCGTCAGCGCCGCCTGGTTCGCCTTGGTGACCGTTAAGGTTTGGTTGCCGCTGGTGCTAGCGCTGTAAGTTGTGCTGCTGATCGTCTGCTGGGCAAACGACGCTTGGACGGTATGATCGCCAACTAAGAGAGCTGACGGGTTATAGGTAGTGATCGATGCGAAGCCACTAGCGTTTGTTACTGCGGATCCTACGGAGATTGCGTCGACTGTGAAATTAACCGTGGCGTCGGCCACCGCTGCTCCACCTGTGGTTCGAGTAAGCGTTGCTGAGAGGGTTACTGGTCCAGAAGAGCCGAACGGGACCGAGGCCGGGCTGGGTGCGGATAGCGTTAGAGTTGTGGCCACGGTCGCCGCCGTGAAGGTGACTGTTAGCGCCGGACCGCCGCTCAACACCGCACTGCACGGGTTGGTCGTGCCCGAACAAGTCGAAGAGCTAAGATTTGCCTGGCCGCTCCAGCCCGCGAATGTCGATCCGCTGCCGGCGCTCGCATTGAATGTCACAGTCGCGCCATTATCCGAGGTCGTGATATTGGGCACGCACGTGCTCGTAACGGTCTGCGAGCTTGCGCCTGTGCCAGTCCCACCGCATGAGGTCGGTGCGTTAACGGTCCCGGTGCTCGGGGTCATCGTCACTGAGCCGGTGCCGGTGAACGTTAGAACCAAGTTACGGGCATCCTTAAACGCCGTCTGCGCTGTGAAGCCGGATGATTGACCGATCGCTGTCAGACTAAATATTCTGCCGACGTCGATTTCCTGCGGAGCAAACTCAGCGGTTACAAAACTGCCCTGCTGGTTGGCGACCGCAGAGAGGAAAATATCCGGATATTCTTCAGGGAATTCGTGAAAATAGATGTCTACCTGCTCGTTCGGTTGAAAGCCACTGCCGGTGATGGTGACGATCTGGCCCGGCGCGTAATCAGTTTTGTCCGTGGTAACACTCGCCCTAGAGCTACTCACCAGATTGGCAGAGTTCAATATCTGGCCTGCGCTGTTGATGCCGCCGACGACCAGCGCTTGATTGCGTGAGGGCAATTCCGTTATCGACTGATCGGCGCGGTCGAGCAGCGCCAACTGTTCAGGCGTCAGCACGCCTTGGAGCAGTGGATCTTGGGAGATCGACGGCGAAAATAGCGCCGCGCGGCTCTGTGTGCTTAGTGTTGCCCCGAGCAGATCTGCGTTCGGCGGCAAGAGCGCCTTGGCGAGAAAAATCCCATTGGTCGGATCAAAGACCTCCATGGACAACTCGGCGTCGCCGCCGATGATCTGCACCTTGCCGTCCGTCAAGAGCTTCAAAGTCGCCAGCGCGCGCGGAGTCTGCATGTCGGTGGGCGGAATATAGAAAGATTGGGAAGCTGTATCAAAAACTTCCGCTGTATTGAGCACGGTGTTTTGCGCGTTGACGCCGCCAACGATCAGCACCTGGCCGGAGCTGGTGAGTATGGCGCTGTGAAATTTGCGCGCCGCTGTCATGTTTGCAGCGATGGGCGAAAAACTCTGCGTGGCCGGATTATAGATCTCGGCGCTGCCGGAGGCGTCGCCGCCTGCAACGAGAATGTTGCCGTTGGCTAATGCGGTGGCCGTGTGGCCGCTGCGAGGTGCGGTCATCGACGGACCGGTGGTAAATGCAGCCGTTACAGGATTAAAAATTTCGGTGGACGTGAGGGCGCCGCTCTGGTCGCGCCCGCCGACGACGAGCACGCAGCCGTCGCCAAGCCTGGTGGCTGTATGATCGGTGCGCGCGGCACTCGACCCCGCCGCGAGAGAAGAGGTTTGCGAGACGGGGTCAAAAATTTCTCCCTGGCTTACCATGCCGTTTAGATTATCGCCGCCGACTATCAGGACTTTGCCGTCTTCTAAAAGAGTCGCGGTATGCCCGCGACGTTCGACATTGAGTTGGGCCGTTCCGACGATCTGAGCGAAAGAAGGGACGGCGTAGGCGATGTTCGCAAGGATGCCGACGATTGCTATTGTCACCCAAGTTACGAGCCGGTTGGCCGCTCGACTCGCTCGCCGCACCTTAACGATTGATGGTGGGCATTTCATTTGAGCGTCCAAAAAAGTCTTCATTGCACTCTCCATATCTTCATTCGCCTTTCGCGTTTCGTTCACTTTATTCAGGGGCAAAAAAAAACCGGCACAGAAAATTCTGTTGCCGGTTTCACCACTCGCTCCCTGATGCCCGTGGTGACCACCTTGGGCTGTCAGTTCATCGCGTCAACAATTAGCTGAACGAGGAACGCGTTTTCTCTTTTCTGCTCGTCCCTCGCCTTGCCCGAGTCGTTCGCGGGCACGGGACCTCAAAGCACTTCCTGTGCCGAGCGCTAAAAAATTCCGACTCTGGGAAAACCAAGCTCGCCTTGCATCGCTTGTCGTGAGTTGACGCGGCTTCTTTCTTCGATGCCTTCAGGCAGCATTGCCAATTGTCACTGTGGATTCGTCAGAGCTGGCACACGAACAACTCCTGCGCGGCGTAGATCGGATCGCATCGCGCGTCACGGCGAATGCCGTGCGACGGGAAATCGGGAGCGTGGTAACCGATGTTAGTTAGTGAGGGATCCTGGTAAGGAAAAAAGGAACTTTCAGTAGTCGCGTGGCAAATAAAACTCCCCAGAGCGAGTTGCCGGGATGATCTCAAAGAAATTTAACACTGAAACTATTGTCACGGTTCGTGACGGACTAGGGAGCGGCTTGTTGGTGTTTGGATCAGGCGTAGGAACAGTAGAAAGTGTTAGAAACCTAAGCCGAGACATGTTTGCGGCTATCCAGGGGGAACTTTCTGAATCGACTTACCATTGGTAAAAAGTTCGTAGCCCTTGATTCCTAACTCGTATCCCCGCGGCGGGTGGTCAGAGAAGTCGGTGACGACGAGGTCGAGCACGAGGAGAGTCTCGCCGTGGGCGGGCACTTGAAACGAAAGTTTCAGTGGGCCGATGGTATTTTTGACCGGCGCGGCGCGGCGAGTTTTTTTGAGCAGGGCGGCGATGGTTTTGACCTTGAGATGAAAGGCGTCGAACGAGCCGGGATCGAGGTCGCTGCGAAAAACCCGCGCGGTTTTTTTGCCGGTGTATTGGGTTAGGTCAATGGTGGCAATCGATGGTGTTAAGTCTTTCCAACCAGTTTGCCAGAACATAAGTCCCGGTTGCGGGCTGATCAATATTTTGTCGACGGTGATATTAAGGTTGGCAAAATCGTCGATTGCTTCGCGGTGATCTTTGATCTGGATTTCGAGTACACCTTGGTTGCGCTCGGTAGTGAGCGCAGGTAAAGCGAGAAGGCAAAAAGCAATAACGAGATTGCAACAAGCGAAAGGAACTGCCGACTTCACTTCTTTGCAGAGGCGAGCCAGTCGATGTCTTTGAGAACTTCTGCTTCCTGCCATTTATCGCCATAGTAGTCGACGCGCCGATTACCTTGTTGATCCACCAGCGTCGTCAAGGATGTATGCTGTACCTGTCCGGATTCGGTCTTGGTCACGTTGACTCCGAATACTTTCCACACTTTGGTCAATTCTTGACGCGAGCCGGTTAGAAAAGACCAATGCTTCAGGTTGGCTTTGAAACGGTTGGCGTAATCTTTCAATACTGCGGTGCCGTCGCGCTCGGGATCGGTAGTGATGCTCACCAGGGCGTAATCTCTCGTTTTCTTTTCTTCCATTGCCCGCTGGATGGCGGCGAGCTTAGCCGTCAGTAGCGGGCAGACGTCAGGGCAGGTGGTGAAGATAAAAGTCACTAAAACGAGTTTGTCGCGCGTGCTGCTGAATTGAAACGGCTTGCCGTCCTGATCGGTCAGCTTGAACGCCGGTACGGCCTTTTTTACGACGCGGCGGCCGATCTCACTGGGCTCTTTGGGTGGAATTGGAATATGCGACGATACGACCGAAGGGAGGAGAGCGGTTCCTAACAGGAGCGCAACCAGTGCCTGGCTACGATTCGACTTTGAACTCATAAGTCACATCGAGAGCTTTGGTGCCGTCGGGCAGATCGCCGCGCACCAGGTAGGTGCTGTTATAGACCTGCTCTTCCCCGGGGCGAAGCCGCACCGGTAGCAAGAGCGCGCATTCGACAAGATCCAAATACTGCTTTAGTTTCGCCGGATCTACCAGGTGAACGATGCGGATGTGAATCTCATTGGACGCCTGGTTTTTGACCTTGAAACCGATGGTGAATGGCTCGCCCGATCGCACGATGGTTTCTCGGGTGATGGGTTCGGCCACAATCGTGCCGTCGGCTGGCACGATTGTGGCAAATTTGACCTTTACACCGGTGGCCCAGTTGAGAAAAACTCTCCACTGGGAGTTTTCCTTCACCAAAATAAATTCTTCCTCGCCTTCGATCATTGGCAATTTCCTATCATGCGCGAGACGGTCGATGTTCGAGATGATCTTCTTCTGTTCCGCCGCGGGCAAGGCATTGAGCCGTTGCTCATCCCACTCCAGCAGTAGCGGCGCGACGCCGTTGGCATCGGGAAGTTTCAGCGCCACCTTGACGCGGCTGCGTGGTCCGTCCACTTGCTGCGACACCTGGCGGATTTCGATCAACTCCGCCAGCTTGCGCGCCGCGTCCAGAGCGAAACCGGTAAACGCGCCGCGCTCGCGCATATAGTCGTCGCGTTTCTTTATTCGCTGGTCTACCGCCGAAATCAGACGGTAGGCCTGGCCGAGATCGCGCGCGTAGAGCAACCGAAGATACTTGGATAAAACTGGAACAGGATCATCACCAAGATTAGGGCTGTATAACCAGAACAGCACCGGCGACGCCAGTATGAGGCTGGCGCAGGTAGCGAGAAGAACTTTTTTGATCAATAGGGGCATTCGTTATTTCAATCCGAACTTTCAGTTTACGAAAGCCCCAGGCAGCTAGCGTCCCTTTGCCGGAACGGTCCAAAAGTAGATCGTGCGGCCCTCGACGCGTTCGACTTTGTCCGGTTTCCAGTCGCCCATGTCGAAAGAGTGAGAAACGATGCGAGAACCCGGTTTAAGCTGGCTCAGGAGATTTGGTCTCAATTTCAAGTTGACATCCGGCAGGAGATACATGGTGACCACGGACGCCGGCGACAAATCGACCGTGAGTATGTCTTGGTTTCGGATCTCCGCTGATTCCTGGACGCCCGCCTTCTGAATATTCGCGCGGGATTCCCCGACCAAGTCGGGATCGATTTCAAAGCCAACGGCTTTAGCGCCTTTTTTGGCCGCGGCGATGACGATGCGACCATCGCCGGAACCAAGGTCGTAAACGACGTCGCCTTTTTTGACGCCCGCGAGCTCGATCATTTTATCAACGACATATTCAGGCGATGGCACGTAGGGCACAATCTTTTTGGATTCAAAAACTGAATCCTGAGCATAGGCCGAGTCCACTAAGCCGCGCCCGCCGAAATTAAGAATCGTCGCGTTGGGCAAGGCAAGACTGACCATTAATCCCACGACTATCGATGGGCGAAGGATGCTCATGATTGTCACCTCACGACTGATTCTGCGCAACCGCAGACCGTAGCTCAATTAATCATAAAAACAACTTGGCTGCTAGATTCGGGTAAAATTCCGATTACGATTTCCTCTCCAGTAATGACAGCAGATCGTTTTCCAGGTCCTTGCTACGCCATTTCTCGCCGAAATGATTAAACCGCCGCACGCCCTGCCGGTCGATAACGGTGGTTAGACTTGTGTGCTGGACCAAACCGCGGGCTTTTCTGATGACGCGGATGCCGAAACTTTTCCACACCTGGTCGAGCTGGGCCTCCGAGCCAGTCAAGAAAGCCCAGTTTGTGAAATCCGCGTTGTAACGTTGCGCATATCCTTTCAACACTTTGGGTGAATCCACCTCCGGATCGGTGGTGATGCTGACAAAAAAAACCTCTCCGGCATAACGACTATTCAAATGCCGCTGTAGCTGAGCCAGATTTGCCGTGAAGATGGGACAAACATCCGAGCAGGTTGTAAAAATAAAATTCAGCGCGACTACTTTGCCACGGAGCTTGGCCGAGTCGAAGCGCTCGTTATTCTGATCCAGCAGAACAAAATCGGGCGCTTTTACGTTCACAGGCGAAAGATGTTTTGGACCGTTCCTTTGTATCTCTGAAGCCTGTCCAGCTTGCGCGAGAGAAGACAAAACCAGGACCGCGAGTCTCAAGCCTGCACGAAATTTATTTGACGACTCTGAAGTCATAATTGAGGGTCAGTTGTCGCACGCCTTTCTGGAATGCTTCCTCTGAGCATGTACGTGCCGGAATACTCTTGCTCTTCACCCGCCGCAATGGTCACCGGCAAAAGAAATCCACACTGGACAAAATCCAGATAGTCGGCGACGTTTTGCGGTTCAACCAGATGACCGATGCGCATAGTGATGGGCTGCTGCGTCGGGTTTTTGATTTTCAAGCTAATTTCAAATAGATCACCCGGCACCACGACGACCCGGTCCGTGGATAGACGGGCATTTAAACCCGGTGCCTTCGCTAAATCGAGCCGGAGCGGAATGCTAACGCCCGCGGCCCAGTTTAAAAAGACACGCCACTCGCCGTTCTCTTTGACAAGCTCGAACTTTTCTTCCCCTTCGCTCATTTCAATGGCCCGGTTCTTTTTTCGCTCTTCCAATGTCTTGAGAATCTCGTTGTGTTCGGCGGCCGGCAGCGCGTTCAATTGGAAACGGTCCCAGTTACGCACGAGTGGGGCAATTTTCGCTGGATCAGGAACCTTATAGTGAATCTCGAATCGAGCGCGATTCGATGATTCCTCTGTCTTGACCAATGTGACTTGGATCGACTCGCTGAGTTTCCTGCCGACCTCGAGCGTAAAGCCGCTAAAAGCACCGCGCTGTTGCACATAGCGATTGACGTCGCGAACTTTGCGGTCTTCGGCCGAAATAAACCGATACGCCTCGAGGAAGTCACGGGCGTAGGTGGCGCGAAGGTAAGCTTGAATGACTTCTTTCGGATCGCCCATGTCGATCACGCGATCGGCGGCGTTGACAGATTCTATGGTTACCAGCACCACGAAGATAATTATCCCGGTAAATCTTGCCGAAATTAGTAGCGGATTTGACGAACTTGCGAGCCTAACAATTCTCATCGCGATCATTGTGCTTTGCTGTCCTCTGACGAAACGGGTGTGCTACTTTACCTCAAATTCTACTCGATCTGTGGCGTTCAATTCGGTTTGATGGTCGTCGGCCACGACGCGGAGCTCCAATGTGTGTTTGCCTGGTTTGATGCCGTTGAGGGTACCTTTTTCGCTTTCGAACATGCCCATTAGTTGGCCGTCGACGTAGGCATGCGCATGGTGGCCACGTTTGCCCTTAGTTAATTTGAACTCGATGGGGACCTTGTCGCCCTTGATCACTTGACCTTTCGTTGGCGAGAGAAGGTTGATGCGCGCTCCTTCGGCCGGTTTCAACACGGCTGGGGCGGTCTTTGCACTGCTCGGTTTGGCGGGCGACTCTTTGGCCTTTGAATGATCATGTTGGGCGAATGCGAACCATGGCAACGACACGATCCATACCGTCGCTAGCACCAAACGAAGAATGTTCATGTTTCAAACTCCTTGCGGGCCTACTTCACCATAAATTCGACGCGGTCGGAAGCGTCGAGCTCGGTTTGATGATCTTCGGCGACGACTCGCAGCTCCAATAGATGGCGCCCGGGCTTAAGGCCGTTCAAAGTGCCCGCCTTGCTCTGAAACATTCCCATGAGTTCGCCGTCAACGTAAGCGTGCACATGATGACCGCGCTTCCCTTTGGTTAAGTTAAATCTCAAAGGCACCTTGTCGCCGGCGAATACTTGTCCGGTCTGCGGCGCTAGTATTTTCACACTCGCCCCATCCGCAGGGAGGAATCGCTTTGTCGAATCGGTTATCGTCAAACCTTTTGGTTGGCCAGTCTCCGCAGCAGGTTGATGCACGGCATGAATGCCGGGAGGCAGGACGGTGAGCAAACCAGTCACGCAAAAGATAAGCAAGCCCACGAAAGTTTCCAATCCGATTCTGCGCAACGCTTTGTGGCTCGCGGCATAACCATTTTCATGCCGGCTAACGGCCCTTGCCAACATCCGTCTGGTGGAAAGAAAGTTCAGTGCGCCAAATCCGAGCATGACGGAAAAAAGAAGCAGCTTAAACAGAAGTACTTTTCCGTAATCCGTATTGACGAGCGTCTCGAGAGCGCCGACGTGAACCCAACTCTGATAGAGCCCCGTAACAGCAAGCAGCGCTACGCTGGCTAAAGCAAGCCGGGAAAAACGCTTGACGATCTTTTCCGTCCGGGCGAGTGATTGGTTTCGCTCTCTTACGGCGAGCTGACATAGGTGCCATAGACCCATCAAGCCGCCCGCCCAGAGAGCCGTCGCAAGGAGGTGCAGCGCATCAGAGCTGACTGTTAATATTCTGTCTTCCCGAACGGCGACCGCGTGGCTCGTCAAACTGCGGCTGGCGACCAATGGAAGCGCTAGAACTGCGAGAAAGCGAATTGCATTTGGGCTTGATTCCCTTCCCGCCAGCATCCAAGTGAGCAATGCCAGCACCGCGCCATAGGTTTCGCGCGCGATCCATACCTGACCGCTCTGCGTCATGGTGAGATAGCGCGACAGCAGCTCCGATGAGGGCATGCCTCGTTGTATTTTTGCGCCTTGAACGAAAAGCACGAGCACGTACGCGCCTAGGAACACCAGCAAGGAGATCAGCGCCCAAGCAATCAGTGAACGGCGCAATTCCTTCGGCTCGCCGTTGGACAATAAAAAACCCGCCGCCACCAACTGGCCGAGAAGACACGCGAGCGCGATATAACCGATCGCCGAGACAGTTGCTTCCAGCGCAACCATTGAACCCCTATTTGGCGGCCGCGCCGACCGTGAAGCGCAGCGTGCCATCAGTGATATGGGTATCCACCGAAAGCACCTGCCATTCCACGGAATAATTGCCCGGACCAAGCGGCTTTAGATCAATGGCCACGGTATCGTCAGCGAGCTTGCGCAACTTGCCTCGACTCACCAGCTCACCGTTTGCTCCTTTGACCGTGATCTGGCTGAACGCTATCTCGATCCCTTCAGTAAATTGAATGCGCACTTCGCGGGGAGGTTCTGTCACGGTCGCGCCGTTGTTGGGGATGGATACCGCCGGATAGACGTGCGCACGAGCGAACCCGGCGCTCACGTGTGTCACGTAGAGCCCCAGCAGTGCACTAAGGGCGATTGAAAACCTGGAATACATAAGTGAACTCGTAGCTCGCTTTATCTTTTTGGCCATCCGACCGTGGCGTTTCTTCGTCAAATTTCACGCGGGCGAGATACGAGTCCGCCGGGCCGACTGCAAAGTTAACTCGTCCTTTCTCGTCGGTGGTCTGCTCTTGCACCGAGGCGGAACCGTCAATGCGACGCACGAGCGTAATCACCTGCGCCGAAATGGGTTTTCCTTTTTGGCGGAGCTCCAGTGTCATCGAACCGCCGGAGAAAACCGCCAGAGGATTGCTCACCGGAATGAGTTCGACCGCATCGTCGCCGGCGATCGACCGGTCGAAGCCTTTGAGATTCTTCGCGGCTGAAACGGTGGGAACCTTGAATGCCGCGAATGCCGTCTTGGCAAGTCTAATCGTCAACAACTTAGGCCCCTCGCCCTGTTGAACTGTTCTGACTTGGCGAGCTAGCACCTGATAAAGACCGTCAACTTTTGGCACGAACGAGGCGAGGTGAAAACCTTTCGGACCTTTGGGTCCGATGGTCTCAGCATCTTCGCCCAGATCGATCAAGCGGTCAGTCAAGGTATTTTGTTTGCCTGTGGGATCGACAATGACGAGCGTCGTATACTTTGAATCCCATTTGCCGGCGATCCGATAGCTCTTGTGTTCGTTGGAATGGTTGCCTTGAAGAAGGGCGATGGTCGCGGCTTGGTTTTTTTCCACGATGGTGGGCGAGATTTCCACCCAGCCGTCGTGAGCCATTGCTGATCGAGAAAAAACCCAACCAATGCAAACCACCACAGTGAGCGTAATTTTGTGCGATAAGGTCATCTATGGTCTCCGTTAATGGGTCCTATTTCAGCCCATCTCAAAAGTAAGTCATTAATTTATTGTCCCTTGCCTGCAATCGTGAATGTAAAATCGCCTTCGGTGACGTGCGTGTCTTTCGACAAAGCCTTCCAGTAAACGCGATAATTGCCGGTCCCCAATGCCGGCAGATCGACTTCAAGCACACTGGCGTCCGGGCCGCTCACACGGCTATTGCCTTTATCGACTTTTTGTTTGGCGGAGTTATAGACAGTGATTGTGCTGAAAGCCGGTTCTAATTCTCCATCAAACCAGATTGTCACTTTCGGCGGAGCGATTGTGATGGTCCAGCCGACCCTCGGATCCGAACGGACCGGAAAGGCGTGTCCCAAGCCGACAGCTGGAAAGGCGGCAACAACGGCTAACGAAACCATGAGGCAGATTTCGGAGTAACGTTTCAACGCTTTCACTTCGAAGTCGGACCAATCACTCCCCAGGGTGTCCAAGTGAAAACGTTGGGCCAGATATCGTCGATAAAGACGTGGATCAATCCCCTGACGCCAACGTTTTTTCCAGAAAAGTTATTCATTGGCACTTGTGCCTCCAGGCCGAGTTGAATATATTTTCCCGCCCAGATCAGTCCGGGATTGGCAAACGCGCTTGTGCGGCGTTTTTCCGGCCCGGAAACCGGTGTCTCAAAGTTGAACTCAACGACGGGAAACATGCGGTCCAAGGGCGCGCTCAGACCGACATCCTTTATGTTCGATTGAAGGTACGGAATGCTGTACATGAGGGCGACTCCATAAGCGACCGTTGTCGGATTGCGCTCCTTGTCGTCGCCGCTTCCGGTGAAGCGGTTAGCCGGATTATTGACGGCAAAGGAGCCAGTAATCGAAAACGGTTTTACATAATTAAGAGCATCGGGTAAGTCGCCAAAACCTTTTCCGAAAAAAGCGGCCGGCGAAATAGTTGTAACTCTCTCTGCCACGCGTTTAGGGCCAACTCCGCCAGCTTCGATTCCCAGGCCCACGCTTAAGATGCCTTCATGCTCAACGCTTCTTAAGAAAGCGTACTTAAGCGAAAATTCGGGATTGCCCGCGCCGGACGTTCGCCGTTCACCAGCTTCTCGCGGATCAAAAAAGATGTATTCCCAGCCGACGCCGAGAGCCAGGTCGGGAGTTAAACGCTTGGCGAACTCAAAACCGAAGCTGGTTTCTCTTCCTTCCTTATCTTTGGGCGCTCGGTCGAATGTAAACAAATCCATTTCGTCGGACGGAAAAGGATCTTCAAGGGTGAGCGTTGACGGGATGAACCTCTTCCCGATAACACCGTGGGCGCGCAATTCGGTAGCG
>WNGE01012779.1_pt1 | contig 11772 bp, 12 predicted proteins | sample 5400651 | NCBI WGS metagenome assembly WNGE01 (sample SAMN13153370, study PRJNA577476) | soil metagenome | isolation source: 60 cm soil or saprolite under grassland replicate 2 | place: USA:California | collected 2016-06-15 | reverse complement strand
CTTTCCGTTGACGCTACTCACGCTTGGCATCTTTTGGTTTGTGATCAACGCTCTCATGCTCGAGCTGGCATCAGCTATCGTTCCAGGGTTCCACGTGGATAGCTTCAAGGCAGCATTCTGGGGAGCGATCGTCCTCAGCCTCGTCAATATGTTCTTCCGCTGGCTGGTCGGGACGAGCAGGCAACGATCATAACGTTTTCAGTCTCTTCTATTCTCCGTGCTGTGGATAACCCTGCCCGACTGAGGGCATCTGAAGAATTTAATTAGCGAGACAGAAATGGGTTGGGTTAACGGCCAAATTATGCGTCGAGCGGGTCATCGGGAAGAACAAAATGTGCCGAAAACGTCCGCAGAGAGTTCCCTGGAGCTGCGCGCCGAACAGCGCTGGGCGCATCTGGCAGAGGAGTTCAAGCGAGACGTCGAGGAGTTTAATCGTCACAAGGGCAATGCCGCTTTCCAACAAATCTCAGATTCTGAGTTTCGCATTTCAAATCCCGCTGCCAGCACGGCAGTGAACGTTAGCGCCGACCTCGATGCCGAAATCATTGAATATCACTACGAGCCCGAAGATGAAAATACCGCCGTCCCGGAAGATGGAATTCTCACGCTGCGAAAATCAAATCGCTCTATTGACATCTATTCCGCTGACCAGAAGCTCAACTCCGAGCAGGCGCGCCGTCTAATCCTCGAACCGGTTCTGTTTCCCGGCCCATCGAGTGATCTGCAGGTGGCCTGATTACCCGCCCTTCTTCTGCTGCACTGTGTTCAAGCACTTCGTATAAAGCTCGAGCAAGTGCCCGGCATATTCCTCCGGCTTCGAAGCAGCTCCGCCTCCCTGGAAACCCACTCCCGAGGAAGTGGTACGGCCATAGCCTGTCGTCATCGCAATGAATTTCATGAGATCGAGCGCAATGTCCTCATTACGCCGCGATCCGGCCGTGAGCGTGGGTACTTCGTCCATGAAGGCCTCCGTGGGGATGCGAATACTGGGGATGTCGTCGTCCATGCGAAAACCCTGGGCAGAAGTTGATGATAACAGAAGGATTGCTGTGGATTGGGTTTAGACGTTCGCCGCTGCTGGGGTATTTGCGTGGACTTGGTTGCTTTGTCCGTTCCGATTCGGGAAAGGCCAGGCGCGGATCCGGCGGAATGCGCCTAAAGGTTAGCTCGCAGCTCCGATTGAATGGGAATGGAGGAAAAGTCTCTATGATTAGCCCTGTCAGCCATTCCAGTCATGCTGACCAAGCCGAACAGACTCGGAGCACGCAAGCCAAACCGCGCGTTCAGAAAACGAACGACAACAACCGGACCGCAAATGTTCAGGATACCGTCACAGTGAAGAATACTAGCGACGTGGATCACGACGGAGATACGAAGTAAAACGCAACTCCTTCTCTCCCGGTATTTCCCGGCCGAAGCGCACGATCTGAGGGAGCAGGCTTATCTGATCCTGCTCCCTCGGTCGCGCACTATGCGAATGCCGTCATTCTCGACGGAGAAGAGCCCAATTGCGGCATGTGGTGCGAGGGAATTATCAGACGGACCGTTGTGCTCTCGGCCCGCGTCCCGCTCAATCTTGAATGTCAATCGAAACCCGCTGAATAAGTCCAGGATGCCAGTCAGTGTGTCTGCCAAACTTCCATGGGGGAGATAATCGCAGTTCTTTAACACCAGTCATCGATGCTTAATGAAAGTGTCATCCTGAAGTTCGGCAATCGCTTGCCGGAGTTGCTCTTGCGTGTTCATCACGATCGGGCCGTACCAAGCAACGGGCTCCTCGATCGGCTTGCCCGACACCAGCAGGAATCGAATCCCCTCGTCCCCTGCTTGCACCACGATCTCGTCTCCGCTGTCGAAGAGTACCAGCGAATGATTGCTTACGTCGTACACCGGCCCGCTATCGGGTTTCGCGACATGCTCAGTCAGTACCGCGCGCGGATTCGAGGCGTCGCGGAACGTGCCGGAGCCCGCGAACACGTAGGCAAACGCGTTACGCGTAGTGTCGATTTTGAACCGTTTCCGCTGACCAGGCGGCACAAAAATGTCGAGGTAATTCGGATCGGCAGCTACTCCTTCCACCGGCCCCTTTTTGCCCCAGAATTCACCACAGATGACTCGCACGCGAGTGCCGTCGTCGTCAGCCACCTCGGGTATCGCGCTCGACAGAATATCCTGGTAGCGCGGATCGGTCATCTTCAACGACGAGGGCAGGTTGGCCCAGAGCTGGAAGCCGTGCATCCGGCCGTGCGTATCTCCCTTCGGCATCTCCTGGTGGAGAATGCCGCTGCCGGCAGTCATCCATTGCACGTCACCGGCGGTCATTTTTCCTTTGTTGCCCAGGCTGTCGCCGTGTTCGACCGAGCCAGCTAGCACGTAGGTGATCGTCTCGATCCCGCGATGCGGATGCCACGGGAATCCCGCCAGGTAGTCGTCCGGGTTATCATTGCGGAAATCGTCCAGCAGAAGAAACGGATCGAAATCCTTCGTCTTACCGAAGCCGAAGGCGCGCTGTAGCTTTACGCCGGCGCCTTCGATCGTGGCCTTCGGTTGAATGATCTGTTTAACTGGGCGGAGTGACATAACTCTCGCTCCTTTCTGTGCCGCGGCAGCTTCGATGTTTGCCGGGCGGCGAATGATTTAGGCCTTTACAAACTCGACATCCAAGGTGATGGTCACCTCATCGCCGACGAGAATGCCACCGGTCTCAAGCGCCGCGTTCCAGGTCAGGCCGTAATCTTTGCGGTTGATCTTTGTTGTCGCCGAGACCGCAACTCGGGTATTGCCCCAAGGATCCTTGGCAGGCGGGGTTGGCCCTTCAGCGGAAAAGACAACCTTGCGCGTGATGCCGCGAATGGTCAGGTCGCCCTCGACGGCTAGCTCTCCATCGCGGACAAGGCTGATGCGGCTCGACTTGAAGGACAGCGTCGGAAACTTCTCCACGTGCAAGAAGTCGGCGCTCTTCAGGTGCGCGTCGCGCTGGGCGTCGCGCGTCTCGATCGAGACTGCTTCGATCAAGGCCTCGACACGAGAGTTTGTCAGCTCGGATTCGTCCAGAGTCAAGAGTCCTGAGACTTTGGCGAATTGCCCCTTCACGTTGGAGATCATCATGTGCTTGACCTTGAACTCGGCAACAGAGTGAGCCGGGTCGATGTTCCAGGTGGTGGTTGCAGTTTGCGGTGTAGCCAGTGTGCTCATGGTGGGTGTCCTTTCTGCTTTCTTTAGATGCGTGATGACGATAATCGTCGCAACAATTATTATGAGATAAAAAAATCAGGCACTTGGTTCTGCGATACCCAGCGGCCAATTGCGCTAAGCTAAAGCCGAGTATTTTCAGGAGCAGCGGGTTGGGGATACTCGCCGCTACGCAACTCCGGGAAATCCCTTCACCCTGCCTAGCGAACGCACAGGTCGACAGTTTCAAAGACGACAACAGCGTTGATTCCACCGAACTTGGGTCCGTACGCATGTCCGTGTTGAACCTCCAAAACTGACCAAGCGATTGCCTCAAAATCTGATGACAAACCCTTTTGAACCATCCCAAAAAGGCTTTCACTCGGAACCCTTTGTGGGAGAAGCATTCTGGTTGCCCTGCTCCCGCACGATGCCGCAAACGACCCATTACAGAAGAGGAACTGAGGCAAGTGAAGAAAGACAGTCTTGATTACAGGGACGTCCTCGGGCATCGGCAAAGCAGCCGCCACCCCTTTTCGCAAGCAGCGGTTGGACCTACGGGCCGTTGGCGGAATCGTCTGAGACTGGCAATCTTGGACGGCAGTACCCGCACTAGAGTCTCGTATCGTCGACAGCCGAAAGTTGGAAACTCCGGTGCAGAATGTTCCGCGAGTCGTCAGCCCTGTCCGTAAGGGCGAGTTCAAACCTATTACGCATCAGCCATGCCGCGAAGCGCCCTGACAATTTACGGCGCGACTAGAAGTCGCGCCCTTGCAAAGCACTTTAAGACCCACCCTGTGCATCGGCGGAATGCCCGCGACATCCTTTCCAACTACTGATGCTGGCTTACCGGAACGACTGCCGGGGAAGCCTGTTCCGCGTTGTTCCCCACTTGCGTGCCAATCACATCTCCGGAAACAATCATTTCTACGCGGCGATTCAGCTTGCGGCCTTTAGCTGAGGTGTTATCTGCAACTGGACGCGTTTTGCCAAGGCCGCGCGCGACTACATTATTGATAGAGACTCCAGAATCCACAAGATAATCGCGCACGCTGCCCGCGCGCTTCTCAGAAAGTCCCTGGTTGAATTCATCGCTTCCAATGCTGTCGGTGTGGCCTTCGACTTCGAATTTCAGGTCGGGATACGCGCCTACAATGCCTGAAATTCTCGCCAATCTCTCGCGCGCGGCGGGCTTCAGCGTGTATTGCCCACTGTCAAAGAGCACATCCGGCATGTTCACCACGAGTCCACGATCGGTGTCTTTGGTTTCAAGCACCTGATTGAGCGCCTTTAGCAACCGGGCGCGCATTTCCTCTTTTTGGCGCGTAGCTTCGTCCGCCGCCAGCCGGGATTTCTCGGCGGCGTCCTGTGCTCTCTGCTGTTCGGCTAACGCAGCGGCGCGGGCTGCGTCGGCTTGCGCTTGTTGCTGCTCGGCTTCTGTTTTGGCCTTCTCTGCAGCTTCGCGATCTGCTTCGGCCAGCGTGCGTCTGCGTGCGTCTTCTTCGGCTTGAGCCTTAGCCTGGGCCTCGGCTTCGGAAGCCGCCTTCGCGTCTGCCTCGGCTTTTGCCTGCGCATCCTGCATGGCGCGCTTTTCCGCCGCCACTCGCTCCTGCTGCTTCTTCTCGAGCGTCAGGACGCGGGCGTCTTCAGCCATCTGCGTGGCGCCACGCGCTGCCGTGCCGATCGGGGTCCGCCCCTGCTTGCGGCGAAGATAATCTTCCGCCCGATCCAGAAAATCCTGCGCTTTACTCAAACTGTCAGCCGCGTATTGCGAAGCTCCGGCAGCCTTGGCGATAGCCACCGCGTTCCTCGCCTCGAGCAAATCCAGCGGCGTTTTAGGATCGGCCGTACTAGAGGGAAGCTGAGCACCCGGAACATCGATGGTGTACTGCCCGCCTTCCAGCATGTCGAACCTGGCATCGATGGCTTCTTCGAAGCCTTTGGTTTCATAGCGGATAATATTTTCCACTACCACCAGGTTACTGGGACGGGTAACGGAGAAATAAGGCTCAGCGGTCACGACCATGCCGAAGGCTTGCAAATCAGTGGTGACCTCCAAGCCGAATTTCCCCTCATTATTAGGAATGACCTCGCCGAGGTTTACGGAACGGCCCTCCGGCGTGACTGCCCAGAGCACGTACGTAAGGTACTGCGCGCCAAACTTGCTGGCCGGCGCAAGATGCGCGAAGTCTGCGCTGATTTCCAGGCGCCCCGCCTTGCTGTCGACTTTTCCTTTACCGGAAGCTTCGGGCATCAGGCTGGTGCCTTTGAAGTCGACCATAGTCGATCCGCCTCGGTGGCGGTAGTTCACAGCTTTCGTGGTGCGCGAGACTACCTTGACCCGGAATACCGGCGTCTTTGCCATGGGTTCGACGGCGGGCGTGTCTTGCTGGGCGAAGGCGCAGCCCGCTAACAGCATCGCGCAGATAGAGACAACATACTTCCTCATTGAGCTATCCTCTGGAATGAAATTGTCGTGCGAAATGACGTTGGCTCTAGTTTCCGACAGTTCGGGAGACCTCGGAAGTGTCTGGTAAGCTACCCAGGTTACTTTGGTGACTTGCGAATCGTGACGGGCATTTTATCCCACCAACGTAACTGGATTCGACGAGCCACCCTAGAAGGCCGAACGTCACAAATCCCAGGCCATCCAGCTTCCGCAGTTTGAGCAGGCACATCAATTATTCTCCCCAGCCTGCTCAGACTAGCCCTCTCGCTTCCTATCCATTTAGAATCCTTAGTCCCGCAATCTCAGAAAACCAAGAGAGCGCACTTGATTCCACGCTACACCCGCCCGGAAATGGGCCGCATTTGGAGCGATGAGAACCGCTTTCGCACCTGGCTGGCGGTTGAGATCGCCGCCACTGAAACCCTGGCCGAAGCTGGCAGGGTCCCGAAAGAGGCTGCCAAAGCTATCTGCGAGCGAGCGGATTTCAGGCTGGAGCGGATCAATGAGATCGAAGCCGAAGTGCGCCATGATGTTATCGCTTTTACGACGGCTGTCGCTGAGATCGTGGGCCCTGAAGCGCGCTGGTTCCATTACGGATTGACCTCCAACGACGTGGTTGATACCGCTCAGGCTCTGCTCATTGGTCAGGCTTCGAAAATCATCCGCGCGGGTCTTCAACAGCTCTCCGAGGTCCTGAAACGCCGTGCCTGGGAATTCAAAGACACGCCCATGGTCGGCCGCACCCACGGTGTGCACGCCGAGCCGATTACTTTTGGAGTCAAGCTGGCCAACTGGTATTCCGAAACGCAACGCAATATCGCGCGTTTTCAAAACGCAGCGGAGGACATGCGGGTAGGAAAGTTCTCCGGGTCGGTCGGCACATTGGCCCACCTTAGCCCTGAGCTGGAAGAAAAAATCTGCTCGCGCTTGGGACTGAGAGCTGCGGCAGTTTCATCGCAGGTTATTCAGCGCGATCGCCATGCGGCTTATCTCGCTACTCTTGCCGTGATAGCCAGCACGCTCGACAAAATCGCCACGGAAATTCGCCATCTTCAGCGTACCGAAATCCGCGAAGTAGAAGAATATTTCAGCGAAAAACAGAAAGGCTCGTCGGCGATGCCGCACAAGAGGAATCCAGTTACTTGCGAGCAAATCAGCGGCCTTGCCCGCGTCGTGCGCTCGAACGCGCAAGCCGGATTCGAGAACGTTGCGCTCTGGCACGAGCGCGATATTTCGCATTCATCCGTCGAACGTGTCATCATTCCCGATTCCACGACGCTGGTCGATTACATGCTCCAGAAAACGGCCAATCTGATCGATACCATGTTCGTGTATCCGGAGCGCATGAAATTGAATCTGGAAAGCACTGGCGGGCTGGTCTTCAGCGGCCAGCTTCTGCTGGATTTAGTGGAGCACGGCGTTTCGCGCGAAGACGCCTATCGCATGGTGCAGCGAAACGCCATGCGCGCATGGAAGGAAGGACTGAATTTTCGCGAGCTGGTGTTTTCGGACCCAGATATTACCGGCCGTGTGCCCCGTGAGCAGATCGAGCGGGCTTTCGATTTGAAGCGGCAGCTGCGAAACATCGATGAGATTTTTGCGCGCGTGTTCGCAGGAACAGAATCACAGGCGGCGGAAGGGCCGCCCTCGAAACGACACGCCCCAGCCATTGCAAAGAATTAGCCGGCGTCGCGTTTTTGGCTGCCGCGCCTCTTCGTAGGCATCCACATCAGTCTCACGTTCTTTTTGCCATCGCTCCATCTACCGATGCCGCTCCGGGCCCGGACAGAATCAGCGCGATGCAGGCTGCTAGTAGCGTCAACGGATATTCATATCCTTTCGGATTGAAGAAACCATTCTTGAGGTGAACCAGAAGAACGGCCACCATCATGTCGATCGCAATCAGCGCTGCTGCCCAGCGTGTGACGACGCCAAGAATGAGCGCAATCCCTCCCAGAAATTCGACGAGCGTCAGAATCACCGCCGAGACCGCGGGCACGGGAATACCCATTCCGCCCAGCATGCCAGAGACTCCGTGAAATCCGAATACGAACAATTTCTGCGCGCCGTGGACAAGAAAAACAATCCCGACAATTACACGCAAAACCGTGAGCCCCCACTGCTGATTGGAGCCGTTTGCCATGAGATCTCCTTCCTTTTCGGACAACTGTTTCGCTTCGCTCCTCCAGATGGACAACAGACACCGTGTTAATAAGAAACTACCGTCGCAAAAATCAGGCGACTTGTTCTCGTGCCATTTCCAGCAGCTTGATCAGTGTTGTCAGTCTCTGATTACCCAAGTGTCCCAAGATTTTACGGGTGAGCTGCTCGACTGGCCGGTCCAGCCTTTTCAACAATTGGAGCCCCGCTGGCGTGATGCGCGCTATGACCACTCTGCGGTCCTTCTCTTCCCGGGCCCGCTGCACCAAACCGCGACGCTCGAGCCGGTCGATCAGGCGAGTGATATCGGGATCGCGATTAATCATTCTTTCGGCGATCTCGCTGCACGAGCGTCCTTCATCTTTCGCGCCGCGTAAAATCCGTAATGCATTGTATTGCGTGGGAGAAATCCCGTATGGCTTCAACAGCTCAGAGGCGTGCCATTGTAACTGATCCGCTGTGCGCTGAAGCGAGAGCAGAGCCTCCTCTTCCAGGCTGCTGAACGGCTTAGCTTGCTTGATTTCGGCCTGAATCCCGCGACCCATGGTTAAATAGTATTTGTTATAACGAATAGTGTCAACACGATAGAGACATGCTCTTTTCGAACTTGTCGGTAGGTTTCAGCAAGCATCTCTCCTGCGAACCACCGCATCCAATCATTTAACTAACCAGTTAATCAGTGTTGGGGAGGAAGTCTAATTATGAAACACGTGTGGAAGTCTGTGGCGCCCATTCTTGCGGTAGCTCTGCTGGGAACAGGCTTACTTGCCCAAACTACAAGCGCGGCACGTTATGACGGCGGAATCCAAACCAAAGTGACGCAGAAGCTGACAGACAAGAAAGAGTTCCGTAATGTGAAAGCGTCGACTGAGGATGGAATTGTGACGCTGAGCGGTAGAGTTGAGCTTTATCAACAAAAGCTGGACGCCGCGAAGAAAGTCCGCAAAATCGCGGACGTGCAGGGGGTGCGCAACCTGATCGCGGTGAGCACGACGGTGCCCGACGTCGAACTGATGGCGAAACTCGAGCGCAAGCTGTACTACGACCGCATCGGCTATGACAATGTATTCAACTTCGTTGACGTGTCGGTGAAAGATGGCGTGGCTACGTTGAGCGGCGAAACGCGCACGGATGTTGGCCGCGACTCCACCGTTGATCTGGTAAACAGAACACCGGGAGTGAAAGATGTGGTGAATAACGTCAGAGTCGCTCCGGCTTCGATCTTCGATGATCAAATTCGCCGGAGCGCGCTTCGCGCCATCTATCGTGATCCGGTGTTGAACCGTTACGCGATCGATCCCGCGCTGCCTATCCGCATTGTCGTGGATAATGGCAATCTGACGCTGTATGGCACGGTGCTGAACTCAATGGATAAGCAAGTGGCCGGTATCCGCGCTGGCCAGATCTTCGGCGTCTTCAAAGTTCAGAATAACCTGGAAGTCGCGAAGCAGTCGTAAGTTGCGCGACTAAAGACTATGCAGGACGAGCCTCCCGCCCATCCTGCTGCGTTTTGAGCGCACATTTGATTTATGCGCGATCCGGAAATGACACTTGCGGGCGCTATTTAGCAGTGAGGAATTTGCTTTCGCAAGTTTTGCCGAACCAGCTAGATGACGCCTTTAGTGAGCGAATGTTTGGTTGCAACATTCTTATCAGTAGATTCTTCTACAGCGATTTCGAATATGAATACAGAGCTACTCTGGTCGGAGCAGTCGAACCTACGTTGCCGTCCGGCCTTGCCGGTTTCTTGTTTTCACGCACGAGTTGTGATGGAGGACGGTGCGTCTGTCTAATCTCTAGTACACCCCCGACAAAGGCCGCTCTTCTGCATTTCCTGTGCTTGCATGTGGAAATTTTCGCGGCAGATTCACTAGTCGCGATCTCCTCGGGATCTGCTGAAGCGTGAGAAGCCTTGCAACACGCGGCTTTCGGAGATTTCAGGTCCGCGTCGATCCGCGTGAATCCGTGACAATGAATTTTGCGGTTGCACCATAAATTTGCAATTGACCACGGCGCAACTCCCGAGTACATTCAACTCACTTCACCCTCCAGAAAAACCAGCCTAGACAAAAGCCCTGGCCAATCGCACATCGAACGTCAACCACAACCCCTCCCTCCCCCAAGGGTGGATGTAGTGAGCAAGCATGAATACGAATGGCAAATCTACCGCACACGATTTCTGATCCGGGCCAAGCAACTCGCTGAACCGCTCGCGTTTATTGACGCACTCGGGCGCGAACACTGCGGTCGTGCAGGAGACTACATCGTGGAGTCCTCTGACGGCACGCGCCGCATTGCTCCGCGCGAAATCTTCGAAGACATCTATGTCGCTATGGGGCCTGCCGAGGACTGGCCATCCGTCGCCGTCCGTCGCGGCGTGCTCATTCCTGAACTGAAGAATCCCGGTTCAAATCGAGCCGCAGTAGAGGCTTAGACGTAGGTTGTGGAAAACGCAGCTCGGGATAACCGCATCTCACGTGTTAAGATTGAGATACAATATATAGCGTTAAAGTATTGACAACCCCCATATACGGGAGTAACGTTTGCTTCCCATAGAGCTTGTAAACGCCTCGGAAAACGGAGACGGCGATGCAAGGCTAAGAACAAAACAAGCGGGGCGGAAGTCGCGGTAAGAGGTGACCCCGAGCCGCCCCGCCAAACAAGCTGAGGCTGAAGAGCTGACGCTTTGGGTTGTGCGGTGGCCGTTCCCCGGTTCCGTGCGCGGAACATCCCCTCGGGGAACGACAACAGTTTGAAAACTAGATTGTGGAAGTTGCCTTGCGAAGAGGCCCAGCAGTTGGTGCTTTCTTCGTTGGCAAATGGAGCATCGGATGGAAGGTTTGACGCGCTTGGTAAGCGATTCACTGGCTCGCCACGGCATTGAGACCGCAATTGATTATCGCCGCCTGCAGTGGTCAAAGTGGTTCCATTGTGAATCCAGTGTCAGCTTTGTGCTGGCGCCCAGCAAGCCCGGGATTTTTTCTTTAGCTGAGGAGGTGGCCCCGGCTGGCGGGTTGGCGGCCACCGATGGCAAACGCATGCTGGCTCTGGTCCGTATCTCTGAAGCAGAAGACTTAGGTATGGCCCTAGGGCGGTTGTTTTTGCCTGGAAGTCCGGAACGTGATCGCCTGCTTGGCGGGCGCTGCTTCGCCCGTTATGCAGTGATAGAAGACGAAGTTCAGCGCCGTTCCGCATACAGTGCCCTCCAGCAATGGATGGCTAGTTCATCCGACGGCCTGAGTACCAAACCGGAATCTAAGACTTTCGCGTGGGGTAGTTCGCAAACTGCTGAACCGAACCTGGAACCGGCGGGAAATTCGATCGAATCTCCCGCCCCGCTCCCGTCCGGATTTTAGGTGGAAGAAACTGGTCTTACTTGAGCAGAAACAACCCGAAATGGGGTGTAAATTTAGCGCGTGGCGAGTGCAAACGAGATTCAGCCGCGAAGCGGCGGCATAGGTCAGCCCGGCACGTGAGTGCCGGGTGAGCTACGTTACAAGATCACGCGCCCCCGAAGGGCGCAAGCGGAACTGTACATACAATCACAACATCTGTAACTAAATAGAGGACGAACATGGCTGAGGTTAAGACAACAGGAGTCCCTGCTGAGAAGCCCGCTGCGAGCGCGATTCCGGCAAGTACAACCGCATCTGCTACCAGGACTGCCCCCGGTTTGACTTTCCGTCGTCTGTTCACCAAGCCCGGCGTCTCCCCCTACGATGAAATCGAATGGGAGAAGCGCATTGCTCAGATCACCGACTCCAAAGGCGGCGTGATCTTCGAGCAAAAAGACGTGGAGGTTCCTAAAGACTGGTCCATGACGGCGACCAACATCGTCGCCAGCAAATATCTGCATGGCACGCTGGGAACGCCTGAGCGCGAAAGCGGCGTGCGCGCGTTGGTGACACGCGTTGCCGAAACCATTCGCGACTGGGGTTTGGCGCAAGGCTATTTCCGCACTCCCGAAGACGGCGCGACCTTTCACGACGAAC
>WNGE01007578.1_pt1 | contig 11772 bp, 12 predicted proteins | sample 5400651 | NCBI WGS metagenome assembly WNGE01 (sample SAMN13153370, study PRJNA577476) | soil metagenome | isolation source: 60 cm soil or saprolite under grassland replicate 2 | place: USA:California | collected 2016-06-15 | reverse complement strand
AACGCGACGTGGTCGGGCGAATGGCCGGGAATCGCGACGACGTCGAAGGTGATCCCCGCCACGTCGAGCGTCTCGCGTCCGGTCAGCTCGGTGTCGATCTCGTATGGGCGCACTGCGAGCCAGCCGGTCGCGCGCTCGGCAGGCATCAGGTCCTTCGGCGGCGCGTAGACCGGCGCGCGCGTCCCCTCGGCAAGATCGGCGAGCCCCGCGACGTGATCGGCGTCCGCGTGCGTGACGAGGATCGCGGCACAACGCGCTCCCGTGCGGGCGAGCTGGAGCCGCAGCTCCGCTGCTTCTCCACCCGGATCGACCACGACGGCTTCGGACGCACCGCGCTCGGCGCGTACGACGTAGCAGTTCGTGCCGACCGGACCCAGTTCGTAACGGTCGACGACGAGCGGCACGACGCGTGAGTCTAGCGACGGTCTTAGACTTTCCCCGGTGCAGAGCTGGAACCTGAGCGAAGTGGACACACCTGGCGGCAGCCGCTCCCCCGTCGTCGTGCATTCGCAAGACGAAGCGCGCGCGGTTCTGATCGGGCTCGATCCGGGACAAGCGCTCGGCGATCACCAGGTGCACGAGCGCTCGTACGTCGTCGTCCTCGACGGGCGCGTGCGGTTCGAGTCCGGCGGCGAGACCGTCGACGCGGGCCCGGGCTATCTCGCGTGGTTCGACGCCGACGAACGCCGGTCGATCTCCACGGAGGAGGGTGCTCGGATTCTCCTCCTGCTCGCCCCGTGGCCCGGCAAGGGCCACTTCCACGCCGAGCAGTCTTAGCTCTGACCGAGCCGCCGCTGGTAGGCGCGGTACGCCATGCGGTCGACGAAGAAGAACATCGGGATGAACACGCCTGCGTAGAGCACCGAGATGCCGACGCGCGTGATCACGGGCGGAGGGTTCTTGCCCAATGACAGGAAGATGAGGAGGAATGGCACGAACAGCAAGGCGCGCTTCGCCGAGCGGCTCCAGGACGGTGGCTTCACCTCGCGCACCGGCCGGCGCGCCCGCTTGGCGACGGGCTTGCCGTTCGTGTCGGTCTTCTTGAGCTGGGTCGGCTCGAGGGGGACCTCGTTGCCCTCCTCGTCGAGCAGGACGTATTCCCAATCGTGACGCTTCAGCTTCTCGCGGCGCCGGCGCTGCTTCTTCGACGGCATAGCGCTACGGTAGCGCGCGGCGGCCGCCGACGATCGGGTCGATGCCGAGGTGGCCGCCGAGGTGGTAGGCGAGGTAACGCCAGTCCGGCACGTCGAGCAACAGCAGGTCGGCGTCGTAGCCCGGCGCGATCCTGCCCTTGCGCCCGGAGCGGCCGAGCACGTGCCCGGCGTTGACCGTGCATGCCGCGAGTGCCTCGCCCGGCGTCAGCCCGAGCTGGGTGCAGGCGAGCGAGCAGACGAGCGGCAGGCTCTCGGTGAACGCGCTGCCCGGGTTGAAGTCGGTGGCCAGCGCAACCGCGGCGCCTGTCTCGACGAGCGCGCGCGCCGGCGGCATCTGTCGACCGAGGAAGAGGGCGCTCGCCGGAAGCAGCACGGCCGCGGTGTCGCTCGCCGCAAGCGCTCGGATGCCCGCCTCCGACGTCGCCTCGAGATGATCGACCGACCGCGCTCCGAGCTCGACCGCGAGCGGAATCGCGCCGGCCTCCGTGAACTGGTCGCCGTGCACGCGCAGCGCGAGCCCCGCTGACTTGCAGGCCTCGAGATAGCGGCGCGCCTGCTCGACGTCGAACGCTCCCCGCTCGACGAACACGTCCGCCGCCTCGGCAAGCTTCGCCGCCTCGGGCAGCACCTCGGCCAGCGCGAAATCGAGGTATGCATCGGCATCGTCGAACTCGGGCGGCACCGCGTGCGCCCCGAGCCACGTCGGAACGCCGCCGGCAGCCGCGATCGCCCGCAGCGACGCAAGCTCGGTCTCGCGGTCGAGCCCGTAGCCCGACTTCGCCTCGAACGTCGTCGTGCCCGAGCGCAGCATCCAGTGCCGATGGCGCGCCACCGCCGCTCGCAGACCGCTTTCGCCGGCCGCACGGGTTGCCCGAACGGTCGCGAGGATTCCCCCGCCGGCGGCATGCAGCTCCTCGTAGCTCGCTCCTCTTGCTCGAAGGGCGAACTCATCGATCCTGTCGCCGGCGAAGGCCGCATGCGTGTGGCAGTCGACGAGCCCGGGTACGGCGCACCGCCCGCGTCCGTCGAGCTCGTCGACGCCGCCGGCGACCGCGCGTAAGTTGCGCATGTGCCCCACGTCGGCGATCGCACCGTCGTCGACGAAGACGTAGGCGTCCTCTACGACGTCGACATGCCCGAGCTCGGGTCCCCGCAGGGGCGCGTTTCGGCCGGACGGCGTCGCGACCTGGCGCAGGTCGCGAATGAGCAGGCGCGTCACTCGCGCGGCAGCATCGGCACGTCGAGCCCGCCGGCGCGCGCCGCGTCGATCGCCTCGGGGTACCCCGCATCCGCGTGTCGCAGGACGCCGGTGCCGGGGTCGGTCGTGAGCACGCGCTCGAGCCGCTCGGCCGTCTCCTCGGTGCCGTCGGCGACGACCACCATCCCGGCATGGATCGAGTTGCCGATCCCGACGCCGCCGCCGTGATGGACGCTCACCCACGTGGCACCTGCGGCCGTGTTCAACAGGGCGTTGAGGATCGGCCAGTCGGCGATCGCATCGGAGCCGTCGCGCATCGCCTCGGTCTCCCGGTAGGGCGACGCGACCGAGCCCGCATCCAGGTGGTCGCGGCCGATCACGACCGGCGCGGCGACACGCCCGGTCCGGACGAGCTCGTTGATCGCGAGCCCCGCACGGGCACGGTCCCCGTAACCGAGCCAGCAGATCCGCGCGGGCAGTCCCTGGAACGCGACACGCTCCGACGCCAGCTGCAGCCACCTCTGCAGCAGTGCGTCGTCCGGGAACAGCCGCCGAAGCTCGTCGTCGATCGCCGCAATGTCGGCCGGGTCCCCGGACAGCGCTGCCCAGCGAAACGGCCCGATCCCGCGGCAGAAGAGCGGACGAATATAGGCCGGGACGAAGCCCGGGTATGAGAAGGCCTCCGCTAAGCCAGCTTCACGGGCCTCACCTCGCAAGTTGTTGCCATAATCGAAAACATACGCACCGCGTCGGACGTACTCGAGCATGCCTTCGACGTGCTGCACGATCGACGCGCGAGCGCGCCTCACGTACTCGTCCGGATCCGACGAGCGCAACGCAGCGGCCTTCTCCACCCCGAGTCCCCGCGGCACGTAGCCGTTGAGCGGATCGTGCGCAGCCGTCTGGTCGGTGACGAGATCGAAGTGCTCGCCCCGGGCCGCGAGCTCCGGAACGACGTCGGCGGCATTCGCGACGACACCGACCGAGAGCGGACGCCGCTCCGCGGCGGCGCTTCTCACGCGCGCGAGGGCATCGTCGAGCGAGTCCGCAGCCGCGTCCAGATAACCCGTCTGCAGGCGCCGCTCGATTCGAGACGGATCGATCTCGACGCACAGGACGGCGGCACCCGCCATCGTCGCCGCCAGAGGCTGGGCGCCCCCCATCCCGCCGAGGCCGGCGGTGAGGATCGTCCTCCCGCTCAGGTCAGGAGAGCCGAAGTGCTTCTCGCCGGCCGCGGCGAACGTCTGGTACGTCCCCTGGAGAATTCCCTGACTGCCGATGTAAATCCACGAGCCGGCCGTCATCTGACCGAACATCGTCAGCCCCGCGGCCTCGAGCCTCCGGAACTCGTCCCAGGTCGCCCATCTCGGCACGAGCAACGAGTTCGCGATCAGCACACGCGGCGCGAGGGCATGGGTGCGGAAGACCCCCACGGGCTTTCCGCTCTGGACCAGCAGCGTCTCATCGTCGCCGAGCTCGAGCAGCGCGCGAACGATCGCGTGCAGCGCGTCGCGGTTGCGCGCTGCTTTTCCAGAGCCGCCGTAGACGACGAGCTCCTCAGGACGTTCGGCGACGTCCGGATCGAGATTGTTGAGGAGCATCCGCAGCGGCGCCTCGGTCGACCACGAGCGCGCGTTGAGCTCGTTACCGCGAGGCGCGCGAATCCGTCGTGGATCGCCGCACAGCGCTCCGACCCTCGCGTCGAGTGTCGCCGTGGCGCTCATCGCAGCTCCTTTTGCTCGCGCGCACGCTCTTCGCGCAGACGGTTCCGCCACGTGCGCCAGCTCCACAGCGTTGCCACGATGAACACGAACAACGCGGTGATGGCAGCATTGACGGCGTCGCCGCCGGTCGCATACGCGATCACGACGACGAGTACGGCGAGAACGCCGTAAAGAATCGCCGTGTCGCGGTACGGGTGCTTCGGCACCGGCCGTCCGCGGTCCGGAGAGTCCCAGCGGAGCCGTTTCACGCGAGCTCCCCGACCTCCGCCTCGACGGCTGCGACGAGCGCGCCGCTGCGAATCGCAGCGGCAACGGCGTCGATGTCGCCGGCGAGCGGGCGATCGTCCACGAGTCGCGGCGACAGTGTCCGCAGGAACGCCCGCGCGGCCGCCGCGCCCCGGCCGGGCTCGAGCGGCGCGAGGAACTCGACGCCCTGCGCAGCAGCGAGCAGCTCGATCGCCAACGTCCACTCCGAATTGGCGAGCGCCTGCCACGCCTCCAGCGCCGACGCGTTCCCCATCGAAACGTGATCCTCGTGACCGCCGCTCGTGGGAATCGAATCGACGCTCGCGGGATGCGCGAGCACCTTGTTCTCGCTGACGAGCGACGCGGCCACGTACTGCGGGAGCATGAAGCCGCTGTTGAGGCCGCCGTCCTCGGTGAGAAACGCGGGCAAGCCTCCGGAGAGAGACGGATTGACGAGCCGCTCGGTGCGGCGCTCGGAGATGCTCGCGAGCTCCGCGACCGCCATCGTCAACGTGTCGAGCGCGAACGCGAGCGGCTGACCGTGGAAGTTGCCGTTCGACACGAGCAGCTCTTCGTCGACGAGGACGAGCGGGTTGTCCGTCGCCGCGTTCAGCTCCACCGCGACGGTTCGCTCGGCGTACTCGAGCAGGTCGCGGGCCGCGCCGTGCACCTGCGGCGCGCAGCGGAGCGAATACGCGTCCTGAACCTTGTCGCACCAGCGGTGCGATTCGTTGATCGCCGAGCCCTCGAGAAGCCTGACCACGTTCGCTGCAGAGTCGCGCTGGCCCGGGAGGGGACGAAGCGCATGGATCTGGGGCATGAAGCTCGTCCGCGAGCCCTGCAACGCCTCGAGCGACAACGCGCAGGCGATGTCCGCGGCCTGCGCCAGACGACGCGCGCGCACGAGCCCGAGGGCGCCGAATGCGGCCATGAACTGCGTCCCGTTGATGAGCGACAGGCCCTCCTTCGCCTCGAGCTCCACCGGCACGAGCCCGACCGACGCAAGCGCATCGGCGCCGTTCATGCGCTTGCCGTCGACATGCGCCTCTCCCTCGCCGACGAGGGGAAGCGCGAGGTGCGCGAGCGGCGCCAGATCGCCGCTCGCACCGACGGATCCACGGCTCGGTACGCGAGGCAGAACCTGGCGGTTCAGGCAGTCGAGCAGCAGCTCGGTGGTTTCGATCCGCGCGCCGGAGCATCCCTTGGCGAGCGTGTTCGCGCGCAGGAGCATGGCGGCGCGCACGACCTCGTCGGGGTACGGCTCGCCGACTCCGCAGGCGTGACTCCGCAGCAGCCGCAGCTGCAATTCGTTCGTCAGCTCGTCCGGGATCGACTTCGACACGAAGCGGCCGAAGCCGGTGTTCACGCCGTACGTGTGCTCGCTCGTTCCGTGAGCAGCGCGCTCGACGACTGATCGCGCGGCGCGCATCTTGACTCGAGCAGCGTCCGAGAGCTCAGCCGGCGCGCCGTCCATGGCGACCCGCCAGACGTCCTCGATCCGAAGATCGTCGCCGGTCAGCGTCGCCGTAGCGATCACGCGGCGAGTCTAGTTGCCGCGGCTCGGGCAGGATCACGCCGTGTCCGATCCCGTGACGGCGATCCCCGACGAGCTGCGAACGACACCGACGCGCTCTGCGGGCGCCCTCGGATTGCTCCGGCGACACGACTTCCGCAGCCTGTACCTCGCGGTCGCAGCAAGCGAGATCGGAGATGCGCTGCATTACATCGCCCTGATGTGGTTCGCATTCGATGCCGGCGGTCCGCTCGGCGTCGTTGCGGTCAGGCTCGCGGACAGCGTGCCCGCTCGCGTATTCGGCCTGCACGGAGGGCTCGCGGCGGACCGGTGGGATCGGCGGCGCATGATGATCGGTGCAGATCTCGCGCGCGCTGCCGTGCTCGTTCCGGTCGGCGTTGCGGGGCTCGTGGGGCATCTGCCGCTCGCGGGACTCGTCGTCGCGGCGTTCCTGCTTGAAACGGCGACGAGCTACTTCGCTCCGGCGTACGGCGCGCTTCTGCCCGCGATCGTCGAACGCACGAACGTCCAGCAGGCGAACGCGCTCGTCCAGGGAACGGCGCAGGCACTCTCGGTCGGTGGGTGGGCGCTTGCGGCGGCGCTCGTGGCGGTGCTGCCGATCAGCACGTTCTTCGCGGTCAACGCCGCGTCCTTCGTCATCTCGGCAGCATTCATCGCGCGGTTGCGTGTCCGGCGCGCACGTGCGACGCACGTTGAGCCTCCGCGCCTGCACGAGGGATTTGCCGCGCTACGGCCGCGACCGTCACTCGCGGTCGGTGTGGTCGTGCTCGGCGTCGCCGTGACAGTGTCCTCCGGGACGTGGATCGGCGGCGTGCCGACCTTGGTACGCGACGCACTTCACCACGGGGCCGGTGGATTCTCGTTCGTGATGGTCGGCTACGCGCTCGGCTCGATCGTGAGCGGCGTCCTGCTCGCGCGAGTGCCGGTCCGGCGGAAAGCTCCCGCGAGCCAGCTTGCGTGGACGCTTTACCTGCCCGGCTACGGTCTGATGGCGCTGGCCGGCTCGCTCTGGGTCGCGGTCGCGGGTGCATTCGCCGCGGCGCTCGGCCAGAGCTCGGCCGTCGTGCTGCTCAACTCGGCGGCTCAGGAGGAAGTGCCCGACTCGCTGCTCGGGCGCGTGGTCGGCCTCATCTCGCTGACGCACCGCGGCGCGCACGCGACCGGCCTGCTCCTCGTGTCGCCGCTGTTTGCGTTCGTCGCCCCGCGGGCCGTCTTCGTCGGTGCGGCGCTCGCGCTTCCCGTCGTCGGGCTCGTGGGAGCCGCGCTCTCGGTCGGACTCGTGCGCGGGCGCCTCAGACGCGGCCGTTCGGGACACGGGCCCAGGAACCGTCGAGCCTACCGCGCGGGCCTCGCGTTTTGGGTGACGTGGCTGTGCCGCGTTGCCGCGACGTGTCACGAATCGGCTTCGAGCAGGCGAAGCTCGAGCACCCGCGATGCGTCGAAGCCTTCGATGCCCAGCAGCGAGCCTGCGGCCGCGAGGGCGGCGCCTGCGGGCATCAGCCCCACGAGCTCGGCGCCGAGAACCGCGGCCCCGCGTGCGCGCGCTTCCTCCTCCACGCGCGCGACGATCTCGTGCAGCGCCGCCGCCTCCCAGTCCTCGACGTTCATGCTCACCTGCACGACGCCCGCGCTCGGCAGGTCCAGCCCGAGCGCGCGCACGCCGGGAAAGCCGCCGCCGCGCTCTCGCACGACCGATGCGATCTCGCGCGCGACGTCGACCGTCGCGCCGCTCAGGTTCACGTTGAACGCGATCAGCGGCCGCCGCGCGCCGACGATCACGCCGCCGGCACGTTCGTCCAACGTCGGCGGCCCGAAGTCCGGGCTCAGCTCACCGTCGTCGAGGCGGCGCTGCAGCTCGGCCGGCCCGCCGGTGCGAAAGAACGCGGGGCCGCGCCCGGGCGAAAGCTCTCCGTAGAGAAACACAGGCAGCGCAAGCTCCTCGCCGAGCCGCCGTCCGAGCGTGCGCGCGCACGCGCGCGCACGCTCCATGTCCTCCGGAACGATGGGCACGACCGGCACCACGTCCGCGGCGCCGATCCGTGGATGCGCGCCTTCATGCCTGCGCAGGTCGATCCGCTCACGCGCGACAGCCGCCGCCGCGAGCAGTGCGCCGACCAGCTCGTCCTCGGCGCCGACGAGCGTGAACACCGAACGGTTGTGATCCGGGTCGCTGTGCACGTCGAGCAACCGCGCGTGCCGTTCGATCGCCCCGCCGATCGCGTCGATCGTCGCACGGTCGCGTCCCTCCGAGAAGTTCGGCACCGATTCGAGGACGCGCACGCGCGTACTCTAGGGTCGTTGTGAAGGAGTACTACGACACTCGCGCACCCGAGTACGACGACTGGTATCTCGGGCGCGGCGGCTTCGCCGACCGCGATCGCCCGGGGTGGGACGAAGAGCTCGCCGAGCTGCTCGCGCTCATCGAAGCGTTGCCCCCGAAGCGGACGCTGGACGTCGCCTGCGGGACAGGCTTCCTGACGCGCCACCTGCGCGGTGACATCACCGGGCTCGACCAGAGTGCGCGCATGCTCGAGATTGCGGCGGAGCGCCGGCCCGACGCCGCGTTCGTGCAGGGAGACGCCCTCGACTTGCCGTTCGAGGACGGCGCGTTCGAGCGCCTCTTCACGGGTCATTTCTACGGCCACCTCGAAGAGGAGGCGCGCGTGCGCTTCCTCGCCGAGGCGCGCCGCGTGGCAGCCGAGCTCGTCGTCGTGGACGCGTCGCGTGCGCACTCCCCGGTCGGCGAGGAGATCCAGAAGCGGATCCTGAACGACGGCTCGCGCTGGACGGTCTTCAAGCGCTACTTCGAGCCGGAAGGGCTCGCAACAGAGCTCGGCGGCGCCGAGACGCTCTTCGCCGGGCGCTGGTTCGTCGTCGTGCGTGTGTGACCAGGCGCCGCGCAAGCTACCGCTCGATCGCGTCGCTCCAGCGCGACAACCGCGTCTGCGGCGCCTGCGTCGAGGCCGGCTACCCGCTCGAGTCGCTGCCGGTCGTGCAGCCGTACCGCGGACAGCGCGCGTACATGTTCGGGCAGGCGCCGGGGATCCAAGAGGGGCAGGAGCGGCTGCCGTGGCGCGGCCGCGCCGGGAAGACGCTCCGCCGCTGGCTCGAGCTGGACGAGGAGGCGTTCTACGCGACGTTCTACTGCGCCTCGGTCACGCGTTGCTACCCAGGACGCGCGCCGAGCGGCCGCGGCGACCGGACACCGACGCCCCGCGAGCAGGATCTCTGCGCGTTCTGGCGCGAGTGGGAGCTCGAGCTGATGCGGCCGCGGCTGATCGTGACCGTGGGCGGCCTCGCCGCGCGACGGCTCCTGGGAGTGAGGAGCGTGACCGAATGCGTCGGCGTGCGCTACGAGCTCGACAGCGGCGCGGTCGCAATCCCGCTGCCGCATCCCTCCGGCGCGTCGGGCTGGCTGAACGTCCCTGCGAACCGGGCGCGGGTCCAGGACGCCGTTCGCACGATCGCGGCCGAGCTAAGACTCCTTTAGGACGTCGCTGAGCTCACGCGCGAACTGCTCCTCCTCCGTCGAGCCCGTGAGCGCAAGCGTCGACGAAAGCCCGCCCGAGATCACCTGCGCAACCTCGTCGAAGTACCCGGCGCCGACTTCGCGCTGGTGGCGCGCCGCGGTGTAGCCGTGCTCTTCGAGCGCGAACTCGCGCTCCTGCAAGCGCACGTAGGCGGTCATCCCCTCTTCGGCGTAGCCGCGCGCGAGGTCGTACATCGACTCGTTGAGCGCATGGAAGCCGGCCAGGGTAACGAAGAGGAACTTGTAGCCCAGCGCGCCGAGCTCTTTTTGAAAGCGCGCGATCTTGTCGTCGTCGAGATGCTTCCGCCAGTTGAACGACGGCGAGCAGTTGTACGCGAGCGGCTTCCCGGGGAACTCCGCATGGATCGCCTCGGCAAAGGCGCGCGCCTCGTCCATGTCGGGGGTCGAGGTCTCGAACCAGAGCGCGTCCGCGTACGGCGCGTACGCGAGCGAGCGCTCGATCACCGGTTCCAGGCCGTCGCGCACGTGGAAGAAGCCCTCTGCGGTCCGCTCACCGGTGACGAACGCCCGGTCGCGGGGGTCGTGATCGGAGGTCAGGAGCTTCGCCGAGAGCGCGTCGGTCCGGGCGATGAGCACCGTCGGAACGCCCGCGACGTCCGCGGCGAGGCGCGCAGCGGTCAGCGTGCGGATGAACTGCCCGGTCGGCACGACGACCTTGCCGCCCAGGTGGCCACACTTCTTCTCCGACGAGAGCTGGTCCTCGAAGTGCACGCCGGCCGCGCCCGCTTCGATCATCGCGCGCATCAGCTCGTACGCGTTCAACGGGCCGCCGAAGCCCGCTTCGGCGTCGGCGACGATCGGTGCGAACCAGTCGAGCTCGTGCTTCCCCTCCGCCCACTGGATCTGGTCGGCGCGCCGCAGCGCGTTGTTGATCCGGCGCACGACGGTCGGAACCGAGTTCACCGGGTAGAGCGACTGGTCGGGATACGTCGTCTCGCCGAGGTTCGCGTCGCCGGCGACCTGCCAGCCGCTGAGGTAGATCGCCTTCAGCCCCGCCTTCACCTGCTGCACCGCCTGGTTCCCCGTCAGCGCGCCGAGCGCGGACACGTACGGCAGCTCGTGCATGAGCGACCACAGACGCTCGGCTCCCCGGCGCGCGAGCGTGTGCTCGACCGCGACGGAGCCGCGGAGCTTGAGGACGTCCTCAGGCGTGTAGTCGCGACGGATGCCGTGCCAGCGCGGCGACTCCCACTCCTTCGCGAGGCGTTCGCCTTCCAGCTTGATCATCTTCGACACGGCTGCTCCCTTCAGTCGATGTGCGCGTAGGCGGGAATCGTCAGGAACTCGACAAACTCGTCGTTCAGCGCGACCCGTTCGAACACCTCGCGCGCCTCGTCGATCCGCGGGACGCCGGCGAGCTTCTCGAGCTCGGACTCGATCGTCTCTCGCACGTCGTCGAGGCTGACGCGCCCGTGGCGCAGCCACTGCCAAACCTGGGAGCGCGAGATCTCCGACGTCGCGGCGTCCTCCATCAGGTTGGAGATCGCGGCGGCGCCGACGCCGTTCAGCCACGACGCGATGTACTGGATACCGACACTCACGTTCTGCTGCAGCCCGGCGGGCGTCGTCGAGCCGGGGGTCGAGCGCACGTCGAGCAGCGCGGCCGCGTTCGGCTCGACGTCGTCGCGGAGCACGTCGAGCTGGTTCTCGCGCTCGAACTCGGGAAGCGCGATCGGAACCAGGTCCGGATGCGCGACCCAGGTGCCGTCGAAGCCCTGGCCGGCCTCGCGCTGCTTGTCCTCGCGCACCTTCGCGAGCGCGATCTCGTTCACCTCCGGATCGCGGCGCGACGGGATGAACGCCGCCATGCCTCCGATCGCGTGCGCGCCGCGCCGGTGGCACGTGCGCACGAGTAGATCCGTGTACGCGTGCATGAACGGGACCGCCATCGTCACGTCGCCGCGGTCGGGCAGGAGGAACTCCGCGCGGTGCCCGAGCTTCTTGATGACGCTGAAGATGTAGTCCCAGCGGCCGGCGTTGAGCCCGTTCGCGTGCTCGCCGAGCGCGTGGAGGATCTCCTCCATCTCGAAGGCGGCGAGAATCGTCTCGATCAGCACGGTCGCACGGATGGCGCCGCGACCCAGGCCGAGCCGCTGCTCTGCGAGAGAGAAGGCGTCGTGCCAGAGGCGCGCTTCGAGATGCGACTCGAGCTTCGGAAGGTAGAAGTACGGCCCGCTCCCGGAGTCGAGCAGCGCGCGGCCGCAGTGGAAGACGTAGAGACCGAAGTCGAAGAGGCTCGCGCTCACGGGCGCGCCGTCGAGCGCGGCGTGCTTCTCGACGAGGTGCCACCCTCGCGGACGGACGACGAGCGTCGCCGTCTGCTCGGTCAGCGAGTACTGCTTCTCGCCGGTGTCGAGCGAGATCGT
>WNGE01021889.1_pt1 | contig 11774 bp, 9 predicted proteins | sample 5400651 | NCBI WGS metagenome assembly WNGE01 (sample SAMN13153370, study PRJNA577476) | soil metagenome | isolation source: 60 cm soil or saprolite under grassland replicate 2 | place: USA:California | collected 2016-06-15 | reverse complement strand
CCAGTTCCGCAAGTCGGGCCAGGTCGCGGTGTGCTTCTTCGGCGACGGCGGCATCAACAAGGGAACGTTCCACGAGGCGATGAACCTGGCAGGGGTAATGAAGCTGCCCGTCGTGTTCGCGTGCGAGAACAACCAGTTCGCGCAGTACACGGCGATGAGCCGGACGACCTCGATCAGAGATCTCTCGACGCGAGCCGTCGCCTACGGCATGCCCGGGACCACGGTCGACGGCAACGACGTCATCGCCGTTTACGGTGCGGCGAAGGAGGCGATCGATCGCGCGCGTGCGGGCGAAGGTCCGTCGCTGGTGATCATGGAGACATACCGCTTCTACGGACATTCAGTCGGAGACGCCGAGGCGTATCGAACCAAGGACGAGGTCGCCGAGCGACGGAAGTTCGATCCCATTCCACGCTTCGAGAAGGTGCTGCTCGAGAACAAGGTCATCACCGACGCCGAGCGCCAGCAGATGTGGGAGGACGTCAAGAAGCAAGTCGAAGACTCGGTCGCCTTCGCGCTCGCGAGCCCCGATCCGGATCCCGCGTCGGCGCTGGACGACCTTTTCACTCCGAACCCCGTGGGCGGCGGGAGGTAGCGGATGGCATACCTGAGCTTCGGTCAAGCCACGAACGACGCGATGCGGGAAGCGATGCGGGCCGACGAGAAGGTGATCGTGATGGGGCTGGACATCCGCTGGGGCGGAAGCTTCGGTCAGTTCCGGGGCCTTTACGACGAGTTCGGCGATCGGGTGATCGACATGCCGATCTCGGAGTCGGTCATCGTCGCGGCCTGCGTGGGCGCTGCGGCAACCGGATTGCGGCCCGTCGCATCGATGAGCTTTGTCGAGTTCACGCTCGGCGCATTCGACGAGATCGTCAACCAGGCCGCCAAGTTCCGCTATATGTTCGGCGGCCAGGTCAGCGTCCCGATGGTCCTGCGGGCAGCGGACGGAGTGATCAAGTCCGCGGCGGCGCAGCACTCCGAAAGCATTGAGGCGCTCTTCGCACACGTGCCAGGGCTGAAGGTGGTCGCGGCGTCGACCCCCTCCGACGCCAAGGGGCTCCTGATCCAGTCCATCCTCGACGACAACCCTGTGATCTATCTCGAGAACAAGCGCATCCAGCCGCTAAAGGGCGAGGTGGCCGAGGGTTATTACACCGTCCCGCTGGGACAGGCGGCCCTGTGCCGCGAAGGCAAAGACGTGACTATCGTGGCCTACTCCGGCATGGCCATCAACGGCGCCCAGGCGTGCGAGACACTCGCGACCGAGCACGGGATCGACGCGGACCTCATCGACCTGCGCACGATCGTGCCGCTGGATTTCGAAGCCATCGCTCGATCCGTCGCCAAAACGCGCAGGGCCGTGATCTGCCATGAGGGATGGGTGTCGGGCGGCGTAGGGGCCGAGATCTCGGCCCGGATCACAGAGGAGCTGTTCGCCGACCTCTTAGCTCCAGTCGAGCGCGTCGGCGCCAAGAACGCGCACATACCGTTCGCGCCGGTCCTCGAGCGCGCGGTCGTGCCGGCCGCCGAGGAGATCGTCGCGGCGGCCAAGCGCGCGGTTGAATACTCGCGCCCGCCGGCCAAGCGCAGCCACGAATCGGTGGCGCGGTGAAGACACCGATCGTGCTTCAGGGGGTGGGCCTGGTCGAGCAGATCACGGTTACCGAATGGCTCTTCGAGACGGGCGAGAAGGTGAACGCCGGCGACACAGTGGTGAACATTGAAACCGAGAAGGCGACGGTTGGCGTGGCGGCTCCCGCCGATGGCGTCCTGGAGATCGCCGTCGAAGAGAGCCCGGAGCTGGTGCCGGCAGACGCCGTGCTGGGCTACGTCGACGACCAGGCCTAGCGCCCTGGGACGCCAGCTCGTTGGCTGCCGCCCGCGAGCGGGTGTGGACATGGAGGGCGGCCAGGCACTCGAACATCGGCCTGCAGCTCGACCAGTACCACGCGTCGATGTCGGGCGAAGACCCGGTGGAGGCTCTACGCGAGAATTTCGGTTTGATCGCTCACGTGCAGATCGCCGACGCCCGGTAGACACGAGCCGGGCAGGGGGAGCGCGCCGATCCAGCGGTTCCTGGCCGAGCTCGACGAGGCCGCCTACGCGGGTTTTGTCGGCCTGGAGTACCGGCCGGCAAGGTCGACCGACGAAGGCCTCGAGTGGATCAAAGCTCTCGGCTCGCCTGCCTCCGCCTGACGATCTCGGCCGCGACTGTGATCGCAGCGCCCATGCTCTCCCAGCGCGCGATCCCCTTGCCCGCAATGTCGAACGCGGTCCCGTGGTCGACCGACGTTCGGATGATGGGCAGTCCGAGCGAGATATTTACGCCGGCGTCGAAGCCCAGCAGTTTGACCGGCACGTGACCCTGGTCGTGGTACATCGCCACGACGAGGTCAAACTCACCGTTCACCGCGCGCCAGAACAGCGTGTCTGCCGGCCAGGGACCAGTGACGTCGATCCCTTTTTGTTTTGCGCTGTTCACCGCGGGGGTGATCTCATTCTGCTCCTCGTCGCCGAAGAGTCCTCCCTCCCCCGCGTGCGGATTCAAGCCGGCGACGGCGATTCGCGGCTGGTGAATACCGAGCATGTGACCAGCCTCCGCCGCGAGCTCGATGGTGCGCAGGATGCGCTCGCGTGTCACGGCCTCGATTGCCTGGCGAAGCGAGCGGTGGCTGGTGACGTGGACGACCCGCAGCCGGTCTGACGTGAGCAGCATGCGCACGTCCTTGGCGTGGGTCAGGTCGGCGAGCATCTCGGTGTGGCCGGGCCACGGATAGCCGGCGAGCCTGATCGCCTCCTTGTTGATTGGTGCCGTGACCAGAGCGTCCACCTTGCCTTCGTCGATCAAGTCGACCGCTCTTTTCACCGCGTCCACGGCGGCCTGCCCCGCCTCCTTGCTGAGCTCCCCCGTCCTTATATGAGTGGCTTTGCCGACTGGCTCAACTTGTGTTGGTGCGGGGAGGCCGAGGGCCCGAGCGGTTTGTTCGAGCAGCCCGGGGTCGCCGGTGACGATGCACTCGGCGACGCCTGTTGGGAGGTGGGCGAGCGCCTTGATCGTCACCTCCGGCCCGACGCCCGCAGGATCGCCTGACGAGATCACGAGGCGAGGCACGTGGTCAGCCACCGCGTGCCAGCCCGTCCAGAGCGAGCGTAATCGTGTCGTCGGTTCCGAAGGAACCGGACTTGACGGCGATCGGCATGCCGTGGTGTCGTCCGCCAACGCAGACTCCGACGGGAACCCGCGGCTGAGCCTCTCCACGCAGCTCGATCGTCTCCGCTCCGAGCCAGCGAATGATGCGCGCCGCCGTCTCGCCGCCGGTGACCAGGATTCCGTCGTACCCATCGAGATCGCTGGGCAGTTCGTTAGGCCCGAGCACAACCACGTCTCTTCCACTGTCGACGGCAACTCGAGCCTGCGCCATCGCCGCGCGAGTGCCGACGATGGCGACAGGCCGATTGCATGGTCGCCATCGGTGATGCGAGGTTTCGTAGAACCCTAAAGCGGCCGGCAACCGCGAGGCGAGACCCGATGCGCCGGCGACGATTGGTCGAGGGGCCGCACGGGCGATCTCGTGGGCGACTCGATCGAGGTCCTCGGCTGTAGTCGCGTCACAAACGACCACGAGGTCTTGTTCCGCATCCGCCGGTGATCCCAATCTCGCGTTGATTCCGGCCTGCTGAAGCATCGCCATCAAGTCGACGTGACCTCCTGGCCATCGCTGGTGGCCGCCGATCGTGATCCGTCCTTCTTCTGGGATCGCCGGCGCGAGTACGCAGCCGGCGTTCGATACCTCCAGCGTTCCGGCGATATCCGCCGCCACGTTTCCACGCATCATGGAGTCGACCTTTCTGCACAGGAGATTGACTCCCGCATTACTCAAGGCCGCCGCCGCCTCTGAAGAGCGGTGCGTCGACGTTTGCGCGCTCTCGTCTCGAGACTCGGTGCTGATCGCGATGCAGTTCCACGCGAGATCAATTCGAAGGGGCCAGAGCGTGACGCCAACCGATCCCATCGCGAGGAAGGCCACGGAGCTGTCGCACGCGCCGGTCAGATCGTCAGCAACGACACCAATTCGCATTACGTGAAGGTCATCTCGACGCTTGACGACGCCGGTCCGTGAAGCTGGTTCGTCCAACGCTGTCCCGCCGCGACTGGTGTCGCGTCGATCATCGAACCCGTAGTGATGATGTCACCCGCGCGGAGGCGGTCCGGCAATCCTTTCAGGAGCCCGAGGAGCGCGGGCACTGGCCCACCCGGAGCGGTGGTTGCCAAGCCGCGATGCACCAACGTTCCATCGCGCACGAACTCGCAGTCGCAGGGCGACAGCGCAATTGTCTCTTGCGCATTGATCTCTTGGCGCCGCCCGATGGCAGGAGCGGTGTGCAGCCCAGCCTCGGCGACGGCCTCTGCGGCGCTAACTCCACCCCTCGAAGTGACATTCGACGACTCAAGGCCTGCGGCCACACAATCGATGGCGGCGGCATTAGCCGATGGTTCAGATCTTGGGGGAAGGTCGGTCTTCAATCCGACCACGATCTCGGGTTCGATCCTGGGTTGGACGAGGCCATCAGCCGAGACCTGACCGGTGATTAGCGTTTCCACCTAAACGGGCGCCCAGAAGGGAGCGTCCACGCCCTGCGTCGGCCACAACGCCATGTTGGTGAGACCTAGCTTCCATTCCACGCGCCTCCAGCCGGCGGCCAAGTGCTCTTTTTCAATTTCCGCGCCGATCCGATAGCCCAGGGTGAGTGAGACGTCCTTCGACGATGGGATCGTCGTGCCCGTTGAGCAGGCTGCTGCGAGCTTTGATCGAGTGGGTTCAATCACGCGGAGGGGATTGCAGCAGGTCTCAGGAGGCAGCCAAAGACGCCAATCACTTTTGAGCCTGATTGCCCGTAAGTCACTCCTCCCCACTGCCCGCCTTCGTGCAGAGCCGTTCGGCGACGGGGGCGGAGCTGAAAGCGCTGCTGGCGATCACCCATTCGACACTACACGCGATTACCGATGCCAAATGGTCACCACGACATCATTGCCTTCCGCTCCGATTCCATGGCTGGTCGTTTTTCGCACGCGGCGTAGTTTCGCTAGCGCTGAGTTATCGAAAGCGAGCCTTCCCTTCCCCACTCCGGCCTCCCGGCCGACTGGTGAGCTACCGATACCTATGCCTATACGTTCGAGCAACGTCGCTTCGGGGACAACCACACGAAGTACTACACACAGAGCCGGTTGGAGAGTCCGGCGAGATCAAACGCGCACGGCTGAAAACCGTGAGGCCCCCGAATTCGGGCCGCGTTCAGGCCCAAGAACACAAATCCGAATTCAGGACGTTGGTCGGGGGCCCGGGATTTGAACCCGGGGCCTCACGGTCCCGAACCGTGTTGGTTGCATGTCCTCCAGTGTCCCGGCGGCTCCCGAGATGCCCGCCTGAACTCAAATTGCAGCTCCTTGGTGTCCGTCCGTGTCCCCCTAGAGCCGCCTGGTGCCGGGAATCTGTGCCCCGGCTGTGCCCCGGCGCGTGCCTCAAAAGATGGGGGACATGCGACCACCTCGCACTTGGAAGTGGCATTACCGGGGCAAGCGGTGACCCTGTTCAGCCGGTTGACCTTGTCGGCCGTAGTTTCCGTAACGCGAACCAAATCCCAATACGAGGCTCACTCATCCGTCTGGCGTAATGCGTGCGGTGGGAGTCTTGAGCTGCGCTGCCGGAGGGCGGACGTGCGGATCCGCCGGCGTGGTCATCCCGGCCGGGGCCGACCCTACTCGCTCATGGCTTCATCGCTGCGGGCGGCAAGATCTTCGAGATCGACGACGACCACGGTCGCGCCTGGCATCTTGCCCACGGTCAGCAGCTGGTAGGCGTCATCCGGGACTTCAAACGCGATTCTCCCGGCCACCTGATGGCCTTGCGTCAACGTTTGCGTATGCAGTTCGTCTGAAGCGCCGATTGTCGTCGGGCGGACGCCACCGTCGCCGTACAGGCGCCACCCATGCCTAACGCCGGCACGGCTACCGACTTGTGGCATCCACGCTGCGGATCCGCTCTGAGTTCGAACGAAGGCCGCCAGTCCGGCGGCGACGATCCGCCTCCATGAATGTTCAATCGCGCTCGGCTCGCTCCCGTACACCGTCAGATAGTCGACCCCTCGAAGGGAGTTCATCGTGCCGCTCGCCATGAAGTAGGCGAACGTCCTGAGCGCGCCGCTGAAGGAGTCACCGAGTTTCACGGCCCGGAAATCATGCCGTGATGGACTTGAACTGCACCCACGAGACATAGAATCTCGGCGCCATGGTTCGGATCTGGGCCTGGGCTCGAATCGTGTTCGGAGTCCTCGCTTTGCGATTCTCGGCTGCCTGATTGCGCTCGTGATCGCGGTTAGAGCGCTTCTAAAGCAAACGCGGTGATGTGCGGTGTGAGCATATGAGGCTCAGGTACCTTCTACGCCCTAGGCGAATCGCTTACCTCGGCCCACGGACACTTGCTGCGTTCCTAGGGGTGGGGGCTTTAGGGCTTGGGCTCTATGGCGTTGGCGTGCTGACATCGAGCACAACCGCAAGAAGGCGTTGGTGTCTTGTTCATCTTCATGAGGGTGGTCTACACAATCGCTTTGCTGTTGCGATGGTTGATCCTCCGCGAGATTGGTTAGCCCCGGCGATTCGGCGCGGCAGGATGCCGATGAGCCAGCCGCCGGAGCCCCATTCAAAATTGCCGATTTCCGAGGCGGGCCGGAGCCGGCGGGTCACAGCCGGGTCACAATTTCATGGCGAACCTCACAAACGAGGTTGCTTAGGTCTCGCTGGCGCCCGCTCACGAACTTAGCGGCCACTTGGCGAAACCGGCCAGCTTCGTCGTCGATCATCGATGACCTTCACGGCCGCGGGGCGCGCTGCACGCACGTCAGCATCGGGAGGGTGAACTCGCCGCGGGCGGTCTCCGGTCGGCTCGCGAGGAAAGCGCGGATCCGGCCCAGCGTGGCCTCTCGTTCCTCTTCTGGCATGACCAGCATGCCCGCCTTCGTCGCGAGTGTCGCGACGAGGGAGTCGGCGGTGCGACGCTGCCCGTGCGGGAACTCGGCCTGCTCCGGCGAGCCGAACTGAGGGGCCACGCCAGTATTGGGAAGGTGCATGGCGGCCGTCCCAGCACGCCAACTGGTGACCATGTCACGCGGGCCGATGGCCACGCTCCCGCTGACCCGCGCGAGCCTGGCAACCCAATCGACCCGGTCGTCCACGACGTTCCACAGGCCGGCAAGGATGCCGCCGGGTGCGAGGACTCTGGCTATTTCGGGTGCCGCGACGTCCATGTCGAACCAGTGCATTGCGTTGCCGGCTAGCACGGCATCGACGGACGCATCCGGCAGCGGTATCGCCTCGGCGCTACCCGGCAGGGCATGGACAGCTGGCAGTGCGCGGCGCAGCTCAGCCATCATCGCCGGGTCGGGCTCGACCGCGACGACTTCGGCGCCTAGCGCGACCAGCGCGGCGGTTAGCTTGCCGGTTCCGGCGCCGAGGTCGAGCACTCGCTGGCCGGGCGCGCGTTCGAGCGTCCAGCGCACCGCGGCCTGCGCGTAGTCGGGGCGGTGCTTGGCATATGCGACGGCCGCGGTGCCAAACGACGAGCTGAGAAATAGCCGTTCATCTTGGTCCACGATCACCCCTCATGTGCTCCTCCCAAGCGGCTCCGACCCATGCGATGTGACGAAGGTCGCCGCCACCCTATCGAGTGGCGCGACCAGACGAAGCCACCCAGGGAGATTCGGATACGAGGTGGGCTCGTGTCATCGGCGACGTCGTCGCGCTGGCAACAAGCAACGGCACAGAGCCGGGACGTCCCATACCAATGGCGAATTCCCGCCACCCTGGCCGGGTGTCCGGTTCGAAACTCACGCCCTGCGCAGCCCTCTGTCCTCAGCTCGCCGCTCTCTTGACGAGCGCGCCGATCCTTTTTTCGACGTCGGCGGTCAACCTCTTCAGGGCACAGGAGGTCGGCCATATGTCACCTTCGTCGAGGCGCGCCGCGTCTTGGAAACCGATCGTCGAGTACCTCGTCTTGTACTTCTGCCCGCTTTGGAAGAAGCAGACGATCTTGCCGTCCTTGGCGTACGCGGGCATCCCGTACCAGGCCTTCGGCGAGAGGGTCGGCGCGCCAGCTTTGATGACGGCATGAAGCCGCTTGGCCATGACGCGATCCGGTTCCGCCATCTCGGCGATCTTCGCGAGCACGTCGCTTTCCCCATCCGCCTCGCCCGAGCGCGGGCGCCTCCGCTCCTCGACGGTCTCCTTCATCGCGGCTCGTTCTTCGTCCGTAAGTAGTTGGACACCCTGCCGCGGGTGCTTCGGGCCGACTTTTTGGCGTTGCTCATGAAATTTCCCCTTGTGTGTCAACTCTTATTGGACGGGCCTCATGCTAAGGACCGCCTAGCCGTCAGGGCTTCTCGATTCCTGATCGGTTTGGCCACCTTTCTTGCCGGCTGGACACAACCATCGACCGTTAGCTTCATGCGTCGCGGCGGCGGACTGCCGCTGGTCCCCTGGACCTACGATCAGAACAGGTCGCTGGACGGTTCAGCCAGCTCCTGGATGCGGACCATGTTGCCCGCCGGATCCCGGAAAGCGCAGTCGCGAACCCCATAGGGTTGCTCCATCGGCTCCTGGACGACCTCGGCGCGCCAGGTAGTCGCGAGTCCGTTCATCCGTCCGCATCCGCGTCAGGACGATTCGCCAGAGGGCGCGGTTGGCGATACGATCGCCGCCCCTACTAAGACGATGCCGACTCGTCTTGCCCGAGCTCGCCGGAACCGGAGCAACCCCGCAGAGAGAAGCGAAGGCGGCTTCCGAGCGAATTCGGTGCGCGTTGTCCCAGGCGACGAGCAAGTTGCTGGCAAGCTCGACGCCGACACCGTAGATGGCTAGCAGTTCGGGTGCACGACCTGCGACGAGCGGATCCAGCTGTCGATCAAGGTCCTCGACCTGGACATCGATGTGAAGTACATGCCGACCGAGTTGCCGCATCGCAAAACGCGAAGCCTCGGCCGGAGAGGTAACGCTGCCAACGCGGAAGTGGGCGACGCGCTCGATTAACTGCTTGGCTGTGAGGCCAGCCAGCGATTCCCGGAGCTCGGCCGGGGCCGTAACGATCAGTGCCCGCAGTTGGTTGATCGCCTGCGTTCGCTGATTCACGAGGGCCTCACGCGGGATGCGCAAGGATCGGATCATGGCTACCGAGGGCATCGATCCCGCGGGGCTTCGCCGTGACCTCGCCACCAAGAAAAGCTCGAGCTGCTGATTCAGCATCGCTGAGATCAGCCTTCCCGTGGTTAAGGCAACCAAGCTGCCAGGCAGTTCATGGGTCACACGACCGGGAGCGGGACCCCTACATAGTCACAGGCAGTTCACACGGGTCATCGGCGGCGACTTTTGAATTCAAATCTGGTCGGGGCCCGGTGTGTGAGTTCACCACATAGAGGACAGATGTCGCAAGACATAGTGGACGCCACCAACTCGGAGGTGGTGGATGTCCACGCTGGGTCGCTACATCATCGACGCAGTTGTCCTGGAAGGCCGGAGCCCGAGTCAGCTCGCTCGTGACCACAAGCTGGCCCGCAGCTGGATCTACACGCTGCTGGCCCGTTTCAGAAAGGAGGGCTACCCCGGACTAGAGCCACGCTCTCGGCGACCTCGGTCGTGCCCTCAGAAGGCAGAACCTCGAGTCGAAGCCGAAGTCTTGAGACTGCGTCGCGAACTGAGCGAAGCCGGCCTCGACGCCGGACCTCAGACCCTCGCCCATCACTTGATCGGGCTGATCGAGCCAGTGCCCTCGGTGAGCACAATCTGGCGGATCCTCAAGCGCCACAGACTCATAACTCCTCAGCCTCACAAGCGCCCTCGTTCCTCCTTCATCCGCTTCGAGTCCAAGCTGCCCAACGAGACCTGGCAGGTCGACGCCACGCCCTGGCAGCTGGCGGACGGGACTCCGGTCGAGTTGCTCAACTTCGAGGACGACCGCTCTCGGCTCTTCGTCAACTCCACCGCCTTCGCCACTATCAAGGCGGCCGACGTCGTCCACGCCTTCCATTCAGCTTCAAATCAGTTCGGCCTGCCTGGCTCTCTGCTCAGCGACAACGCCGCTGTCTTCACTGCTAAGTCGCGGGGAGGCAAAGTTCTGCTCGAGTTGGAGCTGGAGCGTTTGGGCATCCTGGTCAAACACTCCAGCCCCTACCATCCCCAGACTTGCGGCAAGGTCGAGCGCCTGCACCAAACTCTCAAGCGCTTTCTACGCAAACAGACTCCGGCCCGCTCCCTCGCTGAGCTGCAGTTTCAGCTCGACGCTTTTCGCGGCTACTACAACCAGCGTCGGCCACATCGGGCGCTCAACCGGCAAACACCGATCTCGGTCTTCAATGCCCTGATCAAGGCCAGGCCGACGCAGTCTCCGGCTCCGCTCGACCACCGAGTCCGTTACGACAAGATCGATCGCTTCGGCAAGGTCACCCTGCGTTACCTGGGTCGGCTCCGCCACATTCCCGTCGGCGTCACCCACAAGAACCGCAAAGTCCAGCTCCTGGTCGCCGGACCTGATGTCCGCATCATCACCACCGATGGCCAACTCATCCGGGCTCTAACCCTCGACCCGACCCGCAACTACCAGCCACTCGGAGGACGCTGGCCTGTCCACAATGTCTTGCAACAGGCGTCCTCGATGTCTTGAGACACAACATCTGGTCGGGGCCCGGGATTTGAACCCGGGGCCTCACGGTCCCGAACCGACTCGCCGGCGTGTCCTCCAGTGTCCTTGCGGCTCCGCAAGTGTCCTCCCGTACTCAAAACGCGGTCGCTTCGTGTCCGTTCGTGTCCGCCAGGTTCCTCTCGGTTCCGCGAATGCATGAGACGGCTGTGACCCGGCGCGAGGTCAAAGGCTCACGCTGAAAGTGCCCAACGACCGAGAGGTTTGACTCTCTTGCTCGTCACATGGCCGAAGCTGTTGGTGAGGGCCGCCGGACCAGCGAATAGTTAAGGCGCCGGGCCCAGAGCCAGTGCCAAGATTCACGCATGGCGCCAGCGATCGTCGTGTCCGGGCTCGTCAAGAACTTCGGAACGACCCGCGCTTTGAACGGGCTCGATCTGAAGGTTGAGACAGGCGAGGTCTACGGCTTCCTTGGACCCAACGGCGCGGGCAAGACCACGACCATCCGAATCCTGCTTGGCCTCCTTCGCGCCGATGCAGGGAGCGTCTCGCTTCTCAGCGGTGACCCATGGCGCGACGCGGTGGCGCTGCACCGCCGTCTCGCGTACGTACCCGGCGAGGTGAGCCTGTGGCCGAACCTCAGCGGGGGAGAGATCATCGATCTCCTCGGCCGGCTCCGCGGCGACCTCGACCGACGGCGGCGGGACGAGCTTCTCCAGCGCTTCGAGCTCGATCCGACCAAGAAGGCGCGCACCTACTCCAAGGGGAACCGCCAGAAGGTCGGCCTGGTGGCGGCGCTCGCCTCCGACGCCGAGCTCCTGCTCCTCGACGAGCCCACGTCCGGCCTCGACCCCTTGATGGAGGCCGTCTTCCAGGACTGCATCCGGGAGGTCAAGGCCCAGGGCCGGACCGTGCTGCTCTCCAGCCACATCCTGGCCGAGGTCGAGGCCCTCTGCGACCGCCTCAGCATCATTCGGTTGGGCCGCACGGAGCAGAGCGGAACCCTGCAAGAGCTGCGCCACCTGACGCGCACCTCGATCACCGCCGAGTTGAAAGCGCCGGCCGCGGGCTTCGACAGCCTCCCCGGCA
>WNGE01011941.1_pt1 | contig 11774 bp, 3 predicted proteins | sample 5400651 | NCBI WGS metagenome assembly WNGE01 (sample SAMN13153370, study PRJNA577476) | soil metagenome | isolation source: 60 cm soil or saprolite under grassland replicate 2 | place: USA:California | collected 2016-06-15 | reverse complement strand
TGGGCGGCGGTAAGGTCGGCTCCGGCATCGCGTGGGCTGGTGAGGTGGTGGGTGAGGAGGGTGGTGAGGTGCTGGTGTTCGGCGTGCAGGATCGGGGTCGGCTGGGCGGCGAGGTGGTTGGTTTCGGCGGCGTGCAGGAGCCGGTCGACCCGCTGCCAGTCCTGGCGATGGCTGGCTGGCGGTGGGATCTGGTGAGCGGCGGGGTCGACGCGGTGGCGGGTGAGGAGGTCGCGGACCCGGTGGTCGAGGACCGCGGCGACGGTGTGGGTGGTGGTGCGCTGTTCGCGGCTGGTGAGTTCGGTGGTGAGGTGCTCGGCGGTGAGGCCATGGTCGAGTAGGGCGTGGATGCCGGCGATAGCCCGCTGCCGGTGCACCGCTTCCTGATGGCTGTGGAGGCGGCGGCGGTGGGCGGGGTCGAGGCGGGCGGCCCAGGCGGAGGCGATCTGCCGGGCGTGCCGGCGCTGCTGCCGCCAGCGGCGGACGGCGTCGTCGTCGGGTCCGGGCTCGGGTTCGGGGCCGGGCTGGTGGGCCGGGGTCTCGGGCTGCCAGCGGGCGTGCTGGACGGCCAGCGCGGCGACGGCGGCGTCCCAGACCCGCCGGTCCGGTCCGTGGGCGGGTCGGGGTCCGATCCGGACGATCAGTTCCGCTGGCGGGTCGGTCGGCGCGGCAGCGGCGATGGCGGCTTCGGCGCCGAGTTCGGCCCGGCGCAGCAGGATCGGATCCGGCCCGTGGTCGGACGGTCCACTGTGGATGTCCTGGCGCAGCCGGGTGAGTTCGGCCAGGGTGTGCGCGACGCGGTGGGGGTGCGCGGCGGCTGCGGCCGGGGCGACGGCGGAGGCCAACCGTTCGGGCTGGGACTGCTGGAGCCGGTCGGCGAGGCGGGCGAGCGGGCCGGCCCGATGGTCCAGCATCGGCAGCCAGGTCTCCTCGTCGGGGTGGTGGTCGAGGTCGGCGCGGCGGATGAGATAGGCGCGCAGGTCGGTTCGGGCGCGGGAGAGCATCACGTACAGGCCGGCGCGGCTGGTGTCGTCGACGGCCAGGGCGCGCGCGACAGGCAGGGTGGCGCCTTCGGCCTTGTGCGCGCTCAGCGCGTAGGCGTGCTCCAGTCCGCCGTCCCGGCCGTCGGGAAAGCAGAAACTCAGGTACGCCCGGTCGACGTACACCGCGCCCTTGCCGGGGAAGTCCACGGTGAGCGCGGTCCGGTCGGGGTGGACGGCGGTGACGGTGCCGACGCTGCCGGCCCGCACGTACGCCGAGGGGGGCCGGCCGGCGGGGATGAGGGTGTGCCCGGTCTGGGTGAGGGTGATCACCTCGTCGCCGGCCTGGAACTCCCGCCCGGCCACCGACAGCACCGGGCCGTGCAGAGTGCCGTCGGCGGCCAGCAGCGTACGGGCGGCCCGGTTGAGCAGGGTCACGTCGGAGTGGTGTTCGGCCAGCATCCGCGCCGCGTCGGCCAGCCGCCGACCGGCCGGCGCGTGCTGCCGGTCGGCGTACCAGTCTGTGACGAAGGAGGCCATCAGCTCACCCCGGTCGGCGCAGACCCGCAGCCGCCCGTCGGCAGCCAGCCGGTCCAGGGCTGCCTGGACCCGATCCGGGTCGGGTGAGCGCAGGTCGGTCAGCGCCTGCCGGACGACCGCCAGCGCGGGGCCGCGCTGCCGCTGGTTGCTGGCTAGCGCGGGGACGTCCCGGCTGGTGGCGACCAGGTGGGCGAACCAGCCGCCGGCGCCGACCGAGCCCAGCTGCGCCGGGTCGCCGACCAGGATCACCACCGTGCCGGTCGCCGTGGCCGCCGCCAGCAGCCGTTCGGCGTCCCGGGTGGCGACCTGGGTGGCCTCGTCCACGATCAGCACGGTGCCGGCCGGCCACACCTGGCCCGGGTCCTGGACGTGGTCGAGCAGGGTCAGCCAGCCGGCCACCACCTGGGTGGGCACGCCCAGACGGCGGTGGAGGTCCTCGGCCTGCCGGCCGCCGTTCGCGGTGCCAAGCACCCGGTGGCCGGTCTCGTGCAGCGCCCGCACCACCGCGCGCATCGCCTCGGTCTTCCCGGTGCCGGCCGGGCCGACCACCGGGCGGACCGGGTCGGCGCAGGCCAGCAGCCGGCGGACCAGGTCGGCCTGCTCGCCGGACAGGCCCGGGTCCAGCCCGGCGTCCACGGCTGCGAGCGCGGCCTCGACCAGCAGCGGGTCGACCGGCGAGTGCCTGTGGCCGTCGTGGCGGTTCCGGCTGGCGCGGCACAGGTCGAGCAGGCGTTGTTCGGCGGCGAGCAGGTCGACGGTGGTGTAGCTGGGGTCGGGCAGGCTGCGGCGGCGCCGGCCGGCGGTGGACAGCAGCACCACTCGCGGGTCGGCCAGGAACCGCTCGGCGAGCGCGCTGATCGCCTCGGCGTCCAGCCGGTTACCGGCCCAGGCGGCGACGGCCTGGATCACCTCGCGGGCTCCGAACCTCGGCGCCCGCTCAGTCAGCCCGGCCGGGCCGGCCATCCGGTCGTACAGGCCGTGGACCTCCGCCTCCGCCGGCGGCGGCAGCCGACGCTCGCGGTGCGCGCCCAGGTCGCGGACCCGGTTGGGGGTCCAGCCGACGGCACGCAGCCGGTCTGTCTGGATGGCCCGGACCTGGCCGTCGGCCAGCACCCGCTTCGGCGCTCTCGTGGCACGTTGTGCCGCGGCCAGCGTGGCCGCGTCCGGGGTGAACCCGGCGTGCACCAACTGGGCGAACTCCTCCAGCAACTGCCCGCGGCGGCTGGAGAACGCCTCCAGCAACTCCCGCGGGAACCCGGCCAGCTCCGCCACCCCGTTCCGCACCGCCCCCCACTCCAGCCCGCGGCGCACCGACAGCTCATGCCGCAGCACCGCCGCCCCCACATACCCGGCCGTCTTCACGTGGGCGAGCAGCACCTCCCCGTCCAACGCCCGCCACTCACCCCGGGCCACCCCCCCGTCCTCGTCGACCACCGGCACCAGCACCGCGTTGACGATCACGTTGTGCACATGCAGATGCGCCTCGTCCGCCCGGGACACCTCATGCCGGTACGACGCGGCCGCCAACCCCAGCCCCGGCCGGTTCCGCCCGCCCACCGTGCCGACCGCCGCGTGCCGCTCCAGGTAGCCGATCGCCGCGTTCACCCCAGCGTCCAGCGCGGCGGCGATGTCCGCCCGCAGCGCGTCGTCGGCGAACGCCCACAGCAGGCTCACGCTCTTCGGCGCCGAACAGACCAGGTCGTAGCCGATCACCACCGTCGGCGGCACCCGCGCAGCGGCGAACCGGACCACCTCCTCCCGGCGAACCAGCCACCGCCCGCTCCGCGGCTCCTTCCACGCCCGCAGCCGGTCCCCGGCCGGCCGACCCGCCGGACGCCGGTCACCGTCCACCGCCCCGGCCGTCGGGTCGTCCAACGAATCCGGATCCGCCAGGCCGGCGCCGTCTTGTGCCGGCTGCTGCCGCGCCAGCCGCCGCAGGTACCCCGGGCCCACCCCGACAACCCGTGCCGCCTCCTCCACCGTCAACACGTCCGGCAGCGGCCCGAGGTGACGGCCGTCCCGTTGGGCCCGGCCGGCCGAACCGGAGGCGGGTAGCAGCGGCCGGGCGGTCTGCGCGTGCCGGCCAGTCAACAGCCGCTCCACCTCCCGTCCGTCCACCGGCCCGGACAAGCCCACCACTGCCGCCGCCGACCCGCGCGCCCAACCACCCACCCCCGGCGAGGACACCCCGGCCGCCGACGCGTCGTAGTAGCCGGACAAGCCAGTTGCCGGCGCCTGCGCCGGCTGCGCTGCCGTGCCCTGCAGGTACTCCACCAGCCGCCGCGCCGCCGCGACGACAGCGCCAACACCGGACGCCGTCAGCCCGAGAACCCGGATCGTCGCAATCACAGAACCCGCCCGCTCGCCTCCGCCCCAGCGGAGCCGGACGCCACCACCGGCCGGGCAGTCCATCCCGAACCCCAGCCGACACGGCGGTTATCCGACCCTCATCAAGTAGTGCAGACGGCACTACTCTCAGCGGAAACCGGCCGCGTCGCGCGAAGCCCGTCAGCCACGGCCAATCCGCGGCGGCCCCGCACCACCCCGGGCGGACTTCGACGCCGGAGCAGGCGCCCGGCGAGGCTCGCGGGCAGCCCAAGGTGCGCGACGGCCGGGGCCACCGCCGACGTGCCTGTCAGGAGCAGGCACGACAAACCTCCAACCCGATGAGACCGCCCCGCCGTCTGGCGGAGACCCTGCAGACGCCATCCCCTTGCGCAGCCGCTGCCTCCAGGGCGTGCCCGGCCGACAAACAAGGGTCACGCCCACGGGCCGCCGCGCCGGGTGAGGCTCACGCGTCGGACCAGTCACCCTCGTCGCCGGCCACAAGAAGGCCCGTCCAGGTGGTGCCGTACTCAAGTACGACCTGCACCTGCTCGGCGGTCAGATCGGCCACCGCGATCTCGACCAGCCCGGCCAGCCCGCGCTCGGCCATCGCCATCGGCAGTTGCTCGGTGTAGAGGAAGTACTCGCCGAGCAGCGCGTCACACCACACGCATCCGTTGGACAGGTACCACCGCCCGGCCGTCCGGCTGTACCGGGGCTTGACCACCCCTACCCCGGCCGCCTGCCGAGCCTGCTCCGGCAGCACCCCGGCGACCACCGCAAGCACCGGCTCCTCCTCGCAGGTCACCAACTCGCCCGCGTCGGCCGCTCCTGCCGGCCGTAGGCCAACCAGCGCGATCGTCGGCCGGCGGCACCGCCAGCACCTCCTCGGCAGCCCCAACAGCGCCACCGACATGCACGCGTGCCTGGCCTGCGCGCTGCTTGCGTACGGTTCCATCCACCGATCGCTCACCTTTCGACTCCCTCCTTCAGGGATCCGCTTGTCTGACGGGTGAGCCACACCAGCGCCAGCCGACGCTCCCTCGGCACGGCGCAGGGCAAGCTTGCGGTGTCCCTGATCGGATGTGGACCTCGCTGTAGGAGATATCGTGGCCGTCGGAAGACGTCGAGCTCGAAACGGAGGCTGAAGGGTCAAATCGAGCGGGCGCTACCTGACGAGGAGTCTTCGTGTTGGCCTTCACGGGCCACGATGTGATGGCATCCTTTGCGGTCGGCCCGGCGCCACAGGTGAGCGTCCTCTCGGATGCGTACGCCGCTTGTACGACGGGCAGCCATGCGATAGGAGACGCTGCTGCGACGAATGGCTGATACATGCGACCGGCTGGCTGGAACCGCGGGACGCCGCCGGAAGGTAGTTGCCGCGCCGGGTTGGCGACAAGGCCGGCACACGGCGGCACACGCGCTGGAGCCGATGTGCATGGACTCCGGGAGTGGTGCTGCCGCCGAGCGAGCGGACTGTCCCAGTCTTCTTGTGGGTCAGTTCGGCCCGTTGTGACACACCGGTTGTCCGCAGACGCCGGACTGACACGCATGGCGAGGGCTCACACGTCTCGTCGACGGCGATGCTGCACTTGCACTCCACCGGCCCGTAGCGGGCCGCGCACACTGGCACCGGGGTAGGCGGCACCGGCGCGAGGGGTCGGTTGGCGTCGGCGACTTAACCCACGGAGTCGGCTGACACGTGAAACACTCCCTCCGATAAGCCCAACGATGAGCCCGTGGTATCGCCCGCGGCCGTCAGCGATTGTAATCCTCGTCGGAGACGCGAGCGAAGTAGGGGATCGCGCGTAGTCGGACCCATGGCCGGTGGTGGAGGTTCTGGAGGATGCACTCCAGCGGGGCGAGGCCACGAACGAGGTTGCCTAAGTGGTCGGCTTCGGTGCCTGAGGTCTTGCCGACAAGCGTGCGCTGGATCTCTCGTACCTGCTCCGCCTTGGTTTGGTTGAAGAACAGGCGCGTCGCGGTCGAGCCTGCGATCTGATCGGAGAGGTCCCGGGGAAACTGCGTGGCGACGATGACCCCGAGCCCGAATGCCCGACCCTCCCGCATCAGTGGTTCCAGGAACGGCGAGTTGACCAGGCGCCAGGCCTCGTCCAGGACGAGGAGGCGTTCCAGCCGGTGAGGATGCTCCCGGCGGAGAAGGAAGCTGTGCAGCGCCATCAGAAAGAACTCCGCGACGGCGTTCTTGACCTGGTCGCCCGGGAGTTGGCTGAGCCGGATGACTGTTGGCGTTGAGAGGAGGTCCTCAAGGCTTGTGGCGTCGTCCCCGCGGCTGAAGATTCCGAGGTCGAAGATGGGCGACAGCCGGCCGAGAAGTGTCATCGCCTCTTCCCTCAACAGCACATCCCGGATCGCCTCGAACGGAAGGTACTCCTGGTCGGGTCCCGGGATGAACGGGCGGGAACCAACTCCGGCGATAGTGTAGGTCTCCTTCATCGCTTCACGCAGCGCAAACGCTTGTTGGTCACCCAGCCTGTAGATGCGCTGGAGCATGTTCGCCAGTTCGTGGACGTGTCCGATTGGGTTCGCTCGTCCGGTCTCCGGGTCGATGCGCGGCACCATTGGGTTGAAGGGCAGGCTTCCGAAATTCGCGTCGTGGACGGTGAACCCCTCGGTCTGCGCGTAGTCCGCTTTCGAGTAGTCGTCCTTGAAGTCGAGAATGAGCGCTGGCAGACCCTGGGGTAGGAAGTCGTGGAGGATCGCCTTGGTGGCCTGGGTCTTCCCGCTCCCCGTCTCCCCCGAGATGGAGATGTGGGGGTTGCTCATCGGCTGGTCTGGGTTCTGAGGATCGAACCAGACCTCACGCGGCTGGCCGTAACTTGAAGCTGCGTGACCGAGTAGCACCCGAGGTCGGTCGGGGGGCGAGGATGCAGGTCCTTCGCCGGGCGCAGATGTTGGCGGTGTGGCTCCGACCTCACGCGGTGAGTGCGGTTGGTCCGGTGGACTGTCTGGCGCCGGGGTTCCGACCCCGCCCGGCCCTTCCGTCGGCGGCTCAGTGTCGAGCTTCGGCGGTGGAGTGAGCGCGGCCTCGAGTGCTGGCACGTCGTCTTCGTTGAGGTCGAGGATGGCGACTGGAACGAGGTGGTCGCCATCGACGGCTTGTGCGTCCCGCCTGGGCGCGAGGCTGACGGCGGCGATGCCGAGGTGGACCTCGATGAGCGCGCACCGTAGGTCGACGTCGGGTGTGCCGTCGAGAAGCTGGTCGGATCTCTTGGCCCAGCGCTGCTTGGTCTGGTCGTCGTACCCGGCCTTCGAGAGTTCGCGGTAGAGGTGATCGCGTAGGATCTCACGCCGGGACGGAGTGACCAAGAGCTCGGGGTACGCGGGATCGAAGACCTGGCGCAGGAGCCGGTGCGTGGAGAGGAGTTGGTTGATGGCAGGCCCGCTGACCTTCCCACCGGAGATCGAGTACTCGGTGGTGGTGTCCTGCCGCGTCTTTACCTCAACCGCGGTGACGGTGAACCGATCGTCGGCCCCGTCGATGACGAGAAGGTCGGCCCGGTGAGGGTCGTCAGCGAGGTGCAGCCACCGCCGGGCCTGCTCGCTGTCCAGGCTGAGGATGACCCGATCGTGGCCGGCCGGGGTCATGGCCCGAAGTGCCTGGACGCTGACCAGGAGCCCGAGCATGCCGCGTACGTGCGACTGGGCGGTTTCCCCGGCCCGACCCGGGCGAAGTGACAGAAGGCCGGCGTCGAGGAGGTTGCTGAGCTCGGTAAGGAGGGTGTCGAGTTTCTCGTCGGTGACAGCGGTGTTGAACTGGCGGACGACGTCGCGAAGGCTTCGCCGGAACGCGGATGGCGAGCGGGTGAACGCGACGACGTCTCGGGTTCCCTCGCGGTCGGCGAGGACCCTAAGCGCGCCGAGGTCGAGGTCGCGATCGACGTGGCCGTCAGCGATGACGTACCACGGGACAAGTTCAGCGGCGGACCGGAACTGAACTTCCAGCCCTTGGGTTTGGTGGGTCGTTTGGTAGGAGACGATCTTGGTGCCGACAGCGAGGCTGGCGAGCGAGCTGTACTCGGCGAGGATGCCGCCGAGCGCTGGTTCGAGGTCGAGGCCGTGGGTCGCGATCCGGTAGACCAGGCGTCGCCGATTGGCCAGTGGCTGGATCTTCTGGAGCGCTGCACCGGCGTCAGCCGAGTGGCGCTCCGTCTGATCGAAGGCAGCGAAGAGATGCGGCGTCAGTCGGTCGGGCGGCGCCACCGAACCGGGTGCGACGCGTCTCGTGTCGAAGGTGAAGCGGCGCTCGACATGGTTGCCGAAGCGCTGTTGGACGCGTCGCTCCTCGTCGCCGGACAGGTTGAGCTCGGCGCCCACACCGGCGCCCTTGCGCAGGACGGTCACGTGGGCGCCGCGGAGTTGGGACGACTCTGCCATGTCGCAGACGGTTGAGAGGAACACTCCGGCGTCCGGGGGCTCTAACAGGGCCAGCCGGAGCCCCTCTGAGGCAGAGGGATGGAGGGCAACGAACGCTTCCATCAGCCGCTTGATGGGCCGTACGCCGTCGCGAGGGTCGCGGGCATCCGCCTGCGCACTGAAGTGCGGAAGTCCGCCGAACTGCCCGGAGAATGGGAGACTTCCGGGGCCGGCCTCGGACACGGTGCGGGGAATGCCGAGCGACGCGAAGAACAACGGAACCCCGCCGGCCTGGAATTCAGACCGAACCAGGTCTCGGTCACGGCTGTCGAGGAGTTGCTTCTGGTCCTGGATTACACGTGCGTACTCGGCGTGGTGCCAGAGCAGGAGCGGGTGCAACGGGGTGAGGAGTGCAACCAGGGACGAGCCGTTGTCGAGAAACACGGTGTCGATGAGCATCAGGAGCTCGATGAGGGCTCGTGCATCGTCGCCGAACTCAGCATGTAGGTCGCCGTACGCCTTGGAGGTCGCGGTTACCAGGTGGCGGTATGTGTCGATCACAGGCGTCACGAGAGCGCTCGTCCGGGGGGCAGTAGCGACGAGGAGCGGGGCGACGCACAGTTCGCCGAGATGTGGCAGGAGAGCGTTGCGAGCTTCGTCGAAGCGCTCGAACGCTTCCTGGACGGCGGCAGCAGTAGGCGAAGCAGGCGCGAAGGCGACAAGAAACTCGTCGATGCGGGAGCGGTCCCAGTGCCGTACGACCTCGGCTGACTGTTGGAAGCCTCGGATCATCGAGGCGATGTCGTCGCCGAAGGACCTGATCAGGCCGCCGTACCTGCCTTCGCCGACGAGGCGGTTGACCAGGTTGACGACGTCGGTGGAGACGACCTCGTCGACCTGGAAGCCGCTGGGAAGTGTGACGCTCACCGGCTCGGGCCGAACTGTGGAGTCGTCGATGTCTCTGAGCTGGCTGTGTAGCTCTTCGACGACGCCGTTGAGGCTGTCGTCTGACGAGTCGTCGTCCCCAGGGTCGTCGCTGCGGAGGAGGTTCTCGACCGCGAGCGCTGTCAGAGTCTTCGGTGGTGGTGCGGGCGGCTGGCCGTCGGGTGCAGGCGCGTCCGGCTTCGGTGGTTTCGGGGTTGGGCCGGACCGGATGCTGAGCAGTTGGCGGGCGTCGGCGGCCGTCAAGCCGAGTTCCCCGCCGCGCCGGTACGTCTGGAGGTCGCGCAGCCGCCTGCGAAGATCGCCTCGCCGCTGGGGGTCGGTCTCAGCGGCGAGCGCCTTGTCGACCCTCTGACGGTCCTCCTCGCTGAAGTTGGCCAGGCGGAGAGCCACCGCGCGGTTGTCGTCGAGGCGCTTGCGGAGTTGCTTCTCGCTCGGACCGTCGAAGAACGCTGGGTCGGGCAGGAGGCCGAGACGATTGATCTGGCGCGCCGCCTGGTCCCGGAGGTCTGCTCCCTCGAGCGGGCTCAGGGCGAGGTAGTAGTCGATGAGGTCCGTGAAGGAGATCTGCTCGTCGCCTCCGATGATCTTCCACCAGCGAGGAAGCACCTCATTGGGCTCGCTGAACTGTGTCGCAGCCCGGTCGACGAGGAAGCGACGGAGTTGAGCCGGGCCGACCGCGGCGAAGTCCTCCAGCGAGGTGAGCTTGGCGGCCTCGACTTCGGTGATGACCACGATCAGCGCGTCGAGGTCACGCATGTTCCGCCAAACCTCTGCGTGCTCGACGTTGACCGTGAAGATATCATCGGGAATGCTGGCCTGCCGGGCGCTGGCGGCGGCCGTGGCATCGAGGTAGGCGATGCGGAGATCCATGTTCTGAGCTAGCAAGTCTGCCAGCCCGGCCAGAACGGCGTCCGGGTCGAGATGCGGGACGTCGCGGACGAGTACACCGGGCCGTCCTTGCGCCTCACGCAGCGCCTCGTTGAGAAGTTGAGCGACGAGACGCTTGGCGTCAAGGGGCGTCGCGACTTCGGTCATGCCCCTACCCCGTCCGTGGTGACGACAGTGCGTCCATCGGCGTAGGACTTCGCAAAGCCGATGTCGGTGATGAGGTCGCGAAAAGCAAGAAGGTTCGCTCGCAGGTCAGCCTCGATTACAGAGACTGAGCGGCGGACTGGCGCGCCGAGGCGGAGGTCATTGCGGCGGATTGCTTCGAAGTCCACAGTCCTGCCGACGACGATGCCGAACGACGAGCGCAGAACGTCGAGGAAGTCGTCGAAGTCGAGCGGATCACCCGGGACGACGGTGGCGGCGACCAGAAGCTCGGCGAACTCGGCGTTGGCCCCGTAGCGCTTGTGCTCCTTGCCGCCCCGCCCGCGGTTGTCGTAGGGGAGGAGGTACCCGCCGCGCCGGCCAAGGGCAAGCAGGGAGTTCCACGGTAAACCCCCCACCTCGTCCGGACCGACGCCGGAGTAGCCCACCTTCCAGAAGGCTTCGGCCAGGGCATCGAGCGGTCCACTCCCCGCCAGATGTGCCTCGTACTCAGCGCGGACGGCGTCGGCTTCCGGGGTCTCCGGGAGTGAGGTGACGAACCTGTCTGGCTTCGCCGAACTGACCTCGTCCAGGTGCCGGCGGATGCGGTGCAGGACTAGCTGTTCGATAGTTCGGAAGCCACCTTGGAGCGTGGCTGCCGAGGCTTCGCGCAGCGAGCGGCGTCGGCCATCGAAGAGATCGAGGAGCAACGGCGGCAGCGGTCCGTCGGGGGCGACGTCGTTGCACCGCCGAACCATGTGCACGTGCAGCGCAAAGACGCCGAAGAGAACGAGCCGTCGCAGTGTCGTGAGTTTCGACCCGTAAGATCGTTCGTACTCGGCGAGTTGGTCATAGCGAGTTCGCAGTGTGCGCAGGGTCGGGGACTTCAGACGGCCCTCGCGGTCCGTGGCCAGCATGGCGGCGACTCGTTCGGCCCGGACCTGTGCAGTAGCACCTGGCGTTGCCTCGCGCTGCTCGCCGAGGTCAAGGAGGGGCCAGCCGAGCGTCGTCCACGGATCGGTGTCTGTGTTCAGGAGGTCGGCGAGCAGTGCCGACGCGTTCCCGGGCTGCTTTGGTGCGCCGGCTGTTAGCAACGCGGCAAGGAAGTCGCCCGAGCCGTTGTCGGACAGCTCTCCAGTGATCATCCGCGCGTGCGACAGCGTGAAGGAAGCCTGGGTCGGAAAGACGGCGTCGTCGGCACCCAGGGTGTCTTTTGCGAGCGAGCGGAAGCGGGTGAGCGCCTCGTCACTAGGCGGGTTGTCGAACCGGTCGGCGAAGCGACCGCCGTAGGCGGCGAGGATTTCGCTGTTCGGGTTACGCTCCTCCTTGAAGCCGCCTCTCTGGTTGTCGACATACTGCCGAAGAACCCGGGCGAGGGGTGTGTGGTCGCACTGCTTTCCGACGATCCGCCGCGCCAGGCCATTGGCGACGTGAACGGGCTTGGGTGTGGCTCCTGTGGAGGGACGCCGGTACGCCTGTGACCTGGAGGTTTCGGCGAGTCTGATCATGTAAGGGGCTCCTTCCCGCTACGTTCACGGATGCGAAGCCGGGACGTAGACGAAGAAGGAGCCCGATGTCAGC
>WNGE01015696.1_pt1 | contig 11777 bp, 8 predicted proteins | sample 5400651 | NCBI WGS metagenome assembly WNGE01 (sample SAMN13153370, study PRJNA577476) | soil metagenome | isolation source: 60 cm soil or saprolite under grassland replicate 2 | place: USA:California | collected 2016-06-15 | reverse complement strand
CCGTTTGAGCAAGGAGTGCGTCGGTATCGACAGCAGTCTCCGGCCATGGCTCTGGGGCTGACGGACCATCTCTGGTCGTTCCTGGAAGTGTTGACCTCCCGTGTTCCTACCACCTCTTAACAGGGTCACTACCGTATTTTGAGAATGGGCTGGATATTAGTGGTTTGTGTTTCAATGTGTTATACTATCAGAAAAATAATCAGCGTCTTATTAGTAGTAACCTTGGAATCCTTATAGAGTTAATCTGAAGTCTCGCAGGAGTATGTCTCGCCAATGAGCCGGAGCCACCCCAATCCCTACGAGGACTTTTACAGCGGTCCAGCGTGCGCGAAAACGTGTGCTGGGCGTTTTTTTTAAGGAGGAAACCGCACTCATGTCAGTAGAATATAATCCGAACGCTCTCGACGAAAAGTTTACCAAAGAAGGACTCACCTTCGACGATGTGCTGATCGTCCCCGCCGCTTCTTCCGTCCTGCCGCGCGATGTCTCCACCCAGACCCGCTTCACCCGTAAGATCACGCTCAATGTCCCCATCGTGAGCGCGGCTATGGATACCGTTACAGAGGGCCGGCTGGCGATCGCCCTGGCGCGCGAAGGCGGTATCGGCGTGATTCATAGCAACCTATCCATCGAAGAGCAGGCTCAGGAGGTCGATAAGGTCAAACGCTCCGAGTCGGGCATGATCACCGATCCGATCACGATGGAGGCGGATGCGTCCTTGCAGGAGGCGCTCAGCGCCATGCAGCGTTATCATATATCCGGCATCCCCATCACGGAGAACGGCAGGTTGGTCGGCATTCTGACGAACCGCGATATCCGCTTTGAGACAAACGCCGATCGCCCCATCTCCGAACTGATGACGCGCGATCGCCTGATCACCGTCCCCGTCGGCACAACGCTGGAGCAGGCGCGCGACAGCCTGCACCGCTTCAAGATCGAGAAGCTGCCCGTGGTCGATGAGCACGGCATGCTCAAGGGCCTCATCACGATGAAGGATATTCAGAAGAAGATTCTCTATCCTCATGCCGCTAAAGATGAGTACGGTCGCCTGCGTGTCGCGGCTGCTGTGGGCGTGGGACCCGATAGCCTGGAGCGGTGCGCGGCACTCGTAGAAGAGGGCGTCGATGTGCTGGTCGTGGATACCTCCCACGCCCATTCGCATATGGTCCTTGAGACCGTCGCCCGCATCCACGATCGCTTCGGCAGAAAAGTTCAGCTCGTCGCGGGCAACGTTGTGACCGTCGAGGCGACCGAGGCGCTGATCCAGGCCGGCGTCGATGCCGTGAAGGTCGGTATCGGTGCCGGTGCGATCTGCACAACGCGCGTAATCGCCGGCATCGGCATGCCCCAGATCACCGCGATCTACGACTGCGCCCGCGTCGCCCACCAGTACAATGTCCCCATTATCGGCGACGGCGGCATCCAGTATTCCGGCGATATCGCCAAGGCCATCGCCTCTGGCGCCGATACTGTGATGCTCGGTAGCCTGTTGGCGGGCGTCGATGAGAGCCCCGGCGAGCTTATTATCTCGCATGGTGAGCGCTTCAAGGACTATCGCGGCATGGGCTCGGTCGGCGCTATGAAGCAGCGCCGCTACAGTAAGCACCGCTACTTCCAGGGCGACATGGACGAGTCCCATCTGATCGCGGAGGGTATTGAGGCGCGCGTCGCTTACAAGGGCCTGCTCGGCCCCGTGGTCTACCAGCTCGTCGGCGGCCTGCGCCAGGCAATGGGCTACGCCGGTGCCGCAACGATCAAAGATATGCAGGAGAAGACGAGCTTTGTGCGCATCACGAGCGCGGGCCTGCGTGAGAGCCATCCCCACGATGTGATCGTTACAAAGGAAGCCCCTAATTACGGCACGAAGAGCAGATAAATAGGCCGGGCGACTTTTCTAGGTCGCCCGGCCCTTCGCGTGCAGCCGTTTTCAGGTAGCTTCTTCTCTACTATTGGCGTACTATGCTCGCTTCTCGTCTATCCTGCTCTTCGGTCACGGAGGTTTGCAGTACATCCAGGAAGGCCGTGACGACCTCTGGATCGTACTGGCTCCCGGCGCAGCGCAGCAGCTCAGCGCGTGCCTCGTCAGGAGATTTTGGCTCCCGATAGACGCGCTGTGATGTCATGGCATCATATGAGTCGACGACGGAGAGGATGCGCGCCTCGATCGGAATATCGCCCTGGCTTATCTGGCGCGGATACCCACAACCGTCCCATCGCTCGTGGTGCGCACCGACGATTGACGCAAGGACCTTGAAGATGCCGCCTGCCTGCGCAAGGATGTGCTGCCCAACTTCGGGATGCAGGCGCATGATTTCCCATTCTTCTGTGGTGAGCTTCCCCGCTTTATGCAGGATGGTATCGGGTACGGCGACCTTGCCGATATCGTGGAGCAACGAACCAAGCCGCACGAGATGACATTGCTCCTCCGAAAGCTGCAATCTGTGCGCCGTCTCCTCAGCCAGGTCCGGCAGGCGGTGTGCATGATTGCTTGTTTCTGGATCATGGGCGTATGCCATTGCCGTGAGCGCCCGCAGCGTCGAAAGCTCGTCTTCGCGGTGACTGACCTCCCGTACGACATCATCTTGTATTTCTCCATTAGCGACGCAGACGCGATTGCGCCCACATCGTTTTGCCTGATACATTGCTGCATCGGCCTGCTTAATGAGTTCCTCGCGTGTTGTTCCGTGCAGCCTGTAGACCGCAACACCTATGCTGGCCGTGATGGTCAGGGATATCGCGGAAGAGTTCTTTTCCTCCTGCCACTGATACGGATGAGAACTGATGGCTAATCTCAAGCGTTCCGCAGTGTGAACTGCGCCATCCAGGTCCGCGTCGACCAGTAGAACGGCAAATTCTTCGCCTCCGTAGCGACCAACAAAGTCCTCCAGGCGTAAAGTGGTCTTCAATCGCTGCGCCATTTCGCGCAGTACCGCGTCTCCGCAGCGATGACCCCAGGTGTCGTTGAAGCGCTTGAAATGATCTATGTCCAGAAAGAGGACGGCACATGTTCCCTGCGTGCGATGTAGGCGCGCTATCTCCTCGTCGAAGCGGCTTATGACGGCGCGATGATTGGGCAGACTGGTAATTGCATCGGTAATCGCAGCTTTGGCCTGCTCTCGATAGAGACGATCCACCTCAGCAAGCAGGATCTGCTGCTGTTGCACCGATATTTCCTGTTCGCTGTATGCCTCTTGCAAACGAGCGTGCAGCTCCTTCTCGCGCTCGTTGGTGTGGCGCAGTTCGCTGATTACCGCCTGCATACGTGGAACCTCGCTGCACAGCCAACTCACGACTATCGCGACAAATGGAACGATCAGGACTAGCATTGCCCAGCGATGCGGTGGAATACTGTCGGGTAGCCATGAGCTGGTTATCGTACTCCAGGCCCCTATCAGGCATGCCACGATGCCTGCTATCCCCATGCTCAATACGAGAGCCCATTGGCCTCTTGTAACCTGCACTGATTGCTCCAACAGTTTGCCTTTCCTCTGCTTCAAAACCAGGAAGAAAGGGAGCAAGCACATCTCTATCGTTGAGAGTATCCACAGTATAGCCGAACCTGCTTGCAGCACGTAGAAGATCTCAGCGGCAAGCTCGGACGGTTCGACCGTTGTGGTGAAGATGGTCGGTATGACAATATAGGAAAAGATTGTGGTTAAGCCAACAATGACTGCCAGGACGACGATGCTTCGTAGAGGCACTCCCCAACGATTCAGCTTGAGCAGCGATGCCGGCAGGTGGCGGTTGTGCGCCATTACTACTAAGAGGCGTGAGAATGTGAGCAGGTAGGCGATGGTAATAGCGACCTGCCCGCATATCAGCATCCAGGCAACCGCTGTACCAGCCTGGTTGCCAAAGACGATCTGTACCGCTTGAATGTTGGCCGCCATCGTTCCCGCCTGCTGTGCTGGCACAACGACCATCACGCCGAAGGTACCGAGAAGATAGGCTGCCGAAACGAACGCGGTCCCCCACCAGACAAAGCGATCACTACGCCTTTTGGCGACACTTCCGCCGCGGACCTCAGCGCTCATAATAAAGGGGACATCCATGCCGAACAGCGCGAGAATGATCAGACCATAAACGGCGAAGCTGCTGTTCCCCATCTTCAGGAGATGCGGAACCGAGAGTGAGACCTGCGCTGCGTGTCCCGCCGCCAGCCACCAGGCGCCCGCCAATCCTATCAAGAGAAACGCCGCGAGGTACAGCGCCGTGAGCAAAAACAGGATGCGCTTGAGCAGGCGCATTGGCAGGCAAGTAATCGTTGCCGTTACGAGCAGCGCAAAGAGAATGCCCAGACCCTGCTCATTCGGCGTCACAAACCACGTAGGTACGAGATACTGGAGAAAGATGAGGCAGTAGTGCCCTCCAAATCCGGGGAAGCGCCTGGCAAGCCATTGCGCAACGTAGGCACAAGGGATCAGGCAGGTGCACACTCCGATAATCCAGACGAGGAAGACGCCTGGTCCGCCAAACTGGACTCCATTCACGTTCGAAATGAATAGTAGGATAAGGATGAAAAGAACCGTAAGATCTCGTGTGGTGAGAACTGCTGGTGCTATCTTTTGTCTATCTTCGTCTCTTGCCACCACTTCGTCCGCTGCACCTGCCGCAGCATCGATAGGTGACGTGGGGTGGAACGCACGTTGAAGGAACATACTCGTCTCCTGGTCCAGATGCCGAAGCATCACTCGCGTACGATGAATATCAGACCACCGGGTGGCCTTACTTATTCTTATCGGCAACTGAATCAGGATCAGTATGTTCAACTAAGCGATATACATCATTTTGTTTATGCCAGGAACGCAAACAATTCGTCCCACGGATATGGACCCGGACAAAAACTTCGCTGCACCGGGTCCATCGAATAGTGCCCCGTTATTCCCCCCTGGCTATCCGCCCACCGCTTTGGAATATTGTGGCGATCACAGATGTACTGCACCAGCTCGAAACTCACCTGCTTCTGTACCTCCGTCAGCTCGTCGGAGTTGTCCCGCGCCAGCTTGACGTGCTCAATAGAGATCGTGACGTAGTTAGGATTCAGGCTCCGCGACCACCATGCATCATGCCCCTCCGTCACACCACCGTTGGCCCATGCCGCATTTTCCTCATCCACCGTTTGGACTACTACTCCATCCCTCCCGATGATGTAATGCGTCGCCACATCCGCGCGCTGAAAATAGTACCCCACCTCCTCCGCGCTGCCAAATCCCGCCGTTCCATGTATAATGATCCAACGGGGCGCGTGCCCCGCGCGTCCAGGAAAGTAGTTGTTGGAGGGTATCCATAACCTGTCCGGTTCATCCATATATTTATTTCATCCTTTCCTGTAGTGCGGATACAATACGTATATATGCTCTCATCTCACGTTCATAATTAATGACGCCAATGAGAAATGTAGATATCTTAACTTTACACTAGCCAGGATGTCCCATGCCATTGCGCCTATCGTGCGCATAAGTTAGAATAACAGAGGTCAAGCTCTCTGAACATATTACACAAATGGTAGCCTTCAACGGGGAGGAATACATGGTTGATCTAAAACAAACGTTGAGCCGCTTCTTGTCGATCCCTGGAGTGCGACAAGCCATCCTGGTTGGTCGGGATGGCCTGATGATCGAAGGTTTGACACGCGATGGCAAGGAAGATATGGAGGCGGTGGGGGCTATCACAACCACTGGTTTAAGCACAGCTGAGGCGCTCGGACAGGAGATCGCACGCGGCAGCGTCGTCGGTGTCCTTATGGAATATGAGCAAGGACTGGTCAGCGTCGATCCCCTGGGCGAATTCGCCCTGATGGTTACTCTTTTTGATAATGCTTCGAATATCGGTCGCGTCCGCCACCTGGTCAAGGCGAGTCGTAACGAGATTTTAGAGGCGCTCGATATAGCGTAGATGGTATAGTAAGATAGTATTTACTAACAGAAAAACACTTTATGCTAGGCGTGTAGACGGAGGGCGGCGCGTCCATGGAACAACTGACGAACCTTGTGATAGCGGATCGTGAACTTGCTTCTATTACAACGGTGCTTGCAAAACTTATGAATGATACAAATGCGACTTCTGCGATGCTCATCGACAAAAGTGGCCAGGTGGTCGCGGTGCAAGGGGCCGGAACCAGGCGCAATTCCACGACTCTGGGAGCATTGCTGGCCGGCGTCTTCTCGTCTTCGCGCGAGGTCGCCAGATTGCTCGACGAGAAAGATTTCCGCAATATCTTTCAGCAAGGGGTGCAGGAGAATATCTATACGTCGATGATCGAGGAACAATGGCTGCTCGTCATTATCTTCGATAAACTGACGCATATTGGTCTGGTCAAGGTCCTCTCGAAAAAGTCGTCGGACGAACTCTGTCGCGTCCTGGAACGCGTACGTAGTGATACGACGCATAGGAAAGCTTCTGTGCTCAATTTACAATTTCGCTCGTCCGTTGAGGATACCATCGACCTGCTCTTCCGGGATTAGAGGACCTGGCACCTATGGCGCTGATCAATATCGCTAGTCATGAGATCCATTGCAAGATCGTCTATTATGGCATTGGCTACTGCGGCAAAACAACAAATCTACAGCATGTGTTTAAGAGCATCAACCCGAATGCACGCGGCGAGATGCTCTCTATCGCGACGGAGACGGAGCGCACCCTGTTCTTCGATTTCTTGCCGCTCGACCTGGGTACGGTCCACGGATTCCGCACACGCTTCCATCTCTATACCGTGCCCGGCCAGATCCTCTACGAGCGCACACGCCTCGCCGTCCTCAATGGCGCTGATGGCATCGTCTTCGTGGTCGACTCGCAGTCCGAAAAGTTCGAAGAGAATGTGCAAAGCATCGCCGAACTGGAGGTGAATATGCGCCGCCTCGGCAAAGATATGAGCACCTTTCCGTTCATTATTCAGTGGAATAAGCGTGATATGCCGACCGCTCTGCCTGTTCACCTGCTCGATCGCTATCTCAATCGTCGCCGCGTGCCAGGCTATGAAGCGATCGCCTCGGATGGCCGGGGCGTCTTCGCTACCCTGCGCGCCATTAGTAAAAGCGTTATGGCGCAGCTCTAGCCATGCTCATCTTCGGTCTCGATTTCACCAGCGCGCCCAATCGCCGCAAGCCAATCACCGTCGCCCGTTGCCACCTGGATGGTGCCCGACTTAGCGTCCAGTCGTGTTTGTCCCTCTTCGATTTTGCGGCCTTCGAAGCCTTTCTCCGCCTGGATGGTCCCTGGATCGCGGCCTGCGATTTCCCCTTCGGTCAGCCACTTAAGCTCATCAACAATCTCGGCTGGCCTCAGAGCTGGGAGGGCTACCTCCAGTTCGTCTCCACCATGAGCAAAGCTCAGTTTGTGGATATCATCACCCACTATTGTGCCACACGACCCGCCGGCGACAAGCTCCACTCGCGCGCGACCGACCTGCTCACGGGTGCCATCAGCCCCATGATGCTCTACCGCATCCCCGTTGGCAAGATGTTCTTCGAGGGCGCACCGCGCTTGCTCGCCTCCGACCTGAACATCCTTCCCTGCCACCCTACGACCAGCGGCAGAACCGCTCTCGAAGGCTACCCCGCCCTCGTCGCCCGCCGCTGGCTCGGCAGGCGCTCGTACAAAAGCGATGACCATCAGAAACAGACTCCCGCGCAGTTGCTCGCCCGCCGGGATCTCCTCGCAGCCCTGCAATCGGATGCGTTGATGGCTGCGTATGGTATCCAGCTCGATCTGAGCCCGGAGTTGGGAGAAGCTCTTGTTAGTGATCCGATGGGCGACCGTCTCGATGCTGTCCTGTGCGCCATCCAGGCCGCATGGGCGTATAACCAGCGTGCCAACAACTACGCGATACCCGCCGGTCACGCGCTTGAAGGGTGGATTATTGATCCAGGCAATAGGAGCGAGAATCAGGTCTGAGAATAGCTGAGCTCGACCCACCAGAGTGGGATAAGGTCTTCAACAGGTTACTCAACACATGATATACTATCAGGGTATGTAACCCTTCTATACCAAAAGTTGCCCAACATATGGTATGCGCCACCTGACATGAGGAGATTACATTATGGGAAGGCAGCGTCTTCCAGTTGTCTCCGAGAACTGCTTGCTCTTGTTGGATGAAGGAGAAGGGCAACCTACCTCAATCCTCATCGAATCGGAGGCCTGGTATCATTGGCTAGCTACTGAAAATAATCGATCCTTTACCTTTCGGCATGCTATGGGTGCGTTCACCGTTCGGCGAGAGCGCAAACGCCATAGCTGGTACTGGTATGCTTACCATAAGCATAACGGGAAATTGCATAAAGCCTACCTGGGGAAGTCGGAAGAAATGACGCTGCAGCGGCTTAACTGTGTCGCAACTGCGTTGGCGGGCCAGGACAATGATGATGAAGCGTTGGTTGGAGATCCCTTTGCTACATCTACCCTGTTCCACCAGGAGAGAATGTCCACTTCAGATCAAGTAGCCGAAGATGAGCTTCTAGTGTCCAGAAGAGACTTCTTGAAGACGGCTGCAGCTCTTCCGGTCTATCTCACACCACTGCTTGGGCGTGAACAAGAAGTACAGGAAGTATTTTTGCTGCTTCAACGTCCAGAGGTACGCCTCTTGACGCTCACCGGACCTGGTGGCATCGGCAAGACGCGTCTAAGTGTGCAAGTAGCAACGCATCTGGCAGAGTACTTCACCGATGGTGTCTACTTCGTTCCGCTTGCCTTGGTCAGTAGTCCTGATCTGGTTGTACCAACAATTGCTCAAGTGCTTGGACTGAGAGAGGTCGGTGATTGGTCGCTCTCAGAGCGCCTGAAAGCCTACCTGTGTGAACGACATCTCCTGCTGCTGGTAGATAACTTTGAACATGTGCTACTGGCAGCGCCCAGACTTGTAGAACTTCTGACAAGCTGTCCTGGAATCAAAATCCTCGTGACCAGCCGGGCGGTATTGCGCATTCGTGGCGAACATAAGTTCCTGGTTTCACCGCTGGCCCTGCCCGACCTCAATCAGCTCCCTGCTCATGAATCTCTCTTACAGTATGCAGCAATTGAGCTATTTATGCAGCGAGTATGGGCGATCAAGCCCGACTTCCAGTTGACCCCTGCCAATGTGCGTCCCATTGCAGAGATTTGTGTGAAAGTAGATGGTTTACCGCTGGCACTTGAATTGGCGGCAGCCAGAATCAGATTATTCTCCCCACAGGTGCTACTGGCACGTTTAGAGGATCAGCTGCGTCTCCTCACCTATGGTGCGAGCGAAGTGTCAGAGCGGCAGCAGACGCTGCGCAATACTATCAGATGGAGCTACGAGCTGCTATCTTCTGCAGAACAGCACCTGTTTCGGCGCTTATCCGTCTTCGTCGGCGGCTTCACAGTAGAAGCTGCGGAGTATTTGTACGCTGCTCTTGGCGCTTCAACTTTGAATGTTTTAGACAGCCTGACCTCCCTGCTCGACAAAAGCCTATTGCAGTCGGTAGAGCAAAGGCAAGATGAGCCCCGTCTCTTCATGCTGGAGGCGATTCGTGAGTACGGGCTGGAATGCCTGAAGCTGAACGAAGAAGAGGAAACAACCCGATGTGCGCACGCCAGTTACTATTTAGCCATGCTGGAGAAGGTGGGTCCGAACTTAAATGGCCCGGAACAGCGAAAATGGTTTGATCTGCTTGAGAGAGAACATAACAACTTACGGGCAGCATTGCAATGGTCAATAGAAAGAAAAGATGCGGAACTGGCCTTACGGTTGAGCAAAGATCTCAGTTGGTTCTGGCACCTGCGAGGGTATCAGGTTGAGGGACGGCAATGGCTAGACCGAGTATTGGCGGTGAGCGAGGGTGCCACGGCGTCGCTTCGAGTGCAGGTTCTTCATGGTGCTACTAGATTGGCCTTGCACCAGGGCGACTTTTATCAGGCGCAGGAGATGTCCGAAAAGATGCTGGCACTTTGTCGAGAGACAGGAGATAGACGCTATATCGCTCTCTCTTTACGCAGATTGGGGGAAGTAGCAGAGATGAAGCATAACTATGTAGCCGCATACTCGCTACTCGAAGAGAGCCTGGAACTTCTTAAAACAATGATGAGAAATCATAGTCCTGACCAGACAGAGACTATCAAAAGGAACCTTGCCTATGGTCTCACCGATCTGGCTCCTGTGATCAGCTACCAGGGGGATTTTGCCAGGGCATATGTTCTCGGAGAGGAGGGCCTCGCGCTTTTCCGCGAGATGAATGATTGGACAGGCATCATATTCGGGTTGGGCCACCTGGTAAAGATAATGATTGCCGAAGGCGATTATGGAAGAGCATACGCGGTGCAGGAAGAGGCCTTCTCCCGAGCAAAAAAAATGGACCTCAAGTATGATTCCACCCTATTGCTGCACTTGTTAGGACAGGTAGCCTTGTATCAAGGCGATGATGCAGCGGCAGGTCGGCTGCTCAAGGAAACACTGGCACCATACACTGCTCTAGGGAATCAATGGAGACGCGCTAACGTTCTCGTTCTCCTGGCGAATATAGCTGCTTCTCAGGGAGATGATGCAGAGTCACACTCCTTCTATGAAGAATGCCTGGCGACTCTGAGGGAAATTGATGATAAGGAGGCAATCGCTGCCTGTTTGGAGGATGTCGCGGAAGTAGTTATACAAAAGAGCCCAGTAAGGGGGGTGAATTTGTGGGGTTGCGCAGAGGCTTTGCGTGAAGTTATAGGAATTTCTTTTTCGCCAGCGAAGTACTTCCCATATAAACGATCCCTGGCTGCTGTACGAGCTTCCCTTGGCAAGCAAGCTTTCGCAGCGGCATGGACCGAAGGTCGAACGATGACGTATGAGCAGGCCCTCGCTGTCTACAGGCCAACAGCCAAACCCGTTTCAACTTCTCCTCCAAAATCTCGAGTTCCCTATCCCAATCAACTCAGCAATCGAGAGATTGAGGTGTTACGCCTGGTAGCGTCAGGGCTGACCGATGCACAGGTAGCCGAACGGCTCATCCTCAGTCATCGTACGGTGGGCTGGTATTTGAGCGCGATCTATCGCAAAATAGGGGTCTCTTCGCGGAGTGCTGCTACCCACTATGCTATAAAACATCATCTCGTCTAATCAAAAGCAAGTCTATCCTTTCATTCCTCTTCTGCTCCCTTTCAGCTTCTTGTATAGTTACGTGCTTCACACAAGCCCATTAGATAATTACTCCAGTAATTTTACGGGCTTGCCCCACCGGGGCAAGCTTTCGCACAAGAAAAATATCCCGTAATTCTCCAGGTGTGTTTTCTACTTAAACTATGTACACTAAGAACAGTAGTTACTGTACCATAAGGAGAATGCATGTAATATATTGTGGTTTAAACTATGATGAACCAGTCTAAACCCACAATCTCCAGGATACATTGAGCTTTTCAATGCTGAGCAGATATTTCATGCTCTCAGTCATCATCCACAGAAAGGAGGGACATTTTTCTGTTCTTCACGTAGCAGGTACATCAACCGCTGAGCACATTACGAACTGTTGAAAAGGATAGCAACCTTGTAAAGGAGACAACAGATGTTACGTACTGTATTGCGACTGCTACTGGTTGGAGCAGCGGTGGTTCTCCCGATACTCCTTGCCGCATGTGGCGGGACATCGGCCCCCGTACAAACGCACGCGACGGCCACTCCCACAGCCTCAGTGACAGTCTCTGTCTTCGCCAGGGGTCTGAATAATCCACGTGGACTCACGTTCGGGCCAGATGGCACTCTCTATGTAGCAGAAGGGGGGTTGGGAGGAACTACGTCGACCACCAGCGCACAATGCAGCCAGGTTCCGCCACCCGTTGGACCCTAT
>WNGE01009462.1_pt1 | contig 11777 bp, 9 predicted proteins | sample 5400651 | NCBI WGS metagenome assembly WNGE01 (sample SAMN13153370, study PRJNA577476) | soil metagenome | isolation source: 60 cm soil or saprolite under grassland replicate 2 | place: USA:California | collected 2016-06-15 | reverse complement strand
ATCGTGTCGTAGAACGTCTTGTCGGCGACGTGCGAGATATCGACCAGCATGCCCAGGCGGTTCATCTCGAGCACGATCTGTTTGCCGCCCTCCGTCAGGCCGTTGTGGTGCTCGATCTTGGGATTGTTGATGTCGCCCGAGGAGTCGGCCCACTCGTTGGTGTTGGACCAGCTCAGGGTCATGTAGCGCACGCCCAGACGGTAAAAGTCGCGGAGCAGGTGGACGTCGTTCTCGATGGAATGTCCGCCTTCGATGCCCAGGAGCGCCGCGAGTTTGTGTTCGCGGTGGGCGCGCTCAATGTCGGCGACCCTGAAGGCCATCGTCATGCGATCGGGATGGCGGGCTGCCTGTTCGTAGACGGAATCGATCAAGTCGAGCGTGTGGCGGGCGAAGTGGCCCTGGTTGCTTTCCGGCTCGACCCAGATGGAGAAGAACTCGGCGCCGAGATTCCCAGCCTTGGCCTTGTCGAGGCTGACGTGGCCGGGATCCTTGAGATCGGTCGAACCAATGTCGTAGTTTTCGTCGAGAAAACGCTGCGGGGTGTCAGCATGGGTATCGATGACGAGGGCGGAGTTGTGGATCTCGCGGGCCTTCGCGCTGACAGATTGTGAGTATGCGGGAAGAACGAGAGGGAGCAGAAGCAGAAACGTGAGAAGTCGCTGGTTCATGATTGAACTGGATTCTATACGATGCGATGGGCTGCGGGCTTCGAGCTACGATCAACCGGGGCTTAGCTCGCGGCTCGTAGACTCGGGGTTCGCAGCTCGGCTCAGTTGGACCCGCTCATCGCGGTCACCGCGTCTGCGGCGGGCTGGCGCGGGAAGACGGTCTGGCTTTGGCGCCAATCGAGGTAGCGGTCGGAGACCATCACGTGGAAGCACCAGTGACGGCGCTCTTCTTCGGGTTCGACCAGGCCGAGAGCGTGGAGATAGAACAGGTAGCGCTCGACGAAGCGGATCTGCTCTTTGGTCATGCCGCGCCGCTGCAGGTCGACCGTGACTCCGGCCAAGTGCGAGGACGCGGTATCCCCTTCCGCCGGAGCGGCATTGCGATTGTGGCGGCGGAGTTTCTTCTGCACCTTCACGGTGCGCACGGCCGAGTTCACCTGGATCTGATCGTGGAACTGGCGGTAGTACACCTCGGAAAGGTCCTGCACGAAATCGCGGGTCCAGGGGCGGCAGTAGCGGCGCGAGGGATCGAGGCTGTGCTCAATGCGCAGCGTTTCGCTCTCTTCGATCGGGACCAAGGCGTGCGAGGCTTTTAATGCCTCGAGTTCGTCGTCGTCTTGAATGCGGGGCAACTGGAGGCGGTCGACTTCTTCATTTTGCCGGAGCAGGGATTCGTGCGACGGGCGGAACAACGGGTTCCAGCGCAACCAGCGTCCATGGTGTGAGAGTCGTTGGTGCGAGGGTCGTTTGAGTTTGCGGGGCGCGTCGGTGCGGTGCAGGGCAAAGGCGGCTGGGTGCGCGCCGATCGTGACGATCAGCGAGAAGAGCAGCGCAAACAGCGTTCCAAACTTCGTGGGCCCGTGAGTCATGAGCTAAGCTCGTGGCACCGGAAAAAGCCCGATCGGCCAAGAGGATTCGTTATTCTAACCCATAGATGAACAGTTCTGTGAAGCTAATCGACGTAATTGTCGTTACGAAGGGAAGTTACGGTAACCAAGAGAGTCACCAGTCGCCGGTTATTGGGCTCTGGTTTTGTGGCCGAGAGTCAGAATCGGGGGTTTAAGAGGGTAAACACAACTCCAGATCCCGAGAACGTTGTCATCCCGTCAAACGAAGTGAGGGACCCCTACCTCAAGAAATCTCTCGCCAATCGAAATGGCTACTTCCGGAACAGGTCGGCGACAGCCTGCTTCATCACCTGCCCGCCAACTTCGGCGATGGATCTGGTCAGCGGAATGTCCTTCGGGCAAATTTCCACGCAGTTCTGGGCGTAGCCGCATTCCTGGATGCCGCCGTCTCCCATCAGCGCCAAGAGGCGCTCGCGCTTCAAGGCCTGGCCCGTGGGATGCGTGTTGAACAAGCGCACTTGCGAAATGGCGGCGGCCCCTACGAAACCTGTGTCTTCGTTGAATTGCGGGCAGGCTTCCATGCAGCAGCAACAGGAAATGCAGCGCGAAAGCGGATAGGCTTCTTCCTGGGCCTCGGCGGTCAGGCGTGGGCCGGAGCCAAGGTCGTAAGTTCCGTCGACCGGGACCCAGGCTTTGACCTTTTTCAGGTTCTCGAAGAGCACGCTGCGGTCCACTGACAGGTCGCGGATGACGGGGAACTTCGAAAATGGTTCGAGCTTGATGGGCTTATCGAGATGATCGAGCAGGGCAGAGCAGGCCATGCGCGCCCGGCCGTTGATCAGCATGGCGCAGGAGCCGCAGACCTCTTCCAGACAATTCGAGTCGTAGGTGATGGGCGTAGTCTTTTTGCCGTCGCGCGTGACGGGATTGGCCGCGATCTCCATCAGCGCCGAAGTGACATTCATGTTCGGCTTGTAAGGAATTTCGAATTCTTCCCACGACGGCTTGGCGTCGGGGGTGAGTTGGCGCTTGATCTTGATGAGGACGGTTTTGTTATTAGCCATTAGCTTTTAGCCTTTAGCTCCTAGCTTTCGGAACCCTAATTAATCCAGCCGCAATTGAGGTGGTCATTCGAAGTGTGCCAACTGCCATTTCGTTTATCTAGGACCCACACATAGCCGCCGCCGCACAGACCACCGCAGATGTGACCGACCAACACCATCGTTTTCGAACGATCCTCTGAGAACTCGACCGCTGAAAGAAACACGAGACCGGGTTCGTGGCTTGTGCGAATATCCGCCTTGCCAGTCAAGATCTTGGACGGTCCCGGCAGACGAAGCTTAGGTGCGATTCGGAACTCCTGCTTTTCCGCAAGCAGCTTGTCGAGAAGATCGCGCACAACCGCGCTTTGTTCACCCTGTACGGGACAGCCTTGATGATGTTGAGGCTCTAGCACTGTGTGCGAACTAATCAGAACCGGCTCTTTCTGCTTAAACCACGATCCATGGTGCTCGGCGAGCACGGCTGAATAAACATCATAAGAATCGGCACTTACTTCCCTTCGTTCTTGCGCCGCAGCGCCCACTAGACATAAGAACGACAATAAACCAACCTGAGCTTCATTTTAATTTATGGTTTTGTCATTCCGAGGAGCGATAGCGACGAGGAATCTGCAGTCCTCTTGGGCGTGTGCAAAACTGCAGATCCCTCGCTCCGCTCGGGATGACAATTCACATACTTTTCTTTTTGACACACATACTTCAGTACTTCCGCGGCCGTGGCGGAATCAGCCCCGCGTCAACCGTCTCAAACTCAAACTTCGGCTCATCCGCATCGGGCGCGAACGTTGCCTTCGTCGTTTTCATCCAGTTCTTGTCGTCGCGCTCGGGGAAGTCCGGCTTGTAGTGCGAGCCGCGCGACTCGTCGCGCATGGCCGCTCCCTGCGCGATCACCCGCGACAACTGCAGCATGTTGTACAACTGGCGCGTAAACGCCACGGTTGTGTTGGCCCACTGCGAGCGGTCGCTCAGATTAATGTTTTGAATGCGCTGCAGTAGTTCCACCACTTTGGCGTCCGCTGCCTGACACTTCTTGTTATAGCGGATGACCGTGCAGTTCTCGGTCATGGTTTCGCCCAGTTCGCGCCAGAGCAGGAAGGGATTCTCGTTGCCGTCGGCCTTCATCAGCCCGCCATTGATTTCTTCCTGGCGCTTGCGCTCGGCGTCGAAGTGTCCGTTGCCCGGCGATTGTTGCAGACCGCGCGCGTATTGCACAGATGCCGGGCCCGCGACGAATCCGCCGAAGATGCACGACACCAGCGAGTTCGCACCCAGGCGGTTGGCGCCGTGGTATTGGTACTCGCACTCGCCCGCAGCGAAAACGCCCGGGATGTTGGTGGCCTGCTTGTAATCAACCCACAGCCCGCCCATGGTGTAGTGCATGCCGGGGAAAATCTTCATGGGCACGTCGCGCGGGTCGTCGCCAACGAACTTCTCGTAGATCTCGAGAATTCCTTCCAGCTTGCGGTCGAGCACCTTGCGATCGATGTGCGTCAGGTCGAGATAGACCATCGGCTTGCCATCGATGCCGAGGTTGTGCTCGTACACGACCTTGAAGATGGCGCGGGTAGCGACATCGCGCGGCACCAGGTTGCCGTACTTGGGATACCACTCTTCCAGAAAGTACCAGCGTTCGCTCTGCGGGATCGACTTGGGATCGCGTTTATCGCCCTGTGTTTTCGGAACCCAGACGCGCCCACCTTCCCCGCGGGCGGATTCGGACATCAGGCGAAGCTTGTCTTCTCCGGGGATTGACGTTGGGTGCACCTGAATAAATTCGCCGTTGGCGTAGTAGCAGCCCTGCTGATAGAGCGCCGACTGCGCCGAGCCGGTGCAGACCACCGAGTTGGTGGATTTGCCAAAGATGGCGCCAATGCCACCCGTGCAGATGATGATGGCGTCAGCTGGAAAGGTCCGCACTTCCATAGTGCGCAGATCCATCGCGCAGATGCCCCGGCAGACGTGGCTTCCGTCGAGCACAGCCGAAAGAAATTCCCAGTGTTCGAATTTCTTGACCTTGCCCTCGGCTTCAAAGCGGCGGACCTGCTCATCGAGCGCGTAGAGCAGTTGCTGGCCGGTGGTCGCTCCCGCAAAGGCGGTGCGGTTGTAGAGCGTGCCTCCAAAGCGGCGGAAGTCGAGCAGTCCTTCGGGGGTGCGGTTGAACGGAACGCCCATGCGGTCGAGCAGGTCGATGATGCCGGGGGCGGCGTCGCACATGGCCTTGACGGGCGGCTGGTTAGCGAGAAAATCTCCGCCGTAGATGCTGTCGTCGAAGTGCTGCCAGGTGGAGTCGCCTTCACCTTTCAAATTCTTGGCTGCGTTGATGCCACCCTGCGCGCAAACCGAGTGCGAGCGCTTCACTGGTACGATCGAGAACAGATCGACCTCGCCGCCCATCTCGGCAATTTTGATGACGGCGGCGAGACCGGCGAGGCCGCCGCCCACCACAATGATTTTTGGAGTTGCTGCCATGCTCTATCAGTCCGATCTGCCGGGCCGTGCCCAGTCGTTACTTCATGACGATATTTTCCGAATTGGACTCCGGTCGATAAGGAGTCTTTAGGAATCCGTACATGCTGGCCGCGCCCATCGAAACCAGTCCGAGCGCCAGCAGCAGGCAGACATAGCCAAATCGCCGCCGCGCCGTTTCGCCGGTGGTGATGCCCCACTTCGCGGCGAACAGCCACAGCCCGTAGCAGAAGTGCCAGGAAGCCGCGACGATGCCGAGCGCGTAGAAAGCGATCATCCACGGGTTCTGAAATTCCACCTGAACCTTGGCGAAGGCCTGCATCGGATGCGTAGGCAGATGCACACCGGTGAAGCGCAGGTAATAAGTGTGTTGCGCGATATAGACAAGTGCGATGATGCCGGTCCAGCGCTGCGCGGTGTAGAGCCAGTTGCCAGTCCAGGGATAGTCGCCGACGTTGGTGTCGCCGCGCCACCAGATGTACACGCCGTAGAGGCCGTGGTAGAGGATCGGAATCCAGATACCGAACAGTTCGAGCCCTACTACGAACGGGAGGCTGTTCAGAAACGCGACTTGCTTGCCATAGGCCGCGGCGCCCTTGAAGGATTCGAAGTTCGAAATGAAGTGTTCGAGAAGAAAGAGTCCGATGGGAACGATGCCGGTGACGGAATGCAGACGGCGCAGCAGGAACGAGTATCCTTCACCAGCGCGAAGAGGAGCGACGCCGGGCTTGATCCTCGGAACTGGAGCGACGGAACTGGCAGATGACGCCACGATGACGGCTCCTTGCGTGAGCGGATGTGAAAACTTTCTATTATCGGTGTGCGCGCCGGAGCGCGTCAAGGAAGCCCTTGTAGCGCCGGCAACTTGCCCTCGCAGGTGGGGGCGAGGACGCCCCCACGACAGCCGCTGGGGCGGCGGCGCTACGTCTGACTCTGATACCACGACAGAAACCTGCGAAAGGCAGCACCGCGATGGCTGTACTTCACCTTTTCCGCCGCGCTCAGTTCGGCAAAGGTTTTGCCGATTTTCGGGAAGTAGAAGAGAGGATCGTAACCGAAGCCGTTCTGGCCTCGCGGAGCATCCATGATGATGCCTTCGGCGGTGCCGCGGAAGGTTTGGAGTGTATGGCCGTCGCGGGCGGCGGCAAGCACACCAACAAACCGCGCAGTGCGCTTTTCGTGCGGAACACTCCTTAACTCGTGCAGCACGCGCGCGTTGTTGGCTTCATCCTCTGTATTGATCTCCGCTGCATGCGGTTCGTCGGCAGCGTAGCGCGCGGAATGCACGCCGGGAGCCCCACCGAGCGCATCGATTTCCAGGCCCGAGTCGTCGGCAAGAACCAGTTCTCGCGGGACGGCCAGGCTGTAAGCTTCGGCTTTCTTGCGCGCGTTGGCCTCGAAAGTTGCGCCGTCTTCGACAACCGGGGGAAGGGAAGAAAAGCCGGGAATGCCGGTGATCGTGATGCCATAGTCCGCGGCTGCCCCCGCGAAATCGCGGAGTTTGCCCGGATTAGACGTCGCGATTAGAACCGTATGTGATCTCATGCGGTTGCGTTCGTAGCGTTCCGAGGACGAGTTGCGATCCAGGCTGCAAGCAACAGAATCAGGCTGATCATTGAAACGATGTCTCCGATGGTGCGATCGAGTGTACGCCCGAAGCGAATGCGTACCTCGTTTCGTCCGGCTGCGACGGGGATGACCATCTGACCGGTCACTTCAGTCGTTCCGGTTTTCACCGCCCGATCGTTCACCCTGACTTGCCATGCTGGATAGTTAAAAAGCCGGAGAGTCAGATTTTCCGGCCGCACTGTCCGGACAATGAAGTGCTTTTCGATCGGCCCCCAATCGATCATTTCTACGGGAACGGCTTTTCCCGAGGGGCCGGTGATACGGGGCAGATCCTTGTTCAACTCGTAAGGGTCGGCGCCGGCTAGAACATATTCGTCGATCCCTTCGTTGCCGGTTCCGTCCAACATCGCTTCCTTCATTTCCTGAATATCGCTGGCGTGGTCCCACCACGGCGCCTGGATGCGATAGCCAACCATCATGAGCACGGCGAGCAAAGCGGCCACCGCCAGCGCTCGGGTGAGCCAACGCCTGGCAGCCATGGCCAGCAGCAAGGCCAACGCAGCATTCAGACAAAGCAACCAGCGAAAAGGAAGCTGCACGTAGCGGAACTTAGGTAGATATTGCCACAAAGAATTACTCACTGAAAACATCAGCAGGGTCGTGAGGCCTCCCCAGGCGGAAAGTAGGAGCCACAACGTCTCCTTGTTCAAGCGCGAAGGGCGGGAGCGCCATATCGCCCCCGCCACAACTCCGATTTCAGCCAGAGCGACATATGATACCAGCAGGTTAAAGCGGTTGTGGTCCACGTCCGCGCCGGTGGTGAAAAGGAAGTTGTCCTGTGGCCGGACTCCGGAGGCGAGCACCTCGCCGATGTTGATCCATCTCTCTTCGAAAATTGCGGGCAACAGGTAGAACGATGCCAGCCCGATCCCGAGTATGACGGCCAGACCCGCCCGCGAAAGCGGCCGCCATGAGCGCTCCTGCGCGGCGATCAGCACGGCCAGGGCTGCGGCGGAATAGTGGATCATGACTGCGGCAGGAGCGTTCGTCAGCCAGGCGGCGGCCAATGTCAGGCTCAGGCACAGTACGGGGCGAACACCAGGCTCCTTCAGCCGCAGAAGGCTGAGTAGCAGCAGTGGCAACAGGGCGGCCGCTAACAGCTCCGCATAAGCGCTGCGCCAATAGACGATCACCAGGTGATAGGGATTCATTGCATAGAAGGCGGCGGCAAACAGCGCATCGGGCGCCGGCAGCCACTCCCGGGCCAGGCGATGCATCGATATTCCCGCCAGCGTGAGCGTAATCCAGCAATACGCGCCCGCTACGAGCTTCCACGGGAGAATCGCCCCGAGAGCCGCGCCCAGTGTCCAGGAGGCGGGTGGATAGAACAGGAAACGCGCCTCGCCATATCCCCAGTGTGCCAGCGCCGCCCAGCGCGGATACACGATGCCTTGCTTCCACTGGCCGAGGACTTCCATCCAGGAGAAGAGGTGGAACTCGAAATCATGGCCCGATGGGATTCCCATCCAAAAGAACGGGGTGATTGCGAGGAAACACACTCCCGCCAGCACCAGCACATGCGAAATTGGAGTCCTGAACGACAATGGCGGCATGAACCATGGCGTGCGCGGCTCAAAAAAGAATGCGATAGCCAGTCGGACGCGTCAGCAATTCTATTGGAACCGAGAATTCTCAGAAAGAAAGTCACCCCAGAGACACAGAGAAAAGCAGCCATGACCGTTGCTGGGCCGGGTGATGCAAGTGCTGACGCACCAGCGCGACAAAAGAACGTTTTTTTGTGACTCTGGGGTGAGAATGGTGGCCTGGACGCGGATCTGAACCGCAGGGAACCTACTGCGCCACGTCGGCCGAACTGCGCTGCCGATGCAGTTGCGAGAGAAAATCCTGTTCTTCGAGCGAATCGCCTCTGCGCAGGAGTTCAAGAAGGTCGTCGAGGTCATTGCCGGCCCCCGCCGTCGGGTTGAGTTCGTCGGCGCTCGCGCGGAGTGCGCGAGGCGAGCTTTCCAATTCGGGCGTTGTTCCGCGTCTGCTGGTCAGGAAATCGATGATGTCGCCAACGTTCTTGCGTTGCTGCTCGGTGCGTGCGGGAAATTCAATCCCCATGCCGTGGCCCGGATGCATGACACGAACTAAACCTTCGGTGTGAATCTCCATTCCAGCTGCTCGCAGGCACAGATCCACGGCCGAGGACTGAGGGAAGGGAGACTGGGTCTCGACATAGCACCCCCCCAGGCTGAGGTCGGTCAGTTTGCATTGGCACACAGGATCAGGTTCCTCCGGCAGAGCTTCGTGAGAATGCTTGGTGAGCCACTCGCCGAGTTGCTCACTCATTTTGGGATCCATACCGCGGAAGTGCAGTCCGGTTTGGCCGTTGGCGCTTCCCCATGCCACGTTGGCGTCGCCTTCGAGAATGGCGCCGTTCTCGGCTAGCTCAAACGAGAAATGGACCAGTGCCCCCGGAGGTAGAGGTTTGGCGACCAGAACATCCATGCCGCCGTTGCTGAGATCAAGAACAATCCCCTCTAGAGTGTCGTTCTGGTCCGTGCGGATCGAAATTGCGGCCTGGATGGCAACCCGGAACGATTGCCGCCGCTCCCGTTTCTGCATTGCAACGGAGGCGCGCAAGGTGCTCTCAGCCTGTTCCGGGCTTATGGGTTTGGTGAGTATGAAATGGGCGCCAGAACCGAGAATGTTCCGAATCTGCGAAGTGTCACGCACCAGGGCGAGGGTGATGGGAGCATTGCGGTCGGGGCCGGGCTGCCGGCAAGCTTCGAGCAGAGCCGAAGCAGTTTCAGCATCGTCGAAGTCCACGATGACCTGATCGAAGCGTTCCTCCGTCAGCCGCGCCTGCGCGACCTCGGCCGCGCTGGAACGATCGACGGCGACGCCGAAGGGCGCCAACGCCTGGGTCAGCGTTTCCGCGGCTGGATCATCCTTGGAAACCAGCAGTGCTTGCAAAATCATTCCACCGAGCCTCCTGCCCCGTTTCCGTCGCTACGGCCAGCGCGGAGTTGTGCGGGCCGGCTTAGAAGCGGCAGCCGAAGGTTGAGCGCCGGCCTTGGCCGCCATCGCATTCGAGTTCTCTTCCTCGACTTCCGACAGGACAACGGCGTCGTCTTCCGCCTCGTTTTCGGCGAGCAGAGGCGCAACTTCCCTCAGTTTCTCAGCGGCTTGCTGCAGCATTTCGATCTGCTTGCCCAACTGCGCATACTGCCCCTGCTTGCGGCGCAGGACTTCATGGATGTCTTTCATACAACCCCCTGCGCCTGACTGTGGGGGAGAGTCACCTCTCCTCCCCTGCCACACCACCGTACATGCGGGTCCGCATACGGCGGTTCAGTTCGGTTGAGCTAGGGCGCATCCAACAACCGAGGAAGACCGAGCGAATCGAAGTAAGCAATCGGAAGTGCAGACTGCAAGGCCGGGCTGTTGGCCAGACGCCAGGGACCATGCGCACGGCCGGCGGTTTGAGCCGCGAGGGCAGGTCGGATGTTCCGTTGGCGCAGTTTCTCAAACCGCACCTTGCCACGTTTCCATTGCTTCCAGATCACGGATCGCAACCTGCGTCGCATCCATTCTTCTAGCCTCTGCAGCACCGAGGGTGTCTGGCTGAAGCCGAAGTAACTCTGCCAGCCTCGTAAGTAGGCGGTGAGTTCCTTCATCATCTGTTCCAGACTGATGCCCCGTGTCCGTCGCGTCAATTCCCGTACTCTTTGCTTACACCGGAGCAGGGCCTTGGGCGCGATGCGCCGTTTCGGCTCTTTCCCACCGGTAAAGCTGAAGCCTAGAAACTTGCGCTCCTGCGGTCGTGCCACCGCGCTCTTCGCCTCGTTCACCTTGAGCTTGAGTCGCCGCCGGATGAAACCAGTCACACTTTGCATGACTCGCTTCCCCGCCCGCTCGCTCGCCACGTAGATATTGCAATCATCCGCGTAGCGCGCGAAACGGTGCTGGCGTCGCTCCAACTCGCGGTCGAGTTCGTCGAGCACGAGATTCGACAACAGCGGAGACAAAGGTCCTCCTTGCGGAGTCCCTTCCTCCACCGGACTCACCAGCCCGTTCTCCATCACGCCCGACTCCAGGAAAGCTCGGATCAATCTGAGCATCCTCTTGTCACTCACCCGCCGCCCCATCGCTGCCATCAGTTTGTCGTGGTTGACTCGATCGAAAAACTTTTCCAGATCGAGATCCACCACCCAGTGGTTCCCCTCGGCGATATACTGCTGCGCCTTGGCTACCGCCTGATGCGCCGAGCGCTGCGGACGAAACCCGTGACTGTGTTCGGAGAACGTTGGGTCCCACCTGCGTTGCAGAACCTGCATCACCGCCTGCTGGACAAACCGATCCAGCACCGTCGGAATGCCCAGCTTGCGCATCCCTCCGTCCGGTTTGGCGATCTCTACTCGTCTCACCGGTTGCGGTTGGTAGGTCCCACTCAACAGTTGCTCCCGTAAGGCTGGCCAGTGCTGCTTCAGGTAGCCCGGCAACTCCGACACTTTCATGCCGTCGATGCCCGGACTGCCCTTGTTGGCCTTCACTCGTCGTAAAGCCCGCTGGCAGTTCTCCCGCTCGCAGACCTCTTCCATCAGTTGCTCTTCTCTAGCCGGACTTTCGGTTTCGCATTTCGCCGTGCACGATTCGGTCCCTTCCCGCGGAGCCCTCGGAGCTTCACTCCTCCCCTCCTCGGTAAAGGCCAGCGCCATCTGTAGCTGGTTCTTCTGCCGCTTGTCGTCCATCGAGTCCTGCGTCCTACTCGCCGCTCCTTGCTGTTTGGGCCTGCGGCCTCGCGGCCTACTATGCCCTCTGCTGACTCCCGCCCCACGGTCAAGATGGATTGCTCCACCCTCAGTCACGACTTCGTGACATGCGGCGGGTCTCCCGAAGTAAATTCGACCGCCTTCGACGCGCAACCGCCGGATTTACCACCGGAGTGCTTGGTGGACGCGGGCTTCGCTGTCATTTGCCAACTCGCCCCACACCGTAGGCCTCTTCATCCGGTTCTTGTTCATCGGCTCGCGCCTTTGATCCGCGCTTCTTTCAGGCCCCGCCTCGCGACGACGCCCTTGCGCTTCTCTAGCCCTTCACCTCCACCAGGCTGGGCAGGGGACTTGCACCCCCAAGCTGTCGAACATGTTCGGCACACA
>WNGE01007574.1_pt1 | contig 11778 bp, 10 predicted proteins | sample 5400651 | NCBI WGS metagenome assembly WNGE01 (sample SAMN13153370, study PRJNA577476) | soil metagenome | isolation source: 60 cm soil or saprolite under grassland replicate 2 | place: USA:California | collected 2016-06-15 | reverse complement strand
ACCGGACGCACGCACCAGATCCGTGTTCACCTTGCGGCGCTGGGTCATCCGGTCGCGGGCGACAGCGAGTACGGCGGGCGGGAGCAAGAGGCCCACCGGCCGATGCTTCACGCGTGGCGTCTGCATCTGCGACACCCGCGCACCGGCACCGAGATGAGGTTGGAAACGTCGCCGCCGGCGGACTTCGACCATTTCTGGAAGTCCGTGGAGTGAAGCGAGGCCTGCTGATGGTCATATCCGGGCCTTCCGGTGTCGGCAAGGACACGCTCATCCGGCGGGTGCTCGAGCTGGACCGCAACGTCCAGTACTCGGTCTCCGGCACGACGCGGCAGCCTCGGTCTGACGAGAAGCCCGACCAGAACTACACATTCCTCACCCGCGAGCGGTTCGAAGAGCTGATCGAGCAGGGCGCCTTTCTCGAGCACGCGACCTATAACGGACATCTCTACGGCACCTTCAGAGACCGCGTCGAGCAGATCCGCGACAGCGGCCGCGACGTCCTCCTCAAGATCGACGTCCAGGGCGCGGAGCAGGTGCGCCGGCTGGTGCCCGACGGCATCTTCATCTTCGTCCGCGCTCCCTCCGAGGACGAGTTGGAGCGGCGCCTGGAGCATCGAGGCAGCGAGACGCCGGGGGACATCGCGTCCCGTCGGAAGATCGCCGTCGATGAGATGAGGTACGCGACCCAGTACGAGCACGTCGTGACCAACGACGACGTCGAGCGCGCGGTCGCCGAGATCCGCCGGATCATCGAGGACGCGCGCCGGCGCGTAAGTTAGCGCCATGCCTCTCGACCTGACGCCGGTACCTGACGAGCTGCGAGGGCTGCGCATCGCGCTGCTCGTCTCCGGCGGTATCGCCGCCTACAAGGTCGTCGACCTGGCGTCGGCGCTCACCCAGGCGGGCGGCCAGGTGCGGGTGGCGATGACCCCCTCGGCGACCCGCTTCGTGGGTCCGCCTTCCTTTGAAGGAGTGACGGGCAACCCCGTTCAGACAGGCCTGTGGGGCGGCGGCGGCTCGCCGGAGCCGCACGTCTTCCTGGGCGACTGGGCCCAGCTGATCCTGGTGGCGCCGGCGACCGCCAACCTGATCGGCCGGATCGCCGGCGGGCGCTCGGACGACATCGTGACGGCGACGCTGCTGGCCGCACGCTGCCCCGTCGTGGTCGCGCCGGCGATGAACGACGCGATGTGGTCCAAGCCGGCGGTGCAGGAGAACCTGGCCACGCTGCGCCGCCGCGGCGTGACGATCGTGGAGCCGGAGTCAGGGCACCTCGCCAGCGGCCACCTCGGTACCGGCCGGCTTGCAGGCGCCCAGTCGATCTTCCAGGCCATGGTCCACGCCGTCCGTTCCAGCTACGACTACGCGGGTCGTCGAGTCGTGGTGACCGCCGGGGGCACTCGCGAGCCGATCGACCCGGTGCGCTTCATCAGCAACTACTCGAGCGGCAAGATGGGCTTTGCCCTCGCCGCCGCGGCGGCGGACCGAGGCGCGACAGTCACGCTGGTGAGCGCGGCATCGCACGCGCCACATCACGCGGTCGAGGTTCAGCACGTGGACACCGCGGAGGAGATGCTGGCCGAGCTGCGCACGCAGCTGCGTGGGGCCGACCTGCTGTTGATGGCGGCGGCGGTGGGCGATTTCCGGCCCGCGAGAACCGCCAGGCGCAAGATCCGGCGCGAGGACACGCCGAGCCTGAACCTGGAGCTGGAGCCGATCCCCGACCTGGTGGCATCACTCGCGGGTGACGAATCGCTGGCCGGCGTGTTTCGTGTCGGATTCGCCGCGGAAGACTCGGACCTTGACGCCAAGGGCGTCGACAAGATGAAGAGAAAGGGATTGCACGGGATCGTGGCCAACGACATCTCGCGCCGGGACATCGGCTTCGGCAGCGAGTACAACGCCGGCGTCCTCCTGTTCGCCGACGGCTCGCGGCACGAGCTGGCGAAGGCGACCAAGCGGGAGATGGCGGATCGCATCCTCGACCTGGTCCTTCCCAAGCTGAAGCGCTAGCTTGGCCCTCTACGCGGAGGTAGCGGTCGAGGCGGGTCGCGCCCTCGGCCGGGAGACCTATACCTACACGGTGCCCGACGGCCTCGACGTCGTGCCCGGGCATCGCGTCACCGTCCCCTTTGGCCGTCGCAACACGTACGGCTTCGTGCTCTCGCTGGGGACCGAAGGGCCGGAGGTGGAGACGAAGCCGATCACGAGCGCCGGCGCGGATCCCCTGCTGCTGCCCCACCAGGTCACGCTTGCCCGGCTGGTCGCCGACCACTACTGGCTGCCTGTCATCGAGTGCATCCGGGCAATGCTGCCTCCCCGTGTGAGGGGCACGGGCTCGGCGGGTTCGGGGACCTCGACCCGGCAGCGCCGCCACACGCGCCTGCTCGAACTGGCGATCGGGCCCGCGCCGGCCGCTGAAAAGGTGGAACTGACAGCCGAGCAGGATGCCGCGCTGGACGCGATCGCCGCCAACGACGTGACCCTCCTCCACGGGGTCATCGCGAGCGGCAAGACGGAGGTGTACCTCGCCGCCGCGCAGCGCGCGCTGGGCGAAGGCCTTCGCGTCCTGCTGCTGGTGCCGGAGATCTCGCTGACGCCGCAGCTCGTCGAGCGGGTGCGCGCCCGGCTCGACGCGCCGATCGCCGTCCTGCACTCGCAGCTCACCGAGCTCGAGCGCGCGCAGCAGTGGTGGCGGACCCGACGCGGCGAGGCGCAGGTGGTGCTGGGCAGCCGCTCGGCGGTCTTCGCGCCGATCCCGCGCCTGGGACTGATCTGTCTCGACGAGGAAGGTTCCGCCGCGTACAAGCAGGACCGCACTCCGCGCTACGAGACAGGGTGGGTGGCGCGGCGCCTCGCCTTGTTGACCGGCGCCAGGCTGGTCGCCGGCTCGGCCACGCCGAGCGTGGCCACCTACCACGAGGCGTCCAAGGGAGAGATCGCCCTGGCGACGCTGACGAAAAGGGTGCGCGGACGCGACGCGGAGGTCGAGCTGGTCGACATGCGCGACGAGGCGGCCGAGGGCAACCGGCAGCCGCTGTCGCGAAGGCTCGTCGAGGTGGTCACGCGAGCGCTCGAGAACGAGGAGCAGACGATCCTCTACCTGAACCGTCGCGGCCTCTCGACTTATGTGATGTGCCGCGATTGCGGTAAGTCCGTGCAGTGCCTCGGCTGCTCGGTCGCCCTGGTGCAGCACGCCGAAATCGATGGGCTCGTGTGCCATTACTGCGGCTACGCCCGGGCGATGCCCTCGGTGTGCGACTTCTGCGGCAGCCGCAACATCCGCGGCCTTGGCATGGGGACGCAGAAGCTCGAAGGCATGGTCAAGAGATTCTGGCCGGCAGCGCGAGTCCTCCGGCTCGACAGCGACATCGCCAAGGGTCCCGACTCGTACTTCCGCGTGTGGGAGACGTTCAGCGAGCAGCGCGCGGACATCCTGGTCGGGACTCAGCTCGTCGCGCGTGGCCTCGACCTCCCCGCGGTCACATGTGTCGGTGTCGTCGACGCGGACCTGCCCCTCCACTTCCCGGACTACCGCTCGGCGGAGAACACCTTCGCGCTGGTCGCGCAGGTGGCGGGGCGAGCCGGTCGCGACGGCCGGCCTTCACGCGTGGTGGTCCAGACGAGCAACCCGGAGCACTACGCATTGCGGTGCGCCGCGGAGGGCGACTACGAGGCCTTCTATCGGGCGGAGCTGCCGGCGCGGCAGGTGTTTGTCTTTCCGCCGTACGCGAACCTCGCCGTGCTCACGCGAACAGATCGTGACGATGGCCGTGCGGCGGCGGCGGCGCGCGAGGCGGCGGAAACGATCGCGACCGGGCTCCTCCGCGAAGGCATCGACGGCATTCGGGTCATGGGCCCGTCGCCGGCGTTCATCCACCGTCTGCGCGGCGAGTATCGGTGGCAGGTCACACTTAAGGGCGATGGCCTCGAGCGCGCGCGCCACGTCGCACCGCGGGGCAAGGACTGGAGCTACGACGTCGACCCGGTCACGTAGGTGAGAGACACAGCCACTCGAAAGCGAGACGTCCTGGATGCGCTGGAGAAGCAGGGTCACTACTGGCTCATCAGCGCCGACGTCTCCGGCCGGCCGCACGTGATCGGAGCTTCAGCGTGGTGGGACGGCCATCAGTTGGTGGTCACGACCAAAGGCTCGAGCGTGACCGCGCGCAACCTGGCGATGAACCCAGTGGTGAAGGTGGCGGGTGGCGACCCCTCGGACGCCATCGTGATCGACGCCGGTGTGATCGACAGCAGCGCCGTCGAGGATGCGCCCGACCTCGCGGGAGGATTCAAGGAGGTCATGGGCTGGGACCCTCGCGAGATGGGCGGCTGGATGTTCTTCCGGCTGCGGCCGACGCGGATCCAGGCGTTTCGGGGCTACGACGAGATCGAAGGCCGGGACGTGATGCTCAAGTCGCGCTGGCTCGCCTGAGACCAACGGCAGGTTGGGTTTTCGCAGGTCGCGGGTAGAATCCAGATCGTGGTCAGGCCGATTCTCAGCTTCGAACATCCCGTTCTGCGCGAGAAGGCGAAAAAGGTCCCGCGCGTCGACGCGTCCATCCAGCGACTGCTCGACGACCTGACCGAGACCATGCTCGACGCCCCCGGCGCCGGGCTTGCCGCGAACCAGATCGGCGTGGCCCTGCGCGTCTGCGTCGTCAAGGGCGACGACAAGCAGATCTGGGGCCTGGTCAACCCGGAGATCGTCAAGAAGGAAGGCGTCCAGCTCGGGTACGAGGGCTGCCTCAGCTACCCCGGCTGGGTGGGCGAGGTCGAGCGCGCCGAGATCGTGGTCGTCAAGGCTCGCAATCGCCACGGCAAGGAGATCCGCGTCAAGTCGACGGGCTTCACCGCCCGCGCGTTCCAGCACGAGCTGGACCATCTCGACGGCGTCCTCTTCACCGACAAGCTCACCAGCCTGGACACGCTGCGGCGCGTCGAAGAGCTGGTGGGCGACGAAAGGGAAGAGGCCGTCGCCGCCTCGGCGGGGTAAGGCCACCTTCTACAAGATCGTCTTCGCCGGCACCGCGCCTTTTGCCGTCCCGTCGCTGCGAGCAGTGCACGCAGCCGGGCATGAGATTCAGCTTGTGGTCACTCAGCCAGACCGGCCGGCACACAGGGGGATGAAGCTGACGCCGCCGCCGGTCAAGGTCGCGGCGCAGGAGCTTCGGCTTCCGGTCTATCAGCCGGAGCGGATTCGCGATGCCGACTCCATCGAGCGCCTGCGGTTGCTGTCGCCAGACCTCCTCGTGGTCGTCGCGTATGGACAGATCCTGCCGGCGGCGGTGCTGTCGATTCCCGGGCTTGGGGCAATCAACGTGCACGCCTCCGTGCTGCCGCGACACCGCGGCGCGGCGCCAGTTGCGCGTGCGATCCTCGCCGGGGATGCAGAGACGGGCGTGACGATCATGAAGATGGATGAGCAGCTCGACCACGGGCCGCTCCTCGCCGTGCGCGCGACGCCCATCGGCGAGCAGGAAGACGCGGTGACGTTGACCGCACGGCTGGCCGAGATGGGAGCCGAGCTGCTGGTCGAGACGCTTGCGCATTTCGACGACCTGCGAGTCGTCGGCCAGGATCATTCCCGCGCTACGGTGGCGGGGAAGTTGAGCAGGTCACTCGGCGAGCTCGAGTGGGGGATGGGCGCCCGCGAGATCGATAGGCGGGTCCGGGCGCTGCAGCCGTGGCCGGGCGCCACGCTGCCGACGGCCAAAGGCCGTGTCAAGGTCCTGCGCGGTCACGTCGAGGGCGATCGCTACATCCCCGATGTCGTGCAGCTGCCGGGGAAGAAGCCGGCGCCGGCGAGGCAGGTGCTCGGCGATGCCTGACGCGAAGGAGCGTGACGTTGCGGTCAACCGGCGCGCCTACCACGACTACTTCATCGACGAGAAGTACGAAGCGGGCGTTCAGCTGACCGGGACCGAGGTGAAGTCGGTGCGCAACGGTCGCGCCAACCTGCGCGACGGTTTCGTGCGCATCGACAGCGGTGAGGCGTGGCTCGAGAACGTGCACATCTCGCCATACGCGCAGGGCAACCTGATGAACCACGACCCGCTGCGCCCGCGCAAGCTGCTGCTGCACCGCAAGGAGATCTCGAGCCTCATCGGCAAGGTGAAACAGAAGGGCTATACGCTGATCCCGCTGCGGGTCTACTTCGCCCGCAACCACGCGAAGGTTGAGGTGGGGTTGGCCAGGGGCAAGAGGCAGTACGACAAGCGCGAGGCCATCGCGGAGCGTGAGGCCAAGCGCGAGATCGCGCGGGCAACCAGGAGGGGGTAGCAGTTGAAGGTCCTGTTCATCGCGGGGTTCGGACCGATCGCCGCCGATGTGAGCGCGTCGCGCCAGCTCTATGAAGGCGCCCTCGGCATTCCGTTCAAGGTCGAGGAAGGCGAGTACCTGCACACCGAGGAGGTCGACGGCGCGCGGGCGTTCGCGGTATGGCCGCTGAGTCAGGCCGCCGAATCATGCTTCGGGACCACGGAGTGGCCGCCCGAGGTGGTCAAGCCGCAGGCGTGGCTCGAATTCGACGTCGAGGACGTAGAGGTCGCGACCGGCGAGCTGGAGGCGGCGGGCTACAAGCTCCTCGTGCGCAACCGGACCGAGCCCTGGGGCCAGGTCGTCACGCGCCTGGTAAGCCCAGAGGGCCTGCTTGTGGGCGTCACCATGACGCCGTGGATGCGGGAAAAACCCTGATCAGGCCGCCAGGTTGATGCCGATCGCGCGCAGTCGCTTGTTGAGCGACTCGAACGCGAACTGCAAGATCTCGCTCTCGGTGTGCCCGTACTCCGTGATGTAGCGAGGGTCAGGCGGGTCGAGTGTGCCCGTGATGAGCGGCAGGCACTCGACGAGCGTCTTCTGGATGAGCGGCGCGTAACGCTGCGCGTCCTCGCGCACCGCCTCCTGCAAAACCTTGATGCCGAAGTTGACGTGGCGCGACTCGTCGCGCGCGACAGCAGTGAAGCCCTGGTAGAAGCCACGGTCGGTGAGACCCTGCTCGCGCATTGCCTCCAGCTCGAAGCGCTGGCCGGTGAGGGCGATTGTCGCCTCGATGACGATGTGGTAGAGCGTCACGCCCTCAACGAACGCGTCGAAGTCCTTCGGGTTGCTCGCGAGGCGCTGCGCGGTCGAGGGCAGGCGGGCGTAGAACAGCTCGTTGTAGCCCTCGTTGGCCTCGGGCCGGATCTCTCTGAGCAGCTCGGTCATGTTCCTGGCGTCGGTGCCGGCGACGTCGTGCCACCAGCGGTCGAAGAAGACCGTATGGCGCGCCTCATCGACCATCTGAGTCGAGAGGAAGACCTCGATCTCGGGCGTCGGGGCAGCCCAGACAAAGGGAGCCAGAGTCGCCGTGACGCGCTCCTCACCGTTGAAGAAGAGGCGGTGCGACCAGAGGGTCGCCTTGCGGTCGAGATCGCTCGACTCGAGCCAGTCCTGGCGGTCGAGGCTGAAGTCGAGGTCGCCGACCGCCCACTGCTGCGACTCCCAGCGGCGGTAGAGGTCCATGTAGCTGGGCATGTTCTCAATGCCGCGGTCGATGAAGGAGAGCACGTCATCGATGCGGATGTCGCCGAGCTCTTTGAGGCTGGCGCGCCCGATGCGGTCGAGGTCTACGGCGGCCATGGGGTCTGGGCCATTACAGCAGAAATGTCCGTAACCAGATGGGATCGCAGCACGTCTATCAAGCAAGCATGAAGCGACTCGGCGGCACGATCCTCGCCGTGTTTGTGGTGGCAGCCGGCTGCTCGGGTCCCACGGCCGGCCCGTCGCCGCGATCCTCGGCGCCAACGAGCCCTGGCCCCAGCCTGTCCACCGGCGGAGTCGTCGAATACGCGATCCCAGACCCGGCAAAAGTGCCTGCCGATTGCGGACTCCAATGCCAGTCGAGCCCGGGCACCTTGATCGCCGGTCCGGACGGGAATGTCTGGTTCGTCGACGTCGGTCGTGGCCAGGTCGGGAGGGTCACCCCTAGCGGTTCGTTCGCGCAGTTCGTGCTGCCGAACCCGGCCGGCGGCGCGCACACACTCGTCAAGGGCTCCGACGGAAACGTCTGGGTGATCGCGCGGGGCACCGGGGCGAACTCGCATGACTGGCTGGTGCGGGTCAGCCCTGACGGGGCAATGACCAGGTTCGCGGCGGGTGCCTCGGGCACGGGGCTCGACAGCATCGCCGCGGGACCCGACGGAAACCTGTGGTTCACGGACGTTTTCGGCGCACGCATCGGCCGGATGACACCGTCGGGATCGCTGACAGAGTTTCATCTGCAGGTTCCCAGTGCTCCACGCGGGATCACGACCGGACCTGACGGCAATCTGTGGTTCACGGACGAAAGCCGGGTTTGGCGGATGACCACAAAGGGCGAGGCCGTCTACTACCCCGTCGGAAATGACCCGTCCCTGCCCCTCGGCGACATCGTTGCCGGACCCGACGGCAAGCTCTGGTTCGCAAGTCATGATGGGCTCCGGCGCATATCACCGGCGAACGGTGGGATCGAGGAGTTGCAGCTACCGCCAGGAGCGAAGCCGTTCAACCTCGTCGCTGGGCCGGACGGAAATATCTGGTTCACCGATACCGGCCTGAACGCAGTCGCCCGCCTGAGCGCCTCAGGATCAATTCGCGAATTCAATCTGCCCAGGCGCGACGCGTCGCCTCTCGGGATAGCCGTAGGAGCGGATGGGCGGATCTGGTTTGCGGAGGCCGGGTACGGGCGCATCGCAAGCATTGGCGTCAAGGTTCCCGAGATTCGCCTTGATGGGCGTAGCCTGCATTTCAGCGGCACGTCGCGACAGGCTGTACCTGTACGCAACGTGGGTGAGGCGACCCTGACCATCACCGATGTCCGCTTGACCGGAGTCGACGCTTCGCTCTTCACCAAGACAAAGGACACATGCTCTGGGAAGGCTTTGGCTCCGAACGCGACATGCGATCTCGATGTCACTTATGCGGGCGGCGGCCCTACCGGCGTGCAGTCGGCCTACCTCGAGGTGGCCGACAACGCGACCGGCTCGCCGCAAAGGATCGGCCTTGTCGCAAACGTGCCTGACTGCCAGCTGCCTGTCCTGGTCGCTGCCTCCACCGACGCCGATTCCGTCGGCCAGCCTCGGTTTCTGAACGTGCGGTCCGGCGAGACGGTCGCCGCGGCGGGGGACGGTTTCGAGAGCAACGGGGAGGGCAAGGGGATCCGGACGATCGCCTCTCCCGTGCTGACCGGGAACGGCCCGGGTTTCTTCGAGCGCAAGAGCGGTCGATTCCTGCCGGTTGCAAGCGAGGCCTTGATATCGCCGGACGGCTCTCGCTACGTCTACGTTCTGGTCGAGGATCCGGGCCACGGCCAGATCCACGTCGTCGATGTGAGCTCTGGACGCGACCGCGTGGTGCCCGTCCCACCGGGGTTCTGGGTGCCGGTCGCTTTCACCTCGAAGGGCATTTATCTGCACCAGGCCTATGAAGGTGTCGGTCCAGGCGTCTCATTGGTCGACCCTGACTCCGGCACTTTCAGCTCGGCGGTGGCTGACGGCGCGGTTTACGCGGTCTCGGGGAGCACCGCCTGGATCGCGATCAGGAACGCGGCAGACAAGCTGCCCGAACCTCCGGGCATGGGCGGCTCGAACAACACCATCGTGAAACGCAACCTCGACACGGGCACTGTCACCACGTGGTTCTATCGCCCGGGGACCAACATGTGGGTCGTCGCCATCGCCAACGATGCACCCGTTGTGAACGTATCCGACGGACAGTCCAGCACCTTCTACGTGGTGGACGTGGCCAACCGGGGAGCGCGGATGGACTTCGTCTTCACGACCGATCGCACGCCCCTGCTCGATGGCTTCGTCGGTGGCCGAAGCGGCATCTGGGTCGGGTCGCCTGACGGCATCTACCTGTGGACCAAACGCACCGGTGGGGTGCTTGTCTCCGATGTGGTCGCCGTGCCCGCCGGCAGGTGTTGACACGGCCTCGGCTGGGTAGAATCAGACAGCAACCAGGTTCAGCTTCGTGGGGGCGTCCGGTCTCGACGGGGCAGTTGAGCTTCGGGATTGCGAGCCGAGAGCCGCGAGCGTTACAGCGCAGCGTTTCACAAACGCCAACAAGAACACCGCTTTCGCCCTCGCTGCGTAAGCAGTAAGGACTGAAGCCCCGGACCTTTGAGCCCGGGCGTCGCCACGGTCAATCCGGCGGACCGGGGAACGGCGTTACATAGACCGGATCGCTTCCGCAGGGGCGCCACGGCCCTGCGGTAGGACAGTCACCGCGGCTGGCGGAAGCGGATCCCGTCGAGAGGAGCCGCCAGGCGAGAACCAAAATCTCGGACACGCTCGTAGAGATCCCGGGGGATGCTGCTTCGGACGCGGGTTCAACTCCCGCCGCCTCCACCAATTTTCGTATTCGGATCGGTCGGTTTGACCCCCAAAGTGACCCCCAAACTCTGTCCAGTGCAACCCTCAAAGGCTTCGAGCGATTGCTACGGAAAGTCCGGCGATGGCCGCTTCATCTAAGCACGGTGCCGTGCGACCATCGCGCGGATACGCTCAGGAGCGCGGTAGGCTCCCCCGCCTGGTTCGCTGTAGACGTATTTGTCGCCCACGAGGACATTGAGCCGAGCAGGGAGTGGAATGAAGAAATCGATCTGGCGCTCGACACGCCCCTAGGCCCGCCCAGGACGCGAAGCCACCATTTTGCCCGAACGGCCGTTCGCAGTCCCGGAACCCGCCGCAAGGCTTCCAAGCCGTCCTGGTCGATCCTGTGCCGTGGAGGCGGCTACCTACTTCCGAAGACCGCGCCTAGAAACAGCCGCGAGCTAGGGGCGGCAGGCTGCGCGACCCTCCATGTCCAAGGGAGCGACCAAGTGCGCTGGCATGCTCGTTATCAGCATTGCGAAACCTGCTCAATGACACAACAGCCCAAGCGACCCATTACTAACGTTTCACCAAGCCACTCGCACGACTCCTCGTGGCCTGCGACTGTGGATTGGCTCGACTTACGAAACCACCTAGTGAAAAGACATGGGGTATTTCCGGACGACGTCGACAATCTCGAGTCGTACGTGGACGGAACGACAGGACGACGCAGGCACGCTGAAGATCGACACCGAGCGTTGCACCTGGCCCCACAGCCCTCATCAAGCGGATAGCAGCTACCCCAAATCAGCGGCGTACCGCCTGCAATTTGATTTCTTCGGCGGAAACACGTCGGACGGAGAACGCTCGATGTGGGGGACTCTGCCATTGCTGGCAACGTCCCCCAGTTGGGTAACGAGATAGACCTGCCGACTACCGGCGCGCCACCGAACTGTCGTTCGCAGCGAGCGACGCTGAACATGCGGGGCTACCGGGGGGAAGGGTGACGGGCGACAGGTGATCAGGCCGAGGACCTAGGCCGTCCCGCCTCGCCTTATGTACGGGTCTGGAGAAAAAATCGAATACAGCGCGTGCAGGTCGCGTAAGGTCCGCCGGCGATGAGCTATCGGACGCGCGGCCAGTCGTCGTTGACGTCCTGTAGGCCGGCATCGCCGACAGCGATCCGATCGGCGACATGGTGACCATCGCGATCACCATCTCGGCGGCGATTCGCTCCGCCCTTCGCGATGTTGCAGCGCAGGCACAGCACTTGCAGGTTGGCAACATCCTTGCGACCGCCCTCGGACAGTGAGACGAGGTGATCGACGGTGAGTTCGCGAGCTTCGACGCTCTCGGCGAGGTCTGGTGACTAGTCGCGCCGGGAATGTATGAACCAGCGCTCCTTGTAGGAAGACCTCGCGCCTGCGAAACCCGGCCTCGAGTCGGC
>WNGE01007573.1_pt1 | contig 11780 bp, 9 predicted proteins | sample 5400651 | NCBI WGS metagenome assembly WNGE01 (sample SAMN13153370, study PRJNA577476) | soil metagenome | isolation source: 60 cm soil or saprolite under grassland replicate 2 | place: USA:California | collected 2016-06-15 | reverse complement strand
TCTACATGGGGCACACCGACATCGCCCGCCAGGCGCCCAACGTGTTCCGGATGGAGTTGCTGGGCGCCGAGTTGGTGCCGGTCGGCGGGCGGGGAACGCTCAAGGACGCGGTCAACGCCGCGCTGCGCGCCTGGGTCAGCGAGGTGGACACCACCCACTACTGCGTCGGCTCGGTGATCGGACCCTACCCGTACCCCTGGATGGTCCGGGAATTTCAGCGCGTCGTGGGTGACGAGGCCCGCGCGCAATGCGGCCCGACGCTCCCCGACGTCGTCGTCGCCTGCGTGGGCGGCGGCTCGAACGCGGCCGGCACGTTCGCGGCGTTCCTGGACACGCCGGCCCGGCTGGTCGGGGTCGAGGCGGCCGGCGGCGCCGCCCTCACCAACGGGCGGCCCGGCATCCTGCACGGCTTCCGGTCGCGGTTCCTGCAGGACGACGACGGGCAGATCAGGGAAGCCGAGTCGATCTCCGCGGGCCTCGACTACCCCGGCGTCGGGCCGGAGCACGCGATGCTCGCCGACACCGGCCGGGCCCGCTACACCACCGCCACCGACGCCGCCGCGCTGGACGCGGTGCACCGCCTGTGCCGTACCGAGGGAATCCTGCCGGCGCTGGAGTCCGCGCACGCGCTCGCCTGGGTCCTGGCCGCCGCCGGCACCGACGAGCTGCCGGCCGGTTCGACCGTCCTGGTGACCCTCTCCGGCCGGGGCGACAAGGACATCGACCAGATCCGGGAGGCCTCATGATCCTCATGCCGTACCTTCTCGCCGGACTGACCCCGGACTGGACCGACCTGATCGGCGCGTTCGTCGACGCCGGCGCGGACGCGGTCGAGGTGGGGCTGCCGTTCTCCGACCCGGTCGCCGACGGGCCGACGATGCAGGAGGTCAACGCGGCCGCCCTTGCGCGCGGCGCCCGGCCCGCGGCGCTGCTGCGCGAGCTACCGGCGGCGCCGGTGCCGATCTACGTCTCCACCTACGCCAACCTGGTGCAACCGCCCGACTTCCTGGACCGGGTCGCGGCGTCCGGGGCGCGCGGCGTGGTCGTGCCCGACCTGCCGGTGGACGCGTCCGCCACCCACCGGGCGGCGTCGCGTGAGCGCGGCCTGCACACCCCGCTCCTCGTCGCACCGTCCACTCCGGACGACCGGCTGCGACGCATCGCCGCCGCGTCGACCGGGTTCCTGTACGCGGTCAGCGCGATGCGCACGACCGGGGAGCGCGCCTCGGTGGCGGCGGCCGGCATCGCGCTCGCCCGCCGGGCCCGGGCGGTGTCAAAAGTGCCGGTACTGGTCGGATTCGGAGTATCCACGCCAGACCAGGCGCTCGCCCTGAGCCGGCACGCGGACGGAGTGATAATTGGCTCCGCCCTGATGCGGCGGGTGCTGGACGGCGCCGGCGTCGCGGAGGTGGCCGGGCTCGTCGCGGACGTGCGGCGGGCACTCGACAAAGCCAGCACCGACAAAGCCAGCACCGACAGAGTCAGGGAGACCGACCCAGCGTGACCAACCTCGACAGCCGGTTACCGAAGTACCTGTACATCTACCGGGAGCTGGCTAGCGGCATCACGAGCGGGAAGTACCCACCGGGCTCGGCTCTGCCGCCCCAGCGCGAGCTGGCGCACCTGTTCGGGGTCACGCTGATGACGGTGCGCCAGGCGATCCGGGCTCTGGAGGACGACGGGCTGCTGTCCAGCCGCCACGGGGCGGGCACGTTCGTGTCGACGACCCAGTTCGCGTACGAGCTGGGTCCGCTGCGCAGCCTGGCCGACGACATGGCCAGCGCCGGCGCCCGGCTGCGCACGACCGTCCTCGGTGTCGAGTCGGCCGTCCCGCCCGACCCGGTCGCCACCCGCCTGGGCAGCGGGTCGGCGCCGGTGACCGCGATCGAACGGCTGCGCACGGTGCTCGGCGAGCGGGAGATGCCCGTGCTGCTGCAGACCTCGTACCTCGCGCCGGGCATCGACGTGGATCCGGCGGCGCTGGAGAACCGGTCGCTCTACACGGTGCTGGTGACCGACCACGGCATCCGGCTGGGCCGGGCCAGCGAGACCGTACGCGCGACGCTGCTCGACGAGCGGGCCGCCGGTCTGCTGCGGCAGCCGGCCGGGGCACCCGCGCTGCTCAGCCGGCGGCTCACCATCGACGTCGACGGCCGGCCGGTCGTCGACGACCGCGCCCTGCTCGCCGGTGACGTGGCCGTGCTCCGCGCGGAGCGCGACGCCACCCAGCTGGCGATGTCATACCAGATTGTCGACGCCGGCTAACTGTGCGCGGGTGTCGACGGGCGCCAGCGCCCCGAGGACCGCGCGGAGCTTGAGCACCATCTCGTCGTACTCGGCGGCCGCATCGGAGGCCAGCACGATCGCCCCGCCGCCACCCACGGTGACCTCGCCGTCGCGGTGCACGGCGGTGCGGATGACGATGCTCAGGTCCGCGGCGCCGGTCGCGGAGAAGAAGCCGAGCGCGCCCGAGTACACGCCCCGCGCCTCCGTCTCCAGCCGGTCGATGATCTCCATGGTGCGGATCTTCGGTGCGCCGGTCATCGAACCGCCCGGGAAACAGGCCCGCGCCGCACCGACCGCGCTCACCCCCGGCCGCAGCCGGCCGCTGATCGTCGACACGAGCTGGTGCACGGTCGCGTACGACTCGACGGCCATCAGCGCGTCGACGCGGACGCTGCCCACTTCGCAGACCCGGCCCAGGTCGTTGCGGACCAGGTCGACGATCATCAGATTCTCGGCACGGGTCTTCGGGTCGGTGGCCAGGCGGGCCGCCGCGACCCGATCGGCGTACGGATCAGCAGTGCGCGGCGCGGTCCCCTTTATGGGCCTGCTCTGCGCCACGCCGTCCGGCGTGACCCGCAGGAACCGCTCGGGCGACGAGCTGAGCACGGCGAGGTCGCCCAGGCGCAGGAACGCGCCGTAGGGCGCTGGGTTGAGCCGGCGCAGCCGCCGGTATGCCCGCAGCGGGTCGGGCTCGGCCGGCATCCGCGCGGTGTTGGTCAGGCAGATCTCGTAGCTCTCCCCCGCCCGCAGCTGCCGCTGGCACTCGGCGATGTCGGCGAGGTAGCGGGCCCGGTCGCGGACCAGCCAGCGCGCGGGGTCGGGGGTCGCCGGCTCAGCCGGCCCGTCGGCCACGGCGTCGAAGACCAGCGCGGCGTCCGCGGCCGCCAGCCAGGCGCGCGCTGCCGGCTCGTCGCCCGGCCGCGCCAGGGCCACCAGGTACGTGCGGTGCTCCGCGTGGTCGACGACGATCAACCGGTCGACGAAGACCCACACCGCGTCAGGCGTGTCCGCCCGGTGCCGGTTGGGCCCCGCCCCGGTCTCGGCCTTCAGCTCGTACCCGAAGTAGCCGGCGTACCCGCCGACGAAGTCGAACGGCAGGCCGGGGTCGGCGACCGCCCGTCCGGCGAGCCGGCGCTCGAGCAGGTCGAAGATCGACTCCGGTCCGCCCACGCGGTGGCGCAGCACCTCGCCCAGCCCACCGACCGGCGCGCCCAGATAGGAGAAGCGTCCAGCACGCGCGCTGTCCAGCCAGACCGCGTACTCGTGGCCGCCGAACACGTCGGCGAACGCGTCCGGGGTGGAGGCTTCGCCGTCGACGGCCCGTACCAGTGCCTGAAGAACCGGCGCGGGCCGGGCGGCGGCCGACGGCGCGCGCCCGGCCGGTGGCTTCGGCCCGCCGCACAGCCGGCGGAAGCTCGCGAGCAGCGCCGTTCCGTGCTCGGAGGCGACCGACTCGGGGTGGAACTGCACGCCCCAGCGCGGCAGCGTGCGGTGCCGTAGCCCCATCAGGACGCCGTCCTCGGCCCAGGCGAGCGGCACGAGATCGGGCGGAAGCGGCTCGGGTACGCACAGCGAGTGGTAGCGGACTGCGGTGAACTCGGGCGGCAGGCCGGCGAACAGGTCGGTGCCGGTGTGCCGTACGCGGGTGAGGTGACCGTGCCGGGGGCGCGGTGCGGTGGTGACACCCGCGCCCGCGAGGTGCCCGATGAGCTGGTGACCGAGGCAGACGCCGAGGACGGGCAGGCCGCTGTCGAGCGCCGCGCGGCTCAGGCCGACGTCCCGTTCGCCGGCCGGGTGTCCCGGCCCGGGCGAGATCACGATCGCGTCGAAGTCGTCCAGCCGCAGGTCGTGCCAGGCCGCGTCGTCGTTGCGCAGCACCACCGGCTCGACACCGTACGTGACGGCGATGAGCTGAAACAGGTTATACGTGTACGAGTCGTAGTTGTCGATCAGCAGCGTGCGCACGGTACCTCCGGAGCGGGCACTTGAATAGTGCCCTGCCTCCGGGCGCGCGCCACGGCCGGGCGGCCCCTCCCATGATCACGGAGCATTTTCCGTGCCAGGACACGGAAAATGCTCCGTGATCATGGGAGGGGGAGTGGGAGTGGGAGTGGGGGGTCAGGGCTTGGGCAGCTTGGGGCCGGGCTCGCACAGCGGGGCCAGCAGGTCGCCGTACTCGTCGACCCGGTCGAGCACCACCGGCGCGGTGAACCGGGCCGGCACCACCTCGGCCGTCCCGACCTCCTCCCAGGTGACCGGCGTGGACACGGTCGGGGTGGGCTGGGCGCGCAGCGAGTAGGGCGCGACGGTCGTCTTGGTCGCGCTGTTCTGGCTCCAGTCGATCAGGACCTTGCCCGGCCGCAGCCGCTTGGCCATCTTCGACACGATCAGCGACGGGTCGGCGCGCTCCAGTTCCTCCGCGATCCGCTTGGCGTAAGCGCTCACCTCGTCGGAGCTCTGCTTGCCCGAGATCGCGCAGGCCAGCTGCATCCCCTTCTTGCCGGAGGTCTTCGGGTACGCGTCGACGCCGTCGGCCGCGAGCCGCTCGCGCAGCGCCAGCGCCACCGCGCAGCACTCCTGGATGCCGGCCGGCGGCCCCGGGTCGAGGTCGACGACGAGCAGGTCAGGGCCGCCTGCGCCGACCTTCCACTGGGGCGGGTGCAGCTCCAGCGACGCGAGGTTGGCCAGCCAGACCAGCGTCGCCAGGTCGTCGACGATCACGTAGTCGATCATTTCCCGATCCTTGGTGGAACCGGGGGCGGGCAGCCGCTCCAGGTGCACCCACTCCGGGGTGCTCGCGGGCGCGTTCTTCTCGAAGAACCCGGATGTCGCCACGCCGTTCGGGTAGCGGATCCGGGTGACCGGGCGGTCCTTCAGGTGCGGCAGCAGGACCGGCGCGATGCGGGTGTAGTAGTCGATGACCTCGCCCTTGGTGAAGCCCGCCTCCGGGTAGAGCACCTTGTCCAGGTTGGACAGCTCCAACTCGCGGCCGTCGACTTTCACGAGCATCCGCTTACTCATCGACCACCTCGCCCGGCGTCTTGTCGTCGCGCAGCCGCAGAAACCGGGGAAAGCGCAGCCGCCCGTCCCGGGTCCGCTCGGCGAACTTCAGCTCCACCACCAGTTGCGGCCGTACCCAGATCGCGGTGCGTGAATCCTCCCGCGGTATGGCTTCCGCGAACGGTGACCGCTTCGCCCGGAGCGGGTCGAGCGCGGCGAACAGCTCCCGTTCGGCGGCCGCGGAGATGCCGCCCCCGACCCGGCCACGGAACGTCAGGCCGCCGCCTTCGGCGGGCACCCCCACGAGCAGGCCCCCGATGGTACGGGCCCCGGGGCGCCAACCGCCGACGACGAAGTCGCCGGTCAGCTCCGACTTGACCTTGATCCAGTCGGGCGAGCGCAGGCCGGGACGGTACGGGCTCGCCAGCCGCTTCGCCACCACGCCTTCCAGCCCGTACTCGCGGCTGGCCGCCTGGGTCGCCGTCCCGTCGTCGAACGACGGCGGCACGAGCCAGCGCTGCCCCTCCAGCACCCGCTCCTCCAGCAGGAGGCGGCGCTCAGCGTAGGGCACCTCGAGCAGGTCCACCCCGTTGAGCCGGAGCACGTCGAAGATCAGATAGGTGACCGGGGTCGTCGCCGCCAGCCGGGCCGCCCGCGCGTGGTCGCGCACGTGCATCCGCTCGGCCAGGTCGCGGAAGCTCGGGCGCCCGCTGGCGTCCATGACGACGATCTCGCCGTCGAGCACCGCGTCGGCCACGGTCGCCCCGAGCCCGCCCAGCTCCGGATAGCCCGCGCTGACGTCGTTTCCCCGCCGCCCGTAGAGATGGGTGGTGCCGCCCCGGCAGAGTGCGATCGCCCGTACCCCGTCCCATTTCAGCTCAAAACCCCAGCCCCCGCCGGCCGGCAGCGGACCCGCGGTCGCGAGCATCGGGAGGAACGGGGAGCCGGACACGGACCGATGCTATCGACCAAGGCCTCGCGTGGAGCCTGTTCGCGGTGCAATCCTGGAGTAACGACCAGCCTTGGCCCGCTGGGCTTCGCCTGCCGGCCGGACCGGTCGCCGGCTGGGCTACCGCCAGGCCGGGGATAGCGCTGCTGGCCGTGCGAGGGCCGGCCGGGTGAGGGGGTTGGCGTTCGATGCGGTCCATCTGGAAAGGGGCGGTCTCGTTCGGGCTGGTGTCGATCGCGGTCAAGCTCTACTCGGCCACCGAGGAGAAGGACATCCGATTCCACCAGGTCCACCGCGAGGACGGCGGGCGCATCAAGTACAAGCGGGTGTGCTCGCTGGACGGCAAGGAGGTGACCTACGACGACATCGCCAAGGGGTACGACCTGGGCGGCGGCGAGCTGGTCATCCTCACCGACGAGGACTTTGCCGATCTCCCGCTGACCACCAGCCACGCCATCGAGGTGCTGGAGTTCGTGCCGGCAGAGCAGGTCGACCCGATCTTCTACGCCAAGTCGTACTATATGGAGCCCGACGGCTCGGCCACCAAGCCCTACGTGCTGCTGCGCGACGCCCTGACCCGCACCGACCGGGTGGCAATCGTGAAGGTGGCGCTCCGGCAGCGTGAGCAGCTCGCCACCCTGCGGGTACGCGACGACGTGCTGGTGCTCAACACCATGCTGTGGCCCGACGAGGTGCGCAAAGCCGACTTCGAGTTTCTCGGCGATGACGTCGAGGCGCGCCCCGCCGAGCTGGCGATGGCCGGCTCGCTCATCGAGTCGATGGCGGCCGACTTCGACCCGGCGGACTACACGGACAACTACCGGGCTGCGCTCCAGGAGGTCATCGACGCGAAGGTGGCCGGCCGGGAGGTCGTGCAGCCCGAAGAGGAGGAGCCGGCCCCGACCGGCGCGGTCGACCTGATGGCCGCGCTGCGCGCCTCCGTCGAGCGGGCCCGGGTCGCGCGCGGCGAGAGCGGCGCGCCCGGCGGCGACGCCGAACCGACTCCCATCGGCTCCGCGCGCTCCGCCAAGAAGGCCGCGCCGGCCCCGGCGAAGAAGGCGGCACCCGAGAAGAAGGCGGCCGCGAAGAAGGCGAGCGAGCCGGCCGCGAAGAAGACGGCGGCGAAGAAGACGGCTGCCAAGTCCTCGGAGCCGGCCGCGAAGAAGACCGCCGCCAAGAAGACCCCGGCCAAGAAGGCATCCGCCCGCAAGTCGGCGTAGCCCGTCCCCATGATCGCCACAGCTTCCCGGACGTTGTGGCGATCTTGTCAGCCCTTGAGGACGTGGAAATAGAGGGTGTGCGAGTCGGGGTCGAGGTGGAGGCTGCCGCCCATCGCCGCGTCGAAGTCGGTGCTGACCTGCCACGCCGCCGCCCGCGGAGCCAGCTCGACCAGCCCCTTCGGGATCGCCGGGGCCGCGGTCGGCTGCCAGGTGTAGCCCGCCGGGTCGGCGGCGAGCGAGACCAGCCCGTCGAACAGGTAGTCCATCGGCCCCAGGTCGGGGCAGGTCCGCGGCGACGCGTCGCGGATCTGCCAGTGGACCTCGCGCACCTCACCCAGCTTCGGAAACAGCTCCGCGACGCGCTTCGGGTCGTCCCGCACCGCGGGTACCGCAGGGGTGGGGTCGGTCTCGCAACCCAGAAGGGTGCCCGGCCCGACCGCCGCGACCCCGACGCACCCGACGCCGACGCACAGGGCGGTCAGCGCGGCGAGAACCAGGGCGACGATCGAAGACCGTTTCACTCGCCGATCTCTACCACCTCCAGGCCGCCGTCGGCGTATCGGGCCCGGAGCCCCTTCTTGTCGAACTTGCCGACGCTGGTCTTCGGCACCGCCTCGATGAACGCCCAGCGCTCCGGCAGCTGCCAGCGGGCCAGCCGGTCGGCCAGGAAGTCCCGCAGCTCCTCGACGGTCGCGCTGGAGCCCTCCTTGAAGACCACGCTCGCCAAGGGGCGCTCGCTCCACTTCTCGTCGGGCACGCCGACCACGCAGGCTTCCAGTATGGCCGGGTGGGCCATCAGCGCGTTCTCCAGCTCGACTGAGCTGATCCACTCACCGCCCGACTTGATCACGTCTTTGGCCCGGTCCGTGAGCGTGAGGAACCCGTCCGCCGACAGGGTGCCGACGTCCCCGGTACGCAGCCATCCGTCGCGGAACTTCTCCGGATCGGGCTCGTCGTCCCCCAGATACGTGGCGGTGATCCACGGACCGCGGACCTCGAGCTCTCCCACGGACTTGCCGTCCGCGGGCATCGGCTCGCCGAGCGGGCCGACGATGCGGGCCTCGACGGCGGCGGGCACCCGCCCCTGGGTATACCGGTAGGACCACGTCTCCTCCGGGGGCCGGCCGGCGGGCGCCCGCGACACCGATCCCAGGGGCGACATCTCGGTCATGCCCCACGCGTGGATGATGTCGATGCCGTACCGGTCCGAGAACGCGTGCATGAGCGCGGGCGGGCAGGCCGAGCCGCCGACCACGACCTCCTGGAGGGAGGACACGTTGGTCGGGTGGCTGTCGAGATAGGCGAGCAGGTCCGTCCAGATCGTGGGGACCGCCCCGCCGTGGGTCGGCTTCTCCTGCTCGATCATCGCGGCGATCGGCGCGGCCTGCAGGAACCGGTCCGGCATGAGCAGTGCGGCGCCGCCCATGAACGACGCGTACGGCAGGCCCCACGCCATCGCGTGGAACATCGGGACGATGACCAGCTCCTTATCGGCCGGACCGAGCCCGAAGGTCTCGGCCATGCAGATCTCCGTGGAGTGCAGCCAGATGGAGCGGTGCGAGTACGCCACGCCCTTGGGGTTGCCGGTCGTGCCGGAGGTGTAGCAGAGCGCCGCCGCGTCATGCTCGTCGATGACCGGCCAGTCGTACCGGTCGGGCTTGCCGGCGAGCAGGTCGTCCCACCGGTGGATGCTCACGTGCGCCGCGGCCTGCAACGGACCCGCGTCACCGGCGCCGACGATCACGACGTGCTCCACCGTCGGCATCTGCGGGAGCACCCGGGCCAGCAGCGGGATCAGCGTCGAGTCGGCGATGATCACCTTGTCCTCGGCGTGGTTGGCGATGTAGACGAGCTGCTCCGGGAAGAGCCGGATGTTGAGGGTGTGCAGCACCGCGCCCATGCTCGGCACGGCGAAGTACGCGATGAGATGTTCGGCGTTGTTCCACATGAAGGTGGCGACCCGCTGGTCCCCCGTGACGCCGAGATCGTCGCGGAGCGCATGGGCCAGCTGCGCGGCCCGCCGCCCCACTTCAGCGAACGTTGTTCTGCCGGGCCCGGTCTCGGCCCCGGTCCAGGTCACGACCTCGGTTTCGCCGTGAACGGTGCTGCCGTGCTCCAGGAGGCGCGACACCTGCAGTGGGGTCGCCATCATCGTGCTGCGCATGCCCCGACGCTAGTGTCGCGAGTCATATTCGCAAAGAGGCCGAGCGGCCTGAAGGAAGGTCCCCCTCCTAACGCTTACGCGGCGAAGGGGGACCCTCCTAACCTCAGATCATCGTGGCGGCGTTGGCCTCCATCTCGGCGGCGGCGTCCTCGTCGCTCTCCGACGGGAGCTTGTCGACCGGGCTGGGGCCCATCAGCTCGCGGTCGGGGAGCGCCAGGCACAGCACCATGGCGAGCAGCGTCACCGCGGCGGAGACCAGGAACAGCGGGTGCAGCGCGGCGACGAAGCCCTCCTCGATCGCGCGCCGCACCGGCGGCACCAGCTCCCTGATCAGCTTCGGCTCGTTGATCGAGACGCCGTTGGCCATCTTCGCGGCGAGCTGCTGGCGCACGACCGGGTCGGTGATCTGGCCGATCGCCCGGGTCACCCGTGGCTGAAGCTCGATCGTCAGCCGGTTGGTCATGATCGCGCCCAGTGTCGCGACGCCGAAGGAGCCGCCCAGCGACCGGAAGAACGTGGCCGTGGACGTGCCGGCGCCCATGTCGCGCAGGTCGAGCGCGTTCTGGACGGCGAGGATCAGCGGCTGCATCGCCAGGCCCAGCCCGATGCCGATGACGACCATCGGGATGAAGGTCTGCCAGATCGGAGTGTCCACGCCGAGCCGGGTGAACAGCGCCAAACCGACGGCCATGACCAGCGTGCCGACCACCGGGAACCACTTGTACCGGCCCAGCCTGCTGATCACCTGGCCGGAGATGATCGATGTGAAGATGATGCCCACCATCATCGGCAGCATCAGCAGACCGGACGCCGTCGGCGTCGCGCCCTTGACGATCTGCAGGTAGAGCGGCACGTAGATGATCGAGCCGAACATGCCGAAGCCGAGGATGAAACCGGCGGCGTTGGCGATCGTGAACGTGGGGCGGCGGAACAGCCGCAGCGGCAGGATCGGCTCGCTGGCCCGGGCCTCCACCCACAGGAACACCGCGCTCAGCACCACGCCGACCACGAACAGGCCGACGATCATCGGCGAGCTCCAGGGGTACTCCTTGCCGCCCCAGGACAGGCCGAGCAGGATCGCGCTCACGCCGATCACCAGGAACAGCGCGCCGAGCCAGTCGATGCGGTGCTCGCGGCGGTGGTGCGGCAGCAGCCGGAGGACGTAGTTGGACAGGAACAGTGCCACGATGCCGATCGGCAGGTTGATATAGAAGATCCACCGCCAGTCGTGCTCGGCGAAGTACCCACCGACGAGCGGCCCGGCCACCGAAGACACGCCGAAGACCGCGCCGAACAGACCCTGGTACCGGCCGCGCTCCCGGGGCGAAACCGCGTCCGAGATGATCGTGAAGGCGAGCGTCATCAGACCGCCCGCACCGAGGCCCTGGATCGCCCGGAACGCGATCAGCGGCACCATGCCCCAGGACAGGCCGGCAAGCAGCGAGCCGATCAGGAACGTCACGATCGCGAACAGGAAGACCGGGCGCCGCCCGTACAGGTCACTGACCTTGCCGTAGAGCGGGGTGGACGCGGTCGACGCGAGCAGGTAGGCCGTCACCACCCACGCGTAGTGCTCGATGCCGCCCAGCTTGCCGACGATGGTCGGCAGTGCCGTGCCCACGATCGTCTGGTCCAGCGCGGCCAGCAGCATGCCGGTCATCAGGCCGCTCATCAGCAGAAGAATCTGCCGATGGGTAAGTCTCGGGCGTTCGATCGCCGTGCTCATGCTCTCTCCGTCGGCTTGTGTTGTTCCATGGCGTCGTTCAGCCGGGCGAAGAGTCGCGCGAACTCCTGGCGCTCGGCCAATGTCCAGTCGGCCAAGAGGCCGCGCAGCGCCCCCAGCCATTTCTCCCTGTTGCGCGCGAAGACCTCGGCTCCAGTCTCCGTCGCCTCGATGAGGCTCGCGCGCCGATCCGTCGGATCCGGCGTACGCCGGACCAGGCCGGCCGCCTCGAGCGCGGCGACCTGGCGGCTGACCGTCGACAGGTCTACGCACAGGTCCGCGGCGAGGGCGGACAGGCGGGCGGCGGGCTCGCCGCTCACGATGCGCGCGAGCACCCCGTAGGCAGCCCGTTCGAGGGGCCGGCCGCAGGCGTCGAGCTGGATGCTCTGGTGGAAGCGGTCGGCCCGCCGGAAGAAGAGGCCGAGCTGGCGCCCGATC
>WNGE01007572.1_pt1 | contig 11780 bp, 10 predicted proteins | sample 5400651 | NCBI WGS metagenome assembly WNGE01 (sample SAMN13153370, study PRJNA577476) | soil metagenome | isolation source: 60 cm soil or saprolite under grassland replicate 2 | place: USA:California | collected 2016-06-15 | reverse complement strand
CCTCTCGGGCTACGGCAAGCGGGCGGGCTTCGGCCAACGGCCGGCTATTCTTGTCATTGACGTGAATTACAACTTTGTCGGCGACAAGTCGGAGCCGATTCTCGAATCGGTCAAACGCTTTCGCAACAGCTGCGGGGCCGAAGGATGGCAAGGCGTACATCACATTGGCAAATTGCTCGCCGAAGCGAGGAAAAAACATTTGCCGACATTTTACACCACCGGCCACGACGACCGCTCCAACAGCGTCGCCTTCGGCCGCTGGCAAGCAAAAAATAGCCGGTCCACTGAAGATATGAGCGAAACCTGGGATAAGGGCAATGAGATCGTCTCTGAAATCGCGCCGCAGCCAGGAGACATCGTCGTGCGCAAGCAGAAACCCAGCGCATTTTTCGGCACGCCGCTCATGAGTATGCTCAACGAGGTTCACGCCGACAGCGTCTTAGTCGCAGGCACGACCACCAGCGGCTGCGTGCGTGCCAGCGTGATCGACGCGTTTTCCTACAACATGAAAGTTTCCGTGGTCGAAGAATGCGTCTTCGACCGAGGGCAAGCATCGCACAAGATCAATCTCTTCGACATGGCGATGAAGTACGCCGATGTAATTTCGTTGAAGGAAACCATCGACTACATCCGCGGCTTACCGGATCACCTCTATGCGCCAGCCCTGTGATGGATAGCAGGAGTAAGATATGCCGAAATCAGAAACCAATCCCCATTTGCAAGCCGCGATCATGGAGGTGGTAGATAACCAGCTGCGCAGCAACGATCCTCCCCAGACACAACAGACCTTCAAACGTCTCGTTGAAGCCGGTCACGCTGAAAACGAGGCGAAGCGACTGATCGCTTGTGTGGTCTCTGCCGAAATCTTCGACGTGCTGAAACGGCAGCAGCCCTTCAATCTCGACCACTTCGTTAAAGGTCTCGACAAACTTCCCGCGATGCCTTGGGATGAAGAGAAATAAGCTGCGGCCAACGGGTTCATAAAAGACAATTCCAAGCTGTTTCATCATTCAGATGAACTTAGATTAGCGAAAGTTGCGCAGACGCTGGCTGTGAAAGGAATCTCTGTAATAGTCAGCAATGCGGCGCATCCCCTGATCAAACAGCAATACGACGGCCTCTTTTACAAGACCGAATTAGAACGGAACAGCCTGATAGCCGCAAATCCTTCTCGGCGAACGAAATCTGAACTACTTATTAGCAGTTTTCCTGTTCGTCTGTAGTTCAATATTGAACCTGCCTTCAATTTGCGCCGAATTTTTCTGCGCCAGCACCCGCATCAGTGGCGTAACCGGCCTAATGGACGAACTGCCGATCGGCTTAGTCTCTCTGTACATGAAGGGAAATACAGTGGACCCCTCAATGTTCAGCCCATCTTAGGTTTAGCGAGATTCAATGTCTCGACAGAAAGACTTGCTTTCATTTCGGCGCCTACTTAAGTTGAGTTAGTGACTCAACTCACCTTGCCAATGAAGCGATGGCAAGCCAGGATAAGAGAGCATGATCACCGTTCACGCCGACATCGTCGGAAGCCTTCTTCGACCGCCCGGGCTACTTGATGCACAAAAGCAACTCCCCGGCGGAGCGATCACTGCTGCTCAATTCAAAGACATCGAAGATCGCGCTGTCGATGAGGCAATCGCTCTGCAGGAGACTGTCGGTTTGCGGGTTGTCACGGACGGCGAGATGCGCCGCCAGTCGTTTCAAAGTCAAATGCCCGCTGCCGTCAGCGGCTTCGGCGACTTCAATCTCGATGCTTTTCTTTGGGGAGAGTGGTACGACGAGCATGGCGTACAGAAGAAACGTCGACCTCGCCGCCTCGGCGCAATCGCCAAGCTCAAGCGTCTTCGTTATCTTTCGGCGGATGAATTTGCATACCTTAAGAGCAAAACCAGTCGAGTTCCCAAGATAACCCTTCCCAGCCCGGGGCTGTGGGCGAATTTCTGGTCGCCAACATATTCGCGAGACGCCTATCCGACGCTCGACGCTTTTCTCGCCGACGTCGTTAAAGTCCTGCGCGAGGAAGTGGTCGAGCTTATTCGACTGGGAGCTCTGTACATTCAAATTGACGCGCCGCACTACGGTCTGCTGCTTGATCCCGCTACTCGCAGATTTTACGAAGGACTCGGATGGAGTTTCGACCAGTGGTTGTCCCTTGGTATCGAGCTCGACAATGCCATGATGAAGGGCTTTCGCGATGTTACGTTTGGTTTTCACGTTTGACGCGGCAACCAGGGCAGCCGGTGGCTGTCCCAAGGGGGTTACGAAGCGATCAGCCGCGAGTTGTTTCGCCGGCTTGATGCGCAACGGTTGCTATTGGAATTTGACGATGCCCGATCCGGCTCGTTCGAGCCCTTACGAGACATCCCGAACGACAAATTCGTCGTCTTAGGGCTGGTGACCACGAAGAAACCGGATCTCGAATCCATTGAATTATTGACGCGGCGGATCGTCGAAGCCAGCCGCTATATTTCAAAGGACCGCCTGGGACTGAGCCCTCAGTGCGGTTTTGCTTCATCAATTATAGGCAACCGCATTTCTCCGGATAATCAAAGACGAAAACTGGAGCTCGTGGTGAATACCGCGAACACGGTCTGGCGATAAGGTTGATTTCACGCATCCTGGGTAATCGCGCGTACGATCAATATCACGCCGACCAAAGCCAACAGCACCAGCAGTCCACGATTAAAATTCCTTTGGTTGACCCTATCCTGAGCTTTCATGCCCGCGTAAAAACCTGCGAGGCTAAACGAGAGTACCACCAGCGATAGCTTTATCGTATACCAGTTGAACAAATTCCACGTCGAGATCGCCACCAACTGGCTGAGTTTCGTCGTCACGAAGATCGTTGCGAGCGATTTTACGAAGGTACGCTTATCCAACTTAAGACTATAAAAATAGATCGCCAGAGCAGGGCCGGCAGCGTTGGTCACGCCGTTTAGAAAACCGCTGAGCAAGCCGAAGATGGGCGAAAAAAATTTTCCTGTTGTGGTGAGACCGTGAAATCCAACCTAAGCAAGTTCGAGATCACGAAGACCAGCACCATCACACCGAGACCAAGATTGAGTACCCACAAGGGGGTCTTGACCAAGACCATGGTGCCCAAAAAAACGCCGATGATAGTCGGCACTATAAAACCTTTAAAGCGCCGCAAGATATCGTAAGGCAAACCGTCACGGATAATTTGTGCAGAGTCCATGAACAGATTGGGCAGAATCAGCACCGTCACGGCGGTTCGGATATCGAGCAGGAGCGCGACCGTGGGCGTCGCGATCAGCGGAAATCCGAGACCCGTGGCGCCCTTGACGAAAGCGGCAAGGAGCAGGGTAATACCCACGACTAGATAGGCAAAATCAAATGACATCTGTAGCGCGCTCTGTTGTATTTCTGAGTTGCGTTATTCAAATTGGCAGGGAATTTGTCCACCATGCAACATCGAGTTTTGTAAGCTTCGAGCGATAAGCGATGACGCGATTCTTAAGCCGCACGCCGATTAGAACTTTCGTCCTCTACCCGATCGTGACGCTCCTGTGGGAGGTAGTTATCCGCGGCCCGCACTTCGCGCCCAATCTCTGGTTTTTGCCGCTGATGATCTGGGGCTATCTTCAGTACCTTCTGTGCGGCCATTATCGGCTCAAACTTGGCGGCGGCGGCCCTGGATTGGAAGCACCGCCGGATAAACTCGTCTCCAGCGGGCCGTACGGTTACAGTCGCAATCCGATGTATCTCGGTCACATTATTTTTCTAATCGGCCTAACTCTGACCTTGAAATCATGGATCGCTGGTTTCATCACCGCAGCTGTCGCGGTCTGGTTCCATCGTCGCGTAATCGGCGACGAGAAGAAACTGATTAAACTACTCGGTCGGCCTTACGAGAATTATCTAGCAAACGTGAAACGCTGGATACCTGGACTTTTCTAAACGTTGTCGTGCGTCTTCTTATGCTTTTCTTATGCCTTTTTCCTCTGAGTCGTTTGCTTCTCGCCGGTTTTGAAATAATCGCCTTTGACTGCCAGCTCCGCCTCTTCCTCGTCCTCTTTAGCCCATGCCCCGAGACTGTAACCGTACCAGGGCATGCGCGGCTTGAGCGGCGGTAGTTCCAGCTCTTCCCAAATTTGTTTGGATCGTTCCATGAACTCTTTCTTCGGCAGCGACACAGGCGTGTAGGGCCAGGGACGAACGGCGTTAATGAGCAGCGCCGAAGTCGAGCTCAGCCGCTTTTCTTCACTCTCCATTCCCGGCGGGTACGTCGACGGATCGAGCCCGGGTGATTTTCCCTTGACGATAGCCACATCTTCATCCGGTCTCATGCTGTAACAGATCGCCCAATTGATCATCGCGGGATCGTGAATATCGACGTCTTCATCCACGGCGATGCAGACTTTCGCGTAGCTGCCGGTAAAACCCGCCGACGCATTTAATGCGCGCCAGGCGTCGGCCTTGCTCGCGTTACGCATCTTGATGACACAGTACGCCTGGCCGCTGCCGCTGACTTCGTCATGTAAGGCCACATCGATCACCGCCGCGTTGCCGCTGTCGTGCCGCAGGAATTTGTAAATGATTTTTTCCGTGCCCGTGTGTTTGATCTTGCTCGACTCGCTTGGGGGAAACTGGCTCATGAGCGCCGTGTAGATCGGCTCACGGCGGTGCGTAATACAGGTCACCTCCAAGAACGGCGAAATCGTCCGGTGACCCATATAGCCTGGATATTCACCGAACGGCCCCTCAGGCTCGACAACATCCGTCGGAATTGTACCTTCGATAATAATCTCGGCCGTTGCCGGCACCAGCAGGTCAACGGTTTTAGCTTGAACCAGCTCTACAGGCGCGCCGGCCAGACCGCCGGCGAGTCGGTATTCGTCGAAGTCGTAGGGAATCTTGGCTGTCGCCGCATAGGCGATACTCGGGATCACGCCGATGGCGATGCACGCCTCGAGTCGCTTGTCTTTGGCTTTACATTTACGCCAGTGCTGTCCCATATGCTGCGATGTGAATAGTCCGCCGGTACGGTTCGGCGCTTTGATCTGGCTACGATAGTTACCGATGTTGTAAATACCCGTTTCAATATCTTTAGTGATCCAGTTGGCTGAGGTGAGATACGGCGCGTTGTCGAAGCCGGGAGTAGAAATCGGCACCGGAATCATGTCGAGCCCGTGACCGGCTAATAAATCCTGTTCCTGCCAGACAACCTCTTGGGCCGGCGCGCGGGTAACTTCAATGGGTTCAATCGGGTTGAGTTGCGCCTGTGCCCAGCGTTCATGGATCTCTTCGGGGCCACACATCAGGCCGATGGCGTAAATTTCGCTGGTTGCCGCCAATGTTCCAACCGTCACCGGCATCGCATAGCGTCTACCTTTGCTGTCGACGACGTTCTCGAATATGAACGCCTTGCGCTCGCGCTCATCCAAGCCGCGAAATTGCCAGCGCACGAGCGGCATCAATTCCGTGTCCTTGTTGATGGCGCGTTTAATGCGCACCAGCTTGCCGCGTTCCTCCAGCGCTGTTAGATGCTCGCGAAAATCCCGATAGTATTGTCTCGTGCTCGCCATACGCGACTCCCTTTTAACCGTGCTGCTGCCATCTATCGTCTGCGCAGCATGGGTTGTCAAGGAGTCAGAGCCAGGATAGAACATCTGGAGACATCACTAAATTTTACGGAAATCGGTACCAAGGCAGGCAGGGTCCCTATTGAGCATTTTGCCACCATATTGCGTGACGATTATGCGCTTTGCCCGCTGCAGGAAGGTGCTGCTGGCGTCTCGAAAAGCAACTTGTTCTTGTATGGCAATGAGATGGTTTGCTACACTTAGTCCTTATTTCGTAAAAAGATGAAGCGACTGCACGAGTAGATGGTAATGCCAATCCACCGATCGCAAACTTCCCGACACAGTGGTCAAACAACTTCGGTGAAGCCCCTTTTCTCGGCAATCGTGACCCACGGTTGGCTGATTTGGCTATTGGTACCGCTGCTTTTGGTCTTTATGTTTGTCACTGATATCTGGACGCCCATCGGTCCGGCTCTTCCGGTCAGTTATATCGCCGGATTGCTGCTCGTCGTTGCCCTGCCCGGAACCCGCGAAAAAATCTTGGCGGCGTCGACTTGCACAATACTGACGATCTTCAACTATTTTTTATCGCCGCCGATGCCAGACGTCCCCAGTTGGATTTACATTGTCAATCACGGCCTTGCGGTGCTGATGATCTGGACTGTCACGATTCTGGGCCTACGCCACCGACAAGTGCAAGAGGTCATGCGCGAGAATGAACGAGTTGCCAATGAAAGACTGGCGCAACTGAATACGATTTACGCGTCGGCCCCGGTCGGGCTGTGCTTTGTCGACCGCGACCTGCGCTACATCTCCATTAACGACGCTCTGGCCGAGATGAACGGGCGTTCACCCGACTATTTTCTTGGCAAAACGGTCCGCGACGCCATGCCGGAATTGGCAGACACTGTCGAAGCCCATTACCGGCGCGTGATTGATACCGGTCACCCCGTCATTGATGAGGAAGTTCAGGGTGTTATTCCGGGCCGTCTGAAAGAACGCCGGCATTCCCTCTGTAGCTACTATCCGGTGCACAACGAGAGCGGCGAGTTGCTTGGCGTGAACGTAGCGGTTCAAGATATTACTCGGCGCAAGGAGGCAGAGGCGGACACGCTTTTCCTGCTTGATCTTGGCGAATGCATCCGCTTTGCCGCCAATACAGACGAGCTGCTCTGGGCGGTCGCGGTTGCGCTTGGCGAGCATTTGAAAGTAAGCCGGTGCGGATTCATCGAGGTGGACGCCGAGCATGATCGCTTTACCGTCCAGCGCGACTATCACCCCCATGTACCGTCGCTAGTGGGTAGTTATCCTCTTAGCGCGCTCAGTCCGTCCGTGATCAGCGCGGCAAGATCAGGCCAAACAACCGCGATCGCCGACGTCGACGGTGATGAGCGTACTGTGGAATATGTCAAAACCTACCGCCAGCTGGGCGTCAGTGCTTTTGTCGTCGCGCCAATGCTGCGCGACGGCAAATTGGTTTCGGCGTTCATCGTCGCCGCCACCGACCGGTACCAATGGAGTGAGCGGGAAATCGCTTTGATCAATGTGGTGGCCGAACGCACCTGGTTGGCCGTCGAAAAATTACGGCTCGACAACGCGCTGCGCGAAAGCGACGCCGCGCTGCGCGACGCCGACCGGCGCAAGGATGAGTTCTTGGCCACCCTCGCGCACGAACTGCGTAACCCGTTGTCCCTCATTCGCAATGTCGTTACGCTCGAACGAACACCCGGCATCCCCGAATCCGATCCCCACTGGGGGCACGATATCATCGACAGGCAGGTCAATTATCTGACCCGGTTGACCGACGACCTTTTCGATGTGAGTCGCATCACCCGTGAGAAGCTCGTTTTGCAACGAGAGCCGCTCAATTTAGCAGAGGTGATTGGGGGGGCGGTAGAATCGAGCCGGCCGTTGATTGACCAACGGCATCACGAACTAACGGTCACTATGTCGCAGGATTCGGTTTACGTTGAAGCCGACCGGGTAAGGCTAACGCAGGTTTTTATGAACCTGCTGAATAACGCCGCAAAATACACACCGAGCCCCGGCCATATTTGGCTAAACGTCGAGCAGGCCGGTGATACCGTCGTCGTCCGCGTCAAAGACACGGGTATTGGCATCGCCCCGGAGAACTTACCGCATGTGTTTGACTTATTTTACCAAGTCGACCGCTCTTTCACTCGTTCTGAAGGAGGTCTGGGGCTGGGCCTTACCCTGGTGCATCGGTTGGCCGGAATGCACGGCGGCAATGTCGAAGTCCGCAGCGACGGCGTGAACCGTGGCAGCGAGTTTATCGTTCACCTTCCCGTGCTCCCGTATGAATCGCTGCAAGAGCGCTTCGAAGAGGATAGCGGCAATGGCTACACCACTGGCAATCGTTGCCGGCGCATTCTGGTCGCCGATGATTTCCCGCAGTCCGCCGAGATTCTCGCGCGGCTGCTACGGCAGGACGGTAACGAGGTTCAAGTCGCCCAAGATGGCATTGAAGCCGTTGAAACCGCCGCGCAATTCCGTCCCGATGTGGCGGTGCTTGACCTCGCGATGCCCAAACTCAACGGTTACGAGGCCGCGCGTATGATACGCGAACAGCCGTGGGGCAAACGTATGTTACTGATCGCATTGTCCGGCTGGGGGCATCAGCTGGACCGCCAGCGAACTAAAGAGGCCGGCTTCGACGCGCATCTTACGAAACCAGCGAAGTATGAGACGCTGATGGAACTGCTCGCTCATCTACCCGAAGACGGGCAATTAGCCGCGGCTCGCAGCCACGAACTCTGACGCAGGTTGACCGGCGCACGGCGCACGGGAAATTGAAGCCCTTGAGCATTTACTCCGCCACACTTATCTAGATCGAGCCTTGCCTCCGTCATAGCTTATGTCACTCTAGGACGCCATTACGGAAGTGGACAAAACCGGACGCGGCGGTGGGGTCGATAGTGCGTGATGGGAAACTGTATTCCATCTCATTGGCGAATCGGCCTTAACGATTACTGCGCCTCCTTGTGCCCGGGGTTTGGGATGTCCGCGTCCTTCAAGTCGCCCCTCACATAATCGTCGGCGTACTCTTTGGGAAACCAACCGTCGCGGATCAATTCCATCAGACGCTGATTGACTTGGCTCACGTATACGCCGGGATTTTTGTACACCGATCGGAGCACGTCTTCCGGGAGCGGCGTCTGATAGCCGGTTTGGTTGCACAAGCCGGGACCGCTGTTGGGGATCGCGTAAGTACAGATCGGCACGTCGAGATAAGTGGTCCGCACGCCGCCTTTGGCGTTACCGAACTCGTCGAGCGCGACACGCGTGCCGTCACTGGTGTCGTTGTCGACTTCCATGTACTCGGCGTGAGGCGGGACAGTGCCGTCAGCAAGCCAATCGATGAGATGTTGTAGGCCCATGAAAGTTATCGCGCCGTAGGGGAACTGGCTAAGCTCAGGATGGTCACAGTTCGGGAAGGCCGGGTTCTCGCGCGCGTCGTTGTGGGACATTCCCGCCACCTCGAAGATCGGGAATTGGTTGCCAGACACGTCGGCATCTCCGTACTCCCCGGTAGGAGAGAACTTTTGCGACTAAGCTCCGCCGGGCGCCAATTCATGGTCAGAATTCGCAGCGGCTGTCACCGCAAATCTAACCGCTCCCTTCTACCCGCCTTCACCGTGCCCCGCGGCCTTACCAATACCCGTTACGCAGACAAAGTTGTCAGCATCATTCGGATCGCTGCGGCCAGTGTAGCGCGCGACCTGCAGGTAGACGCACCGATGACAATGAAATCTTTGTCCACGCTCTTTGCCTGACTTAAAAAGTACTCACCTCCGCCTTTTCCGTTGCAAAATTCATCCGGGCGACACGGGTTCCATCCCCTCCAACTCCCGGCGAAAGCCATCGTCGTGCCGGCTTTGTCCTCGTCCTGTCAGTTCGGAATGTGTGCCTTGGTCCAAGCCGCGACATAGTTCCACAGATTCAATGGGATATTCGTATAAGGCCCGGTACCATGAAATGTCGCGCATGCCGTGCAGTTGCCCAGATTGTGGTTCATGCCTTCGATAACGAGAAATTCTTTGTCGGTGCTCGCCAACTCCTCAAAGAGCTGCTCGCCATCGCGAAGAAAGTAGTGACCTTGCGCCGCTATCACCACAGCCGGCACCGAGATCGTCCGTACCGCACAGATCGTTGAGTTGTTGCTCGAGCACCAGTCGATATTTTCAAGCGAGTGCTTGGATCGGATTGCGTTGGCGCTTAAGAAAGATGTGATTTTCAGATCTTGCCTGCCGTCCTCGCCCTCGTCAGCTTCCTTGTTGTCCGGGTTCGGGACGCGAACCGTACGGACGATCTGCGGGTTAGCGATGACGCCGTTATTCTGCAACAGTCTGGCTGGGTTGAAAGTGCAGCACTGGACGCCCGTGCTAAGGTCCGACAGCCGCGCGCTGTCGCGCCAGAAAACAAACGCGTCATCGGCCGGAGCGCGCAAGCCAAGTTCTATTTCCTGTCTTATTTCCAGCGCGTCATGGATCAGACCATTCATGCGTCTTGACTGCCCCCGAGAGTAGGTGTCGACGAAGTGCTCCGAGTAGACCGAGTCACCAGTCGGATTGTAGCCGTGTTTTGGGTCGAAGGGGTCGAGCGTTTTGTTGCGCGCAGGACCAAATGGTTGGTCTTCATTAACTACGGAGGCGTTCAGTGAACGCAGTCGATTGATGCCATTGCTCAGATGCGCCTCGACGAATACCATCCCATCGGCTCGATCGGAAGGCTGAAAATCCGCCTCCGAGAACGAGCACTCGGTTAGTTTGTTAGAACCCTGGCAGTAGGCGGGACCGTTTTCCTGCAAGGCTTGATAGTACGACGTGCTTGGACCACCGCCGCTATGGCCAATCAGAACCACCCGCGTGATTCCCGGCTGGCTCCTGAGAAAACGGACTGCATTGCGGATATCCAATGCGATCAGCTCCCAGTTCACCGCGGCTTCGCTGCTGCCGAATCGGGTCCTTATGCCGAGAGTGGCAAATCCCCTGCTCTGCAACTCCGTGGTTGACTGGTGGTTGCGGAAATCCGCAGTGCGGTGAATCGCGATGAACGCGATATTGGACTTCTGACCTGCGGGCGTGCGGTAACGTCCGAGCGCCCCGTCACCTAAGGCAGTGTCTGTTGTGGTTTGGGCGAAGGCACCCGGCACGGAGAGGACCAATAGGAGACTTAATACCAATGGAAATTTTACTGCGGTTATCATCTTCTTCTTCCTCCTAAATAAGAAAATCAAAAATTATCCGATTCAATGAAGAGCGAGCGGCTTGATATCAGCATCCTAATACCTTGCGCTCAACCATTCTGCGTAGAAATCAAATGTCCGCTTGATGGTATCGCCCCAGTAGGCGTTTGCCTGCGCCTGAGTCGTGATCGTAGGATCGATCAAGGTCGCGCACGGCAAACAGGGCGTGCCGCCGTGCACCGCGCCTTCTTCAAATGCGATCGTTTTATCGTGGGTAACTGCATGTCATAGAGAATTTCGTCCGGTCGCACGAAGTAATGCCCCGTATTAGAAATAATAACCAGCGGCACCGTAATTCCCTTGGCGTTGCTGACCGAGGTTGCGTTGGATGAATCGTAGTCAATCCCGGTGATATCATCCGCGCTCTGCGTGTACAGACCCGGGGTCGCGCGCAAAGAATGGGTGCCAAGCCAGATGTGAACATTCTGCACCGTCGTTGAGCCATCGCAGTCGAGGCCGTTGGCGGCGCGTCCCATGGGATTTCGTACCGACTGAATAATCTGCACAGGGCGTGTGCCGTTTCGAGCCAACAGAATATGCGCCTTCTTGGTGTATTTGAGCAGGCTCGTATCCGGTTGCCACAAGCGCGCGTCGGTGGAACCGACGACGTTAAATGATATGTCATCACCGAGTTGGCTCGGGTCTCCGGTTGCCTTAATCTTTTCGCGCAACAAAGCCAGCGCGTCATTGAGCAGATCCATATTACGTATGGCCTGATGCGTGGTGAATGTCTTCGCGAATTGCTTACTGTATGTGGCGCCGTTGGTGGCGAAGTCGTAACCATTGTCGGCACTGAACAGATCGAACTGCGGGTTCCGCGGCAAACACTCATTGCCGTGGATCGCCGGATCGACATACGTAAACGTCGCAAGTGAATCGCCCAAATGCGCATCGAAAAGCATCACGCCGTCTGCCTTCGGCAAATTATTCAGATTGGTGGCGACGCAAGGAATGATTTTTTCCGGTCC
>WNGE01017002.1_pt1 | contig 11782 bp, 5 predicted proteins | sample 5400651 | NCBI WGS metagenome assembly WNGE01 (sample SAMN13153370, study PRJNA577476) | soil metagenome | isolation source: 60 cm soil or saprolite under grassland replicate 2 | place: USA:California | collected 2016-06-15 | reverse complement strand
TCACTCGTGATCGTGCCGACGCCTGTGGCGCTGCCGAGCGTCGCGTTCGTCGGATTGCTTAGATCCACCAGGAAGTTCTCGTTGTTCTCCTGCAGACAGTCGCCGTTTACCGTCACTGTAACCGTCTTGCTTCTCTCTCCCGGGCTGAATATCAGTGTCCCTGACGTCGCCGTATAGTCGCTGGGCGCTACTGCCGAGTTGTTGGCCGTCGCATAGTTCACTGTGACTGTCTGTGTGCTTGCGGCCGATAGAGTCACTGTAAAGACTGCATCCACTGTGCCCGTATCCCCTTCAGCCACCGTCACGCTGTTGATCGACAGCGTAGGCTGGGTCTGCGCGAAAACGTAGAAGCCAAGACAAAGCGCCGCAGTCAGCGAGAGCGAGATCAGAACTGGGAGGCGATAGCTCGAACGCCGGCTGCGGGAGGCGATGGGGGGCATTAACCTCTACTCCTTGATGAAAAGCGCTGCTCCGAAGCTCTGGGTGGTTGCGGCCAGGGTTGATGGTGTGTCTGTGAAGACTGTGGAAGTCGTCTCGCCGCCCTCACCTCCGCTAAGTTAGTGTGTGCGTTTGACAGACAGGGCCGGACTGCTTGGGCTGAGGTGCCCGTAGTGAGATAAAGGCTGAATACCGATAGACTGAGGCCAATGATTAAGGCATAAAGGAGGGTCGAATCCTTTGGACGCAGAGGGGGGATGGGGGGCACCAATATTTCTCCTTCACCCAACTAAAAGCTACATTCAGGCAACGGCGCGTGAAGTGTCGGAAGGATCCAGGCAGGAGAGCAAAGTCGCGCGCTGGCAAACCGTCTTAGAGCCCCAGCTCTACATAGCTGCCGCTAAAGCAAAAGAGATCGCGCAAAACTAGCGACTCGGACTAGCTCTCAATTTGCTTTCTAATTACCTAAAAGCTTAAGAGTGAACCCTGAAGCCTGGATGAAGCAAAACCCTGACAGACGCCTTGAGGGCGAATGCTAACCCGACCAGTCAAAGATGTCAAACAATTCCGGGTCGGTTTCCAAGCCCCCGAAGGCCATCACGTGCCACTTAGTTACGAGGCAGCGGCCGTATCAGGATTTCTTAATGCCTCAACGGATCCTTAACGTTCAACCACCAGGCAGGTCCAGTAATATCTGGACGCGATACATAGGAAGCGATCTCATGAGAAACGACTAATCGGCCATGATCTTCGCAAACCATGAGCACTTTAGATCTTGACTTTTAGGGGCTGTATAATAGAGTCGGCGACGAAGAAAAACCCCTGTTGGCCAGCAGATAGACAATGACCCTCGACCCCGGCACTCGTTTCGGCCGCTATGAGATTCGCTCACACATTGGTGCGGGTGGGATGGGCGAGGTCTATTTAGCTCAGGATACGGAACTGGAACGCGCCGTGGCTTTGAAAGTGCTGCCTGCCGAAGCAGCCTCGGACGAGCAGCGTATGCGCCGCTTTATTCAAGAAGCAAAAGCGGTTTCAGCACTCAATCATCCAAACATCATCACCATTCATGAGATCGGGCACGAAGGCGAAGTGCAGTTTATGGCGACGGAGTTCGTCAAGGGCATCACGCTGTTGCAACACATGAACAGCTCGCGAATGAAGCTCAGTGAAGTGATCGATGTCGGCATGCAGGTCGCGTCAGCTCTGGCAGTGGCCCACGAGGCCGGCATCGTTCATCGGGACATCAAGCCTGAGAATCTCATGCTTCGTCTCGATGGCTACGTGAAGGTGCTGGACTTTGGCCTCGCCAAACTTTCAGATCCTGTGCTGATCGATGGAGAGGCCAAAACCAAAGCCTGGGTTCGGACCAATCCGGGCATGATCCTTGGCACATACCGTTACATGTCACCAGAGCAAGCGCGGGGTCAGGAGGTAGATGAAGCGACGGACATCTGGAGTCTTGGAGTGGTCCTCTACGAGATGATTGCGGCTCGATCACCCTTTGAAGGTGACACAGCGAGCGACGTCATGGCTTCAATCCTGATGGTCGAGCCCACACCCTTGACGGAATACTGGCCGCAAGTCCCCGGAGAGCTGGACCGGATAGTGATGAAGACGTTGGCCAAGAGCAAAGAGGAGCGTTATCCGTCGGCCAGAGATCTCTTGATCGATTTGCGCTTGTTCAAGCAGCGTCTGGATGCGGAGCCTGAACTTGAACAGATCCCGCCTGGTCATACCTTGATTGGCCGCGACACCGGAATGGCAAGAGTTGGCGTAACTGGTAGTTTGGAAAAACGTCCCACCAAAGGCATTGACAAGCCCACGCCGCCGCGTCGCAAATCCCGTAAGGGCATTGATTCCCTGGCGATCTTGCCAATGATTAATGCGAGTAATAATCCGGAGATGGAGTACCTTTCAGACGGCATCACCGAAAGCATTATTAATACGCTATCGCAGATTTCGAAGCTGAAGGTCATGGCACGCAGCACGGTCTTTCGTTATAAGGGCAAAGAAGTCGATCCGCAGGAAGTAGGGAGCGCGCTTGATGTGCGTGCGGTCCTAACGGGCAAGGTCTTGCAACTGGGCCAAAACCTAATTATCAAAGCCGAGTTAGTTAACGTGGAAGATGGTTCTCAACTATGGGGTGAGCATTACAACCGTGAGCCTGACGATATTCTTGCTATTCAGGAAGAGATCTCCCGGGAAATAGCCACAAAGCTTCGTTTGAGACTTAGCGGCGAGCAGAAGAAGCGACTCGGTAAGCGGCACACTAAAAACACGGATGCTTATCAACTCTATTTGAAGGGCCGTTATTTCTGGAACAAACGAACCGAAGAAGGACTGAATAAAGGCATAGAATGTTTCAATCAGGCAATCGAAGCGGATCCGTCGTACGCACTTGCCTATGTAGGCCTGGCCGATTCTTACATCATGCTCGCCACCTACAACCTTTCTGCGCCACTCGCGGTGCTAAGTCGCGCGAAGGCTGCGGCGGAGAGAGCGCTCGAAATTGATAACCAGTTGGCGGAAGCCCATACCTCGCTCGCCAAGGTGCGCGCCGACTATGATTGGGATTGGTCAGCCGCTGAAGAAGGTTTCAAACGCGCGCTCGAAATCAATCCGAATTACGCCACCGCCCATCACTGGTATGCCTTGCACTTGATGGCGATGGGCCAATTTGAAGAGGCCGCGACTGAGATTAAGTGTGCCCAACAGCTCGACCCTCTCTCGCTCAGCATCAACGCCAGTACCGGACTTCCCTTCTACTGGTCCAGACGTTATGAACAGGCTATTGAGCGGTTTAGAAGAACACTGGAACTTGATCTGGCTTTCCCGCTGGCCCATGTCCTGCTGGGTCAAGCTTACGCGCAACAGGGAATGTTCGGCGAAGCCATAGCTGAATTGAGCAGAGCCAGAGAACTAGACGGTACGCCAAGAGCACGAGCCATACTTGCCTATACCCTTGCCGTAGCAGGCCAGAGAGACGAGGCGGCCATGATCCTCGCCGAGCTCCAGGAACTAGCAAGCGACAAGTATGTCTCGCCATACTTTATAGGATTAATCTACACGGCAATGGGTGATCAGGATCAAGCGATGGCATGGCTGGAGAAAGCTTACGAGGAACGCAGCGGCTGGCTGGTTTGGCTCAAGGTTGATCCCAAGCTGGATAGTCTAAGATCGGATCCTCGTTTCGCAGGACTCGTGCAGCGAGTCGGACTCCGCGAATAACAATTCCCGGATTTCGTTGGAATTCGAAAAATCTCCGCCTATTCTTCCTCAAGTTGTGGCCACTGCTGGTCTATGAATTCAAGATGAAGATGTTTCTTGCCGTCAGTTCCGCGACGGAGCCGCCGGACGGCTGCGATTACAGCGATGTTGTAATGGGTACTTCTTAGCCGCACGTAGCGTCCCCGCACTAGATTGAGATCTGTCGCGACCGCCATGCCGCGAGCACTGATATTCTCAGTTTTCGCCTGCTCGGTTCGATACACCCGACCATCCGCATCATAAACTTCGATAAGAACGCCGGTGCTGATCAAAAAGCGTCGCTCCTGGCGGCGTTCTCGTGAATCATCAAGCTCGTCAAGGCTGGGCCGTTCACGCACGCCCCACAAATCGCTCTCTGTCGGTTCCGATGCAATGTCGTAACGTCGTGAAGGATCGGTTGCGACAGTTGCAGGCGGTTGTTTTCCGACAAAGGCGACGCCAACCTCAAACTGCGGTGAGTGCTCATCGGCCTGGGGAACTTGTTGAATGTGGCGAACTAAAGCCCAAGTGCAGTATTGCTCCTCGTCATGGTCGAAACAGCGCAGTTGACGCGGCATCCGCATCGTTAGCTGCAACAATCGGCCCTGCTCAATTGGTCGACTAAGGCTGAGGCGGGCGCCAAATGGACTCGCATCAATTAGGTTGGAAACTTCGACCCATTCAACATCGTCGCCTTCACGGCAATGGACGTCCACCGGTAGCGGGAGCAATGTCCGCTCACGCAGGCGCCGCGATTCTCTGTTTTCTGTCATGCAGCTTCCTGGTACTGCGGAGCATAGCGCGGGCCCTGATTAAAATCCGAGAGCCCGCCGTAGAACACAGTGGAAGTAAGTAAATGGCGTCTGCAAACTAAGCATCACCCGAGTGTGGTTGCAGAAACTTGCCAATTAACTTGCTAAATTCTTCGGGATGCGGCGGCTTAGTGACGTAATCCGTGATACCGGCGTTTTGCGCCTCTAGGCGCAGCCCCGGCGAATCGTATGCGGTCACGGCGATAATTGGAACGTCGCGTAGTCTCCATCCCCAGCTTCTATCACCCGACAATTGTGTTTTTTAGTGAGAAAATACCTCATCACAGCCCGATTATCTTCGATGTCATCAACAACCAAGACAGTGGGGCGCCGATCAGGTTCTTCGCTCATCCCGACCTTTCAGTTGATAAGCTCAAAACACAGCAGGTGAACTTGACGCGGTGGGCATTCGGGTTTTGCCGACCAGGAAGTCTTGATTCTACCGGAGTGGCAGAAATCCCAAGCCTGCGATGCGTGATGCTTTCCTCCCGCGAGCATTGTTGGACAAACCCAGAGTTTGTCTCACGGTTTGGGTGTTTCGTCGAGTTTGTTAAGCAAGGCATCATAGTAGGACTGCGCCTCTGCTTCGTCTGGTTTTTCGGCTGCCAGATCGCTGGCCAAACGCAGTGCGTCGTACCAAATCCCGTAGTTCTCAAACACGATCGCCAGATCTAAGTGATCAGCGGTGGACTTTGGCGACGTTAGTTTAGCCTGTTCGATTGCCTGCTTAAGCTCGGCTGCTTCCGTTCCCGCCAAAATCCGAAAGGTGACCGGCGGTCCTTCTTCCTTTCCTTTTGCCGAAGGAGTTGTGACTCTCCAGGAGTAAAGCTTACCCGGTTCGAGTGCTGGTGCATCCGCCGGATAAGTAAATTCCGTTGCTGCGACATCCTTTTCAAAGACAATTTTCGCGGGTGGCTCGACGTAAGGATCACCGGCGTAAAGTGTGAAGTGGTATGTTCTTGAGCCGAAGGCCGGCTGCCAGGCAAAGAAGGGTCGAGCGCTGTAGGCACGTCCCTCGAGTGGCGCAAGCGGTTTCCTTGGCGATACGACCTCGCGTGTGGCTCCAACCGCGATCAGCCGACTTTTGGCGTCTTGACCCGTGTATTTTTCAAAACCGCGCGAACCTGAGGCTGGTTTTGGTAACGGTCGTCGTACGGGGGGTGGCTGTTGCGCTACGAGGGAAGTAACCAGGCAGAGCATGCTCAGGAGCAGTGCCGGCACAGAGAAAAATCCTCCAGAGGGTTTTGAATACATTGACCTAGACATGCGAAGCTCCTTTTATCTTTAGAGGGACGTTCCGAGATTGTGGGAGAGAACCGATTTCATAGTGTTACCTTATAATTGCAACTTTGCTGGCCTGCTCAAGCAACAGCCAAAGGTGTCTCCACTTCTTGTTGCTTCATTTCTGAGACGGTGAAGATTCTGGATTTGGTCATCTTGCCTTTTACCTTAACGTCGCCCAGCGCGCGAACATCATATCCGTCACCCAGGAGTGAGGCCGTACCATCGCTGATTAGGATGCCGACACTGTAGTCCTTGGTAGTAGACTCCAGGCGAGCAGCCAGATTTACAGTATCGCCGATAACGGTGTACTCCAACCTGCGTTCGGCTCCGACTACGCCGCAGGTAGCGTCGCCTGTGTGGATACCGACGCCAATCGCGATTTGCGGGCGCCCTGTTCCCTCCCACTCTTGATTTAATCTTTTCACTTCGGCCATCATCTCGAGACCACAGGCAACCGCCGCGCGTGCTTCCACCGCATCACCGCGTGAAGCGGGCGCGCCGAAGACGATCATCAGTCCATCACCGAGAAACTTATTAATGTGCCCGCAGTGTTTTTCAACGATAGCGTTCATCCGGCTGAAATAAATATTAAGCCATTCGACGATCTGATCGGAGGCAGCGGTTTCCGCGATGGTAGTAAAACTGCGTATGTCTGTAAAGACGATGGTAACGATATGACGTTCGCCGCTGAGTATCTTCTCGCGGCGATGCCAGAGTTCCTCAGCCACCGATTTCGAAACGCAACGCGAAAGAATATCCATCACCAATGCACGCTCAGCCTCAGCCTCGCTGGTGAGGATGCGTTCGCGAGCCAGACGCAAACCCAACCCCAAAGGAGTCAACACAAGCATTCCGATCCAAGCGCTGGCCATCGGTAAAATCAGCCCTCGTGTAGTGAACGCCAGGGATGAAACAATCAGCACGCCCAGGGCGCCGGCCAACACGGCTAGCAAGCCAAAGAACGTCGGCATTCGAAAAACTACTAGAGCGATCACCGTGAGTGGCAATATAAGGAAGGCGATTTGCCAAATGTAACGGGGGCGAGTCGGCGTGTTGCCAAAAAGCATCGTGGCGACCGAAGTAGCATGTAACTCGGCGCCGGGCGTCCTCATGGGGTCTGTCGATAGGTTTCTCTCGAGCAAGCGCGCGAGAGCCGATGTCTCATAGAAAGGAGTATAAAAGACATCCGGGGCATCAATGTTTGCGGCCCCCACGATGACAATTCGATCCCGGAAAAGATCGGCGGGTAGATCCCTCTCATTGAATAAGATTTCCGCCGCTGAAACTGTCCGAAAGGCAGGTGAGCGCGAACGAAAATCAAGCTGCAGATTGCGATCCCTGCGCAGCGGCAACTGTCGCTCGCCTAAGACATTCATCTCCTCGGATACTGGTTGCAGGTCTGGCGCTTTCTGGCCCTCGGGGGTGCGAGAGGCGAGGTAGCCCTCGGCCAACCTGGTCGCGAAACTGAGCGCCACTTCGTTGTGACCGGAGATGGTAAGAGGTACGCTGCGCACAAATCCATCAGCGTCGAGCGGCATATCAACGAAGCCGACACTGTAGGCCGCCTCGCTGAACATAGGCAGTGGAAAAGCACCGTTGCTGCCGCTGGAAGCTGCCAGAACTACGTTTCCGGAAGCCCCAATGGATTCGGCTAGCTGTTGGTCCCCCGCTTTGTCTTCTGCATTCGTACCGCCTGCTTCGCTCAACAGAAGATCAAGTCCAATAACGGCTGCGCCGCCCTTGCTGGCGCTATCCACCAGCCGCGCGTACCAGGCACGCGGCCACTTTTGCGGTCGTACTTTCGACGCCTTAATCGATTCCTCATCGATGACGACAATGGTGATGGGCTCTTTCAGACCCTGGCCGCGGCGCTGTGGATTCACCACATCACGGAGCTGGAACAGCAGGTCCACTGCTTTGTTTTCGAGATTCGTCGTCAGCCCGTAAGGACTTGAGGCATAACTTCCATCTGCATCTCTTAAAGGAAAAACGGACAAGGACAATCCGACCCAGACCATCAACGTCACGAGGATAGCTATGAGCCAATACCACCAGCGCAACAGATCCGAGAAGAAGGCTTTTCGCGTTAAGGATGCCATGCGTCGTGAACCCTCAAGCGGGCCGCTTGTTACTGTACCGCGGGCCCAGTGAGAACTGGCTAAAACCTGTTTCAAAAGGAAGCGACGGCGTTTCTAGACGTCTCTACCATAAGTGCGGAAGCGCGGCCAATGTTTGAGTCAGGAGAAGAGCCATACCTCAGCAGCACAGAAGACCAATATTCTAGGGCCCTGCGCGACATGGGTCAATCCTGCCGTTAACCAAGCCTCTCTGTGTTACCCTCGCCTACAAAAGGTTTCGATCCAGGAAATGGAAACCGAGCCGGAGAAGTCATTTCTATGTAGTACGGCCTGGCAATATCTTGACAACCCTTGCAAAGCTACAATACTGTGCGGCCGTCACCCAGCTTGCTAATGGCCTTTCTCAGGCCAAGACCTTCTCCTCGAAAGCGGATCATCCGAAGGCGATTCGAGCGCCGTATCTAGTAAAAGGGTTGAAAGGGCGCGCCGGTTTTAAATCTATGAAAAGTAAAGATAGAAGTACCTCCTTTTTCCTGAAAGGCGGCTTTGCCTTACTGTCGATGTTCATCATCGCGTGGGCTTGTTCCACTTCCCCTTTTTCCCTTTCTTTGACGCATGCTGCCTCACAAACAGTTTCGCGCGCTGAGCTTGTACTGCAAACTGGTCACGCCATGGGCGTCGACGCGATGGCATTCAGCCCGGACGGTAAGTGGCTGGCGTCCGGCAGCGTGGATAACACGGTCAAGTTGTGGGAGGTAGCTACAGGACGTGAAGTGCGCACCCTTACGGGTCATGCTCGAGGCGTGAAAGCTGTAGCCTTCAGTCATGATGGTCGATCATTAGCCACGGGCGCTTTGGACAATACGGTGAGGTTGTGGGATGTGGCCACCGGAAGAGAAACGCGGCGTTTGAATGGTTGCGGCAGTGTAAGCGCTCTGGCATTAAGCGACGACGGCCGTTTTCTTGCCTCGGGCAACATGGAGAAGACCATCAAACTGTGGAACACGGCGACCGGCGATGAACTACGTACTCTCAGCGGCCACTTTGGCTTAATCACCACTCTGACTTTCAGCCCGGACAACCACTATCTCGCTTCCGGCAGCGCTGACGGCACCATCAAGCTGTGGGACGTAGCTTTCGGTAGTCCGATCCGATCCCTAACCGGTCACAGCGAACGCGTAAGCGCTGTGGCCTTCAGTCCGGACGGTCAGTTGTTGGCCTCGGGCAGTGACGATGCCAGGGTGAGAATATGGAAGGTCAAGGATGGTCGCGAGCAACGCACGCTGGCAGGTAATGGAAAAAAGATATTGGCGGTCTCCTTCCGAGGAGAGGGACAAGAACTACTCTCGGGAAGTTCTGATCAAGTCATTAAGGTTTGGGAGGTTGCATCAGGACGCGAACTGCGCTCTGCCAGCTCGTCCGCTAGTGAGAATGCGCCTCAAGCCATAGCTATGGTTTTCAGCCCGAGCGGTACTATGGCGGCTCTCAGCACTGGCGACAAGACCATTCAACTGCAAGACGTTATCAGCGGAAGTCAATCACGTTCGTTGCGAACACATTCCTATGGAGTGTACACGACGACGTTCAGTCCCGACGGTCGGTGGTTCGCGACTGGCGGTAAAGAGAATGCAATCAAGCTGTGGGAAACAGCAACCGGCCGTGAGGTTCGTACCTTAGAGCCGAACAGCGGATTTATTAACACCATTGCGTTTAGCCCCGATGGCGGTCTTGTGGCTGCCGGTGGCTTAAGCGGGACGATTACTCTCTGGGAATCGAGCACAGGTCGCAAGATACGCAGTTTGGTGGGCCATAGTGACAGCGTTAACGGGATCGCCTTCAGTCCGGATGGTCGATTTCTGGCGTCTGCCAGCGGCGACAGCATTCTGAAACTATGGGAAGTGGAAACAGGCCGCGAAACCGCGCGGCTCTCGGGCCATAGCGCCGAAGTCAATGCGGTTGCTTTCAGCCCGGACGGTGAATGGCTGGTCTCAGGCAGCGCCGACAAAACGATCAAGCTATGGAGCTCTTCCACAGGACGTGAAGTGCGAACACTCACCGGTCACACGGCGGAGATCCTGGCTGTTGCCGTCAGCAAAGATGGCCAGACCCTCGCTTCCGGCGGCGTAGACAAGACTATCAAGCTCTGGGACATAAAGAGCGGAACTGAAACGCGCTCCCTGATGGCCCACGACGGCGAAGTAAAGGCGCTCGCTTTCAGTCCTGACGGGAAGCAACTAGTTTCCGGAAGCAAGGACAGCACAATAAAAATATGGGATGTAGCGAAGGCGGAGACTACGCGGACATTAACCGGACATAGCAATGAAATTTATTCCATTGCTTTCAGCCCCGGCGGGCAGTGGTTTGCTTCCGGCAGTGATGACGGTAGCACTCGTATCTGGGACGCGCGAACCGGTGACGCTATGGCGACGCTCGTTTCACTGCGCGAGAGTTCCGGTGGTTTGTCGGCTCTGCAAACAGACTGGCTGGTGGCGTCCCCTGATGGGCTCTTCGACGGCTCGCCAAACGCCTGGAATCAAATCCTCTGGCGCTTTGAGCAATACACCTTCAACGTTCGACCCGTCGAAGCATTCTTCAATGAGTATTACTATCCGGGATTGCTCGCTGAAATTCTTGCCGGCAAAAGACCGAAAGCGCCACAGGATATTTCGCGTCGCGATCGACGTCAACCACGAGTTACCCTGGCTATCGCCGGCAGTCAAACCGCGCCTGAGGCAAAGGTTTCTTCACGAGAGATTGCCCTGAAGCTTGAAGTGACTGAGGCCCCTGGTGACAAGGAGTACGCGACCGGAAGCGGAGCCCAGGACGTGAGGCTTTTCCGTAACGGCTCGCTGGTGAAAGTTTGGCGCGGCGATGTCCTGGCGAACAAAGGCAGTAAGACCGTCCTGGAGACCAGCATCCCCGTCGTGGCCGGCGAGAATCAACTGGCGGCCTATGTGTTCAATCGCGACAACGTCAAGAGTCCTGATAGCACGCTGCACATCATCGGCAGTGACAGCCTGAAACGGCCTGCTACGGCATACCTCCTGGCCGTTGGCGTTAACAGTTACGCCAACCAGCAGTACGATCTAAAGTATGCGGTCCCTGATGCCACCGATTTTAGTAAAGAACTACGCAGACAGCAGAATTTATTGGGCCGCTTTGACAAGGTTGAGGTGCTATCACTCCTTAATGAGCAAGCGACCAAGGCCAATATTACTTATGCTCTTGAGCGATTGGCGGGAATTGCCGACAAACCTTTACCTGACGGGGCCCCACCTGAACTGGAAAAGTTTGGTCCCACTCAACCCGAAGACACCGTGGTCGTTTACTTTGCTGGACATGGCCTGGCGCATGAGGCCGGCTTCTATATGCTGCCGCATGATCTGGGCTACAAGGGTTCGCGCAGACGCATCAACGAAGCCGCCTTTCAAAGTATCCTGTCGCATAGTATTTCGGACCGAGAGCTGGAACGGGCTTTTGAGAGAATCAATGCGGGCCAGGTCTTGCTGGTAATTGATGCTTGCAACTCCGGCCAGGCTTTGGAAGCTGAAGAAAAGCGTCGTGGGCCAATGAATTCCAAAGGGCTGGCGCAGCTCGCATATGAGAAGGGCATGTATATCCTTACGGCAGCGCAAAGCTATCAGGCCGCTTTGGAGGTTACTGAATTGGGACACGGCCTGCTCACCTACGCATTGGTTGAAGAGGGTTTGAAGTTGGCGCGAGCAGACGATGCCCCGCGTGACGGCCGGGTGATGCTGCAGGAATGGCTGGATTATGCCACCGCACGCGTGCCGGAAATGCAAGAGCAGAAACTCAAGCAGGACCGCGGCGCTGGAACTACCACAACATTTGTTGAAGGCGACGAATCAGAACCTAATGCGCTGAAACGGAGTCTGCAGCGGCCGCGCGTTTTTTATCGTC
>WNGE01015096.1_pt1 | contig 11783 bp, 12 predicted proteins | sample 5400651 | NCBI WGS metagenome assembly WNGE01 (sample SAMN13153370, study PRJNA577476) | soil metagenome | isolation source: 60 cm soil or saprolite under grassland replicate 2 | place: USA:California | collected 2016-06-15 | reverse complement strand
CATCGCGTTTCTTACCGCCACCTGGCCCGCAGTGCAGGAAGCGATGGAACACCTAAATAAATATGACCGTAACGGCGACGGCATCCCCGAGAACGACGGATTCCCTGACCAGACCTACGATGTGTGGGTCGTGCGCGGAGAAAGCGCCTACACCGGCGGCCTTTGGCTGGCGGCGCTACGTGCAGCCGAAGAGATCGGCAAAGCTTTGAATGATGGCAAAGCTGTCGCAAGTTACCACGACCTGTTTGCCAAAGCCCAGTCCAGCTATATCAAGAAACTCTGGAACGGCCAATACTTCAGCTACGACACGCTAAGCGAGTACAAGGACAACGTCCAAGCCGATCAGCTGGCCGGGCAGTGGTACGCAGATATGACTGGCTTAGGCGACTTAGTCCCACGCGAAATGCGGCAGAAAGCGCTGAAGAAAATCTATGACTATAACGTCATGAAGTTTGCCAAAGGCGAAATGGGAGCAGTCAACGGCATGGGCGCCGACGGCAGTATCATTAAAACCAACGAGCAAGTACAGGAAGTCTGGACCGGCACAACCTTTGCTGTGGCGGCGCTGATGTTAGGCGAAGGCATGAAAGACGAAGCTTATCGCACCGCATGGGGCATCTATCACACAACCTATGAAACCCAGGGCTACTGGTTTCGCACTCCAGAAGCCTGGGATATAGATGGACATTACCGTGCAGGCATGTACATGCGTCCAGCAGCCGTTTGGGCCATGGAGATGACAGTACCGCCGCAAAAATAGTTGTGTCACTATCACGGAGCCCGCGAAGCGGCGACAGATTGCAGCCTACCGCGTAAGCGCGCTGGGGTGAACAAGGGCTTGGCCAAGCGTTGCAAAGGCGATTGAAATCCGCTTTGAAACTTCTGTGCAGCTCGGGCATCTCAAGTTCGGCTAAAGGAAGTGTGTCCGCAATGAGAATCCTTGTCTTGTTCGCTCTGTTGTTTTCCCTAACCTCATTCGCCGCAGACGCTCACCAGCCATCTGGCCTAAGTCCAGTTCTAGTCGAGCTGTTTACTTCAGAAGGCTGCTCCAGTTGCCCGCCGGCGGATGCGCTGTTGCGACAACTCGACGCCCAACCCATCCCCGGGGTCCAGTTGATTGTCTTGAGCGAGCATGTCGACTACTGGAACCACATCGGGTGGAAGGATCCCTACTCCTCAAGGTTTTTCAGCGACCGGCAGAGCGCATATGCGCGAAGACTGGGCAGCGGCACAGTTTATACCCCTGAAATGATCGTTGACGGCACCAGAGAATTTGTGGGCAGCGCCAGCAAAGAGGCTCAGAAAGCGATTGACCAATCGCGCGTTGAACCAAAACTGCAAATAGGACTATCGGATGTCGCACTGGCCAGCGGTGTACTTCATGGGCGGATCGAAATTGAAATGCTGACTGCTTCGCTTCGCAGCCGCTCGGGCGATGTCTACGTCGCTGTGGCTCTCAACCACGCCGAATCCCAGGTTCTGCACGGAGAAAACCAAGGCCGTCTTTTGCAGCATGTAGCGGTGGTGCAAACTATTACCAAGCTTGGGAGCCTCAGCCGTACCAAGGGATTCGCGCAAGACGCGGCTCTCAAACTGGGAGAGAAAGCCGATCCCGCGAACTTGCGTTTGATCGTTTTCGTTCAGGACCCTTCGTCGGGCCGCATCCTGGGATGCACTCTTCAGCAGTTGAAGTCTTCTTAGTCGTAGACATGACTGGGAACTATGCAGAAGGGATTTGTGTAGGGCACGGGTCTAACAGGCTGCGGAAAAAACGCTGTTTTTGGCAATCGTGGAAGGGCACGAGTTCCACTCGTGCCGCCAAGAGGGAAAATTGTGATTTGGCGCCGTTAGGCGCAACTACCAGTATCCCGGACGCCTGATGGCGGTGCGCCGCCCCATGGGCGCGTAAGTCAATATCGATTACGAACCGGCACGAGTGAAACTCGTGCCCTTCCCCAAAGGTGAGACCAAAGAGACACGGCTTTACGGTCGCGAGAAGACTCTGACAGAATTGGGAGGGCACGAGTTGCACTCGTGCCGCCGAGTGTTCAGAATGTTTCAGCGCTTTAGCGCCTGAGGGCGTGGCCCCTGCGGTGTGCTTTTTTGCCGCCTTATACAGTCAAGACGGAAAATTGTGATTTGCTGGCGCTAGGCGCAACTCCCCGTAACCGGACGGTGGCAGTTGCGCCCCATGGGCGCGTAGGTCAATATCGATCACGAAACGGCACGAGTGAAACTCGTGCCCTTCCACAAATACGTTCGAAATGGAGTTCTTCTGTATTTTCGCCCAGAGGGAAGGCACTTGACCTGTCTGGTCATCCTTCATTTAACCGCAGTAGTCCCCTAGTGCGACATGTCGCGCTTTTCTGCGCGGGCAGCTTCATGGGCAATCTCGCGTTCTTCTCGGGTCACCGCCATATAAATGAACGCGAAGGCAACAATCATCGCAAGAACTACAGAACTCATCAGCCACCTCCATTTGGTTTCATCACTGTAGTTCCGCCTCGAACACGGCCACAAGATCACGCTGGATTCCCGCCTTGGTTACCAATGGTGTGACCTGAGCAAAGCCCATGCTCTCGCGGGTTTACGGCAATTTTTGATACAGTAGTTCACTCCCATGAAGCCAGCCCGCAGCTTTGCCAGTGACAACAATGCCGGAGTCCACCCCAAGGTGCTGCGCGCTATTTCTGAGGCAAACCAGGGGCACGCGGTTGGATATGGCGACGATCCCAATACCGAGTCAGCCCTGCGCAAATTTCGTGAGCACTTCGGGCAAGGCACTCAGGCTTTCGTGGTGTTCAACGGCACCGCGGCCAATGTGCTCAGCTTTGCTGCTCTGACGAATCCCTACCATGCAGTCATCTGCGCCGAGGCAGCTCACGTCTATGTCGATGAGTGCGGCGCTCCCGAAAAATTTACCGGCTGCAAACTGATTCCGGTCTCAACCAAAGACGGCAAACTGACGGTCGAGGCGGTCCAGCGAGTTTTCCACGGAATCGGCGACCAGCACCACGTGCAGCCCCGCGTAATATCGATTACTCAGTCGAGCGAAGTTGGAACAGTCTACAAGCCCGAAGAGGTCAAAGCCTTGGCGCGATTCGCCCACGATCATGCGATGTTTCTCCACGTGGATGGAGCACGGATCGCCAACGCTGCGGCAAGTCTCAAGTTGAATCTGCGTGAGACTACACGCGACTTGGGGGTGGATGTGCTTTCCTTCGGCGGCACCAAGAATGGCGCCATGGGAGCCGAGGCCGTGGTATTTTTCACGCCCGAGTTGAGCCGCGATTTTCTGTACCGCCGCAAACAGGGTATGCAGCTGGCTTCCAAGATGCGCTACATCTCCGCCCAGTTGGGTGCGCTGCTTACCGATCACCTGTGGCTGCGCAATGCCCGCCACGCGAATCGCATGGCCAAACTGCTCGAGGGCAAGCTAAGAGAGATCCCCGGCGTAGAAATTGTTTATAAAGTAGAGGCCAATGGCGTATTTGCCAGAATTCCACAGGGAGCCATCGCTCGGATCAAAAAGCGCTACTTCTTTTATGTGTGGGATGAATCTCAGTCCGTGGTCCGCTGGATGTGTTCCTGGGACACGACTAAAGAAGATGTCGAAGAGTTCGTGAAATTTGTAAGGAGAGTAATCAATCCTCGCTGAGCAGCTTATCCAAAGTGGGTTTGTATTTCTCTTTCTTCTCTTTTCGGTGGGGAACGATTTGTTCGGCCGGCGGAGGCCCCACCCTTTCCCGTGCCAGGGCTTTGACGGCCCCGACCCTAGTGAATTTCTTTACTTTGCGTTTCTTGGGCACGCCATCATCTTGCCATAACTGGCCCCCCAGCCCCAAAACTGCAATAATTGACCCAACTATGGAAGAGCGCGATTTTTTTGACGAACGTCCCGAGAAGAAACTAGCCACCTTGCAATGTCCGCATTGTCAGCAGTCGGCGGAATACGAAATTAGTTGGCTGGTCCGTACCAAGAAGCGTCAACTGCCCGGACGCGCCGATGAGCGCGACCGCGCGCGCTTTGCCAAGGCGCGCACCTACATGATCCGCCGCGATGACATGATGGCCTGCAAGAACATGCGTTGCCGTAAACGCTTTGAGATTTCCGGGGTGCAGTCGGTGGTTTTCACAGAATAAGTAATTGGCAATGAGCCGTTGATTCTTAGCCGAATGCTGATTTATACTGACGCGTTTGCCAAGGAGTCCCGCCTTTGAAAATCCTTGTCTGCATGAAGCAAGTCCCGCAGAAGGACGCCCCGCTCAAACTCAACGAATCGGCCACCTGGGTGAGGGAAGACCTGTCTTACGAAGTGAACGAGCCGGATGCCTACGCGCTGGAAGAAGCGCTCCGCCAGAAAGAAAAGCACAGCGGAGAAGTTGTCGTGATCACCTCGGGTCCTGCTCGTGCGCAACAGGTGCTGCGGGAGGCGCTGGCCAAGGGCGCGGACCGCGCTATTCATCTGGAAGACCCCGCGTTCGTTGGACTCGATGCCTACAACACCGCCAAAGCCTTTGCCGCGGCCATAAAAGACGAGCAGTTCGATCTGATCTTTACCGGCCTGCAATCGGACGATTACGGCTATGCCCAAACCGGAGTGATCCTCGCCGAACTACTGGGCTGGCCGCACGCCACCATCATAATGCAAATTGAAAAGGCCGATGGCGGCATCAAGGTGAAGCGCGAACTTGAGGCCGGATATTTTCAGTTCGTTGAAATGCCTCTACCCGCGGTGCTGACCATTCAATCCGGAATTAACAAACTGCGTTACGCGACTTTGATCGGCATCAAGCAAGCTAAAAATAAGCCGTTGCGCAAAGTTGCGCTGGCGGAAGTTCAGTCGGCTATCGGCCCCAACATGCAAAAGATCGAGCGCCTCTACATTCCGCAGAAAACAAAGAAGACCGAGTTGATCGAGGGTGCGCCCGGTGAAATCGCCAAGAAACTTGTAGAGAAACTTCGCAATGAAGTAAGAGTGCTGTAGGGACAGCGAACAATCGTGTGGGGACGGGCGCCCCGTCCAAGCGAGCAAAACGAGCGGCACCCGGAAACTGAGGCCGGCACCCAATGCCCGAAACAATCCTGGTAGTAGTAGAACAACGCGAAGGCAAACTGAACCGTGTCTGCTGGGAGACGCTCGCCGCGGGCCAAATGCTGTCGGCGGAAACCGGATGGCCGCTGGAAGCCGCAGTGGTCGGCAAGGGCGTTACCGCATTTGCGACCGAGGTAGCGGGCAAAAAAGTGAGCAGAGTCTACGCCGTCGAATCAGAGAAACTCGAGCCCTACACTCCTGATTCGTTCTCCGCCGCGCTAAAGCAATTCATCTCCTCGAAGCAGCCAAAGCTGGTGCTCATGCCGCACACCTACCAGGTGCGCGACTTCATCCCCAAACTGGCCACGGCCATGGGCCGCACCGTGATCAGCGACTGTATCGGTTATAAGTATAAGAAAGATGCGGACAAGATCCTGTTCACCCGCCAGATGTTCCAGGGCAAATTCGCCGCTGATGTCAGCTTCACCGGAGATGCGCCTTGGTTCGTAACCTTCCAAAATGGCGCATTTCGCGGGGACAACGTCGAAGCCGGAGCAAGCGCAGCCCCGGTTGAAACCGTGAACGTTGAAATCGCTGACGGAGTGATCCGCAACAAGCCGCAGGCAGTCTTCAAAGAAGCCAAACAAGCCGTCGATCTGACCCAGGAGGAAATCATCATCGCAGTCGGTCGAGGAATCAAAGAACAGAAGAACATCGAGCTTGCCAAGCAGTTGGCCGAGGCTCTTGGCGGAGAAATCGCTGCTTCGCGTCCCATCTGCGATTCCGGCTGGCTGCCCATGGACCGTCAAATCGGATCGTCCGGGCAGACAGTAGCGCCCAAGTTGTATCTGGCCCTGGGAATCAGCGGAGCCATTCAACACATTGTGGGGATGAAGGGCGCGCGCACCATCATTGCCATAAACAAAGACTCGGAAGCCCCAATTTTCGAGATTGCGGACTTTGCCGTGGTGGGAAACCTGTTCGACGTGGTGCCGCCGCTGATTGAAGAAGTAAAGAAGGCCAAAGTGGGAGCGTAGTTTTAAACCGAATGCTGATCTTCCGCAAACCCGTCGAGGGCATCGACCGCCCGCAGATGCCTGCGGATGTGGTCATCGTGGGCGGCGGCCCGGCGGGAATGGCGTGTGCTTTGCGTTTGTCGCAACTCATCGACGCCCACAATGCCAAAAACCCAGGCTCCCAGTTCAGTAAAGAGAATATTTACGTTTTGGAAAAGGCACGAGAGGTCGGCCAGCACTGCCTGTCCGGTGCGTTGCTCGATCCGCGATCAATGCAAGAGTTGCTTCCCGGCTTTGAAAAAGAAGCCCCAATCGAAGCTGAAGTCAACCAAGAAGCAGTCTTTTTCCTGACGAAAAATGGCAAGTTCAAGCTACCGGTTACGCCGCCTCCACTTCGCGACCACGGCAACTATGTGATCTCTCTCAATCGCTTTGTGAAGTGGCTCGGTAGCAAAGTGGAAGAAACCGGCATCACCATCTTCACCGGCTTCGCCGGATCGCAACTTCTTTTCGACAACGACCGCGTCACCGGAGTTCGCACCGACGACAAAGGCGTGGACAAGCAAGATCAGCCCAAGTCGAATTACGAACCCGGCTATGACATTCAGGCAAAAGTAGTGATCCTTGCAGAGGGCACCCGCGGCTCTCTCACCAAGGAATTGATCGCCAAATTCGACCTGGCAAAAGGTCGCAACCCGCAAACCTATGGGCAGGGAATCAAGGAACTGTGGGAGGTCCCCGCCGGCCGGATCGCTCCGGGAGAAGTGATCTACACCATGGGCTGGCCTTTGACGCCGAAAGAGTATGGAGGCGCCTGGATCTACGGCGGCAAAGAAAATGTTGTCTCGCTCGGTTTTGTTACTGCGCTCGACTATCCCGATCCGCGCACCGATCCACAACGCATTTTGCAGGAATTCAAAAAGCACCCTTTCGTAACCAAGTTGCTCGAAGGCGGAAAGATGGTGCGCTACGGGGCTAAATCCATGCCCTACGGCGGCTGGTGGTCGATCCCGCCAGTTGCGGGAAATGGGTGGATGATCCTCGGCGACTCCGCCGGATTTCTGAATTCCGCGCGCCTCAAAGGAATTCATCTGGCCATCAAGAGCGGAATGCTGGCTGCGGAAACCGCCTTCGAAGCGCTGATCAGAGAAGATTCGTCCGCGGCGTCTCTAGCCGTATTTCAAACCAGGGTCGAATCCAGCTGGATCAAGGAGGAGCTCTGGACAGTACGCAACTTCCACCAGGCCTTTGAACACGGGTTCTGGCGAGGCTTGGTCCACGCCGGCCTCCAGCAATTCACCGGCGGACGCGGTTTGTACAACCGCTACTCATCCACTCCAGGCCATCAGCATATGAAGAAGCTGGCTGACCTGCCCGCAAGCGGCGGAGCCGCGTCACACTTGATCGGCCCTGCAAAAGGCGACGGCAAACTCACCTTCGACAAGCTGACTGATCTCTACCACTCCGGCACCAAGCACGAAGAAGACCAGCCGGCACACCTGGTTATTCATGACACCGATATCTGCAACCAGCGCTGTATAAAAGAATTCGGCAGCCCGTGCCAGAATTTTTGTCCTGCAAACGTCTACGAGATGGTAGACGACTCGACTCAGGCGAACGGCAAGCGCATCAGCCTGAATCCATCAAATTGTGTGCACTGCAAAACCTGCGACATCGCGGATCCCTATCAGATCATCACATGGGTGCCACCCGAAGGTGGCGGCGGGCCGAACTATGATGGGATGTAAATCCCGAACCAAGGGTGGGGGACCGCCATGTGGGGACGGGCGCCTCGCCTGTCCCGCCGAGTGCAGCGAGGCGGCTGAGAACTGTTCTTAACACACATCGAGATATGTCGAACTACCGGGACGCTGGTGCTGCCCAATTCTGAACCTTCAACCCCGGGACGCGCCGAAACTCTCTTTCATTATTTGTTACCAGGATTAACTCCGAGGCGATGGCATGGGAAGCGATCCACAGATCGTTATTTCCTATCATCTCTCCTTTGGAAGCAAGTGCATGACGGACTGCTCCGTAGACTTCGCCTGCGGTTTCGGGCAGCGCAAGCGCGGGCAACCAATGGAGAAGTTCACGCAATCTTTCAAGAGCCAAGTCCGCCTGGGTGCTTTTTGCTGCGCCATAGATCAGTTCTCCATACGTGATCACCGAGAATGCGGCCTCACCTTGACGCAGCTTGCGGAAGCGCCGTAAAACCGCCTCAGGCCGCTGTTGTCGAATGTAGATGCAGATGTTCGTGTCGAGCAAATACCGAGTTTCCATCTATAGTCCCTTGCGTTGCTGCGGAGGACCGTCGCCGCGCTCAGCTGCAAAATCCTCCGGCAACCCAGCGAGAAGATCGAAAGCTCGGGTCATGTCCCCGTCCCTTTCACGCAGGACAATTTCATTGCCCCGGCGGAAGATTTCGACCTCTCCACTATTGAGCCGGAACTGTTTCGGTAGTCGCACCGCCTGGCTGTTGCCCGAACGAAATACGCGTGCTGTGCTCATCTTTAGCTCCCCCCCCTCATGTATATACACTGAGTATATACATAAGTCGTGGAATCTTGCAACCTGGTGACCCATGTGGATACCCTATCTTGACCCCGAGGAAACTATGCACACCAGAATTTGCTCCATCGCGTACTTTACTGTCATTTTGCTGTTAACCTTTTCGGCCCAGGCCCAGCAGCCCGCTCCCGCGATTCCCCCAACCGGCTTCGCAGGTCTCGACCAATATCGCGCCTCCCGCGTCGCTGTATTTACCGACGATTACGGACAACTTCAGCGCTATCGCGGAGCCAATGGTAGCCTGAAGGCCATGCCGGCAGAGACCAACCGCGTCGTGTTTTTCGGTGACTCAATCACCGACAACTGGAAGCTGGAGAAATATTTTGGCGAGAAGCCCTATGAGAATCGTGGTATCGGTGGCCAGACTACTCCGCAAATGCTGGTGCGCTTCCGTCAGGATGTGATTGGCTTGAATCCCAAGGTGGTCGTCATCCTGGCCGGGACCAACGACATCGCCGGCAACACCGGCCCCATGCTGAGCGAAGACATCGAAGCCAACCTCGCATCCATGGCCGAACTCGCGCGTGTCCACGGAATCCGCGTTGTGTTTTCCTCCATCTTGCCCGTCAATAACTACACGGAGAGATCAAAGGACTTCTATGCCCAGCGTCCTCGGGAGAGAATTCTCGAACTCAACAACTGGCTCAAAGACTATTGCGCCAAAAATGGCTACACCTATCTCGACTATTTCTCGCCTATGGTGGACGACAAGGGAATGCTAAAACGCGAACTCGCAGAAGACGGCCTGCATCCCAACGATGCCGGGTACAAGATTATGGTCCCGCTGGCTGAAACGGCGATCACCAAGGCCATGGCCGCGACGCCATAGGGTTGCTGGATTTTAGTGCGGGGACGGGCGCCCTCGCCCGTCCCGCCAAGCCTAGCGAGGCGTTTGGGAACCCTGCGCTTACCTCTTAAACGAGAAACTCAACCCGGTGGTCAGCAAAACATCATTCTGCCGCGTCCCTGGCGGTGGATTGGTGACATAGATATCTCCAAACGCATTCTGCCACCCCAGCCAGTGGTTGATCTTGGTGACTGTCCCAAAGTTGAATGTAGCCCGGTATTCGCCGGTCTCACTCAGGTCAGGATAGAAATACAGTTTTTGCGTGAGATCGGTTGCCGCTCCCAACCTGGTGGCGAATTCCTCGCCTAGCGTGAGTCCGGCAATATCGCGGCTGAAGGTTTGGTATTTTTCCCGCGTGTAGTTTGCGCCGCCGAGCAAATCCAGGGTCGTGTGCTCGCGCTTGATGGCGTGAAAACCCAGGCCGCCGCTGAACACTGAGCGCAAATCCAGCAACTGCAATTGGTCAGTCTGAAAATCTCCGGCGACGAAGCCAAACACGCGCGAAGTCAAGTTGTGGTCATAACGGGCCCCACCCTGAATGGCGTTGGCCGTAAGATTCGGCACCGCTGCGGGTGCATCGTTGGTTGCATAGACGCTATTCAGATACAAGCCAAGATGGTCGGTAAGAGTTTTACGATCAGCCAAAAACGCCAGCGCCAAATTTTTTGTCTCACTGTTTCCGCGCGTCAGCGCAAAACTGACATTCGTCCCGCCAGTCCAGCTGTGCAGCCAATCCGGATGCAGGGTTTGCTCGTAGGCCGCCTGCTCGCCCTGATTGCGAATGAGCAGCACGGAATCTTTCGCTACGGCTACTTCGCCTTTGTCGGTGGTCTGGACAGCAATTCTCCCTTCCTCGGTCTTCACGGGCCCAAGTGCGGTCTGTCCTTCTTTTGACTCAACATGCAGAGGAGCACTCGAGTTCAGTTCCTGAATCGCGGGAAACTGCACCGTCACTTGCCCGGCGAACTCTGTCTTGATCACTAGTTCTTTTCCGTCCGATTTGACAATGGTGCCGGTCAAACGGTCGCCATTCTTAAGGACCACCTGGTCGGCAGAGGCGAATTGCAGCAGGCAGAAATTCGTTAGGAGGAGTGCGCTCATAAATCTGTTCATGAATTGACCTCACGTTGGATTGTGACTCAAAAGAATCGTGGTTTCGGCATGGCGGCTGGACTGCGGTGTCGTTCTAACTACCCTTCACAGTTTATAATGAGATCGAGTTTCCGACCGCCGTGAACCTGAGGGCATACCCCGGATCCGGCGGCGAGGGACATTGCTTTTGTCCCGAGGGCGCAGTTTGGAAACAGACGCGCCTCCCGTGCTTGGAAAGGAAACGCCTGCCGGATTCATCCTCCGTCGTGCTCTCCTTTCCGCAGCTTCCAACTGTTATGACGACTCTTTCTCGACGCGATTTCCTTTTAGCTGGAGGCTCCCTGGCGGCGGCCCCGATGCTACCTCGTCATGGAGGGATGATGTTCAAGCCAGATCAATCCGAACGCACCTATCACATCCTTGGTGTTCCACTGCGCAGTGGCTCCCTCTATCCCGGCAATGAGAATGATGCGCAAGCTTACCGTGACGCTCAGTTGCTCACCCGTCTGCAAAATGTGGGTTGCAAGGCAGTTGACGACGGCGACGTTGCAATTCCAAGCTACCTTCCTCATCACTCCATCCCGCCGATCCGAAGTTGGCCTGGACCGAGGATTGCCTGGGATTGTGTAAGCGACCGCGTCCGTCCTTTCCTGCAAGAGTCAGGACATGTGCCGCTCTTGATCGGCTGCGATTGCAGTGTTGTGGTTGGAACCACTCAGGCGCTGATGCGCAGCGGCGCACAAGACATTCACATTCTCTATATAGACGGTGATTTTGACGATGCTCCCCTTGATTCGTCACACTGCCAAAGTGCCGCCAGCTTGGCAGTCTGGTTGTTGACTCACGACTCTGCTTTTTGGACCGGCCCAGCGCTTCACCCCTCGCAGGTGACAGTGATGGGTTGGAGCATTTCTTCGAAGGCAGAGCCGGGCAGACAGGCACAATCAATTCCTTTGGCGGATGTGCGACGATTAAGTCCCGCACAAGCAGCGAGACAAGCGCTTGCTGCCATCCCAACGAACGCCTCCATCCTGGTTCATTTCGATATCGATGTATTTCAAAAGGACGAAATGCCGGCCGCATATTTTCCTCATGAGGAGGGACTCACTCTCTTGCAAGGCGCCGAGCTGCTTAGCGTCCTTTTAAAGGATAAAAGGATCCGCTTGATCGAAGTCAGCGAGAATGCCTCGCTGCGTGACCTTGATCAGCGTCATGTCAAAAAGG